>WNFI01092949.1_pt1 | contig 10707 bp, 11 predicted proteins | sample 5400471 | NCBI WGS metagenome assembly WNFI01 (sample SAMN13153348, study PRJNA577476) | soil metagenome | isolation source: 100 cm saprolite on Douglas fir-dominated hillslope | place: USA:California | collected 2013-09-17 | reverse complement strand
AGCGAATTTGGTGCGGTTGGAGAAATTGCTCCCCGCGTGAAAAACGGGAAGCGCCAACCGATGGAAGATAGCCGATCCAAGCGGTAAAAGGAAAAACAGCCCGACAGAGTCCTAGAAATCGCCCTGCGAGAGAGCCCAAAGGCTAAGCACCACGGCAGATTTCAAAGAACTTAAGGACTTTTTCCGCAGCCTGTTAAGACCCGTGGGGTTGCCCACGCCAACCCGGCCGCGCGGCGTAGAATCGGCGAAAAGGGAAATGTCTCTGAATCAGGTCAACATAGCATCCAATCTCTTGGGACAGGCCACCAAGGCTGCGGCTCCCGTGCGCCTGGAAACAGGCATAAGCCCGAAGCTCGATGTCGGCTGGGGCTCATTCCATCAGGGGATAGGCAGCAGCATCGCCGCCGTTCTGACCAGAGCCCGCGTGCCGAAGAACTTTCTCGCCGCCAGCTTCTTCCAGGACAGTTGGGTGGAGCGCCGAATCCCTCGCCGTGCCCTGGTTGCGGCCGCCTTGTGGCACTTCGTTTTCATCGTCATGCCGTCCCCGCGCCTCCCCGCCGGCGCGCGCCACTTTTCCGCTTTCGATAACACGGAACTCACCTGGTCGGGGCCGATCCATGATTTTCCTCTGGTGGAGATGAAGCATCCCAAAGCTAAGCCCAGCCCGCGCGGCGAACCGGCGAAACCGCTCCCTCGCGAAGGCGCCGATGCCTTCCATCCGCGGCAGCGCATCTTCACCGATCCGGTGCACCCGACGCATCCGCGCCAGACGTTGATCAATTTCGCCGCTCGTCTGGAGCCGCCGAAGATTCTTCCGAGCCTTCCCAATATCGTGCAGCTCCCACAGATGGCCGCCCCGGCGCGTCCGCGCCTGCAAATCAGTCGAGAAACACTCTCCAAGCTACGCCCGCGTGCGCTTCGCAAGGTTAAGTTCTCCACCGCGTCGGCTCCCGACCTTCCAACCCTCGACCAAAAACTCGCAGACATCGCGCCCGCCATGTTGCCAAACGCTCCCGCGCGCCCCAAATTAGAATTGAATGCCGGCGCCGCTCCGCGCGTTGCTCACCATGCGCAAACTGGTGAAGCAGAACCTGCCCCGGAACTCGGCAGCGCGCAATCCGGCGTTAGGAATGGGAATGCCACAACGTTTATCGCTCTCTCGGCGACACCCGGCCCGCCTGCGCCTGTGGTGCAACCGCCGCAAGGGAATCTCGCCGCGCACGTCTCCATTTCACCCGAAGGCAAGCAACCCGGCGTACCGGGAGGCTCACCGAATGCAACGCCAGGCGCAAACGGGGGTGCCGGCGGCAGGCCGGGAAGCAGCGGAGGAACCGGCACCGGCAATGGCGGCGGAAAAAGTAGTATGGACGTGAGCATCAGTGGAGGGCATCCGCCGGCAAGCAACGGAATTTCCGGCCTCGGCGCATCCCCGAAAATCAGCGCCCCCGCGCCGCGCGCCCTGACCACCAGGCCCGTTCCACGCACGAAAACTGATGATTTGCCCGAGAGAACTGGGCCGCCGAATTTCGCGGCGCTCCCGGCCGGTGCGCTGCCGGAGCAGATCTTCGCGTCGAAGAAGATTTACAAGATGCTCGTCAACATGCCCAACCTGAACAGCGCGACGGGAAGCTGGATTCTGAATTTTTCAGAACTACGAGTGAATTCGGAAGGCCCTCGGCTGACTTCCTCGGACGTTTCTGCCCCGGGGCCTTTAAGGAAGGTCGATCCGAAGTATCCGCCCACATTGATCAATGAGCGAGTGGAAGGAGAGGTCGTGCTCTACGCCGTGATTCGCCGCGACGGCTCGGTCGACAGCATACAATTGGTGCGAGGTATAGACGAGCAGCTCGACGCCAACGCTATGGATGCGCTGAGCCAGTGGAAGTTCCGGCCTGCGACAAAACAAGGAACGCCAGTTGAGCTCGAAGCCATCGTGCACATTCCGTTCCATCCTCCGGAACGCTAGCGCCGTTCCAACTATTTCGGCCAATTGATCGTCTAAGGATTGGACGCCAGCAGGGAAGAGCATTCTCAATAGGGTTTGCTTGAACAAGTTAGAACGGCACTAGCCTTAGGCGGGCACGAAAACGTTAATCTCGACGTACTAAACATCACACCATTGCGTGTATGGCGTGAACACCTGCCCTCTCATTGAGTCAATTTTTGGCAGGGGAAAGGTATACCCGTCAGCCGGGGAATGCGGGCCGAGCGACAATCATTCCGTACGCGAAATTGCCCGAAGCGAAACCTGCCCGCATCGCCCTAAAGCCTCTCAGAAAATTTACGAACTCTTCGCCATTCTGAGCGGCAAGTTTCCAAAACGTTTTGTCCTTGATGATGTCCAGGCAAAGGTCCCAGGTCTTGGCGCAATTCTTATTGAGGATCTCGCTTTTCGTAATTTGCAGGCCATTTTCGCCCATCCATCCTTCGTAATCTTTCATGGTGTGCAATTCAACGAGCATGCTCTTCTCGATGGGAGAGATGAACTGTTTGTGCGCGCGTTGCTCAAGGTTTTCTTTTTTGAACCAATCCGTCATAGCCACGATTCCATCGGGCTTTAACGATCTCGCGGCAGAAGAAAAAAATTGGCTTATCTCTTGATAGTGCGAGACAGATTCCACCGACCAGACCACATCAAACAACTCATCGAATTTCATGGATTCGGCGTTCATCAGAAGGAACGTTGCGTTTACGCCCTCGCTGGCCGCCGCTTTTCTGGCCATTTCCACTTGAACCGGGGAAATCGTAATGCCCGTTACCTCCGCTTTGTAATTCTTGGCCAGGTGAATGCTGCTGCCGCCTAGCCCGCATCCGACGTCAAGAATTTTGCAGCCCGGCCTGATCCCGGCGGTCTGCGCCAGATGCTCGATAAGCTGAATCTGCGCTTTTTCTTTAGTCTCATCGCCGTGAATCCAATAGCCATGATGAATATGCTCGCCCCAAAACATCTGATAATAGGGACTGACCAGGTCGTAGTACTCTCTGATTTTTTCCTTGTCGTTATAGCGCATGTTGGCTTCGAAACAGCAGTCGGTTTGTGCGCCCTCAGGAGCAGACGTTGTTTAATAAGAATCCGTTGCGTGCTCCAAAATGAATTTCTGCAAGTGTACTGCATTAGGTCGAGCTTCAGGCCCTGGCTCGAAGACTAGGAGGGGCCAATCACTGGCACTGGACTACGCACGACCCCCACGACGCGGCTTCGGACCCCATCGCTTGAGGAGCCAAAGGAAGAGGCGGGTTTTGAGTGAGACACCGCGCCGGGGAAGAGGATCGGAGACGGTCGTGCCCGCATGTTTTCCAAGAGACCAGCCTGCGCCTGTCAGGTGCTGCTCGGCAAAATCCCTCGGCCCCGCTTCGAGGGGAGTCGCAAGCGTATCATTCCAGCGGTTGAGAAACCCCAGGAAGGCGACGGCAGCTACGATCTCGAGGACCTCTTCGTCATCGAAGTGTCGCCGCAATTCGGCGAAAAGCGTATCCGTCACAGCGTTTGGCACCTGACCAGCGGCCTGGGCGAACCGCAGCGCAGCGCGTTCCGCGTCGTTGAATTCCGGGCTCTTCTCGTATTTCCAGACGTCCGCGACCTTGCGAACCGGAATAGCGCGCGAAGCGGCGAGGTTCGCTGAGTGCGCAACGCAATACTGGCAGCCCGCCGCCCGGCTTACCACGTACATTATCAGCGCCTTGAGACCCGGATCGATCCGGCCCGGCCGCGCGACAATGACTGCGGAAAGCTCGGCAAAAGCGGCCAGCAGATCGGGATCGCGCGCCATGATCAGCATGCTGTTTGGCACGAAACCCATCACCGCCTCTGTGATTTCGAAGACGGTCTCCAGATCCTTGCTGCCTTCTCGTCGCAGCGGAGCGATACGCGCCATCTGTACCTTACCTCGTCACACTCGCCCTACCTATGAGCTGGCCTTTGATTTGCATCCGCAAACGGCCATGGTTCTGGCCTCAAAACGATTCTTCCTCGTCCGTGCCGCAGCTACTTGTGACGAATGTCTCCCGGGGATCGCTTGAGGTCGAGGGGCTCGACCTTTAACTCCCATTTTACCGGCACCGACGTCGGCGGATAGCAGATCGTCTGGTCGCAAGCTTGATACTGCAACTCCCCGGCGATAGAGACCGTCTTCCCAGCTGAAAACACGGCGCGGAAACCATCTCCCCCTTTAGAGAAAGGTAGCGTGACATCCTGCGTGATGCGGAACTTGCCTTCGAACACCGGGACTTGTTCCTTAATCGCCTCCAGGTAAAGGATCTTGGGGCTCGGGTAATTCACAGGTGCCGTTTTGATTCCCCCGGACGGGTGCAACACAAGTTGAATCGGCTTGTACCCCGCTACTCCCGGAGAATAGACATGGACACCCGGTGGAAGCTCGATTTCAGCGGTCAAGGTGACCCGGCTGCCGGAGGCCACGGTGCGATCGGATTGGGCCAGGGTGAGCCGAAGATGGGGCGCTTCGACATTCTGGCGCACTTCCTCTGTAAGTTCGGGAAAAAGCTTCCCAATAACGTTGTTCGGCGTGAAGCGGTCCGTGTACCTGACTTCAAAATAGGTGTCGCGAATAACTCCTTCCGAGTCGATGTAGAAGAATCCGGGGTACGCCATTCCCTGCTCCATCCCGTGCGCTTCCGCATTGAGGACCTTGAAGCTGCGAATCAAGCTGGATTCCTGATCCGCCAGCAGCGGATAGTCAATTTTATGGCGGTCGGCAAAGTCCTTCAGGATCGCCGGACTGTCGTAACTAACCGCGGCGAATTTGATTCCCTGTGCTTCAAATCTTTGTTTGGCGTTTTGCAGCTCCACGAGCTGCGCTTTGCAGAAGGGTCACCAATCCGCAGAACGGAAAAAGAGGAGAACCGTGCCGTGCGATCCCCTTAACGATTCGTTTGATTGCTCGTGGCCAAACTGGTCGCTCGCGGTAAATGCGGGCGCTTTCTGCCCAACCGGCAGTCCGATAGCCACTAAGACGCTCTTGGTCGGTGAGCTCTCTTGCGTGTTCGCGAAAGCAACGAAGCTGAACAACAACAAGACTGCAGATACGGATTTCATTGATCTCCTCTAACCGGATTCAGGTAAGTCAAAACTCGATACAAAGCGCGGCCGTTCCTCAATTTGATTCATCGGGTCGAATAAAGTTACGCCACCTCCGAATGTCATGATCATCTGGCGAGATGCGAGGCGCAAAGAATCGCAAACGCGGGCTGCTCTTCGTCCGCACAGTCATCGGCTATTTTGGGAGGGAACCACCCCATCCTTTCCCCATTCTCCACAAGCGGGTGGATTCAGGGCAAAGTTTCCGTGCCTTTTTTCTTGACCTCCATTAACCCCTCAGGTGAGATACGTGGTGGGCGAGTTTGTTTTGACTCCGGGGGATTTCCCGGCGCAAAACGACCTTGGTTAGCGTGTAGCGGGTCTTGTACCCGCAAAACACGCAACCCGACCATTTCAATGGTACAGAAGGAGAAATTCCATGATACGGACGATCGCAGTGGCCTTCGGATTAAGCTTGTTGGCGCTTACATTAAGCCTGACCCCGTTGAGCGCACAACTTGACGTAGTGGGCACCCTTTTCACCATGTCGAACGACCCGAACGGCAACGCCGTCTTGGTATTCGACGAGTGACGACGTTTCGGTCTTTGCCGTGAAGAAGCGAGGTATGGAGCTGCTCGATCGCCAAAGCACCCGCGGCAACCAGCCGATCAGCGTGACGGTGAAGGGGAACCTAGTCTACGTGCTAAATGCGGGTGGCAACGTCGGCGCTACCGACAATATCACCGCGTTCGTGGTCAGTCCCCAAGGCAAACTCATGCAATTGAGCGAATCGACTAGGCCCTTGAGTGCGGACGTTACCCATCCTGCCCAAATCGGGTTCAGCCCCGATGGCAAAGTGTTGATTGCTACCGAGCGGGTTGCCAACAACATCGACACCTATACCGTGGTGACGGACGGGCGGACTACCGGACCCAAAGTGATTCCTTCCGATGCCCAAAGTCCTTTTGGCTTTTACGTCAGCAACGGGAATCAGCTCTTCATCTCGGACGACTTCAACGATCAGCTGGGAGCCGCTGCCCTTTCTTCCTATTTAATCGCGGACGACGGAAGTCTTCAGCTCGTGAGTTCCGCGGTGCGGGCGAGTGAAAGTGGAGCCTGCTGGGTGGTGGTGAGTCATGACGGTCAGTTCGCCTATGTGGCGAATACCGTGAGCAGTACCGTGTCTCAATACGGCATCAACACCAAGAACGCCATTTTGAGCTTTGTGCAGAGCTTTCCGAGCTTCGCAAGCCCTACAGACCTTAATCTCAGCCGTGATGGGCGGTTTTTGTACGTGCTGAACCCTGACCAGAACGGGCAAACCAGCCCGGGAATCAACGTCTTTCGAGTCAACCTGTCGGATGGTACGCTAGCGCCTTTGCCGGGAGTAAGTGGTCTTCCAGCGAGCGTCGACGGCTTGGTAGCTCGCTAAGAAGAGAACCCGACGTGGGAAGTTCCTGCGCCGAGTCAGCTCCTGAAAGGGCGCTCGACGGTATAGGGACAGATTTAGCGAGGATCGGCGGTGATCGTGCCTGAGGCTGCGGGCGGTGCTCCCGGGGCCTCGACTTTATCATCCTACCGTGTCATCGAGTGGCACTCGGACGAGCGAAACGGCCCTCCGCCAACTTCACAAGCGCATACAGAGCGTGATTCACGGGTGTCGGCACGCCAAGCGTCTCGCCGCGGCGAGAAACATAGCCATTTAGAGAATCAATTTCCGTGCGCTTGCCGCGATTCAAGTCTTGTGCCGTTGATGAAAGCGCATCGGCCATCTGTGTGGCGATCTTCAGCGCGCCTGCGAGCGCCACCTTCGGGTCTTCCCACCCGGGCGGATGAATTCCAGCGGCCCGCGCGACAGCCAGAACTTCATGGACAGCCGTCTCGACAGCTTTCCACGCATCGGCACTGGAGGCGATTTGGCCGTACTTCGCGCGGCCCAGCGCAGAGACAGCGTTTAGCGCGCAATTCACCACCAGCTTGGTCCAAAGCTCGCCCTCGATATTTTCCGAAATTCGGCATGGTACCTGGGCGCGCGAAAAAAGTGCTGCGATGCGCTTGGTCTTCCCGTTTTCCGGCCCCACCACCAGATCACCGCGCCCGACATGTTTCACTCGGCCAGGTTCGGGTACGGAAGCGGCAACGTAAACGACGGCCGGTAGAGCGTCGATGGCAGCCGCAGCGCGAATCTGTTCCACGTTGTCCACGCCGTTTTGCAGGCTGAGGACGAGAGCGCCGGGAGCGAGAAGCGGAGCCAGCGCGCCCGCCGTCGTCGCGTTGTCCGTGGTCTTCACACAAAAGAGGACAATTTCCGCCCCACGAACCGCGCTTAGCTCGGTGGACGCCTCTACGCGCACACTTTCTTGAAAGTGCAGCGTGTCCAGGAAGAGTCCGCCCTTCTTTACCTTTTCAACAAAAGCCTGACGTCCGACCATCACAACGCGCGCTCCCGCGCGCGCAAGCAGACCGCCGAAGTATCCACCCACGGCACCCGCGCCAACCACAGCGATCTTTGGCCAGCTTTCCTGCTGGCTCACGGTGTTACCACACTGATGAGCCGGTCGATGTCCCGCTCCGTGTTATACAAGTGCGGGGAGACGCGAATGTTGCCCTCCCGCAGGCTTACGACAACATTTTCCTTCCGCAGATGCTGGTAATGTTCCGCTGTTTTCTCCGGGCTTCGCGCCGCAAAACATCCGTACGGGCCGCGCCGCGCATCATCCAAAGGACTCGCCGGTACAAAGCGGTCCTTCGGGAGCCGGTCAAACATCAGTTCGATCAATTTTCGGTTGTGCGCCGCGACCAGCTCCGGTCCCATGCGCAACACAAAATCCACGGAGACGTCCATCGCCGCCAGGTTGAAATTGAAATAGCTGGCCCATTCCGGCGAATCCCACCGCTTCGCGCTCGCCGCAGGCTTCGGGTCTTCGAAGTTCAACGCCGCAAAATTGTCCGAGCCCGCCACCGCCATCCAATAGAACGGCCCCGGCCGTACCATCCCAAGATGTTCGCTCTTCACCCAAAAGAATCCCGTGCCAAACGGGCTCAGCAGCCACTTGTAGCCCGCAGAGACAATAAAGTCGGCCCCCAGCTGGTTCACATCCATCGGAATGGCGCCGCAGCATTGGCTGGCATCGAGCAAAAGCAGCACACCCTGTTGGTGACACGCATCAGCGAGGCGCGCGGCATCCAGCAAAGAGCCGTCGTCGTACCTCACCAGGCTAACGGACACGACCCGCGTCCGCGGTGTGATTGCGCCGATCAAATCATATGCCGTAATGAATCGTTCGCGGGGTGAAACAATTTTCAGCTTCAGGCCCTCGCGTTCTTCCATCGGCTTCCAAGTGGTGTATTGCAGCGGGAACTCACCCTTCGCAGTGATGACCTCGTCGCCCGGCTTCCACGTCAACGCATACGCGACCGCCGCTACGCCGGCGCTTGCTCCGCTCGTCAGCGCAACTTCTTCGGGTTTCCCGCCGATCAGCTTCGCGATGGATGCACGAATGCGATTGGGCACTTCAAAGAACGTGGAGTCCGGCTTCTGGTGCGGATATTTTTTTGCTTCGAGCGCCGCCTGCACCGCGCGAATGGAAACCTTCGGCATCGGCGACTGACCCGCCAAATTCAAGTACGTCGCGTCTTCAATCTCGAACCACTCTTTCCGCCAGTCGGTTTGCAGGGAAGTTGTGGTCGCAGCCATGGGCTTCTCTTTCGCGGGAGTCACAAGGAATCAGATTCGAGCATACTGCGCCGGGTACAACGTCCAATTTGGGCAGTGTGTCCGGCCTAGATCCAGCCTAGAAATGACCGCGAAGCTCGCGGAAGGCCGGCAGGATCACCAGCTTTCCGGAACCCGACACCACCGGTTCGTGCTCCAAGTGCCAGGTGTGCTCGTGCGGGATGTACACGGCATTGAGGCCGATCTTCATCGCCGGATTGATGTCGCTGCGCGGGCTGTTGCCGATCATCCAACCGTGGGTCTTCACAATCTTGTGTTTGTGGACCAGTCCGCCATAGGTCTCGGGATCTTTTTCAGGAACGATTTCGATGAATTCGAAAAATCCCTGCAGGCCGGACCGCTCCACCTTGGCGGCCTGTTCCGCAGGCTCTCCCTTGGTAAAAAGAATGAGCCGGTGCCGCTCGGTGAGATACGCAAGCGTCTCTGGCACGCCGTCCAGAATTTTCGGGGGTGTCCGCTCCAGGTCGATGACGCGGCCATGAATTAGTGCCAGCGTCTCGCGTTTCGCCATCTGGTCCGCAAGCTTGATATAGGTTTCCTCCAGTGAGCGGCCAAAGCTGCGCACGCCATAGCCGTACTGCCGAATATTCTTGCGTTCCGTTTCATTGAGTATGTGGCGAATGTAAGCGCGGGTGTAGCCATACGGCTCGACAATGCTGATGAAATCCTCGATCAGCTTCTCGAAAAAAACATTGTTTTCCCAGAGCGTGTCGTCCGCGTCAATCAGCAGTGTATGTCGTCGCATCGAATCTGGCGATCGGCGGCCATCTCGCCGCGAACCGTTTCCCCAGCCTCTTTCCCCCGCGTCTTAAGTCTAACAGGGGCACGGCCCTTTGGGCGATGGCCGCGGCAGCTCATCGCCGGTCTCGGGCGGCTGTTCGCGGTTGTTCTTGCCTGGGATCGGTTCGAGGAACGCCCACACCAGAAGCGTTTTTTCGAGGGGCTTGCGCGGCGCGAACCTGTCCGGCGCCGGACGTGGCGGACAGCAACATTACGCGCGTCTTCGCTTTCATTTTCCAGGAATTCCTGCGAAGGCAAGGGGATCAGGATGTCTTGCGCTGTCCCGCGGCAATTTTTTCCAGAATTCCGCGTCCGACTTTTTGCAGCTCCCCGAACCGCGTCAGGTAGTCCTGAAAATCGTGATTGAGGAGCTGCGCGTCCTGCGGTCCCAGCTTGGTCCGCAGAATCATGTCCCGCAGTTTTACAGGATGCGGAAGCAGCGCCTCTTCCTGCAGTTCCTCGAGCGCAATCTTGGCGTCGTAGTGATACATGGCTTCCCCCCAGCGGAATAACTCTTCCACGGTATTGTACTCAGTTGCTGCCACGGGACGGGAGTTAGCCGAGAATTGTGAGAGGAAATCCTACGCGGCGGTCGCTGCCGCAGGCACGAATTCATAGCGCGCGATTCTTGCGGCAATGCCCAACCTGCCGTTCTCGGTGGGCTCGATGCGCACAACCTCGCCCAGGCAGCGGATCTTTACATCGCCCGACCGCGTGACTTGCTGCGGAAGAGTTATAACAAATTCAATCTCGGAGCCAATATCGAATTTGGAATCAGCCAGGAAGTAGAGCCCGCGGTAACTGACGTCCCGCGTGTGTGCGTCCACTTCGTGCCCTTTGGCTTCCCGCGGCAAAACCCGCATGGGAAGGCTCATCGTGAATCGCCGCGCTTCGCGGCGTTCCGCTCCGTCGCTCATTGATACCCCCTGGGGCTTTGGACTGGCGCAAAGCTAACATCGGCCCGGGCAAACTGCAACGCGAAAATCAGGGATTTTTGTCCTAGTACGAGCTTTTGGTGGTTTCGGTACCCGGGCAATATACTTGGAGGTATCTCCGCCTGCCCGGCAGTACTGTTACGCCCATGGACGGCCGTAAGCAGCGCCGCGTGGAGTAAACCAATCACCAATTGCCAGCCACATTCGGTCTTTTTCCTTT
>WNFI01033691.1_pt1 | contig 10707 bp, 14 predicted proteins | sample 5400471 | NCBI WGS metagenome assembly WNFI01 (sample SAMN13153348, study PRJNA577476) | soil metagenome | isolation source: 100 cm saprolite on Douglas fir-dominated hillslope | place: USA:California | collected 2013-09-17 | reverse complement strand
GATGTCCCCACATATAGCCATAAAAAGCCCGCAGGTTCGCGAATTTCTGCCACAGGTCGCCAGGCATCTTGTTAATCAGAGAACCTTTGATGTGCACAACTTCATCATGAGAGAGCGGCAACACGAAGTTCTCGGAATAGGCGTACATCAAAGAGAAAGTAACATAGTTATGGTGATAGCGCCGGTAAATGGCATCCAGGTGCATATATTCAAGCATATCGTGCATCCAGCCCATATTCCATTTCATACTGAAGCCCAATCCACCGAGGTAGGTAGGGCGAGACACCAGCGGCCAGGCTGTGGACTCTTCAGCAATCGTGAGCGTTCCCGGCTGGTATGCATAGACTGCCTCGTTAAACTGGCGCAGGAAATCTACTGCTTCCAGGTGTTCCCTGCCTCCGTACTGGTTCGTGACCCATTGACCGGCAGGACGCATATAATCAAGGTAGAGCATAGAAGCGACGGCGTCTACGCGCAGTCCGTCGATGTGATATTCTTTCAACCAGAATAACGCGCTGGCTATCAAAAAGTTGCGTACTTCGCTGCGCCCGTAGTCGAAAACGAGCGTGCCCCATTCTTTATGCTCCCCCTTGCGCCAGTCGGCATATTCGTAGAGATGTGTCCCGTCAAAGTAGCTGAGGGCATAGCCATCCTTGGGGAAGTGTGCAGGCACCCAGTCGAGAATGATCCCGATACCTTGCTGGTGCATGTAATCTACGAAGTACTGGAAGTCCTCAGGTGTGCCGAAGCGGCTGGTCGGAGCATAGTAGCCGGTGACCTGGTATCCCCAGGAGCCGTCATAGGGGTATTCGGTAATGGGCAGCAGTTCATATGGCGTTCGGGCACGTGCCGCCACGAGCCGGGGTGCACCTCGTAGATAGAAATGGGCGAGCTCAGTTGCTGGTGCTGGGGCCGCTCTTGCATCCAGCTATCGTCCTGCCACTTGTGCTGGTGGATGTCTGCAACAATGCTGGCCGTCTGTGGCCGCAGTTCCATGGCGAAGCCATAGGGATCGGTCTTATCAACTGCGTAGTTGTTGAAGCGCGAGTAGATGGCGTACTTATAGAGTGCGCCAGTCTCTAGCCCCGGAATGAAGGACTCCCACACACCCAGGTCGTTATGCCGCCTGTGCATCGGATGGGCGCTGCGATTCCAGTTATTGAAGTCGCCGATAACCGAGATAGACTGCGCATTGGGCGCCCAGACAGCAAAATTGACGCCCCTCACCCCATTGACGGTGCGTGGATGAGCACCCATCTTTTCGTAGATGCGGTATTCCTTGCCCTGCCCAAACAGGTAGAGGTCGTCATCACTAAAAATCGACGGTACGGCCTGCGCTACGATTGATGCTTCTTCTGGCTCCCCATCATGCTCTTGTGGTACTACCATGGCTAACATCCTTGTTGCATAATTCTGAGTGTTACTCCCATATAAAGAATAGCATATCTGGGAAGTGGCAGGATGGCTGGTACTACACGGAAACTTGAAGAGGACCCCGAACGTTTTGAGTACCATTAATTAAGTAAGGCAAGGTTCAATTTGAAGAAAAGTACGTGACCGTTTGAACCGTCACACCGTGTCACCCCTCGCTTCGCGAAGGGTCTATCGCGCTCGGCAGGGAGATGCTTCGCTGCGCTCAGCATGACAGTGTATGGATTACGGACATCATGACCCACTTCACGCTCATGCCTAAGATTAGAAAGGAATGTTTGCATGCCTGGAATATATGCCAAAGTCGCTGTCATCGATAAAGGACGTACTTGTCGAAACCTGGCCGTTTCAAGAAGTCATGACGCGACAACAGGTATACGAAAAGCGCGAGCGGGGAGAACTGCCGCTGCAACAACTGTACAATGCATGGTCCCGGAAACCCGATCTGGCGACCAGATACGAGAAGTGGGGGACGGATAGGAGATCATGCAATCACCAGAAATCGAACAAGATATCATCTCCGATCTAGGTATCCATCGTGTCATCGAGCCGCAAGGAAGTCTGCCGCAGCCGGCATGGAAACTCGATAATACTCCAGTTGCTCGCGCCAGTGAGACGCTCGTCAATGTACAAGCGCTGCACATTGACTCTGCCAGCTTCACACAGATCGCTCAGGCGTGTGAACATGATACAGCCAGGATGAGCAAACATATCCTGGAAATCGTAGCTCAACGCGGCAAGATGCATAATCCTGTCACAGGCTCAGGCGGCGTGCTAATCGGCGCGATTGAACAACTGGACGAGGCATTTGCAACAAAACATGGCCTGACTAAGGGTGATACTATCGTCAGCCTGACTTCGCTGAGCTGGTTGCCGCTGTACCTCGAGCCGATGCTCTGACTGGACTCACCAAGCCTCGTTATGTTCCACAACCTGGGGTACTGGTGGCAACCACGGTAGATTTGTTGCGGCAGGCGGAACAGGAAGGAATGCAAGTATCATCGTACTGGTACAATTTTACTGCCAGGACCCATTAATTGCCTTTATAGCACTGACAGGACAGTATAATGTGGGTGGCTATAATGCAAAAATAAATGTAAGGAGAGAAGCAAACATGAAATCTTCCAGGTACACTTTTTCAATGATCATCGTTATGCTCGTAGCGCTCATCGTAGCCGCATGTGCGGGCCCGGGTAGTCCGAGTAGCTCGAGTAATCCGAGCAGTGCTCCAGGCTCAACACCCACAACGGCTGGCGCTCCGACCACGGCTCCTGCGACGCCTGGAGTCACTCCAACCGAGCCATCCAGCGTTCCCAAAGTCGCCGTTCGCGCCGGAACGGCCACCGTGCATGGAAAATCGGAGAAGGTCCTGATCAATGCCGCTGGTAAGACGCTGTACTACCTCACCTCCGATACCGCGACCCATATTGCCTGCACCGGTCAATGCACCACGTTCTGGCCTCCACTCATATCTACCGGCCTTCCCACCAGGTGATCTATCGGCAGGCAAGGCCAACGGGGAAGGTATAACCGGCTTCGGCGGCACCTGGCATGTAGCTACACCAAGCCTGTAGTTATGAATTGCCCACAAATTGAGGGCCCGAGCACTGTCAATTCACTCCTGGTGGTTGCACGCTCAGGCTCTCAGCGTGTTGTGCATAAGGCGCCTGTAACCCCTGGACGTATGCACTAACAGACGGAGAGTGTCCATCACGCAAGAATAGTTTCACAGGAGAATACGAGCTATGAGATTCCCTAAGCAGATTTTTCCCTTCGCTATCATCCTTTTGTTGACGGTGTTCGTTGCAGCTTGTGGCAGCTCCACAGGCGCCGGGCCTTACGGCGGCTCAACACCGGCAGCCACGACCAGCAGTTCTAGCAATACCAACGTAGTCATCAACACAGCGACAGCCACTTTAGGTAGTAAAACAGTGACCATGCTCACAAACGACAAGGGATTTACACTGTACTACCTCAAGGCAGATACCGCGACCCAGGTTGCCTGCTCTGGCAGTTGCGCACAAGTCTGGCCTCCGCTGCTGCAAGCGGGTTCAGGAATCCCCACGGGTCCAGGTTCGCTTCCCGGCAAGTTGAGCGCTTATGCGACTGCAAACGGCAACCAGGTCGAATACAACGGCCATCCCCTCTATACCTACACCGGAGATACGGCCCCCGGCCAGACCACCGGCGAGGGTTTTAAAGGCGTGTGGTTCGTGGTTACCTCTGATCTGAAGCTGCAAGGTGGACCACCAAGCGGTGGTTCGTGGTTACCTCTGATCTGAAGCTGCAAGGTGGACCACCAAGCGGTTATTAGAACCTTCTTGCTAAAGGAAATCCTTTTCTCGCTTTATAGCCTATTGAGACTGTGCCTGGTCGAGCAATGCCGGAGTAAAGACGAACTGTGTCCATTGCTTCTTGAGCAGGGTCTCGTGAGCTTGCGGAATGTAGTCTGTTTCTGGAGAACAGGCTCGTATGCGCATACCTGCCATCGTTCCCTGGGAGCTCCAAACAAAAGGATGGCCAGCGTTCTCCCATGCTGTGACCTGTTCCTGCAAGCGCTGTGTGAGCGCCCGTTCTGGCCCAAAACGTCGCACCGTGAGCTTGAATGGTCGCCTGTGGTCTTTCGCTGCTGTGGTATCTTCCTCTAACGAGAGGAGACTCCATGTCCCTCTTTCATATAGTCCTATGGTCGCGATGAAGGTATCCGCTATCCTGAGGAGAGAAGGAAAGCTGCTTTCTCTCGCTGCCTCTCCTTTCGCGTAGAGTTCACAGAAACGCGGTTCTCGTAAGGCCAACCAGAGACGCAGTCCCCACAGTTCAGCAAAAGCGACGGGTGTACCCGTCACCTCGTCTTGAGGCGCGCTGTTCAACGCTCTGAACGCTGTATCTCTATCGATAGTATCGGCGGCAATGCAGGTGAGGCCGGGTACTGGACCAAGCGCGATGGGGCCTGTAGGAATCGCGACAGAGGCTCCACGCAGTGTTATAAAATAACATGCGCGCATATCGACGCTCTCCAGGCACGTATCGCCCCAGTCTAATGCCAGCAGGAATTGATCTGGTGGCATGGGTATCGCTGCAATCTCAGACCGGAAGGGAGTGAACTGGAGCGGCAGCACCATGCGTCCTCCCGGCCGTAATTGCTCGCGCCAGACAGGTGCCATATCGGAAGCGCCAACGGTGAGGACCACCCGGTCGTAAGGAGCTGCCTCCTCCCAACCCAGCACACCGTCACCGCAGATGACCCGAACGTGTTCGACTCCTGCTTCGTTCAGGTGTCCACGCGCGTCATTGACGATATCTTCGTCCAGGTCTATAGTGACCACCTGCCCGGTCTCACCGACCAGGTGCGCCATGAGGGCAGCAGCGTAACCCGTACCTGCGCCGACCTCTATCACACGCTGGCCAGGCTGCAGGTCAAGCATTTCCAGCATGATGGCAGTTATACTCGGCTGGGAGCAGGAGCTGATGGGAAGATCATCTTGCCTCCTGGTCACAATATGAATGTCGCTATATGCCGTCGCGCTATCCACCTCCGGCACGAACATATGGCGCGGCACGGCGCGAAAAGCCTCCTCCACCTTGAGCGTGTGGATCACGCCTTGATTCTTGAGCCGGTCAACCAGCGCTTGACGCAGTGCATCATTGTTTTCATCGTGAGATGTTGCTTCCATTTGATTCTTCCTACGATACTCACCCTCTATCACTCATCAGGAACGTCGAAGCGCTCCTGGTAAAAACGCAGGGCTTGGCGTCGCTCACGAGGATCAAGGCCGAAGTCCTCGAGGTGGTACTCGATGCGGCCGAGCCTACCTCGCGGGTTTGCAGCCATGAACGACTCGACCGCTCGCTGCACCTCCCCGGTCATCGGTTGCTCCGCGAACTCGTAGACGCGCTTCACCATGTTCCCGTCGTCGGCCATGAACTCGTGGAAGCGCACGTCGAGCACCTGATCATCGGGAACGAGCGAACGGTCGCGCACTGACGCTCGTAGCAGGTCCTCGACCCGGGCCGACCAGTACCGACCTACCTCGATCAGATCGACGTGTTCGGTCTGCATGCGCGCGACGTAGGCAAGCATCGTGCATAGCGATGCGGTGACGGCGACCGGGTCGCGATGGGTCTGGACGATCTTCGCGTCGGGGAATACATCGAGCAGCTGCCTGATCTGCTCAAGGTGCTGCGGCGACTTGAGCACCCAGCGGGCACCGCCGCGCAACCACTGGAGCACTTGCAGCAGTTTCCGCAGATACCTGTATGCGGGAGTCTGGTCATGTGCGCGGTACCAGTCGCGGTAGCCAGGTACATGGCTGGTCCACTCGAATAACATTGTCGAAAGGTCGACGGCGAGCAGTTGGATCTCTTCCTGGGGAAGGTCGCAGGCCATCTCATGCATCAGCGGGTACAACGGCATAACATAGGTGAGCAGGCGCATGGTCTGCTGGCAGCGCTTTATCCGCGGGTCTGGCCGCCCTGGCGTGGGCTGCATCGCGGGTGGCGGCACCGGCTGGAGGCTCTCCGCGTCGTGAGTAATTGCAGTAGCATCTGACGTATAAGCACGCGACCGAGCGGGTTGAGCTTGGCCTCCCGCTCCAGCGCAGCTACGAGCACTCGCAGTGGCTCGCGGAACCGGTCGTCACCGAAATCAGTGAGACCAGTCTTCTTCATCGCCGTGCTGAGCAGGGTGCTCTCGTCGAGTTGCACCCACCCCATGAAAGGCGCGAGAGCTCGGTTCAGGGTCCATATGGGCCACGGGAGCCGGGGCTCAGCGAGGTCGTAAATGCGGTGCAGAGTTGTCATTCTTATGCCTCCCGCCAGGCATGACCCGCGTGCATGAGGACAATCAGCCGTCTTTTTGCACCACGTCGCTGCTCCTTTTCCATGGCTTTCACCTGCTCCTGAATTGCTTTCTCCTCCATCAACCTCTAGTTTAGCAGGGTTGCTCGTTCACGTCTAGATTTGTTCACAAAACGGGCGAATTGCATTCATGCTACTGCTGGTGCGCCTGGTGGATCCGTTGAAGTTGCTCGATGGCTATTTCCACTTGCTGGTTTCTCGCGGCTCCCCCTTCGGCTTGCTCAATCCGGTCTAGAAACCTCTTTTTCTTGGAGTAAGACAACTTCTCAAATAGGGTCTGTGCTGCTGGATGCTGCTGTAAGGCCTCCTGGAAATCTGTGGGCAGCGTGATGGGACCCTCCTCCGTCTCTGCTATCACGCTGATGTGGACCGTCTCCCCCACCTGCTCCAGGCGCACTCCCGAGATCTGAAGCAGCTGCGCGGCGATTCCTTGCCCTTCACGCAGGATCGCCACCAAGAGATGATGAGGGCTGATCGCTGCTTCCCCCACGCGGTGGGCTTCCTCGCCAGCCAGGGCGAGCACCTGCCGCGTTCGGGGAGTGAAATCGAGCTGTGACCCTGCACTCTCCTGGGGGCGTCCTCCCAGAATGAACATGATCCCTCCTCGCATTCCCTCAACCGTCACCCCCTGCTTGATCAAAGCTGCTGCGGCACTCCCCTCACGCAGGATTCCCAGCAGCAGGTGCTCAGTACCGATGTAGTTGTGATTGAAGGCACGGGCCTCCTCCTTTGTCAACTCCAGGACGCGAAGCGCTTGCTCATTGTATGACATGTTTGGTGATTCCACAGGAACATTCCTTTCTTTGGCCTCAAGCGAGGCCGCCCGGCGCAGGGCACGCAACTGTAAGACGCGCACGTGCTCCGCGCTGAGCCCTAAGACCTGGCCGATTTCTGCTGCACTATACCCCTGAAAGAAGCGCAAGGTGAGGATATCCCTCTCACGAGAGGGCAGCCCGTCAAGCAGGCGTTGGATGCGTGCTTGGAGTGGTCGCAGCTGCTCATCGCTCTCCTCAGAGAGCAGCGGCATCGCTTCCACCGCTTCCAGAGGCACGAACTCGATCTGCGCGTGTTCGCGCCAGTAGTGGTATCTTCTGTTCTAGCCGCCTTGTTCCAGTCCAGCCTGTCACGGTCCCTTCCAGATGGCAACAGGTTATCAAAACAAGTGATGCTTGCAGAGTGATCCGGGCCGGAACCTCACCCTGCGAAGCCAGCTATAGCCCCACCACATTCCATGTATGCTCGTTTGCATACGGGCCTGGCATTCCTTCACAGGGGTGTCCCTCTGGAATGCTTCTTCCGCCCGGCCTGTAGTCGAGCAGAGCGTTTTCTGCCAAGAGTTTCCCGCCACGCTCTTTCACCCGTTGCCCGTTTCGGTAGGAGAACCTCTCCCCCTTTGCGCCACAACGTGAGCAGTACTGGCTGGTGCCATGCGGGTTAACTTCTACGGTCACTGTGCCACAAGCAAACGCCTTTTCTTTGGCATAATCACGAATCAGTCCACGAATCTGGTTAGCAAGCTTGCGGTTGAGTCGTCGTGTTTTGCCCTCTCCTTTCGATTGAATGGTGCGTAGCCGCTCAAAGAGAAGGATACTGCCAGGGTAGGCAGCACAGATCTCGGCAATCGTACGGGAGACTTGATGAGCGAATTCCTGGTTCGTTCGTTTGAGATGGTCCCAGAGATGACAACAGTTGCGCTCTCCCTTGATCGGTTTGCCCGATTGCCATTGCCGTTTACTGACGCGCCTCAGATGGCGATTACCGATGCTGGTCAAGTCCATGATCCTTACAGAAGACCGTCTTGAGAATGAGGCCATGATGTCGCACTGTAATCACCGCCAGATTCTTAATGTTCAGGTCGATCCCTACGGTCACGAGATCAGGATCGCTTTTGCGCTCTTTGACCTTTTTGGCTCGTACCTCTTTGACTTGCGGAATATGTAATGCTGCCTGCTTAGGACGCACGACGAGCGTTGGACTTTGTGCTTCCCATCCCTCTTCCTTGAGGGGATGATTCTTTGCTTGAGGCAGCCCCGGCTTGCCCTTCTTCTTGCCCCCTGCCTCTTCCCAATTTTTGAGATTGGAGAGATACGCACGGACCTTGCCAATGGCGTCCTTGATGACAGAGCGGCGGTAAACGGTAGGGCACCCAGGAGAAGAGATATGAAAATTCCATCCTTCCAACGGACAAGGATGATTCTTTGTCGGGACCGTACAGAATTCAGCCCAGGTGAGCAGTTCATCAGCACTGATCGACCGTTCTCGATAGTCCTGGTGTTTGTCGGAAAAATAGGTGACCCGTTCAGCAAACTTTTCAGAATGAGCCAGGAAGAAATCAACGTAAAAAGCACGAGCCCGGTTCAATATAGTAACGGTCGTATCTAGATAGACTCGTTTGGCCGAGTTCATCCCTCCACTTGTACGGCTACCAAAGTTTAATGCTAATTTCGTTGTTCGTGTGGCCTGGCCCATGCTTATACCGTTATTCTCTTGAGCAAGGAACGGGCTACTCACCCACCCCTCGCCATACTATGCTATCATGTTTTACAGAGATATTCTTGTTGTGCTTGTTGGTTCTAGTAGTGTGCTGCTTCACTTGGTACAAGAGGACCGCTCAGATAGCCAACTAGTTGGCCCAGATATTCAGAAAGGTTCTCATTGCCCATCTCGTCAAAGTGATAGCGCCCCTGCTGATCTGGCATCACAATAAGTCGAAGCACCTCTTCACGTGTCAGGGAAATGGCTCGTTGAGGTTCTTCTGGTTGGTGACCATCTTCCCCGTAAATGTCCTCGAAATACCCCAGCTTTTTCATAGTTTGTAAACCTATGTAAAGTATAGTCAAAGATTTTAACCTTGTCAAGTATTGCCAAGATATGTTAGACTTTGCCCATCATCAATTGTTCGTTGGAGGTGTACATTGTCACACACTGAAGATGGGGAAGTCTACCTAACTGTTAAAGAAGCTTGTCAACGCTTAGGGATCTCTCGCCAAGCATTAGATGGCTATGTTGAACGAGGACAGCTTACAAAGTTCAGACGGACCTTGGCACGTCGAGTGTTCTTCAAAGAATCTGAGATCAACCGTCTCTTAGAGCTTCGTCCTGAGGACGAGAAACATCGGTGAGACTTTTTTCTCGTGACCAGATTATTCTTGTCCCAACTCGATATATTTGGGCACAGTGTCAGTACTCATATCTCCTACGCTCCCACTGAATATTGCACCGACCGCAGGCTGTCGGGCTTCTTGTGCAAAATACCAGCGAAACAGGATATATCGCTCCCAAGCCCCGGGCAGATGCTCGACCAATTGACATATGTAGGCTCGATTCGCTCGAAAGAGGATCACTGCCGTATCAATAGCTCGCCCGGCATAATCTAAGGGTTCGGCGCAGGCATTGTCGCTGGTGTACCAGTCGTGGCTGTAGCACACCCTTGTGGGCAAGAGAGTCTAGGGGGCTCTCAGTCATGGCTACTTTTGCATCATCTGTCGAACAGTTAGATGTGCTCCATTCATTGCAACTGGCGTATGTCCCGAACACATAGAGCCAGGATTGCCAGGACCATCGTCATTATGCCACCGCCGATAAATACCCGGCTTGGACCGATGAGATCCGCCAGTATGCCCACCAGCAGAAATCCGAGTGGGATCAAGCTATATGAACCAAGCATATCGAGACTGCTCACCCGGCCCAATTTGTCGTTTGGGACCAATTCTTGCATGAACGTCGTTGAGATGATGCCAAAGGTGCCCAAACAGAAGCCAGCAAAGAGACTCGCACCGCTTACAACTATTGGTTCGCTTGCTCGCGGCAGTGGTAATCCGATCATCACCAGAGCCATGCCAGACCCAATCATGGCAAGATAGGCAAAGGGTCGTGACTGCAAAGAACGGAGAACCTGCCATCGATTTGTCAATCCTACTTTCGTCATCTCCTCTTTTTCTTTCCGATCTTATCAAGTGCGATAGCCCCAGACGCTCACTGTATCAGGCTCGTGGTATTTTAGATAGGGGAAATATATGCTCTCAGCATTTACTGCTTCTTGGTGAAGCAATATCGCAGATTGTCTCATCCTCGACGCCGCTTGTGCCAGGTGCTAGAATGCAGATAGAAGTAGCTAACGGCCTAGTAAAGGAACGAGAATGTACCTGGAACAACCTCTACAAGTCTACCTCGATGATCTGGCCTCGGCAAGACCGACACCAGGAGGCGGCTCTGCCACCGCGTTAAGCTGCGCGATGGGAGCAGCACTTGCCAGCATGGTGGCGCGGCTCACCTTGGGCAAAGCCGAGTACGCCGGTGTGCAGCAGGAGATCGAGTCATTGGTGCAGCGGGTGGAAAGCCTGCGCGAGCGCTTCCAGCAGCTCATACAGGAAGATATAGATGCCTATGGACGCCTTTCGGCAAGTTTCAAAATGCCTC
>WNFI01024743.1_pt3 | contig 10707 bp, 7 predicted proteins | sample 5400471 | NCBI WGS metagenome assembly WNFI01 (sample SAMN13153348, study PRJNA577476) | soil metagenome | isolation source: 100 cm saprolite on Douglas fir-dominated hillslope | place: USA:California | collected 2013-09-17 | reverse complement strand
AAAGGGAAACATGCAAGATGCATAATGAGACACGGTTATATAGATGAAAGCCTAGCCATTTTGCCCCATAACGGGGCCAAATTCTTGACCGTAGGAGATGGCGGTGCTAACGTTATTGGCGAATAGCCATGACAAGCGTAGATAGAGAAAAACAAAAGGGGAGAACGATGCTCTGTCCATCCTGCAATAACTTCCGACCGGCAAATAACGCGCCGTGCCCGTGGTGCAACACCCCTGCCGCTCAAGCCAATAATGCCTGGAGTGGTCAGAACGCGCCCTTTGCCACTAACCAGGAGCAGGCAACATGGGGTGGTCCTACCCCGTCTGGGCAACTGCCTTTCCCAGGAGCCTCCTGGCAAGACCCAGCTTCGTCGGGAGCGCAACAACTGGCGTTCTCGGCATCGGGCATGCAACCGGCGGCCACTGATAATGCGTTCTGGTCGCAAACACTAGGTGCGCCCGATTGGCAGGGCGGTCAGCCAGCCAAACAGCAATCGCTTGTGCCATACCAGCCCCAGCCTAATCCTGGCGCGCAGTCGCTGATGGTCATGCCCAACGGTTTTCCCACGCTCAGTTCGAACGTGCAGGCCGTCAATCCACTGCTCCCGGCGCTACCTGATCAAGAGGCGGCAATTTACGTGCCTCCTATGTATACCAAGCCGCGTCCGATCATTCCCCGTTATCGCGCTATCAGCGGCCTGCTTAGCATGCTCATCGTCTTCGCGCTACTCTGCGGGGGCGCGGGCTACCTGGCGCAGGTGACTGGCAAACTCGCGCCACTTGAGAAAATGCTCGGCGTCTTCGGCCCGCCGCCAATTGCTTTAAACACGCAAGCATTGAAGGTTCCGCCCATGCAGCAAACTGCTGGTCCGGCTAACAATGTGATTTACTCGGTTGGGCTAGGAGATAGTGCTCAAGTGCCCACGTATGTAAATAAATTTACGGTTGATCAGACCATTTATTTGCTCTGCGGCATTAATACCTCGCAGGCTGGCAAGATTACTGTGAAGTGGTATACCAACAATAATCTGTATCAAACGAAGGATCAGCAGATTCCTGATCCACAAACGCATAACCAGTACAGTGTGAAAACCGCCTACTTAGTGTCAGCCGAGGGCAAGGTGGAAGTGTATTGGAATGACAAGTTAGCGGTGACGGCGTTTTTTGTGGTGGAACCTTCGGCACAATAGGCAAGAGCATAAGAAGAGGCAGGCAACAGCTTTACCGTTGTCTGCCTCTTCTTGTTTAGAAAGGCTATTTGCAGAGAGTTTGGACCTCGACATCGCCATAGACCTCAACCTGGCAGGCCAGGCGCAGGTCCGTATTTTTCTTATGAGCGCCACCCAGGCGGAATTTCTCCAAAAAGGTGGGCGGGTTGACATTTTTAGCGGGCGTCACGACCACCTTATCGGTGGCGCAAAGGCCGTTGCCATGGCAGTTTGCCAGGCCCCATAAGCCGCAATAGATCTTGATATCGTTCTCCAGTGCCGGGTAACGCACATGATCGCCCTCCGGCACCTCTACCTGTAGATTTTCACGAACAAAGTTAATGGTTGGCACGGCTCATTATCCTCCATAGGTCTTATTTTTGTATGCGTAAAAGCGAAAATAGCTGCTGCCGATCACGCGAATGTATGATTGCGTAGTTCTACTATAGCAAAAACCAGGGACCAGTGCAATGGATTAGCCAGACACGACCAACTTAATTGTGATCGTTTGTGGCGCGATAATGGTGTTTGCATCAGTATCTTTCAGGGTTAGCGTGGCCGTATAGGTGCCTGGCTTGATGGTGCCGTGGGCGCAGGTGACATTGATAAAGCCGAAATCGCCGGGCGCCACTGTGCCGCTGGTGACGTCGAAGGAGAGCCAGGGCGCGCTCCCGACCAATGCCCAATGCAGTGGCAGGTTACCGGTATCAGTGAAAATTACGAGCTGGGTGCTCGTGGTGGGGGTGCTGGGGTCATCAAATTCCTGATTCCCTTGCACTATGGTCAGAATAGGCTCGCTGGTAATTGCCACACTGACGTTGACCTGCTGGGCGGGTAGTGTCGTGCCGGGGTCGCTATCCTGAATGCTCAGGGTCGATTTGATAGTGCCGCTTGCGTTGCCCAGGAGCGGCGCGATAGAGACATTCGCGCTCTGACCAGGGGACACGCTGCCCTGCACTGGCGAGATACTCAGATAATTTGTGCCGGTGGCGTCGGGGTGAATTACCCAATTCAGTGGCGCGTTGCCACTATTCTGGATTGTGAAGCTCTCCGGGGTCGGATTAACACTCTGTTTTGCCGTAAAGCTCAGATTCTGTGGAGTAAGGTGCATTACCGGCTGAGGAGGCGCGCTAACTGTGAGCGTGACCGCGACCTGCTGGGCTGGACCGCCCGCGTAGCTAAAGCTCAATGAGCCCTGATAGGTGCCCGGAGACATATTGCGGGCGATGACGTTGACGGTCAGGATCGCTGACGTATGCGCTCCGAGCCGCCCGCTAGCAGGGGTGATGCTCAGCCAGTTCGCGCCATTTGTTGTGGTAGTGCCGCTCGTCCAATCCAACGCCTGGCCTCCACTATTCTGAATAACGATTGTCTGACCTGTCGGATTCTGGATAGGTGTGCCTGCAAAGGCCAGTGAGGCGCTGGAGAGCGCCAGATTGGCAAGCGTGGTGTTGACCGTCATGGAAACGTGGAGTACCTGTGAAGCGCCGCCGTTCTGGGTAAACACGATCTGGCCCAGATAAGCCTGGGGAGCCAGATTGGCGCGGTTAACCGTGAGCGCGACCACGGCGTTGCCTGCAAAGCTGCCACTGGCTGGATTCAGCGAGAGCCAGGCCACGTTGCTCTGTGCGCTCCAGTTGACCTGTCCCCCGCCAGCGTTGGTCAGCGTGATATTTTCGTGTGAGAGTGTGCCTGGATTGCCCGCGCCCAGGTCGAGAGGCGAGGCGCTTATTTGCAGGCGCGGCGGGCCGTCAAGCGCGGCCTGGATGGTCAAGGAGCTTGAGGCCGCGAGACCCTCCGCACTGGCTTGCAGCTTGTGTATGCCGATGCTCCAGTCTGCTGTGATTGGCACACGTATCTGGAAAGCTCCCTGAGCATCGGTTGCTGGCCTGAGAGGCGTTCCCTGGGCATCCAGGATGGTTGTGCGCGCATCACGGGTGAGTGTGAGCACATGATGGGACACAAAGCCGCTGCCTGAGAGTTGTAAAGTGTCGCCAACGCGCAGTTCGCCGGGCAGCGCCAACAATTGTGGCTTAGATGAATGTGCCTGGTTATCTTTCACTAACAAAAAGGTCAGCAGGCCGCTTGCCAGCAAGAAGCAGAGCAGTGAGGCAGTGACAAGAACTGGCACAATCCGCCTTTTTTGGCGTGCGGATTGTTGTGATGTGGCCGGCAGTGGAGTTTCTCGTAGAGGCGTGTTGTGCGTGCGGCGGGGATGGAGGGTAGGCACATCTGCCAACTCCCGGTTCGCAGTTGCGAACGGCTCCAGTGCTTCATCCTGCGGCCCGATGAGTGATTGTTGTCTATCTAAAGGCTGAGCGTCGTGCACATTGAGAAGCGTGTCTGCGTCTGCCTCGTCAGGTGCTGGTTCTGGTAGTCGCTGGACGCTCAAGAAAAAGCTGGATTGGAACGGCTGATCTTCGGGGTGCAGGCCAGAGTAGTGGCCAGCGCGATGGGGTGAGGCCAGTGGACTGGTCGGCTGCGAGGGCGCGAGTGTCTGGCCGTTTCTGGTACCTGCCCGCTTGCGGGTGCGCGTTCCCGCTGGAATGACGCTCCCGCAGCGATTACAGCTTTGTGCATCGGCTCGTAAAAGGGAGAGGCATTTTTCAAAGTGCGCTCAAGACGAGAATGCCTGCACAGAGATGATGGTGGTTGTGCCAGAGACCGTTACCGGCATAGAGCCGCTATAGGAGAGCGAGTTCGCGCTGCCGCTGACCTGGATAGTATAACTGCCCTGCGGGACATTGGTAAAGGTAAAGTTGCCCGTGGCATCGGTGGTCACGGTTTTGATCGTGGTGCCCCCGGAGATCAGCGAAACGGTGGCACCAACCAGCGGAGAAGAGTTCGTACATGGGGAAGCGCCACAGGCCGCGATAGAACCACTGATGCTGTTGCCTGTCACCTGGAATACAACAGTAATCGTTTGCGGGCTGTCCTGAAGCACCACGCCGTTGTAGCTGGCAGAAACCGTAATCTGTCCCGTGTAACTGCCAGGTACCAGGCTACCGGCGGAAGCCGAGACGGTGACGGTACTGCCGCCGCCGCTATCTGTGCCGGAGCCAGGGGAGAGATTGAGCCAGGCATCGCTCCCGGCATCTCCAAGCGCGGTCCAGGCCACGCCTCCACCGCAAGAACCCGTTTCGTTCAGGGTAAATGTCTGCGAGGCTGGCATAGACTGTCCTTGTGAGGCGCTGAGGTTGATCTGTGGCGGCAATGGTTGTAGCGTGCAGGGTTGCAGTACCGTCAGAGTTACAGTGAACGTCTGTGGACTGTTCTGTGCCTGCGTGCCAGCAGAATCGCTCGCGTGGACCGTCACCTGGGTACTATACGTGCCTGGTTGCAGACCACTGGCGTTGATGCTCGCTGTGATGCTGGCGTTTTGCGAGGCCGTCGTAAGCTGGCCGCTGCCAGGGGTTAAGGTCAGCCAGGAAGCCGCTGGGGAAACGCTGGTGTTCCAATGCAGTGGCCAGCTACAGCTTCCGGTGCCCGTCAGATTGACCGTTTGCGCGAGCGGATTCGCGCCGCCCGCGAGCACGTTAAAGAGCAACATGCTTTGCGAAGGTTGCGCCAGCGTACAGGGCGGTTGTACTGCCAGATTAACCTCAATCGTCTGTGGGCTGCCACTAGCTGGTAAACCACGCTCATCCGTAGCGTTGAACGTGACCTGGGCAACGTAATTGCCTGGGGTCAGGCCGCCAGTTGCCACATTAATCGTCGCCTGACCCGTCTGGCCAGGGAGAACGGTGCCGCTGGTGGGCGTGGCGCTGACCCAGTTTGTGGTGAACTGGGCAGTGCTCGTATGCCATCTGAGTGGGCTACCCCCGTTGTTGGTAATCGTGATCATCTGCCCTGCTGGACTCGTCTGGCCCTGAATTGTACTAAAATTCAGGCTCAGGGGCGATGCGCCCATAATTGGCTCCGAAGGCGGCGGCGGAGGCTGGAGCGTGAGCTGCACCGTCACCGTCTGGCTGCTCTTGCCAGCCAGGAACGTGACCAGACCGCTATATTTGCCTGGCGTCAACAACGCCGTATTGACCCCTATAGAGGTCACTCCGCTAGCGGTGCCTTTGACCTGGCCATTGGCCGGGCTGACCATGAGCCAACCGGCGGAGGACGATGCCTGCCAGTTGAGCGTCTCGTTGGCGCAACTGGATGTTGCGTTCAGGCTGAGCGCGTGATTGCTGGGGTTACTCTGCCCCGCGACGGCGGTGAAGATCAGGTTGCTTGTGCTGGTGAGCAGGCCGCAATGCGGCTGGATCGTCAGCGCAATACCCATGCTTTGCGGCGCGTCATAGGCACGCGTACCATGGGCTGAGCTAAACGTCAGCATCTCTATATACGCTCCTGGTAGCAAGCTCTGGCTGCGCACAGTGATAGGCAAGTGTATGCTCTGGCCTGGAGCGAGCGAACCGGAGGTTTGGCTGACGCTGAGCCAGGAAGCGTTGATAGCTGGGAGGGCGTATGCGTCCTGGGCGGTTCGCTGATTTCGAGGCAGTCCTAGAAATGCGTTTTGCATGATGGTTGTGGTCGTTGCACCACTATTCAGCGACCAGTGCAACACTTGCTGGCCTGGATTACTCAACGTCACCACCTGCGTGATCGGCGTGGCCGCGCCATCAGTGGTGGTAAATGAGAGCAAAGGGGGCATCAGGGAAATCATTGGCCCGGCATTCGGTGGCAGGGCGCTCACCTTCATGTTCACCCGCAGTTGTGCGGGTGCGCCAACACTGGAGAAAAGCGTAATCGTACTTTTGTACTCACCCGGCGGTAGATTACTGCGCTGGGCCGCCACCGAAATAGTCTGGCCGCTGCTGAAGGTTCCCTGTGAGGGTGCGAGCAACAGCCAGGGTTGATCGCTGCTGGCCGACCAGGAGATCGAGCCACTGCCAGAATTGCGCAGGAGCAGCGGTTGAATCGTGTCCGCGCCCTGCACAGAGTTGCCCAGATCAAGCGAGGACGAAGCGAGCAAGAGATGCGGCGGGCGCGAAGGATCCGCGCCACTGACCTGGAGCATGGCGCTGGCAGTGTCGCGTGTGGCCACATCCTCGGCCACGATCAGGTGAAAGCCCGGACTCCAGTCAGCATTCACACTGAACGACGCGCTGGCCTGGCCGCTCGCGCCGATCGTGAGCAAAGAAGCGTTGTTCGTGGTGAGCAGCGTCTGCTGGACATCATGCGTCAGTGCCACGGTTGTTCCGGGAGCAAAATGGGCCAGTTGTACGGACACAAGCGCGCCTGTATTCGCGGTATTGGTCGAAAGGCTCAGCGCCGGTGGTCCTCCGCTAGAGGTAAGCTGGTGGGTGGTATTCTGCAAGGCAGAAAAGAGTAGGAAGCCATCGATCGCCAGAACCAGCAGCGCCAGGATCACCATGCCGCCAAAGGTGAAATGCCAGAACGAGAGATGGCGGCGGGCGCGCTTGATTACAGGATGCAGGAGAGTGGCGTGTTCTTCTAGCTCAATGCGCTGAATATCTGCCTGCTCGATTTGAGCCGCCTCAGCTCTTGTGGGGCGGGCGCGTGCGACCAGTGGATCAGTTGAATCTTTCCAAAGATCCTGTTCTGGCTCGTCCTCGTCGTTGGACCAGGACCAGGCGTTGGGCTGCTTATGTTGTGAGAGTTGCTGTGCCAGTTGAGCACCGGATGGGTGTATGCCTTCGGGTTGGGTATCGAACTCTGAACGTGGTTTCACGAGTGGATGGGGCGTACTGCCTCGCTGAATGTCCGATGAAATATCGCGCAATGGTTTCAGACGCGCTGAGCGTGAGCGCAGAAAGCGTTTTTCGCCACGCGCTTCCTGCGCAATCCAGTGCGCAGCTGCATTCAAGCGGGATACCGCCTGGTCGGTCACATTATTGCTCTGTTTTGATGCAAGGACCGGCATCTGGGATGGCTCATCCTCGGCAAGGGTTTCAGAAGGCTCAAATGGGACCGTTGGCGATCCCAATGCTTGCCAGCGTATCTCGCCTGGGGTAGAGGAATCCGTTGAAGTCACCGGCGAAATCTCTGAAAGAGCTGGCCTGTAAGGGATTTCCCTTAGAAATAGCTCTCCCGCATGCTCCTGGCAGTTCTCACAAAATATAGCATGCTCTGCACAAGGCCTGCCACAGTGCAAACACTGGCTCATTTTTACTACTCTCTACCCACTTCCGGGATGCCCATACCCACAAAAGATGTCTCTGTCAAATAAAGTACATAGAAATTAGTGAAATAGTTCGCGAATTATGCACTTATAGAACGTAGAGATGGGCGATTTGTCACATCAAGCAAACACTTATATCTTAGCAATCAATTTGTTTGCAGTATCTCTTTCTGGACATCTGTTCAATATACTTCGAGCCGCTTGACAAGCGGGGTTGTGAGGGGCAGCCAGCCCTGACTGGCAAGCAGAGCGAGGCGTGGAACTTCTGATTTAAAAGTTTGCTTTGGGTCATGCCGTGTTTTTTGACGTAGGGAAAAGTTGCGTAGAGAAAATATGAAGCGATATGGGATACATTGAAGAAAAATGAGCGTATTTTAAGCAATTTGCCGTTGCTTGAAATAAGTTATCCACAAGTTATCCACGTGTTCGGGCTAAAATTGGTGGGAAACACCCTTTTCGCCCAAGACTGGTTAATGCTATAATGTAGTGGGGAGAAGTGGGGAATTTTGGGGAATAGGTTGGCGAAATGGCAGGTTTGCCCGGTGGAGTGGGGGAGATAGGGCGCAATCAGGATGAATGAGAACAGCTTGAGCGCTCGCCAGAGGCCACCGGAAACCTTGTGTTCGCGAGAGAAGCGCCGCTGTTATGTTTCTTGGAGAGTACGAACATACAATCGATACAAAGGGACGTATGGCAGTGCCCGCGAAATTTCGCGGGCATCTGGATCGCGGCGCGGTCATCAGCAAAGGGATGGGTCGCTGTCTCTCGGTCTATACCATGAGGCGTTGGGAGGAGAAATCTGCGGCTTTGGTCGAGGGCAAGTCGAATGAAGAGTTGCGCGATTTTGAGCGGCGAATTTATCCTAGCGCCAGTGAGGTCGAGTTGGATGGTCAGGGGCGCCTGGTGATTCCAGCGAAACTGCGTGAGTATGCTGGCCTGAATGGTGAGGTGACGGTGGCTGGGGTACGCGATCACGTCGAGATATGGGATCGCAAAAGCTGGCAAGAATATCAACAACGATTGGATGCAGAGGGAACGGGAGTCCCTTTCTAGAGATATATGCAAACACAGCATGTTCCGGTGATGCTGGCAGAGGTGCTGAATTTTCTGCAACCTGAACCCGATGGGCGATATATCGATGGGACGGTAGGCGGAGGAGGGCACACTGCGGCAATTCTCGCACGATCCGCCCCGGGGGGCAGAGTGCTTGGGATCGATACCGATTCTCAGGCACTGGCTCGTGTGAGTGAGCTTCTCTCAGAAGAAGTTCGCCAGGGTCGTTTACTCCTGGTTCAGGGAAATTATTCAGAGATGGCTCGGTTGGTTGCGCAGGCCGATTTTGCGCCTGTGCGGGGAATTGTGCTCGATCTGGGCTTTTCCTCTGACCAGATGGAAGATCCGGAGCGAGGCTTTTCTTTTAGTTCAGAAGGTCCCCTGGATATGCGCCTGAATCAGTCGCAGGGAGTCTCGGCGGCTGACCTGGTGAATACGGCCAGCGAACAGGAATTGGCGGATATTTTCTGGCGCTACGGCGAGGAGAATCGTGCCCGGCAGATTGCCTGGCGCATCATCCGCACCCGCGAAAAGGGCGCGATTACGCGTACGACGCAACTGGCGCAGTTAGCTGCCGCCGGGGTGTCGTATAAGTTTAAGCCGGGGATGATTCATCCGGCCACGCGGGTCTTTCAGGCCCTGCGCATCGCGGTGAACGCCGAATTACAGCACCTGGAAGCTGTGCTTCCGCAACTGCTGGAGGTGTTACTGGCAGGCCGGGGAGTTGCTGGCAGCGAAGGGAGTGGAGGACGTATGGTGATTATCTCTTTTCATTCGTTGGAGGATAGGTTGGTGAAGGTATTCATGAGACGTGAAGCGAGCGATTGCATTTGCCCGCCGGGCCTGCCGGTTTGTATGTGTCAACACCGGGCGCGTTTACGCTTGCTTACTCCGAAGCCAGCGACTCCGACACAGCAGGAGATCGCCGCTAATCCCCGCGCCCGTAGCGCTAAATTGCGGGCTGCTGAAACACTGAGTAATCTGTAGTGCGTTCGTTATAGGGGTGGGCACGCCGATGATGAGCATCGGTGCTCCAGGAAGGAACTTTGCAGATGAATCGTCAGAGAACATCCCGCAATAGTTCGCGGCAGAGGGGACGGGCGCGTCGGTTGCCCGCTCAGACGTGGGCAGTGAGAAGTGGCAGGCGGATTTCCCCGTTTGTTTCGCGCATGGGGCCGATTGCTCTCTGTCTTTGTAGTGCACTTTTGATCAGTTTGATGGCGATTCTGTACCTGTCACAACTAGGTCAGGCGGTCACAACCAATCAGCAAATCCAGAATCTGCGAACGCAGCAGACGGAGTTGCAGCGCCAGAATCAAGATCTGGCGAATACCGTCGGCCAGGAGCAATCGCCCGCGTACATCATTGCACAGGCTAAGAAGCGGGGGCTGGTGCCCGCTGACCCGCAGAATGTGAAGGTAGTGCCGGTCCCATAGTAGAGGCAGTGGAAATCAACCATAGCAAGGAAGGAGGCAAGTGAATGAATCCTGCATTACGCCGCGCTCGTAATCGGCAAATGGTCATTTTCTTGCTGGTCTGCTTTGGTATGGTATTACTGCTCGGACGACTCTACTACTGGCAGGTGCTTGAAGCACAGGGCGGATATAATCTGGCGCAACAGGCCAATCAGGAGCATACACAGAATATCACGCTGAACGCGCCGCGCGGGCTGATCTATGATAGCCAGGGGCATATTCTGGCGACGAATGTGGTGCGCGATGATGTCTATGTCGAGCCGTATCAGTTCTCAGTCGATCATATGGTCAACTCGCAAAGTGATCTGAACAACCTGATTACGGCATTGCATGGTGTGCTACCGCAGGCTTCAGTCGCCAGCTTGCAATCCGATTTCGCGACGGATATGGGAGCCATTCGCATTGCGGTGCGCGTTGATCCTGCGCAGAGCCAGGGATTGCGGGATTTGCGCCTGCCGGATGTGTTTCTTTCGCCGCGCACCTGGCGCGTCTATCCCGGCGGTACGCTGGCGGCTCAGATCCTGGGCTACGTGATGCAGAGCGATAGCGCGAATACGGGTGCATACGGCCTTGAAGGGCAATATAATCAGCTTTTAGCTGGCCAGCCTGGCAATTCGACGGCTGAAACCGATCTGCAAGGGAATCCCTTGACGGTCGGCGTGAATACTCAGCAGGCACCAGTCGATGGGGCTAATCTCACCTTAACAATCAATAGCGATGTCGAGTATATGGTCGAGACGTATCTGGCAAAGGCAGCGCAGGATTTGCAGGCTCAGAGCGGCGCGGTGGTTGTGCTGAACGCGAAGACCGGCGCGGTAGTGGCGCTGGCGGG
>WNFI01657922.1_pt1 | contig 10708 bp, 9 predicted proteins | sample 5400471 | NCBI WGS metagenome assembly WNFI01 (sample SAMN13153348, study PRJNA577476) | soil metagenome | isolation source: 100 cm saprolite on Douglas fir-dominated hillslope | place: USA:California | collected 2013-09-17 | reverse complement strand
TGGAACCGGATCTGTCGCCCAATGGCGGCTCCGATGGCGCTCACCTGGGCGGCCTGACTCAGCGACTCCGGGCCGGTGAGGACGTAGTCCCCTCCCGAGTGCCCGTCTTCGTAGAGTGCACGCGCGGCCACGGCCGCGATGTCGCGCTCGTCGATCGGCGCCGTCTCCGCCGCGCCGTAGGGCCACCGGACGACGTCGCCGTTCCGGATCTGCGGCGCCCACCAGAACACCGTGTTCGAAGCGAACATCCCTGGCCGGATGATCGTCGACGCGATTCCCGTGCCTGCGATCAGGCGCTCGAGCTCGGCGTGGAACACCGCCATCGGGTTCGGCTGCTGGAAGAACGGGTGCGGCCACGGTGAAGTCGCCCGCCACGACCTCCACCGCCGGCGGCAGCCCCGCCTCCGCTGGTCGCCGCGTGAGCGCTCGCACGGGCACGCCCGCGTCCAGCAGTTGCGCGACGACGGCGCGCCCAACGCGGCCCGTGGCGCCCGTCACGAGAATGGGTGGTCCGCCTGCGCGTGTCGTCAAGCCAGCACTCTCGCCAAGGCGACTGAGTCCTCGTCCCAGGTGACGCGGGGCTCCGCCGCGGAGCGTGCGAACATCCACAGCCGGATTCGTTCTTCGTCGATCTCGAGAAGGTCCGCCACGTTGCCGATCGTTGCCTCCGCCGCGGCGAGCATCCGACTCTTGCAGTTGAAGAGATGTTGCGTCGCGTCGTAGGCACGATCACCTACGAAGGGTTTGGGATCGATCACGAGCCACGGCTCTCGCTGTGCCCGCAGCACATTGCCTGCGTGCAGATCCGTGGCCAGCAAGACGTCATCGGCGGACGGACGAGACAACACGTCCAAAAGACGGAGACCTTCTCGGACGAGTCCAGCATCAGGCCACTTGTGCGCGACCGCGACCGTTTCGTCTGCCCAATGCGTCGTCATCGCGGAGAGTGGACGGAAGATGTGCGGTGCCGTTGGCCGGCGCCAAAGACGGCGGAGAAGCCCGGCCACGATGACATCCTGTTCTGGCTCCGGAAGCGCGCGGAGCGCGGTCCCAGGCTGACACTCCTCCAACAGCATGGCGTTGAGGTCGACATCGGCGTCGAGCAGGCGCACCGTTGGGCCACTGTCCCAGAAGCGCAGTGCCTGGATCTCGTGTGCCCCTTCGAAATGCGGCATGCCGAGTTTGAGCACGGCGCGCGTGCCATCCGAGCGCACGACCGGCGCCACCCAGGCGCAGCTCACGTCACCGCCGTCGAAGGGGACTCCCAGCGAGAGCGACCACCTGTCTTGTAGCTGGCGGATGGCGTCGGGCAGCCGTTCGAGCCAGGCACTACGCTCCGGCACTCGATGGCATGCCTCCGCAAGTCGTTCCGGAACGATCGCACCTCGCATGCCGTTGGCCCGAGTGGGACTTCACCCGCTCGTCGGCTTCACTCCTTAATCCCCTTGCCGATTCTGAAGACATGGCCGTCGGGGTGACGAACGTGCATCTCACGAACGTTCCATGGCATGTCCGTCGGAGGCCATGCCACATCGAGACCCTGCTCTAGGCAATGCTGATAGACGTGGTCAACGTCATTCACCCAGATCGACAGCCAAACACCCTTGTCGGCCGTCTCATCTCCCAACCCTTCGTCCAACCCAGCTTCGCGAACCAGGCGAAGCTCTCCGCGATGTTCGATACATTCAGGATCGGCGTGAGGCCCTCAGTCACCATGCGTGGTGCTCCATTCTCTGGCGATCGCAGCCCATGCCCGCGGAGAAACTGCGCGCCGTCGATTCAGAAGGTACTCCTGGTTGCCGCTCATGGCACCTTGGCCGACTCCGATGTCGTCGCGAACGGTATCGGCGGGATCGTCGCGACACACGATGTGTCGGGCTTTCGCGTCGGATCCTCCAAGAATTGCATGACAATCGCCGCGTGACACCCAGTGGGGCGGGCGTCGTGCCCCTCGTCCGGAAACTCGACAAGGTAGGCCCGGCTGAGCGTGGAGGCGATGCGACGAGCGTGCTCGGCCGGAGTCCTGTCGTCGAAGTGGCCCATCAGAATCAGCGTTGGAATGTCGCTGCGCACGGGGGTACGCGTCGCCGCGCCGCCGAATCGCGGAAGCCATTCCTCGCAATCGCGGCTCACGATGCGCCGGAATGGGGGGCGCACCACGGCGTTCACCGACTTCAGGGTTTTCAGGGAGGTGGGGCCGTAGTCGTCGTAACAGTTGACGAGCTCGCGCACCACACGGTTCGCCAGGGCCTTGGGCGTCAAGCCATCTCCCACGATCTCGCGGGCCGCCCGCAAACGGTCACCGGCGCGCAACTCGTGCAGCAGAAGGGGGAGGCGGCCCAATCCCGAGCTTGTCCTCACGCGTTCGCGGATGCCGGCGACGAGCCGGTCTCCATCGAACCAGAGGGTATCGCTCCGGCCATCCGGAAGCAGGATCGGTACACCAAGGGGCGACTTCGTCAGATCGGCGTAAGCCCCATAGAAGTCCTGGTCAACCGCTGGAAACGCCTTGTGACACGAGGGCTGCAGTTTGCACGCCGCGAAGAGCCGCTCGAAGGCTCGCTGGGTGGAGAGCGGTTGTTCAGACCGCATCGAGAAGCTGCGGCCCATTGGACTGGGAAGCACGACGGAGCGGATCGCCTGTCCATCGCGCACCATCGCTTCCTGGGCGAGACGTGCGCCGTAGGATCCGCCACTGATATCCCACGACACGTAGCCCAGCGTGCGCCGCAAGTCGATCAGATCGGCGACGCTGGCCTCCGTGTTGTAGGCCAGTCGGTCGATTCCCTTCCCGTCGAGCTCTGCGACGCAGGCGCGGCGTGCCTCACTCAACTCCCTTTCCTTCTCGACGCCTTCTCGAAGGTTGTACGCCGAATCGGCAACTTTCTCGTACGCGGGGCACAGCTTCGGTTCCGAGAACCCGGCGCCGCGTTGGTCATAGATCACGACCTCGCGATGCCGGGACAATGGATTCCTCGCGACACCCGCTGAGTAGGTCTGGATCCCTCCGGGGCCGCCTGGGCCACCATGCAGCAGGACGAGCGGCGGCGCACCGCTCGGCTCCTTGGCGCGCAAGATCTCCACGGCGAGGCGGACCGTATTGGCGCTGGCACGATCGCGCGACTCCGGCACGACCAGCCAGCCGCATTCACGCCGGACGTCACGCGTCCATTCGCCATTCACCAGGCAATCGCCGCGCTCGAACCGTGGAAGCGCGGACTGGGCCGCCGCCTTCGGCGCGATGGACACGGCCAGTAGCGCGGCGCCACTGAACGCCGCGATGACGCGCGCGGCAGGAGACCGGTAACGAGAAGTCATCTGACGTCAACCTTCGGCGTCACTACGTCCGCCGAACACCTTGCGTTAACACAGTATGGAGCGACCGGGGTGACAGCTAACGGATGAGCTTCAATCCATTGTTATGCGGCATCGCCGACTCGCAAGCGATCATGATCCCTCGCCATCGGCAGGAATGGCTGTCGTGACGTGGAAGTGAGCGTCGAGCGCCCGAATGACGCCCTCAGCCCGGCTGGCGCTTTCCGTGGGCGTACAGCGGCTCGTGCCCCAACCAGGAGGCTGGGCATACGCAAAGACCACGTAGTAGCTCCCTCGTGCAAAACTGTAACCGCATGCCTCGGGATTCACGGAGGCTCGCACGATGGCCTCTGTCCGGTGCTCGCCCTTCCAAACCCGAGACACTCGGAAGGTGACTTGCGTGATGTCCGCCTTCGGAGTGACCTGGTCGACCACCTGTCCCAGAAATATCAGTGGGTATCGCTTGATTCGCTTCTTGATGTCGCCCGAGTCAACACAGGTGCAGGATCCTGCAGGTTGCGGCAGCAAAGCGGCAAGGACCAGGAGAGCTGATATGGCAACGCCCTTGCACCGCCGTCCGCTCATCATGCTTCCCCTGGCGGCCTTCTCAACAGTCCGCATAAGATCAGCGGCGAAGCTCCAGCCGAGTCGTGCTTCACCCGCTCCTGCATTGCTGTCGAACGGCCTTTCAATTGAGGCTCTCCTTCAACGTTTCGATGATCGCCTCCACGACAACACGGTGCGCGGGGGACGTGAGCTGGCCTACTGTGCGGACCACAATCGACTCGCTCGCCGTGAAGAGTTTCCCAGGCCGAACGAAGCTATCTCGAGGGAGCCCACCTTCAGCAAAGGACGCTTTGGTTAGAGCCACCGCGGTCGGGTCACTGTAAGGGTTGCTCGTGATCTGGCACAGCACCCAATCGGTGCCTCCAGCAAAAGCGACGACCACCGCAGGGGGAGCTTTGAAGAGGAGAGATCGGAGAAGGGAAAGCGGACGAGAACGACTACGCCGGCTCTAACCCCGCCCACGCTGCGTCTTCCTCTGGACGGTTCCAATCAGCAGCGAGCGACCGCTCGCTGAGCAGGGCCGTTTCAGAAGGGCGTTCCCCGAGCACAGTAATCAGCAACTGCGACCCTGGAGGAAGAGAGACCGGCTCCTTAGGACGAATGTTGCCGTCTTCGTCTACCTCAGCCTCGATGGTCGGCCTCATACTCCGCTTACTCTACTCCCCATCCATGGGTCCATCCAACACTGAGATCAGCAGGCCGCCGCTCCGGGACCTCACAGGCCGCGGAGCTGCACGGCGAGCAGAAGCAGGCCGTAGCCGATGATCCACGACCACACCGCCACGTCCGCGCGAACGTGGACGATTGCGAAGTGCGCGAGCAGGGCGACGAGATACAGGACGAGACAGATGAGCCACGTGATCTGCTTGGGAGCCTTGCCTCCACCCCTCAGGACGCCTCCTTGTAGTGTGAGTGACACGAGCGCGCGGCTCGTGCCTCCAGCTTATGCGCTCCTGAGGTCGATCCCCGCGAAGAAGTATCCGATTTCGAACGCCGCCGTCTCCGCCGCGTCCGAGCCGTGGATCGCATTGGCCTCGATGGAGGCCGCGAAGTCCTTGCGGATCGTGCCCGCCCCCGCCTTGGCTGGATCGGTCGCACCCATCAGCTCGCGCAGCTTCGAGATCGCGTTCGCGCGCTCGAGAACCATCGTGATGCAAGGGCCGCTGGACATGAACTCGGTCAGGCTGCCGAAGAACGGCCGATGGCTGTGCACGTGATAGAAGCCCTCGGCTTCCGCGCGCGTGAGGTTGCGCAGACGCAGGGCGACGATCTTGAACCCGGCCTTCTCGATGAGGGCGAGGATGTTTCCGGCATGGCCCGCCTTCACGGCGTCCGGCTTGATGATGGAGAAGGTTCTCTCGGTCAATTCCTCAGTTTCCTTTGCCTTTGAGCAGCTTCGCCACCGCCGCCCCGATGTCAGCCGGCGACTTCACCACCTGGATGCCCGCCGCGCGCATCACCTTCATCTTCTCCGCGGCCGTGCCCTTGCCCCCGGCGATGATCGCGCCCGCATGGCCCATGCGGCGGCCGGGCGGCGCGGTCTGGCCGGCGATGAATCCCACCACCGGCTTCTTCACGTGCTTCTTCACATAGGCGGCCGCCTCTTCCTCCGCGTTGCCGCCGATCTCGCCGATCATCACGATCGCCTTCGTGCCCTTGTCCTTGTTGAACAGCTCGAGGGCCTGCGTGTGGTTGGTGCCGATGATGGGGTCGCCACCGATTCCGATGCAGGTGGATTGGCCGATACCCAGCGACGTGAGCTGGTGTACGGCCTCGTACGTGAGCGTGCCGCTGCGCGACACCACCCCGACGAAGCCGCCCTTGTGGATGGGTCCGGGCATGATGCCGACCTTGCACTTCTCCGCGGGCGAGATGATCCCGGGGCAATTCGGCCCGATGAGACGCGTCTCGCGGTCCTTCAGGAACTCCGCGACCTTGACCATGTCCAGGGTCGGCACGCCCTCCGTGATGCACACCACGACCGGGATGCCGGCGTCCGCCGCCTCCATGATCGCGTCCGCGGCGCCGGGCGGAGGCACGAAGATCATCGACACGTTCGCGCCCGTGCGGTCGACCGCCTCCTGCACGCTGTCGAAGATCGGGAAGCCTTCGATCGTGGTCCCGCCCTTGCCGGGCGTGACGCCGCCGACGACCTTCGTCCCGTACTCGCGGCAGGCCACGGCGTGGAAGGTGCCGTGCTTGCCCATTCCCTGCACGAGCACGCGCGAGCTGCGGCCCACCAGGACGCTCACTGGGCGTCCTTCGCCGCCGCCACCACCTTCCGGGCCGCCTCCGTCATCCCGTCCGCGGTGACGAAGTTGAGTCCCGACTGGCGCAGCATCTCCTTGCCTCTCTCCTCGTTGTTCCCCTTCATGCGGATCACGACCGGCACCTGCACGTTCAGGTCGCGCACGGCCGCGATCACGCCCTCCGCCAGCACGTCGCAGCGGAGGATGCCGCCGAAGATGTTGATGAGGACCGCCTTCACGTCCTTGTCCATCATCAGGATGCGGAACGCGTTGCGGATCTGCTCCGCGTTGGCGCCGCCCCCTACGTCGAGGAAGTTGGCGGGCGCGCCCCCGGCCAGCTTGATGATGTCCATGGTGGCCATGGCCAGGCCGGCGCCGTTGACCATGCATCCCACGGTGCCGCCCTCGAGCTTGATGTAGTTCAGGCCGAACTTCGAGGCTTCGACCTCCAGCGGGTCCTCCTCGTCGAGGTCGCGTAGCTCCTTCAGCTCGGGGTGACGGTAGAGCGCGTTGTCGTCGAAGTTGACCTTGGCGTCCAGGGCGAGCAGGGTCCCGTCCTTGGTCAGCAGGAACGGGTTGATCTCCAGCATCGACGCGTCCACGGACTCGAACGTCTTGTACAGGGCCTGCATGAAGGAGACGGCCTTGCCCAGCGTCGCCGCCGGCAGGTCCAGCGCGAAGGCGAGCTTCCGGGCCTGGAAGGCCTGGAAGCCCACGCCCGGATCGACGGCCTCTTTCAGGATGGCCTTGGGGGACTTCGCGGCGACCTCCTCGATGTCCATTCCGCCCTGCGACGAGGCCATGAACACGGGGGAGGCGGTCGCACGGTCCACCACGATGGCGAGGTACATCTCCTTCGCGCCGTCGAGGTCCATCCCCTGCTCGATGAGGAGGCGGCGCACCACGCGCCCCTCGGGCCCGGTCTGGTGCGTGTGCAGGGTGGCGCCGAGCATCGCCTTGGCGATCTGCTCCGTCTCGTCCGCGTTGCGCGCGAGCTTGACTCCGCCCGCCTTGCCGCGGCCGCCGGCGTGGATCTGGGCCTTCACGACGACGGGGAAGCCCAACTCCTTGGCCGCCTTGACCGCCTCGTCGACGCTATAGGCGACCTTGCCTTGCGGCACGGGGACCCCGTGCGCAGCAAGGACGTGCTTCCCCTGGTACTCGTGGATCTTCAAAGGCGTCCTCGCTTCGCGTAGTTCGTGGATGTAGAGCGGTCGAAACGTCCGATCATAGTGAGCGCGCGGGAGGTGCGTCAACCGCGGCCCTGGACCCTCGCGATCTCGATCTCGCGCGCGTAGTAGCCCATGTCGAGCCTTCGCGTGCGGACGCCCGGGTCGCGGACGGCCAGCTCGATCCGATAGCGGCCGGGCCCCGGCGGGCGGAAGGTGTGGGACCAGAAGGTCCAGCCGCCTCCATCGCCGCTCCCGATCTGCTCGACGGGCGCGAAGGGCGCGTCCGGACGGAAGCGGATGACGAGGGCGCGCGGAGGAGTGTGGCCGCCCCAGGCGAGCCCCACGATTCGATACCCGATCTTGCCACCATCGGCGGCGCGCATCTCGACCCGCACCGGCACCGCCGCCGGATCGATGGTGGCGGGCTGGAAATCCCTGGCGAGTCGTGGCCCCGCCGGATCTTGATGGGTCCGGCCGGCGTACTCGCGCATCTGATCGGTGGCGGGCGCCTCGTCGTCCACCAGGGCGATCTCGTCGACCCACTTGATCGCCGTGCAGCCGTACCAGCCGGGAACGACGAGACGGAGCGGGAAGCCGTGGTCCGGGCCAAGGGGGGCGCCGTTCATTCCCGTGCCCAGGAAGGCCCGCGACTTCCGGATCTGGTCGAGGCCGAAGATCCAGCTCGCGCCGGGGACCGATCCCGGATCGAGGGTCGAATGCTGGTCGAAACCGGAGACGAGGACTCGCGTGGCGCGCGGAAGCAGGCGGACGCGGTCCAGCACGCGCTCGAGCGGAACGCCGGTCCAGCGGGCGAGGCTCATGAAGCCGAAGTGCGCGGCGCGGGAGTTGCCCGCGCACTCGAGGACGTGAGCGCCCCGGTCGTCGGCCTCACGGCGGAGCGCGTCCACCTCCAGGTCCACGGGCGCCTCGACCAGCCCGCGCACCCGGACCTTCCACGCGGTCGTGGAGGGGAGCGGATCGGGGCAACCCGTGCGGATGAAGAACCGGTCCTGCGAAACCGGGAGCGTTTCCGGCGAGACGGTGGATAGGTCCAATGCACGCCGCCGGCCGAGACCGGCGCCGACGGTCTGCTCCAGCGGAAAGGCTCCCTCGTCGACGAACGGCAGCGTGCCGAGCAGGGTCTCGCCCCCGCTGAGGGACGTCCGCAGCGCGGCGCCCACGTATCCGGCGCGGCCAAGCCACGTCGCGACCGCGGCCGCGGCCGAGGCCTCGAGGAAGCGCCGGCGCGTCGGCGGTGAGCTCACGACCTGCATGCTAGCATCGCCGCCGTGGGCCGGTTCGCGCTCGTCGCGCTCCTCGCGCTGTCGCCCCTCCGGTTTCCCACTTCCGGCTCCCCCGCCGCGCAGCCGTCCTTCCTGCGCGGCGTGACCGCCCTCCACAATTTCGAGTACGAGGACGCCGTCGAGGCCTTTCGTGAGGCGCAGCGCATCGATCGCGATTTCGCCATGGCCCATTGGGGCGAAGCGATGGCCTGCAACCAGACGCTCTGGCTGAACCAGGACGCGGACACGGCGCGCGAGAGCCTGCTCCGGCTGGGGCCGACGCCGGAGGCGCGCCTCGCCAAGGCGCCCACGGCCCGCGAGAAGGACTACCTGGGCGCGGTCGAGATCCTGTTCGGAAGCGGCGAGCGGGCGGCCCGGGATCGCGCCTATGCCGAGGCGATGGGGAAGCTGGCCGCCTCGTATCCGGAAGACCTCGAGGCCTCGACCTTCCACGCCCTTGCCCTGATGGGCACGGCGGCCCGCAGCCCGGCGCTCTTCAACGACGGGGGCGACGACGGACATGCGCACGCGCTCGTGGGCAGCGAGACCCAGAAGCAGGTGGCGGCCATCCTGCAACGGGTGCTGGCCCGGGATCCGGAGCATCCGGGAGCGCTCCACTACCTGATTCACGACTACGACGACCCGGACCACGCGCGGCTCGCGCTTCCCGCGGCGCGCCGCTATGCCAAGGTCGCGCCCCAGTCGAGCCACGCGCTGCACATGCCGGCCCACATCTTTCTCCAGCTCGGCCTGTGGGACGACGCCGCGGCCTCCGACGAAGCGTCCTTCCTCGCGTCGGATGCCTGGGTCAAGCGCAAGGGCCTCGCGGTCGGGATGCGCGACTACCACAGCCTGTCCTGGCTGCTCTACGAGTCGCTCCAGCAGGGCCGCTTCCTGAAGGCTCGGGAGACGCTCGACCTCATCCGGCCCGCGGTGGAGGCTACCGGTGCCCCGAGGCTGAAGGCACTCCTGTCCGACATGCGCGCCCGCTACGTGGTGGAGACCCGGTCGTTCCAGGATCTCGCGACCGCGACGAGCTTCGACACCACCGGCGAGCTGTTCGCGATCGGCATGAGCGCGGCGCGCCGCGGGGATCCCAGGATGGCGGAGATGGCCCGGGCGGAGCTGGCCCGGCGCGCGGGACCGGGCGCGTCAAGTGGAACCGGCCCTCGCGCGCTCGACGTGGCCGTGATGGAGAAGGAGCTCGCCGCGCTGCTGGCGGTGGCCGGCGGGCGTGGCGAGGAGGCGGTGGCTCGGATGCAGGAAGCGGTCGTCCTGGAACGCCAGCTTCCGCCGCCCCTGGGCCTGCCGCGCCCCATCAAGCCGGCCTCCGAGCTTTGCGGAGAGATCCTCCTCGAGCTGGGTGGACCCGGAACTGCCCGAGTTGAAAGAGGCGCGAACGGGTACCCAATAGTGGAACGACGCTGCCCACTTGTTCCCGGCCGCCTGCTCCTCACGGGCCGGCTGGACCTTCCATATCTTGAGCTTGCTGAGGGCATGGGTCTTGCTTTCTCGTCGCGATGACGGCCTCCCCTGTCGGCGACCGACTCTGAGTCGTCTGCCGGCGTCGTACGCGGTTTCCGTTCTGCGAAAGTAGGACGAAAACCGAAGGGGGCGAAGCCTCTCCCCAGCCCAGCCGCCGCCGTCCCATTTCCATCTTCGATTCTGCGTCCCTGTCCGCCGATGTTCCGAGCGAACAGCCGAGTACCGCCAAAGGAGCAGCGATGACTACTGAAGCTGTTGGTGTCGTGAGGGCTACCGAAGCTGTTGGTGTGGTGACGTCGAACGAATCGAAGATCGCGTCAATCCAAGGGTACCTGGACCGAGCGACCGGCGATCTTCTCGCGTCGCTCCGCAACGCCGCACAGCTGTCCGCCGAGGAGCGCCGCGGAATCATCGCCCGCTACGCGGCGGTGCTCGAGGGGAATTTCATCTACTGGATGACCGGCGCCTACATCTCGGTCGGGTCGGACGAGGCCCGCGCCAAGATCATGGACAACTTGCGCGAAGAAGTGCGCGACTGTCATCCGGGGATGATGCGACGCTTCGCCATTGCCGCCCACGCCAGTCCGACCGATGCGGACGCGGAGGCCGTCTATCGCAACCTGATGAACGTTCGCTT
>WNFI01030017.1_pt1 | contig 10708 bp, 8 predicted proteins | sample 5400471 | NCBI WGS metagenome assembly WNFI01 (sample SAMN13153348, study PRJNA577476) | soil metagenome | isolation source: 100 cm saprolite on Douglas fir-dominated hillslope | place: USA:California | collected 2013-09-17 | reverse complement strand
GCGCACCACGGCGTGCTCGCACATGCTCGACACCTTCGTGCCGACCTATGAGTCGACCGTCACCGCCAACCTGTGGCGCGACGGCGCCGTGATGCTGGGCAAGCTCAACAACGATGAGTTCGCCATGGGCTCGTCGAACGAGACTTCGTATTTCGGGCCGGTGGTGTCGCCGTGGCGCCGCAAGGGCTCGGACGTAAAGCTCGTTCCGGGCGGCTCGTCGGGCGGCTCGGCCGCCGCGGTGGCGGCCGGCCTCTGCCTCGGCGCCGTCGGCACCGACACCGGCGGCTCGATCCGCCAGCCGGCAGCGCTCACCGGCATCGTCGGCATCAAGCCCACATATGGGCGCTGTTCGCGCTTCGGCATCGTGGCCTACGCGTCCTCGCTTGACCAGGCCGGCCCGTTCGCCCGCACGGTGCGCGACGCTGCCATCCTGCTGGCCGCGATGGCCGGCCACGACGCTCAGGACACGACGTCCGCCAATATCGCGGTGCCCGACTATGAGGCGGCGCTGACGCGCTCCGTCAGGGGCATGAAGATCGGCATTCCGAAGGAATACCGCGTCAAGGGGATGCCGGACGAGATCGAAGCGCTGTGGCGCAAAGGCGCCGATTGGCTCCAGGCGGCCGGCGCCGAAGTCGTCGAGGTGTCGCTGCCCCACACCAAATATGCGCTGGCCACCTACTACATCGTGGCGCCCGCGGAGGCGTCGTCCAATCTCGCGCGCTATGACGGCGTTCGCTACGGCCTGCGCGTCGGCGGCCGCGATATCATCGATATGTACGAACAGACCCGGGCGGCAGGCTTCGGCAAGGAGGTGCGCCGGCGCATCCTGATCGGGACCTATGTGCTGTCTGCCGGCTATTACGACGCCTACTACCTGCGCGCCCAGAAGGTCCGCACGCTGATCAAGCGCGATTTCGAGGACTGCTTTAGTGCGGGCGTCAACGCCATCCTGACGCCGACCACGCCGTCGGCTGCCTTCGCCATTGGCGAGAAGACCGCCGACCCGATCGAGATGTATCTCAACGACGTGTTCACCGTGACGGTGAACATGGCGGGCCTGCCGGGCCTTTCGGTGCCGGCCGGGCTCGACTCGGAGGGGCCGGGGGCGACCGGTGTGTGAGTGCTGGGGTGGCGTAATCAAGGATACCATTGAGCGGTATCGGTGATGGCGCGGTGGAGGCGTTCAAGTGCGTCGGCGCCGCCGAGGGTCGCTGAAATGTGTATGGACTCGGATATCGCCTGAAGCGCTTCGTTGCGGGGAAGCTTGGCAGCGACGTCCACAAGCGAATTGAGAAAAAGGGCATCTTGGGATGGCTCAACATATTCAGTGAGCGAGTTCAGCGCGAACGCGCGAGTCCTTCCATTGCTAATCGCCGTGGCTGCAGTGATGGCCTCGCCGATCTGTGCTACAGATAGATACGGTGCAAGCAATCTCAGCGCTAACGCGCGATCCAACTCATCGGCAATCGCATGGGCAGCGACGAGCGCTTCGCCGATCTGCTCTGTCGAGATGTGCGGAGCGAGCGCTCCCAGTGCCTTCGCGCGACCCTGCCCATCGCCAATCGCCTTGGCTGCGGAGAGTGCACCGCCGATCTGCTCTGCCGATAGGCGCGGTGCAAGCCACGTTAGCGCCATCGCGCGATCCCAGTCATTGCCGATTGCTCTGGCTGCGTCGAGTGCCTGGTTGATCGTTGTGGCTTTCTGCTCCGCAGACAGGAACGGAGCGAGCGCTCCCAGTGCTCGAACGCGCTCCTCGTAATCTCCAATCGCCCTGGCAATGTCGAGCGCCTCGCCGATGTGCTCTGCCGACAAGTGCGGGGCAAGCGTTCCCAGTGCTTCTGCACGGCGTCCCTCATTGCTAATCGCCCTGGCCGCATCGAGCGCCTCGCCAATCTGCTCTGCCGACAAGTGCCGCGCGAGCGATCCGAGCGCATATGCGCGATTCCCCTCATCGCCAATCGCTCTGGCCGCGTCGAACGCTTCGCCGATCGCTTTAGTTTTCTGCTCTGCGGAAAGGAACGGTGCAAGCAATCCCAGCGCGTATGCGCGACGTATCTCATCGCCAATCGCCCCGGCTATGTCGAGTGCCTTGCCGATCTGTTCTGCCGACAGGAGCGGGGCGAGCGATTTCAGCGCACTCGCGCGCTTCCATTCAGCATCAATCGCTCTGGCAGCATCAAGCGCCTGGCCGATTATTTTAGTTTTCTGCTCTGCCGACAGGTGCGGGGCGAGCAATCCTAGCGCCTTTGCGCGATGTCCCTCATCGCCAATCACCCTGGCAGTGTCGAGTGCCTCGCCGAGTTGCTCTGCCGATAAGTGCGGGGCGAGCAATCCGAGCGCGTATGCGCGATTCCCCTCATCGTCAATCGCTCCTGCCGTATCGAGGGCCTTGCCTATCTGCTCTGCGGAGAGGTACGGAGCAAGGGATTCCAGTGCTTTCGCACGATTCACCTCATTGCCAATCGCCCCGGCGGCGTCGAGTGCCTGGCCAATCGTTTTGGTTTTCTGATCTGCCGCCAGGAACGGAGCGAGTGCTCTCAATGCTCGCACGCGCTCCTCATTATCTCCAATCGCCCTGGCGGCGCGGAGCGCCTGGCCGATCGTTCTGGTTTTCTTATCTGCGGGCAGGAACGGTCCAAGCGATCCCAGTGCTCGCGCGCGATGTCTGTCATCTCCAATCGCGCAGGCTATGGCCAGGGCCTCGCCAATCTGCTCTATCGACAGGTGCGGTGCCAGCGCTTCCAGTGCGTACACGAGAGGCCACCCATTATCAGTAGTCTTAGTAGCCGCGGCGAGAGCCTCGCCTATCTGCTCCGTCGAGAGGTGCGGTGCAAGCCATCCTAGCGCTATCTGACGATCCCGTGGATTACCAATCGCTCTGACCGCAGTGAACGCCTCACCTATCTGCTCCGTCGAGAGATACGGTGCAAGCGCTTGCAGCGCATGAGCGCGCGCGTGCTCATTGTCAATCGCCTTGGCTACGGCGAGCGCCTCGCAGATCGGTCCGGCCGCCAGATGCGGAGCAAGATCTCCCAGCGCTTGTGCGCGATCCTGTTCGTCCCTGATGGCGATGACCGCGGCGAGGGCTTCGGCGGTCTGCTCTGCCAACGAGGGCGGCGCGAGCAATCCCAGCGCTTGCACGCGAGCCCCTTCATCGCCAATCTCCTTGACAGCGGAGAGGGCCCCGCCAACCTGTTCTGCTGACAGGTATGGTGCGAGCGATCCTAACGCATGCGCGCGCTCTCTGTCATCGCCAATTGCCATGGCTGCTGTGAATGCCTCGCCGATCTGCTCTGTCGACAGCCGTGGCGCAAGCGATCCCAGCGCGAACGCGCGTGCTCTCTCATCGCCAATCGCTAAAGCTGCGGCGAGCGAATCGCGGATCGCTTCGATCTTCTGCTCTGCTGGCAAGTGCGACGCGAGCAATCCCAGCGCTCGCGAGCGGTCCCGCGCATCGCGACAACAGCGAGCTTTTTCGGTAGCAATTGAAATCAGGTTGATTGACTGACCAGGAGCCACTGTGCCCAGTTGAGAAAGCTTTACCAGAAGAGCAATGGCTTCGTAATCATCGCGACCAAGTTCGACAAAATGCATGACCTGCCGAATCGATAGCATGCCGTCGGCTACCGCCGCGCACAGCAGCTCATCCGGCGTGTTGAGCCCGATGCTTCTGATCGAAGAAAGGACGAGGGCGCATCGCCAATCCTCTCCTATCATGGTGGTTCGGTTTGCCGCGCGCCGGATGACATCCCATGCAGCGCGTACGTCGCCTGCAAAGCCACGGGGAACACCTTCAAACTGCTCCCACGCCAAGCGCCAGCCGTTTTCGATGAACTCCATCCATTCGGCCGCCGACAGCCCGGCATTGGCGAAATGCCCGCTCAAGAACTGCAAGGCGTAAGGAGATACGTCTCCGGATGCGATACTGTTGGCATTGAGATATTTGGCATTGAGTTCTCTCAGGTGACCCTGTCCCCAGGCCGCGAATCCCTGGCACAAAGCCCTTGCCCTCGCACCAAATCGTTCGTTCTGCAGATATTCGCCAATTTTCGGATGGGAAAGAACGTAGCCGGAGTCCGGCTTGCCGTCGCCCAGGATGAACCGCCTCAAAGGCTGCAACAGGTGATGTTCGGAAAGGAAATTGCCGGCCCCGTGGATGGTCTTCATGAGGTCCAAGAGATCGCGCGACGGCAACGGCCCGAGTGCAAAAGCAAGGATGGACAGGACACGTTCGATCTCTTCCCCGGCGAGTTTCAGCCCCTCGTCGTCCCATAGCTTTTCCTGGTGAGAGAGCCAGCGCCCGAAGTAAGCGCCGAAGCCTGGCTTCAGGCTGTCGAGATCGCTTCGCGTGATGCGAGGTCGCTCCCGGCCGAGATTCCAAAGGTCCTCGGCGTAATAGCGGACCAGAATGGGCTCGCCTTCAGTCAGTTCAGCAAGGCGGGCGATAATGGGCTTTTCTTGAGAAAGCACGTTGGTCGGTGCGCCGAGTTTCAAAAGAACGTCAGCAATTCCATCAGGAGGCAGTCGCTCAAGCTCGAAATTTTCGACCCTGACGTTGCGATCCCAGCCCAATCGTCTGAGCCAACCCGCGGAATCGACATCGCCCACCTGCCAGCGCGCCGACAGCAACACACGAAGGGTCTGCGGGATCCTTGCTGGAATGATTGAGGGATCGAAACTGCCCTGCAAAGCCTCATCAAGGCCGTCGAGAACGACGAGTGTTTTCTCACCGGATGACGCGACCGCATCAAGCTGATCCTGGACGACATATTTGAGGGCATCGGCGTCCTGGACCGCTTCGCGCGCAATCGGCTTATCCGTAACCTCGGCCAGGCGCTGGGCAAGGCCGGTCAGAAAGACGCCGGGCCGGTTGGTGCCGACACGAATGCTGATCGCCATAAAGACGAGTTGCCATCCGTCTTCTCCGATCTGCCCCCGATCCTGAAGGGACTTCATCCATTGGACGAGCAAAGCGCTCTTCCCGCGCCCTGCCGGCGCTGTCACCAGCATACGCGGGACAGCGCTGGGGTCGGAGAGCCAATCATCGAGGCATTTCAATTGGCTATCGCGTCCGCCGAACGGGACGCTACCAGTCTCGGAGACGAGATATTCGTCGAGAAATGCCCTGGTTACCCGCTGGAAGGCGCGAGCGATGCCAAAATCAGGGTGAGCCGGCCTCGGCTGGCGGTGGTCTTGCTGCGGCGGTGAATCTGTCTGTAGGCGGCCGCCTTCCTTTGTCCTGTTGAAGGCCCATCGAAGGCCCCGGCGCCATCCTTCATATGCAGCGCTGTCATCGAAAAGCACCCGTTCGATAGAGCCATAGTCCCTTGGAGGCGTCGGGTTTTCCTCTCTCAGCCAGTTGCTTACGGACTTCTCGGTCACGCCGAGTTCGTCAGCAAATTCCTTCTGAGACCACCGTTTTCCGGTCCGATGCGGGCTTCCTGTCGGTCTGGTGCCATGAACGAAAAGGTGCCACCGCAGCAATTCGTAAAAATCTGCCCCCGCGGGGTATGCCAGCTGCGACTTATCTGACGCGTTGGCCAATTTTCCAAACCTTTCGGTTTTTTTCGATCAAAGGCGGCGACGTTTCTGAGAGTCTGGCCTTTTTAGGCGGCTGCGTAACCGAACGAAAGGTTCCAGCCATGAACAATACCGTCAGTTGCTTGCTGAATATTGCCTATGTTGTCAACAATCTGCCAGTTCAACCCGTCTGCGCTATCGCTGCTGACATCCTGCTCTACACGATGCGTGGCGTTGCTTGCCTCACCAATAACCGGACAGTTGTACGCCATGCATTACTAGCCGCCATTTATGCCGTCGCTGCTTTCTTGTCGCGAAGGGCTGGTCATAGCGAGCTTTCAGTCTGTTATGCCAGGATCGCACTTATCCATGGGTTGCTTGGCGTACTGACGGCAGGTTGCGATGAGTAAGCTCTGTTGGGGTGAAACGCCAGTCGCAATTGCGGCTGGCGGGCCGTCCGCTGGCTGGCGGCACTTGAAGCCGCCAGCCGTTCGGCCGCGGCGGTGGCGGCTGGCCTATGCCTTGGCGCCCGTCGGCACCGACACCGGCGGCTCGATCCGCCAGCCAGCAGCGCCGGCATCAAGCCCACGTATGGACGCTGTTTGCGCTTCGGCATCGTGGCCTATGCGTCCTCGCGTAGGCGCGATATCATCTCTTTTCACCATGTGCCGGCGCAGCGACGCGGCCGTTACGTGAAAGCGGCGGCTTGATCATCGCCCAACCGGGGGGCAATAATTCGCTTTCCGAAAGACGTGACGCGGGCGCGTGGAGGCATAGATGGCCACTCAGGAAGCGTGTCGCTATTTGAAAAAACAGAGCGCGCTAAATGCTTGTAAATCTCTTTGGCTATGCATCGTTCTCGTCGTCATAATTTCTTTGTCCGGCAACGCTGCCTCCCCAGCGGCGGCAGCAGAGTGCACGAGATGCCTGGTGCCCGAACAGGCACGCGACATTATCGCGATGACAGCTTCGCGTGCCGTGCAGGCCTTGAAGTCCCGCGACATGAATGAGCTGTCAAAACTCGTTCACCCGGTAAAGGCCGTTCGATTTTCGCCATACGCCTTTTTGGATGTAAAGGCGGACGTGCGCTTCACGGCGGCTATGATTCGCGGCGCGCTTACCGACAGCAAGGTACGCGTCTGGGGCAGATATGATGGTTCGGGCAAGCCGATCCGGTTGTCATTTTCCGAATACTATAAGCGATTTGTGTATGACCGCGATTTCGCTCAAGCTTCGGAGATATTCTACAACAGTACACAAGAGAGCCTGGGTAACACGCACGACAACTCCCGTGAGGAGTATCCGGAGGCAATTATCGTGGAATTTCACGTTCCGGGCCCGGCGGGACAGGATGACACCGGCTTCCGCGGATTGCGGCTGGTTTTTGAACAGTATCGTGACGCCTGGTACCTGGTTTATATCGTCCATGATGAATGGACCATCTAACGACCGCCGCGGAGGAGGCTATGTCGCAGATCCGTGTTCGCAACCGTTTGCGACATCACGAAAATGTAGTCGGAGCGACGGTAACGATCACCGGATCGGGAACGTCCGTTTCCGGCACCACGGACGCACAAGGACACGCTACCCTCGACACGACGGGCCTGGAAAATGGGTCCTATACCCTGACGGTCACCCCTGAGGATACTTTGACTGGCCCAGTTGGCCCGGCGACAGCGGTCACGTTGCCGACATCGAAAACCCGGATATTCCGCTCGCTTTCCGCCGATCTCACGATCAATGCGCACAATTTGACGGCCATCTCAGTCGCCGCCGGACAGCTCGCTAATGGAGAGGCGGAAATCGGACCACAGTCGGCCGTGACAGTCAGTCTGCAGCCCTGCTTCATGCGTTCGCCCAATCATGGTTCGCGCGGGTCGCATGCCATCACAATGATCATCGTGCATCATACGGCTGCTAGCACAGAGTCTACTCTTAGCACTTTCACAGCGCCAGGGCAGACGAGCGCAAATTACGTGATTGACCGCGACGGTCAAATTATAAAGATGGTGCCCGATACGATGGCGGCCTTTCACGCCGGAGAGGCGAGCTGGGCAGGCCAGAGCAACATCAACTCGCGATCGATTGGGATTGAAATCGTTCATCAGACCGGCAACTATCCCGGTGCGCAATATACCACCCTCCTCGGTCTGATTGACGCGCTTCGTTCTGCCCATCCGACGATCGTTGCTTGGAACATCATCGGCCACAGCGATATCGCAACCTCGAATGGCAAGCTCGGGCGCAAGAGTTCCGATCCCGGCCTCAAGTTTGAATGGTCGAGATTGGAGGCGCGCAACCTCGGCATGACGCTAATGGTCGGCCCGTTGCCAAATTCGGTCTACGCAAATTTTTTCGTGACGTTCCCGGGTGGCATTCTGCGCAGTGGCGATAACGACACCAAGCGGATATTGGGGGGCACCAAACGCCCGACGACATTTGCCGGCAATCCTGTTCGCGAATTGCAGGATGATCTGACTGCAATAGGCTATCACCTCGGTAACCCGGACGGCGACTACGGCGATAAAACCCGTGCGGCGGTGCAGATGTTTCAGGAGCATTTTTTTGCGGGCGACCGCTGGGGGCCCAAGTCTCCGGACGGTCGCATCGACCTTGAGACTGCAACGATCATCAAAGGAGTCGCCGCAGCCAAGCCGCCTTAGCAAAGAACCAGGACGGCTCTATATCGGCCCGACAGCCGCCAACTCAGCTGAACGGGTCTCGCAGGTCGAGCGACTGGAATTTCCGGAAGTCACGGTCATTGGAGTACAGCGTACGGACGCCGTGCTGGAACAGGATGGCGGCGATGTGGGCGTCAGGAACGAGGTTAGCACGTTCACGTCGACGGAATATCTCACGACGGCTCCGCGTTGACGGCCTCCTTGTCCGCCAGGTTGACAAGAGACTTCATCTCCCGAGAGTCCCATTGGAACGATGGTCGAACGCGCCACGGACGGCGACGAGCGAGCGCCTCGGCAAGCAGTTCCGAAACAATCGCCCCGATCGATCGGCCTTCCCTCTCGTGGATGGCCTTGACCTCTCTCAGGATGGGGTCGTCAATATCGAGCGTCGTACGCATGATGCGTGATGCTGTGTATGAAGACATCTGATGTCAACCACGGCGGCAAAGCAGTTGGTCGTTAAGCTCAAGGCCATGAAGCGCTTGTCTCACCGTTCCCGCCGATAGCGGTATTTGCGTTGCGGCTGCGGCGGCGCGGTCCTTCGCGCGGTGGCAATTAGCAAGGGCTCTCCCAATGCCTCCTTCTGCCGTCGGTCCTTCCAGCATCAAAGGGCCCGGAAATTGAAGGCGTTGGCAACACGGCTTTACTATTCCATTGGAATGACGATATCATTGCTATCAATGTGGAGATGGAGATATGCCTGATCTACTCGTTCGCGGCGTCGATGAAGAGATTGTGCGGGCCCTCAAGGAGCGCGCGGTGGCGCATGGACGGAGTGCGGAGGCCGAGCACCGGGAAATCCTTGCCGCGGCGCTTGTCCGCCCCCGAAAGCGGAGCTTTGCGGAGGTTCTGACGTCTATGCCTGACGTCGGCGCGGATACCGATTTCGAGCGCGTGCAATCCGGCAGGGACGTGCCACGTGTATTTGATTGACACGAATGTTGTCAGCGAAACCCGGAAAAAGGAGAGGGCCAATCCGGGTGTGTTAAGATTTTTCGATCGCATCGCGGCTTCCGGCGAGCCTGTCCATCTTTGTGTCGTTTCCGTCGGAGAACTTCGTCGTGGCGTCGAACTCATCCGCCATCGCGGCGATGCAGATCAGGCAGAGCGGCTAGACGGGTGGCTGACGATGATCCTCGACCAATATGGGGACAACATCCTTCCGTTCGAAGCCGATGCGGCGCAGGTGTGGGGGCGGCTGAGGGTCCCAAACCCCGAAAACGAACTGGATAAGCAGATCGCGGCGATCGCCCTTGTCAATGACCTGACGGTGGTGACGCGCAACACCGCTGATTTCGAAGGTACAGGGGTGAAGCTGATCAATCCCTTCCTGCCCGAAATCCTTCCGGGTTAAGAGGAGGCGGTACGCATGCTGGAGGAACGCGAGCGTCGTCTTGCAGCGGTTCACGCCGCAATCGAACGTGGCATTGCCGACATCGAGGCAGGCCGGGTGTACGACGCAAATGCGGTTTTTGACGAGCTTGAAGCTCGACACGCCCGCATGGCCCGTGAGCGCGGGGACATGTGAGAGTCTGTACCCTGGCTTGTAGCCGGCGCATCCGTCCGCGCCCTTCGCCTTGCGCCGCCTCCCGCGCCCCGCTATATACGCGCCATCTCACACGCGGATCTTGGCCTCTAAGGCCGTCCGGTGGCCGCTCGGCCCCTCCCTACCCTCCGCCGCATTGGAGGAGGGAGGCCGCTCAGGCTCACGGGTCCGCGGCGGAACAACCGGAGCATACCGATGGCGCTTCCCGATTATTCGATGCGCCAGCTGCTTGAGGCTGGCGTACATTTTGGTCATCAATCCCATCGCTGGAACCCGAAGATGAAGGACTTCATCTTCGGCGCCCGCAACAACATCCACATCATCGACCTCGCCCAGACCGTGCCGATGCTGCATCGCGCCCTTGGGGCGGTGAGCGACACCGTCGCCAAGGGCGGACGCATCCTGTTTGTTGGCACCAAACGCCAGGCCCAGGACGCGGTCTCGCAGGCCGCCAAGAAGTCGGCGCAGTATTACGTCAATTCGCGCTGGCTCGGCGGCACCCTCACCAACTGGAAGACCATCTCGGAATCGATCAAGCGGCTGCGCCGGCTTGACGAGCTCTTGAGTGCCGGCGAGGCCCAGGGGTACACCAAAAAGGAGCGCCTGACGCTGACCCGCGAACGCGACAAGCTCGATCGCGCGCTTGGCGGCATCAAAGACATGGGCGGGCTTCCGGACCTCGTGTTCGTGATCGATACCAACAAGGAAGACATCGCCATCAAGGAAGCGCGCCGCCTCAACATCCCGGTCGCCGCCGTGGTGGACACCAATTGCGATCCGGACGGCATCACCTATGTGGTACCGGGAAACGACGACGCCGGCCGCGCCATCTCGCTTTATTGCGACCTCATCGCCAAGGCGGCAATCGACGGAATTTCCCGCGCCCAGGGCGAGTTGGGCATCGATATCGGGGCTGCCGAGGAACCGCTCGCCGAGGAGGTTGCGGCGGAAAAGACCG
>WNFI01145485.1_pt1 | contig 10709 bp, 12 predicted proteins | sample 5400471 | NCBI WGS metagenome assembly WNFI01 (sample SAMN13153348, study PRJNA577476) | soil metagenome | isolation source: 100 cm saprolite on Douglas fir-dominated hillslope | place: USA:California | collected 2013-09-17 | reverse complement strand
CGTGACCGACATGGTCCGCATCTCCGACGCCCGCATGAGCGGCACGGCCTACGGCACGGTGATCCTGCACGTGGCGCCTGAGGCCGAGGCCGGCGGACCGCTGGCCCTGGTCCGGAACGGCGACGAGATCGCCTTCGATGGGCCGAACCGTTCGTTGGAGCTGCTGGTCAGCGAAGTGGAGCTGATCGCCCGCCGCCACGAATGGGAAGCTACACGCCAGCCCTCAAAGTACACACCCGGCTGGTACCGGCTCTACATCGACACGGTCCTGCAGGCCGACACCGGCGTCGACCTCGACTTCCTGGTCGGCAAGTCCAGCGCCGATGTGACGCGCGAGTCCCACTGATGGCCTACGCCATCTACCCGAGCCTGAAGGGCCGTACGGTATTCATCACCGGCGGGGCTTCCGGGATCGGGGCGACCTTCGTGCGGAGTTTCCACGACCAGGAGGCCAAAGTGGCCTTCGTCGACCTGGACGAGGCGGCGGGTCAGTCCCTCTCGGCGAAGCTCGGCGGCGCCTCCTGGTTCCGACGCTGCGATGTCACTGACTCCGACGCATTGCAGAGCGCCGTCCGCGACGCCGCCGCCGCGCTCGGACCCATCACGGTCCTGATCAACAACGTCGCCAACGACACCCGCCAGATCGCCATCCCGGCGCCCACGCCAAATGGGTCCTGACCGAGGACGGCCGCGTCGTCCGCTTCGTCACCGCGATGACCGGCGAGCTGTTCGCGGTTCTCAGCGCCCATAGCGTCCTGAAGAACGACGCGCCGGCCACCGACGAGGCAGCCTTCGATCAGGGCCTGGCGGCGGCCGGGAGGGGCGATGCGCTCGCCGCGCGCCTGTTCACCGCCCGCGCCCGCGTGGTCGGGGGCAAGGCGAAAGCCCGGACCACGCCGAGCTACCTCTCCGGCCTGCTGATCGGCGCCGAGGTGGCGAGTGTCCCTGGGCTGCTGGGTGAGCCGCCCACCCACGTCAGCCTGCTGGGCGACGCCGCCCTGTGCGATCTCTACCGCAAGGCCCTGACACGCGCCGGCGTCGAGGTCGAGGTCTTTGAGCTTGGCCTTAACTGGAACTTGAGGGCTGCACGGGCCATTATCGGCCCCATGGATCGGGGAACAGCGCCCGCCGTGCTGGTCACGGGCGGAGCCGGCTACATCGGCGCCCATACGGCCAAGGCTCTTCATGAGCGCGGCTTCCTGCCGGTCGTCTACGATGACCTGACCTCCGGCTTCCGCGGGGCGGTCCAGTGGGGCCCCTTCGTGCAGGGCGATATCCGTGATCCCGCTATGCTGTCAGAGGCGATCGAAACCCACGACGTCCAGGCGGTGATCCACTTCGCCGGCCTGATCGAGGTGGGCCGTTCGGTCGCCAAGCCCGACCTCTTCTGGGACGTCAATGTGGCGGGCACGACCACCTTGCTCACCGTCATGCGCGAGCGTGGCGTCGGCCAACTGGTGTTCTCCTCCAGCGCCGCGGTCTATGGCCAGGGCGCACGCGGTCCGCTCGAGGCCATCGCCGAGACCGCCGACAAGGCCCCGGCCAGCCCCTATGGCGACACCAAGCTCGCCGCCGAGTGGATGATCCAGGCCCAGTGCCGCGCCTATGGCCTGACCGCCGTGGCGCTGCGCTACTTCAACGCCGCGGGGGCCGACCCGTCCGGCCTGATCGGCGAGGCGCACGAGCCGGAAACCCATCTCATCCCGCTGGCCATCGCCGCGGCGCTGGGCGACGGCAAGCCGCTCACCATCTTCGGGCAGGATTTCGAGACCCCCGACGGGACCTGCCTGCGCGACTACATCCACGTCAGCGACCTCGCCGCCGCGCACGCCGCCGCGCTGGAGGCGCGCGCCGGGCCGGCGACCCGCCAAGCCTGGTCGCAGACCCCGGCCGCGCGCGCGAGCTGCTGGGCTGGACGCCTCAGCATTCTTCTCTCGACGATATTGTCGCCGACGCCCTGCGCTGGGAACGAAATCCGTGCTATGGTTCTGGGGTTCGCGGATCGGCGGGTCGGCGAAAGTCGCAAATAGCCGTCTAATCAAGTCGACTGGTCGACATAGACTTGTAAGCAGACCGGCAGAACTCGGTCTCTCATTTCAATACTGAAAAGACACAGCTGCGTGAAGCTCTCGCGCGGAACCTTCGGGGCTCGTCCTCGTTGGTCCAGCGGGCTTCTGTGTCGGATCTTTTTGAAGGAATGCGCCCTTGAACACTCAATGGGTTCCGCGCGCCGAAGGTGCTGCGCCAACGCCAACCCATTTCGGACCGCGTTCGCGGGGCCGACAGACCATGATCTGCTTTTCGCACCTTCGCTGGGACTTCGTCTTCCAACGTCCTCAGCACCTGATGACCCGGTTCGCCAAGGGCCGACGGGTGATCTTCTGGGAGGAGCCGGTCTCGGGACCCTCGGAGACCTGTCCGCGGCTCGACCACCGAACCGATCCCGACAGCGGGGTCATGGTGGTGACGCCGGTGCTGCCCGAGGCGGAGACCGACGCCGAGCGCGACGCCATGCTCGGTCTGCTGCTGGACGGCATGCTGGCCAGCTATGGCGGCGACCTGATCCGCTGGTACTACACCCCGATGATGCTCAGCTTCTCGCGGCATCTCGAGGCCATCTGCACGGTCTATGACTGCATGGACGAACTCGCCAATTTCAAGTTCGCCCCGCCCGGACTGGCCATCCTCGAGCGCGAACTGATGGGCCTGGCCGACGTGGTGTTCACGGGCGGCTACAGCCTCTGGGAAGCCAAGCGGAGCCGCCATCCCAACATCCAGCCGTTTCCCTCCAGCGTCGATAGCCTCCACTTCGCCAAGGCCCGCGGCAGCTGTGGCGAGCCCGCCGATCAGGCCGCGCTGCCCCGGCAAGACCTACCAGGAGTTGCCGCGCTATCTGGGCGGCTGGGACGTGGCGCTCATGCCGTTCGCCATCAATGAATCCACGCGCTTCATCAGCCCCACCAAGACGCCCGAATACCTGGCTGGCGGCCGGCCTGTCGTCTCGACCCCGATCGTCGACGTGGTGCGCCACTACGGCGAGCTGGAAGCCGTCAAGATCGCCGCCACGCATGAGGCGTTCATCGCCGCCTGCGACCAGGCGCTGGCCCTCTCTCGCCTGAAGGGGCCATGGCTCAAGGAGGTCGACGCGGTGCTCTCTGCGCTGTCCTGGGACGAAACCTTCGCCCGGATGAATCTGGAGATCTCCCGCGCCGCCGGCGGCCGCCGGAAGGCGATGGATGCCGAACTCGCGCCCGTCATCGCTTCGCCCGTCGTCCGGCCGGCCTCGCGCAGCAAGCCCTTCGACTACCTGATCGTGGGCGCGGGCTACGCCGGTTCCGTCCTCGCCGAACGGCTGACCAGCCAGCTCGGCAAGCGGGTGCTGCTGATCGACAAGCGGCCGCACGTCGGCGGCAACGCCTATGACCAGAAGGACGCCGGCGGCGTCCTGATGCACCGCTATGGCCCGCACATCTTCCACACCAATTCCGACGAAGTCGTGGGCTACCTCTCGCAGTTCACCAAGTGGCGGCCCTACGAGCACCACGTCCTGGCGTCGGTGGGCGGTTTTCTCGTGCCCATGCCGATCAACCGCACCACCTTGAACCTGCTCTACGGGCTGAACCTCACGACCGACGCGCAAGCCGAGGCCTATCTGGCCAGCCGCGCCGAGCCGGTGGAGAAGGTCTGCACCTCAGCGGACGTAGTGGTCTCCAAGGTCGGCCGCGAGCTCTACGAGACCTTCTTCCGCGGCTATACCCGCAAGCGGCATCACGCTGGAGCTCGGCGTGGAATATGAGGACGTCCGGTCCGAGGCGGTGTTCGACAAGCTGATCTTCACCGGCCCGGTCGACGAATATTTCGACCACCGCTATGGCAAGCTGCCCTACCGGAGCCTGGATTTCCGCCACGTGACCATGGACCGCGAGTGGTACCAGCCGGTCGGGACCGTGAACTATCCGGACGAGGCGACGCCCTACACCCGGATCAGCGAATACAAGCACCTGACCGGCCAGAACGTCGGCAAGACCACCATCACCTATGAATATCCCCGGGCCGACGGCGACCCCTACTACCCCGTGCCACGGCCGGAAAACCAGGCGCTCTACAAGCGCTATGAAGCGCTCGCCCTGGAGACGCCAAACGTCCATTTCGTCGGACGGCTGGCCACCTACCGCTACTACAACATGGATCAGGCCGTGGGGCGGGCGCTGGCGGCATTCCGCCGGATCGCCGAGCGGGAGGGTCGCGCCACGGTCGCCGCCCAGACCGCGGCGCGCGCCATCGCCACCAACTGATCGCTGATAAGGCTGCGTCAAACGGCCTCGCTTCGGAGCTGATCCTCAGGGTTGCAACGGCTTGCAATTGCCAGCGCGATGCTCAAGGTTCCGCTTGGAGGCCCAGGGGGAGACATGAGCCAGACGAGTGCGGAGCGGGCCAAGGTGCTTTCTCAGAATCTCGTTGAGATTCTGACCTCTTACGAGGAGGAGCTTATGGCGCTTGAACGGGAAACACCGGCCATGGGGCAGCTTCGCCGCGCCGTGGGAATCACTATCGCCGAGGCGTGTTTTCTGATCACCGACCAAAGCGTGGGCCAAGCCGAGTGGGCCCCGCCAGCGGGCGGCCCGTCGCCGCGCGCCGGCTAATTAGGTTATTTTCGGAGACATCATGGTCCGTAAGCCCGAAGCACTAGCCGATCCCATCGACATCGCCGTCGGGGCGAGGATTCGGCTGCTGCGCAAGGTGCGGGGTCTGTCGCAGCAGGCGTTGGCCGAGGCGGCCGGCGTCACCTTCCAGCAGATCCAGAAATACGAGCGCGGCGCGAATCGGGTCAGCGCCTCCATGCTTTCGCGTATCGCCTCGACCCTTCACGCGCCGGTCTCCGAGATGTTCGGCGAGGTCAATCCGGCCAGCGGCGCGATCGACGAGGTCGCGGGCCTGCTCGCCGAGCCCGGCGCGCTCGAACTGCTGCGGGCCTATTCGCTTCTGCCGCGCGGCGCTCCGCGAGCGACCCTGGTGGAATTTGTCCGCAGCCTGAAAGCAGTCTGACGCCCGACGCGGTCCACGCCGCGCTCGCCTAGGCCGGCGCGCTCAGCGTGGCGATCGCGCGGTCCTTCACGGCCTTGTAGTCGACCTTGCCGTTGGGGGCCCGGCCGATGGAGTCCACCAGCACCAGGTCGCGCGGCGCCTTGTAGCCGGCCAGCGTCGTGCGCACGTGCTCCGAAAGCTCGGCGAGCGTCGGTTCGGCCGCGCCCTCCGTCTCGACGACCGCACAGATACGCTCGCCGAAACGCCGGTCGGGCAGGCCGACCACCACTGCGTCGCGGACCTGGGCGTGGGTCTTCAGCGCCTCCTCGACCTCCTCGGGAAACACCTTCTCGCCGCCGGTGTTGATGCAGACTGAGCCGCGGCCGAGCAGCTTCAGGGTCCCGTCGGCGTTCACCTCGGCCCAGTCGCCGGGCACGCTCCAGCGTCCTCGCTGAAGACCGCACAGTTCGGGCCGAGGACGAAGGCGGCCGTCGGGACTTCCGCCCCGGGCGCCGAGGCCGACATCCCCAACCCCACGGCCTCCGACGAGCCGAAGCTGTCGAAGATCATGGCGTTCTTCGCGTGAGCCAGCAGGCCGCGTTTGTTCTCCTGGCTCCACATCGAGCCGGACGAGCTCATCGAGCGCACGGTCGAGAGGTCCCAGCGCTTAGGATTGGCCTCCAGGGCTTCCAGCATGGGGGTCGAGAAGGCGAGGCCTACGATCACGATGGCGGTGGCGCCCAGCCGGTCGGCTTCGTCCCACAGCTCCATGGCGTTGAACCGGCGCGACGGCAGGAAGGCGGCCGTGCCGCCCTGGTTGAAACAGATCAGCGAGGAGAACTGCCCGGTGCCGTGCATCAGCGGGCAGGCGACCAGCGAGATCGGCCGGATGTGGTCCGGCCCCTGGATGCGGGCGACGAGTTCCCCCACGGAGGCCGCCGGCGGAATGCCGAGCAGCGCGTTGCCGCCCGCGCCGATCACGTTGAAGAGGTCGTCCTGGCGCCACATCACGCCCTTCGGCATGCCGGTGGTGCCGCCAGTGTAGAGCAGCAGCAGGTCATCGCCCGACCGGCCCCAGGGCGCCTTGACCGGCCGCTGGGCCGGGACCTCAGCCACGATCGTGTCGTAGTCGCTCGCCCAAGCGGGGACCGGGTGGCCGGGCTCGGCGACCGCGATCCAGGCCTTCACGCCGGCGAGGCGACCGCGGATGGCCTCCAGCACATCGGCGAAACCGGCATGGAAGACAATGGCTTGTGCGTCGGCGTTGTCGAACAGGTAGAAGAGCTCTTCGGGCCCGTAGCGGTAGTTGGTGTTGACCGGCGCGAAGCCGCCCTTGAAGGCCGCGTAGTAGGCCTCGAGGTATTCCGGTCCGTTGTAGAGGAAGGCGGCGACCTTGGCCTGACGGTCCAGGCCCGCGGCGATCAGGTGGGCGGCCAGCGCGTCTGCGCGGGCGTCGAATTGGCCCCAGGTGACCACTCGCTCGCCCTGGATGAGGGCAGGCCGGTCTGGCTGGACCCCGGCGATCGCCTCCCACACGTCCGCGAAGGTCCAAGAACTCACCGCATCCTCCCAAATTCTTCTTCTTATGGGGAAATTGGCGCTGGCCCCCGCGGGGAAGTCAACTCTCCGATCAGATCGGCAAGGCGGTGGTGAACTTGATCTGCTCCATGGCGAAGGAGGAGCTGACGTCCTGCAGGGGCGCAGCCGCGATCAGCCGCTTGTAGAAGGCGTCGTAGGCGGCGATGTCCCGCACCACCACCTTCAGCAGATAGTCGGTCTCGCCGGACATCCGGTAGAACTCCACGACTTCCGGCAGGGTCGCGGCGCCTTTGGCGAAGGCGTTCAGCCACTCCTCGTCGTGGCGGTTGGTGCGCACGGCCACGAACACAACCAGGCCGAGGTCCAGTTGCTCGCGGTCGAGGATCGCGACGCGCCGCTCGATCACGCCGGCGTCGGTCAGCCGCTTCACGCGCTTCCAGCAGGGGGTCTGTGAGAGGCCGGCCCGTTCGGCCAACTCGGCGATGGGAACCGTCGCGTCGGCCTGCAGCTCGCGCAGGATCCGCCGGTCGATCTGGTCGAGAACGATTTGCATCCGCCAAGCCTCCAGCCGAGAAGCTTGTTCTACGGCGTGCGGCTCCCGCGCGCCAGATCGGCCGTCAATGCGCGTCAGGCGGTGGCGGCGCGCCCTGTGGGGCCGGCTTGCAGAACGGCACGATCACCAGGGCGCCGATGAACAGCCAGGCCATCAGCCGATAGGTGTCGGCGAACGCCAGCGTCGCGGCCTGGCGGCCGACGATGCGGCCCATCTCGGACTGCGCCATCATCAGCGCGCGGCCGGCGTCGGGGGTGAACTGGCCGGCGTATTGCGCCAGGCCCTGGATCATCGCCCTGGCCCGCGCGGGCGTCTCGCCCAGTCCTTCGCTGAGGCGCAGCATGTGGATGCGGGTGTTGTCCTGCAGCCAGGTGTTCACCACCGCGATGCCGACCGCGCCGCCGAGATTGCGCATGAGATTGAAGAGCCCGGAGGCGTAGCGCAGTTCGCTGGGCGCCACGCCGTTCAGCGCCATGCCGACCGCCGGCACGATGCAGAGCAGGATCGCTAGGCCCCGCACCACCTGCGGCCACAGCAGTTCGCCGAAGCCCCAGTCCGCGGTGATGCCCGAGAACATCCAAAGGCCGGCGGCGAACATCACGAAGCCCACGGCGATCACATAGCGGCCGTCCACCTTGGTCGACAGCCTTGCGGCGATCGGCGCGGTGACGGTCATGGCGAGGCCGGTGACGAACACCGTCACCCCGATCTGCAGGCTGGAGTAGTCGCGCACGCGCCCCAGGAACACCGGCGTCAGATAGGTCGCCGCGTAGAGGCCGAAGCCCACGACCAGATTGAGGACGCAGGCCATGGCGAAGGTCGGTCGCTTGAACGGCGTCAGCTTCAGGACCGGCATGGTCGAAAAGAACGTCCGCTCGAAGAACACTACGCAGCCGACGGCCGACAGCCACGCCGCGGTGGTCACGCCGAGGTCGGTGAACCATTCGTGCCGCGGTCCTTCCTCGAGAACGTACTGCAGGCTGCCGAGGAATACCGCCAGCGAGGCGACGTGCAGCCAGTCGATGCGCTTGAGCATCGCAGGGTTCGCCTCGTCGACCTTGCCCAGCAGCGGCAGGATGATGCTGACGGCGACGCCTGGGACGATGTTCATGAAGAACAGCCATCGCCAGTCGGCGACCTCGGTCACCCAGCCGCCGACGCTGGGGCCAAGCGTCGGCGCCAGCGTCGAGACGACGCCGAGGATCGCCGGGATCATCGCCCGCTTCGGCCCTTCGAACATCGCAAAGCCGGTGGCGAACACCGTCGGCACCATGGCGCCGCCCACGAAGCCCTGGATGGCGCGGAAGAAGATCATCGAATTGATGTCCCAGGCCATGCCGCACATCAGGCTGGACAGCGTGAACAGCGCCGCCGAGGCGGTGAACAGCCAGCGGGTCGAAAGCGCCTGCGACAGGAAGGCGGCCAGCGGGATCATCACGATCTCGGCCATCAGATAGGCGGTCTGCACCCAGGCGATCTCGTCCGGCCCGGCGTTCAGTCCGGCCTGGATCGAGTTGAGGGAGCCGGCCACGATCTGGATATCCAGCAGCGCCATGAACTGGCCGAACGCCATCAGGCCGAAGATCAGGAACTTGCGGCTGTCGGAAAGCGCGCCGGGGGTCGCCGGGACGCGGGCAGGGGCGGCGGTCGCCGCCGGCGGCAGGGTCGCGTCAGTCATGGCCTTGCGAGTCCGGGATCATGATATTATGATCATCATATAAACCGGAGCCGCGCAATGCGCTACAGTGACAGCCACAAGGAAGAGACCCGCAAGAAGGTGCTGCGCGCCGCTGCCGCCGCGGTTCGCGCCAAGGGCCCCGACGGAGTGGGCGTCGCGGAGATCATGGCCGAGGCCGGCCTGACCCACGGCGGCTTCTACGCGCACTTCAAGTCGAAGGAGGCGCTGGTGGCCGCCGCGATCGAGGAAGCCTTCGGCCAGAGCCGGCGACGTTTCGCTCGGATGACCGAGGCGATGACCTCCGACGAGGCGCTGGCGGCCTTCGTGGACGCCTATGTCTCCACCGAGCACCGGAACAATCCGCAGCGCGGCTGCCCGATCTCCACCCTGACCAACGACCTGCCCAGGCAGGGCCCGCTGGTTCGCGCCGCATTCGACGCCGGAGTCGCGGGCCTGATCGCGCGGCTTGAGGCCTGGCTTCCCGAGCAGGACTCTGTCGCCCGGCGAAGCCTCGCCAGTTCCCTGATGGCCGAGATGGCCGGCGCCGTGGCGTTGTCCCGCGCGGTCTCCGACGAGTCGCTCGCCGAACAGCTCCTCGAGGCTTCCCGCACCCGCATCAAGGCGCGCGTCAGCCTGACGCACGCCTCAGGAGCCGCCGCGTGAACGCCCTCGCGCCGGAAACCGTGGCGCTCAGCGGCCTCGAACAGCTTCGCGCGATCTTCGATCCGACCCGGCCGGAGCGGGAGCCCGGCATCGGCAAGACCATGGGCTTCAGCATCGTCGAGATCGAGGAGGGCCGGGTGGTGTTCGGCGGCCGGCCCGACGAAAGCGTCTACAACCCCATCGGCACGGTGCACGGCGGCTATGCCGCGACCCTGCTGGACTCCGCCGTCGGCTGCGCCGTGCACTCCACCCTCAAGGCGGGGCAGGGCTACACGACCCCGGAGCTCAAGGTCGCCTATCACCGGCCCATGACCAAGGACACCGGGCCGGTCCGCGCCGAGGGCAAGGTGATCCAGGTCGGCCGGCGGGCGGCCTTCGCCGAAGGCCGCATCACCGACCACCAGGGCCGGATCTACGCCACCGCGACCTCCACCCTCCTGGTGTTCGACCAATGAAAATGGAAACCGTCGTCGGCGTGGACGCCGTCCAGTTGAAGCGCCGCCGGCTGCCGCCGCGCGGCTGGCTGGTGCTGGGCGCGGCGCTGATCATCGGCGCGGCCGGCGTGCTCTACCTGCGCGCCGCCAAAGGCTCGGTCAGCACCGACAACGCCTATCTGAAGTCGGACTCCACCATCCTCGCGCCTCGGGTCCGCGGCCATGTCGCCGAGGTGCTGGTGACGGAGAACCAGCCGGTCAGCGCCGGCCAGGTGCTGATCCGCCTGGATCCCGAGGAATACGCCGCCCGCGTCGCCGCGGCGCGTGGCGACCTCGCCATGGCCGACGCCGCGATCGGCCAAGCGCAGGCGGCGCTGATGCATCTGGACTCAGAGGCCGCCCTTGCCGCCGCCTCGGTGCGCGAGGCCGAGACCGGCATCCGCGCCAGCGACGCCCAGGCCGTCCGCGCCGAGGCCGACCGCCAGCGCTACGCGGCGCTGCTGCGCACCGGCTTCGCCCCAAGGCGCGACGCGGAACGCATCGACGCCGACGCCGCCTCCGCCACGGCGGCGGCCGAACGCAGCCGCGCGACCCTGGCCGTCAGCCGCAGCCAGGAGGCCGTGACCCGCGATCGCCGCGGCGAGCTCACGGCGGCGCTCGCCCAGGCGCGGGCCGGGCGCGGGAAGGCCCAGGCCGCCCTGGACCTCGCCCTGCAGGACCAGGCCCACTCCGACATCCGCGCCCCGATCGCGGGCGTGGTCGGCGACCGGCAGGCCAATGTGGGCGACTTCGTGCAGCCGGGCGCGCGGCTCCTGAC
>WNFI01033642.1_pt1 | contig 10709 bp, 9 predicted proteins | sample 5400471 | NCBI WGS metagenome assembly WNFI01 (sample SAMN13153348, study PRJNA577476) | soil metagenome | isolation source: 100 cm saprolite on Douglas fir-dominated hillslope | place: USA:California | collected 2013-09-17 | reverse complement strand
CAAGCCGCTCCAGCCCGAACCATCGGCCCCGAGCACCTCCGCCCATGGCCGTGAGCATCACGACGCCGTGCGCATGGCCATCGCCGCCTGCCAGCAACGACCACGCCCGGCGGGCAGGTCGCCGGCCGCGTAGGGCCATCACCCGAGTTACTGTCATCGCTTCTGAGCATCTGATCCGTAGATCAGAGCAGCGTGTCCGGTCAGTACGCGCGAATCCGTAGCCGCAGGTCAGGGTCCACTGGGTGCCCGGTAGGGACGCCTGATCCCGCTGCCGTCCCGCCAGTCCGTGAGACGGCTGCGAGAGGTCCACGCCTAGCGCCTGCGCGGGCCTGGAGTTGTCAGACTGCAGAGTCCGCTACGTTGGCCACGGTGGGTCGAGGTCGAGAGGGCCGCCGCGTGAAGACGGTGGCATGCTGGTCGTCCGAAGGGTGAGGTAGGAGGTCGGCGGTGCCGCTGGTGTTTTCTGATCGCGAGCGGTTGGACGCTAGTCCGTCGTCGGGCGAGTCGATGTACACCTTTCTTGATCGCGTGTCCGGGCCCGTATGGGATCGTATCCGTCAACTCATCGAGGACTGGGCGGGCGACTTCAGCCCCGACAACCGGGACCAATTGGTAGGGCGGTTGAAGAGTCGCAGGGACATTGACGTCACAGGCGCGTACTGGGAGCTGCTGCTGTACCACGGACTGAGGGCGCTCGGATTCGCGGTGAGCTCCGAGCCGGAAATTCCCGGTACGACAAAGCGGCCAGATTTCCTCGTCGAAGGCCAGCAATGTTCGTTCTACCTAGAAGCGAAGGTGCTCGGCGACGATCTCGCTGACCGGCAGCGAGATAAAAAGCGCCAGGACATCGAACATGAGCTGAACGCTCGGGTTCGCTCAGATGACTTCATTGTCCAAGTTCAGTTCGCGAAGGATGGCGCTCAGTCAATCCCCATTCGGAAGCTGGCGGCGGACACGCGAGCCTGGCTCGACGGGCTTGACCCAGCTGACGTCCGTCAGGAGATCGGCGGAGCGGGACTGCTCGGCGGGACGCCGCTCATATGGCAGGACGAGCGTTCCGGATGGTCCGTTGCCCTAGCCCCGATGCGAAAGAGCGGTAACCGATACGGTAACCGCATCGTCGGAGTTACGGGACCCCACTTCTCGTGGACCGATGACAGGACACCAATACGCGAGGCCTTGTACGAGAAAGCCCATAAGTATGGCGACGAGCTCGACAAGCCACTCGTGGTGGCGCTAGGAGTGCTGCGGCCGTTCGTCGATGACACGGACTTGCTGGACGCTCTCTTCGGCGATGACGTCTATCAGTTCGATCCATCGACTGGTAACGGGAAGTCGGCGCGGAAGTCGAATGGGCTAGTGATCGGGCCCATGGGACCGCAGTCTCGCCGCCTATCAGCGGTGCTGGTCAGTAACAATGTCGCGCCGTGGTCTGCGGCGAAGACAAGACTCGTGCTGTGGAAGAACCCGTGGGCGACGTTCCCGCTCCATTGCGATGCTGGTGGCGTCGTGACGATCATTGATCCGAAAGACGATGGATCGCTTCGTGCCGCTGCCGCAACCGTGAGCACCGGCCAGCTTCTCGGCCTCCCGGCGGACTGGCCCGGTCCCGAACCGGCCTTCGTCCGGAACTGACTCGGTAGATGGCCGGAACTGCGTCGCGAGCACGCAGCTGCCTCATTCTGGGAGGATTCTCGGAGATCACCGGCGGCGCGCTGCAATCAGCAGCCCTGCACCAGCGAGGGGGTGACCACCTGCTTGCAAAGATCGTAGACACCCTCTCCTGACCAGGAGAACCGCAGGTCATCGCCGATGCGGCGCAACCGTGAGTGACCGCGATTCACCGCTGGTCGCTGTCTGATCGGGCAGGCCACGGGCACGACCCTGGCCTCCAACGCCAACCTTAGAGGTGGGCGCGCGTGGCCACGGTTTCCTGCTGCTCGCAGCATGATGGAGACCATGGGCGAGATTGGCGAATACACGGTGTCGGAGGTAGGCGGGTGGCGGCACGCGGGTCGGGACTCCCTTCCGGCCCGTGAGGTAGCTGCGCGGCCTGACTTCTGGCCCGGCAAGCTTTCCCGCGAGGAACTGACCCGGCGCATCCGGTTGGCTGGCGGCGTGAAGCGGGAGTACGCGCTGGAGGCGCGGAGGTTGCTTTCGGGGGAGGTGCTGCTGGTGCACGGCTGCCACCGCCGGGCCGTCGCCAACGAGTTGGGTATGTCGTCGGTGCCGGTGCAGATGGACCTTGTAGTCGAGCCAGAGAACGAGGCATGGCCGACCTGGGACTGATCTCACCCCCGCGCACCTGACCGAATGAGCGCATCCTTATCAGCTCTGGCCGGACACGTGCCGTGGGGCAAGGGCTTCGCGATTCGCGCGTGTCGGGAGAGGCCGCGCTGGCTCGATGTGTGGCGACGTTGCTGTCACGGCTGCTGTCAACGGAACAGTCCGATGCAGGTTCGTCACACCTCGTCTTCTGGCCAGAGCTGGACGCTTTGGCGAGCTGCGTCAAGGATCAGCTGGGCGTCGATGCTGACCCGCGTTTCGCCGCTCCTGAGCGTCGGCCACTGGCAGATGAACTCCAGCGGCCCGGTTGGCGGCAGCGGCCATGCCCACCACCGCGAGAGCTGATAGTGCGAGGTGCCACCGCCGCCGCGTGGTCGCAGGATCGGTTCTGTCGGCTCGGAGTCACCCGGTGGTCTTCCGCTGATGACCTTGCGGCCATCGGAGAGCTGCAAACCGATCTGGAAGGACCTGCGAGCGAGCGGTCCGCTCGGCGGGTATGTGTCGAAGCCAGGGGCACCTGGACGGATGAGGCAGGTCACGAAGATTTCGAATCCGTTAGTGTAGGCCGATATGCCTGTGATCGCGATCGCGGCCTGCTCGGATCGGTCAAATCGCAGGGTATTGATCGGCACGATGCCCGGGAATTCCGTCTGCGGCGGATCCCATGGCCGGGGCACCCGACGCTGCAGTGGCGGGCGCGGCGGCGGTGATTTGTGAAAGAGACGCATCGCATCAGCGTTGACCCAGGGCGCCCGGTCGTGCAACTGGCTGAGCCTGTTCTAGTTGTCCCGTCCGTCCTTCCTCCCAGGCGCCCAGCAGTCCCAGCTTGGAAGGCTGCGACTGTGTTGTCGGTCCGCACCAGCGCCCATGCAGGTCGCGGGCATGGTGCTAGCCCTGTGAGTGACCGCGGTTACCCGTCTCTGACCGTTCCATCGGGCACGCAAGGGGCATGTCGGTTGTCGCTGGGTTATGAGCCATACGACGCCCGTCTTCTGAGTCTCCGGTGTCTCGGCGCGTCTCGCTGACCTGCGGCTGCGCCTAGCGGTCGTCGTCGGCGTCTCGGTGTGTCTTCCTCGTCCCGACGAGTCTCGTTAGCAATTCCGTTAGCCAATACACCTCGCCCGGCTGGTCATCCCGTCGCCGTCGGCCCCACCCTCCGGGGAGCGGGGCAAGCGCCACGGGTCAAGGTGGAGCGCCCGCTGGACGAACGACTTTGACCCGTGGCGCTTGGTCTGCTCGACTTGTCCTGGGCCGACGGTGACGGGATGACGGGCTTTCCGCCTCAGACAGAATGACGACCTGGTCCTGGTGGCGGTGTCCATCCTGGAGCCTGAACTCCCCCGCCGGAGGCAGTGAAGGGTCGTATGGTCAGTTTGGGATCTGCGTGGGGCTGGCGTTGCGTTTGCGAAACCGAGCGTCCTTGCGGCTCGTCTGAAGTGTCGTGGTGGTCGGTTTTCGGAAAATGCGCCGTGGTGAGCTCCACCACTCCGTTGCGGTAGCCCGCTACGGCGTAGGGGACCAGGGCAATCAAGGCCAGATCTGCCCCGGTGTCCCTCGGTGCGGCGTGCTTCGGCTGAGACCGTCGCAATGTCGCGACCGTCTTTAACGCCGAGGCGCGGAGCGGGTGCCCGCGTCCGGGTGGCTTGCTGCGGGCAGGCATGGCCAGCCGCCTCATGCCGGGTACAACTCGTCCCGCTCCTGGCGGGCTGCGGCCAGGACTTCTGCGGCCTCGCGGATAGCCTGCTTGCGGCGCTCATCGCGTGTCGTCATTTCGTCCCCTGTAGTAGTCGACCCCGCTGGCGGCAATAACATCACACTGAGTATCGGACTGACTACGTTTCGCGAATAGTCGCGGCGTTACGTCCGGCAGCGAAGGCGTGGCTGGTCACCCCCCTCGGGTGACTGCGCGGCGGCCGGGGCGCAGGCTGGCGGAGCGTTTGCCAGCCTTGGCTCACAGACTTGGTGCCCTGGCCGTCGCGCCAACGCGCCCCTGCGCGCCTGAGCAAGGGCCGCAACGGCCGCCGCTGTTCCTCACCGGCCGCAGGGCACGGGTGCCGCTGGCGGCCACCGGCCTCGACCCGCCGACCGGCCGGGCGCCACTGAGCTATCGCTAGCGGCCTGATCCACCAGCCCTGCGCCGGCCTTCTCCTGCGCGACGTGGCAGGCGCCTCGTTCATCAAGCCCGCCAGCACCCCGCACGTATCATTCAGATACCCCCGGGTGGTGCTGACAGCTAGCTGCCCCGAATCTCGAGCGAAGGATCCCTCGTGAATGCCGAGGCGAGCCACCGTCGGCGGATGCTCAGTCCGGTTCGTTCTCGCGCATCCTGGGTCGCCCGCGACCTGGACCAGGACACCCTGGACCGCCGCCGCCGGGTCCCCGGCGACGACCACCCCGACACCCTGCGCTCCGCCAGCAACCTCGCCAACGACCTGCGCCAGCTGGGCGAGACGGATGATCACTCCTGATGCCGCCATCCGTGCCACGACAACCGCACCGGATATGCGGTCGCGGAGCGTCTGCCTGCGGCGATGCCACCCGCTGGCACGATGGTGGCACGGCGAAACTCTCCGAGCCCTGGCAGCAGACAGCGGCTGGCGGTATGCCCGCTGGCTGCAGAGATCAGGCTAGGGACGGTGTGGCCTCGGGTCGCAATGCGATCACGGAGCGTGGCCGATCCAAAGTGACTACACGCGCGTAGAACCGCCGTTATCTGCAGCCCGAGTTTGGGTGTCCTTGCTGTAGCCGCGGCGGGTGTTTTGTGCGCTTTTTGCTGCGTGGTGGACGCGTTACCTGAACAGTGTCTCCGCCGCAGACCAGTGCAAGTCCCCTTGTCGCTGCGGTTTTTAGAACTAATCGGCTATTACGTGAACGCTGTTCGGCTACATGTCCACGCCGCAGGCGTCCTGGTCAGGTGCGGCATACACAGGGAGGGCCTCAGATATCCGCCGTTATGCGCGGCCACCAGCTAGACGTCAAGCGCCTTGCGGGTCATTCAGATCCGGGCATTCTGCGTGCCGCGACGCGCTGCCAGGCTGGGCCGAAGACGCCTGGCCCCGGTCAGGTCAGGAGGCTGCGCGGCAGCCCCGCAGATCGGGTGGTACCTGGCGGGCCGTCGCCTCATACCGGGTTACCTGGCCGGCGGGTGCGCAGCGACATCCCAGAGCTAACCCGAAACTTCGGCTTAGCGTGCCCGGATGGTGTCCGGGTCGCCGGGCAGGACGCGGTGGAGCTGGCCGCGGGAGCTGACGCCGAGCTTGGTGAAGACCTTGCGCAGGTGGTACTGGACCGTGCGCGGGCTGATGAACAGCCGCGTGCTGATCTGCGGGTTGGACAGCCCCTCGCAGGCCAGCCGCGCGACCTGGGCCTCCTGGGTGGTCAGCGCATTACTGGCCTCGCCGGCCTGTGGGGCGCGCTTGCGGACGGTCTCGCCGGTGGCCAGCAGCTCGCGGCGGGCGCGCTCGGCGAACCCCCCGGCCCCCATCGCATCGAGCATCTGGTAGGCGGCGCGGAGCTGCTCGCGCGCGTCCACGCGGCGGTTCTCCCGGCGCAGCCACTCCCCGTAGAGCAGGTGCGCGCGGGCCAGTTCCGTGCGGACGCGGGTGCGGCCGAGGCGGTCGATGGACTCACGATAGCGCCGCTCGGCGGACTGGCCCTCGCTGAGCAGCGCGGCGAGGCGGGCCTGGATCCCCAGCGCCCACTGGGTGGGGATCACCCGGGTGCGTTCGGACAGCCATGCCAGCGCGGCCCTGACCAGTGCTTCGTCACCGGTCCTGGACGCCGCCTCGGCCAGCTCGGGCACGATCAAGGGCCCGAACCCCAGCTGGTCGCGCTCGAATGCCCGCCGGGCGGCGTCGCGCGCGGCGTCGTGCCGCCCCAGGCCGTTGTACAGCACCGCGCTGGCGTGGTCCGCGAAGTCGGCCAGCATGCCCAGACCGCCGACGGTGGCCGCCTGCACGCTGGCCTCGATCAGCGCGGTCGCCTCGCGCTCCTGGCCCCGCCACGCCGCGAGCATCGTCGTGGCGATCGCGACCGGGGGGTTCCCGGTCGCGTCTGCGATCAGCTGGTCCTCGTCGAGCAGCTCGGCCGCCGCGGCCACCTCGCCGGCCAGAAGATCGGCTATAGCCAGGTGGTTGAGCGCGAACTGCAAGTACACGAAGGCACCGGTGTCGCGGGCGGTCTGAGCCTGGCCGGCGGCGAGGGCATGCCAGGACTCGAAGTCCCACAGCTCTATGGCGATGAGGCAGCTGCCGCCCCGGGTGCCGACCAGCCAGAGCCAGCGGCGGGCTTGGCCGGGGCCGGAGTCCAGGGCGAGCAGCAGCTCGAGCGCCCGGGTGAGCGCGGGTACGGCGGCTGCATATCCCTGGGTGTAACGCAGCGCGAACGCGTCGAGCAGGATGTCGGCCGCGCGCGGCGGGTCTGGAGCGGGCGGCGCGGCGAGCGCGGCCTCGGCCGCCTCCCGCACGCCGCCGGGGCGGCCCAGGTGGCCGGCCCACTCCGCGGCCACGAGCGCTTCCAGGTGCGCCTCACGGGCCAGGCTGGCATTTAGCGGGTCGAGGAGCCGGGCCGCGCCGAGCAGGAGCCGGGGCGCGGCGGTGCCGCGCTGCTGGTCAAAGGCGATCTGGCCGCGCAGGTGCTCCGCCTCTGCGGCGCGCAGCGCGTCAGGCGGGCGGGCCCCGGCCGCGACCAGCAGCCCCAGTGCCGCATCGAGGGCACCCGCGTCGCGCTTGGCCTGCGCCGCGGCCAGCGCCCGCCCGGCCCGTCGCGCCGGATCGGGCGTCAGCACCGTGGCCCGCTCCAGGAACGCCGCCGCGGCGGCCACGCCGCCGCGGGCCTGCGCCCGGCCGGCCGAGCGCTCCAGCTCCGCGGCGACGTCCTCATCCGGCCCGGGCGCGGCCTGCGCCCGGTGCCAGGTGCGGCGGTCGGGATCGATCGCCGGATCGGTGGCCTCAGCCAGGGCGCGGTGCACCTGCTGTTTCTCCCGGGCCGACGCCGGCCGGTAAGCAGCCGAACGCACCAAAGGATGACGGAACAGCACCCGGGCGCCGAACTCGACCAGGCCTGCGTCGGCCGCGGCCCCGGCCGCGTCGGCGCCGATCCCCAGCCGCCCGGCCGCCCGCCAGACCAGCGCCAGATCCCCGGCCGGCTCGGCCGCCGCGAGCAGCAGCAGCCGCCGGGTCGGGTCCGGCAAGGCGTCGACGCGGCGCCGGAAGCTCTCCTCGATCCGCCCCGGCAGCGCCAGCGCGCCGGGCAGCCCGAACCCGCCAGCCAGCTCCGCGGTCAGCCCGCGTGGCAGCTCCAGCAGCGCCAGCGGGTTGCCGCGCGTCTCGGCGATGAACTGATCGCGAACCCGGGCGTCCAGCGGGCCGGTCAGCGCCGAGCCCAGCAGCGCCCGCGCATCGTCTTCCCGCAGGCCCTCGACCACCAGCTCCGGCAGCCCCGCCAGATCACCGGCCGGGACCCGGGCCGCGAACACCAGCCCGACCGACTCCGCCCCCAGCCGGCGCGCGACGAACGCCAGAACCTGCGCCGAGGCACGATCGAGCCACTGCTCGTCATCGACCAGGCACACCAGCGGCCGCTCCCCGGCCACCTCCGACAGCAGGCCCAGCACGGCCAGCCCGACCAGAAACCGGTCCGGCGCCGGCCCCGCGCTCATCCCGAACCCGGTCCGCAGCGCATCACGCTGCGGCCCCGGCAGCCGCCCCAGCCGATCCAGCATCGGTGCGCACAACTGATGCAACCCGGCGAACGCCAGCTCCATCTCCGACTCGACCCCCGCGGCGGCCGCCACCCGGCAGCCCGACGCCCGCCCGGCCAGGTACTCCAGCAGCGCCGTCTTGCCCGCACCCGGCTCGCCACACACCACCAGCGCCCGGCTAGCACCCGCCCGCACAGCTCCCAGCAGCCGGTCCAGCACCTCACACTCGCCGCGGCGGCCCAGCAGCACCGGGACCCGTCCTCGCCACGGCCGGTAGGCAGCCATCTACCTCGCCCCCCGTCAGCCGCAATCCCCCCAAGACAATCCCCTGGAATACAATCCCCTGGAATACAATCCCCTGATGGCAAGGCTAGGCCAGTCCGGCAACCCCCGCCAGGCCAGGCAGTGCCTGCCGGAGCTCCCCGCGACAGCTGATGCCCAGCTGTGCGAACACCTAGCGCAGGTGCCATCCGGCCGGGCGCGGGCTGATGAACAACTGAGTGCTGATGCCGGCTGGCAGGCCCGTCCCAGGCGAGCCGTGCGATCTGCGCCTGCTGAGGAGTGAGCTCCAGCGGAAACGGCGCGAGAGCGTGCCAGCCTCTCAGGTGATCAGGTCCCTGGGTCGGCAGCCATGAACCTGGTGGCCATCATCCGCTAACACCAGTGGTCGCCACGCTAGACAGAGGCCGAAGATTACTGCGCCGGAGCTCGCCAGCCAGTTGACCTGGCCCCCGGCGCGTCCCGGTTCCCGGGCATGCCCCGCACGGGGGACAGTGCCGTTCAGCGGCCGGGCCAGTCAAGCCGGGCCCATGCGACACGGCCGAGGGTGGCATCGCCGTCGATGCCCCAGCTGCCGTCTCCAGCGACGGCCTGGACGATGTCGAGTCCGTGGGGCCGGCCATCTCGGGGGTGATGGCCGGCCCAGATGCCGCCCTGGTCCTCGACTTCGACCCATATGTAGTCGCCGGGGCATGCTGCGGCGCGGACGGTGAACTGGCCGCCCTCCTGGCGTGAACTGCTGTGGGTGACGGCGTTGGCGGCCAGCTCGGATGCCACGAGGATCGTCTCGTCAGCAACGGGGCATCCGTCGAGGATGGCCCCCAGGTCGGCTCGCACCCCCTGGACCTGCTCCGGCATGCCGGGGTAGGCGTGACCGAAACTCCTCAGGCCAGGGGGTTCTGCCGACTGCGCCGTGCGCAGGTGCCATCCGGCCGGGCGCGGGCCGGTGAACAGCTGGGTGCTGTTTCCGGGTTGGTAGGCCCGTCCCGGGCGAGCCGCGTGATCTGCGCCTGCGGGGGAGTGAGTTCCCCGGCCGTCTCGGCGGCGCGCCTGCGGACGGTCTCCGGTCAGCAGCCCGCGCCGGGTGCGCCCGGCGAACGCCTTCAGCCCGTCAATGACCCGGAACTGCGTCCGGGAGGATGTGGTCAGCCAGGTGGTCACGCCGTCGCTCCTTCCTGCCGGGATCGTCTTTGCCCGGCGCCTGCATTACCGTGAGTGTCACCCGGGCAGGGTTCGCGCTCGCGTCCGCCAAGTGCACATTGCGACTGGCCAGTGGTGGCACGGCCGGCGGGTTACTTAGCGGGTTGACACCGTAACGGGCTCGGCACAGAGGTACGGGTGTCGCAAAAAGAGGGAGCCCAAGAACATCCGCGAAACCCTCCGGACCTGGCCCCACAGGACAGGGCGATCGGTGCGCGGACTCCAACGCCGAACTGATCGACGGCTCGAGCGCAGAGTCGGCGTTATGTGCCGAACGTCCCTTGCGGTCTCCGGTGAATACTTACGCTCCGTGACACCCCCGCCGCCAGGAATCCGCCGGGCTATGACGGCCTGAGTTTGTCAGTGGGACCTGCTACAACGTTGTACGTGGCGTACTTTGCGAGACTCCCGGCACACGAGCATGCCGGGACGAACTCGTGCGGCCCAGCTCCCGGCCAAATCAGGCACGCGATTACTCTGGCCCCGCCAGCGTCTTCCCGGCCCGCTGGCACGGCGGTGGCGCGGTGAAGCTCCCCGAGCCGAGGCAGCTCCCTGACGGCCGCTGGTGGATGCGGTACTCGGCGCCGCCAGGCTCGGGCGGGAAGCGCCGCCAGCCGCGTGTCTATGGCCGCACTGCGAAGGAGTGCCGCGAGAACTACGTCACCGCGATGGGCGACATCCAGGCCGGGCGGCTCGCTGACGACCGGCGGACCAAGTTCGCCGATTACCTGGACCGGCGGCTGCGCTGGTGGGAGTCCGAGGACGATATCAAGCCGTCGACCCTGGCCAGCTACCGCGAGGCGATCGAGCTGTACTTCAAGCCGGGCCTTGGCCACCTGTGCCTAGCCGACCTCCGGGACTACCACTTCCGCGATCTCGCGGCCGCGATGCGGAAGATCAACACGCCTGCGGCTGATGGTGACCTGGCTGACCTGCTACGCCGTCTCTTGGCCGCGCGGGCTACTCGTGACGGCAAGCGGATCTCCACCCGCCCTCTGACCGATGCCCGGATCCGCCGCATCCTGGCTGTCGCCAGCTCGGCATTGGGCGGCCTGGTGCCCCACACGCTGCCGTTCAACCGGCGGCGAACGTGAAGGCCGGGAAGGCACGGCGCCGCAAGCCGCTGCTGTGGACCGCGGCCCGTGTCGACCGGTGGCGCGAGACCGGCGAGATCCCGGCCCCGGTGATGGTCTGGTCCCGCGAGCACTGCGGAGCGTTCCTCGACTCGATCCAGGCCGAGCGG
>WNFI01422534.1_pt1 | contig 10710 bp, 8 predicted proteins | sample 5400471 | NCBI WGS metagenome assembly WNFI01 (sample SAMN13153348, study PRJNA577476) | soil metagenome | isolation source: 100 cm saprolite on Douglas fir-dominated hillslope | place: USA:California | collected 2013-09-17 | reverse complement strand
CACCCGCCCTACGGCGCGGAGATGCACCCGCCCACCTTCCTCGGCTACGCGCGCGCTGCCGACGCGCTCACCAGCGTCGCGGCAGTGGTGGTTTTGCCGTATCGCTCCTCGCTCCTCTTCAGCGGCGACCCGACTCTGGCCACGGCGTTCGGCAACACCGCGCGCTTCAACGCCGGAGTGCCGTTCCCGCTGGCAATGGTGCAGGCCATCGAGAACGCGGTGCTGCTCAACCAGCAGAGCATCACCACGCACGCGATGATGATCGCGAACCGCTTCGACCCGCTGGACTTCCTCCTCTGCGCGCCGCTGCCCAAGCCCGCGGGCACCTCGCTCTTTGCGAGCTATCGCTTCACCTCGCGCAGCGGAGTCAAGCTGCAGGCGACGCAGCTCGACGGGCCGGGCTGCGTGCGTTTCGTCGCCACCATGGACGCAAGCTATGCGCCGCAGCCGCTCGCCTTCCACACCGCCGACTGGCCGTGGCAGGCGCTGAGCGACAGCGCGTCGAGCCAGCTCGGCAGGAGCATCGACGTGCGCCAGGAGATCATCACCGCGCTGCAGAACAGGGGCATCACCAACGCCTCACAGTCGCCGGCGCTGCAGCCCGATCATCCGCCGCGCATCCGCTGGCCGGCGGCGTCGCGCTCTTCGCCTTTCGCAGCGAGAGCGAGCAGCCGCGCGTCGCGGCGGCGTCGCTTGCGCCGCCCCACGGTCCGCCCATCGACGCCGCGCAGATCCAGAGCGGCCGCCTGAAGATGGAACACCTGCCGGCCGAAGTGGGCAAGGCGCTGGAGACGTACTCCGACGAGATCGTGCGCAACGCGGAGGCCATCGCCACCAGACAGGCGCGCATCACCGGCACCTGCGCGCCGGGGTCCGCCATCCGCATCATCTCCGAGGACGGGAGCGTGCGCTGCCAGCAGCTTCCGCGCGGCGTCGTCTCGGTGGCCGCGATCGCCGGCGTGCCGCGGCTCTCCACCACGGTGACCGAGGCGGCCGGCGTGGCCGGCGGCGCGGGCCGCTACCAGACGGCGGGCGAGGACGACTTCATCGTGGTACCGATCGCCCTGCCCGACGGCGCCATCGTCAGCTCGATGTCCTATTCGTTCTTCGACGACGACGCGGCGATCGACACCGCGGCCTTCCTCTACCGCTCGGACGATCAGCCGCTCGCCTCGGTGCGCAGCTCGGGCGCCGCGCCGCAAGTCCGCGTCGAGAGCACCGAGCGCATCGACCTGCGCAAGGTCGACACCTCGCGGTTTGCGTACTTCGTATATTTTCAGGTGAGCGCGAGAGCGGGCGCCGGCATCGTGCCCATCTCGGCGTCGGTCGCCTACCACCTACCGTGAGGGAACGCGCAGCGTGAACCAGAACCGGCTGCCGGCGCCAGGCGAGCTCTCGACGCCCATCTCGCCGCCGTGCGCCGCCACGATCTCGCGCGAGATGTAGAGGCCGAGCCCGATGCCCTCGCCTTTCGCGCCCGGCATGCGGAAGAACTTCTCGAAGATGCGCTCCTGGTATTCTTGCGGGATGCCGGGGCCGTCGTCCGCCACCTCGAAGCGCACGCGGTCGTGCAGCGGCAGCGCCGCGACCTCGATGCTCTCCCCGGCGTAGCGCAGCGCATTTCCCATCAGGTTGTCGAAGACCAGGGCGATGCGTTCGGGGTCGGCTTCGACCGGCAGCAACGGCTCCACCAGCCGCTGCTCGATGCGCACGCCCGCCGCGCGCGCCGCGTCGGCCTGCCGTTGCACCGCCGCGTCGAGCAGGGTCTTCGCCGGCAGCGGCGTCAGCGACACCTCGACCTTGCCGGCCTGGATGCGCGAGAGGTCGAGCAGGTCCTCGACGATGCCCTGCAGCCGCTCACAGTCCTCGCGGGCGGCGAAGACCAGATCGAGCTGGCGCTCGTTGAGCTGGCCCACCATTCCCTCGAGGAGGATGTGCACCGCCATCCGCATCGAGGTGAGCGGCGTGCGGAACTCGTGCGCCACGGTCGCGACCAGGTCGTTCTTCAGCTCGTCGAAGCGCTGCAGGCGCGTCACGTCCTGCAGCACGATGGTGACGCCGCTGACACTGCCCTGCTCCGAGTAGAGCGGCGTCGCGCGCGGCAACAGCGAGCGGCCGGCGTCGTCGCGGATCGCCTCCTCGAGCCCGCGCGGCGCCCACGCGCCTTTCCCTGCGGCGACGTGGGCGCGGACCTTGTCGACGGCATCGCGCAGCGGCGGCGGCAGCCCGGCCAAGGGCTCGCGACCGGGCGCGATGCGGAGCAGCGTCTCCGCCGCCTGGTTGACGTTGAGCACCTTGCCGTCGACGGCGAGCACCAGCACCGGATCGGGCAGGCTGTCGATGGCCGCCTGCGACGCCTGCTGCGCCTGCAAGAGCTCTCCCAGCGAGCTGTTGCGGTACTCGCGCAGCCGGTCGGCCATGGTGTCCAGCTCGCGGCCCACCTGCGCGATCTCGTCCTCGCCGGGCACCCGCGCGCGGGCGTCGAGATCTCCCTCGCCGATGCGGCGCACAGCGTCGCTGAGGACGCCGAGCGGCCGCAGCGCGCGCCGGGTCAACGACACCGAGGCGAACAGCGACAGCGCCAGCGCGGCGAGCGTCGCAAACAGCACCAGCGAGCGGCTGCGCTCGCCCAGCGACCGCGCCTGCTCGCTCTTGAGCAACATCGCGTCCTGGTTGATCTCGAGGATGCGGTCCGCCGCCGTCCGCACGCGGAGGAGCGAGGGCCGCAGGTCGGCGAAGTAGCGGCGCTGCAGATCGCGCTGCTCCTGCTCGAAGCCGCGCACCTGGCGGAGATAGTCGTTCCACGCCGCGCGCAGGGTGCGGGTCGCCTCGGCCTCGCCGGGCTCGGTGATGTTTCCCTCCTGCACCTGCAGCTCCGACTCGAAGGTGTCGGCATCCGCCTTGGCACCGACGCTGCGGCCCTGTCCCGCTGCCCGCGCCACCGCTGCGGCGTCGATGCGCTCGGCCGCGTCCTTCATCCGCTGCGCCGCCAGCACGCTGCGGAAGTTGTCGCGCAAGATGCGCTGCGACCCGAACCCGAGCGCGCCGAGCGTCGAGACGGCGACCAGGCCCACCAGCGCGAGCCCGAGAGCGAGCGGCGCCTGCGCGAGCAGGAGCCGGGTCCGCACCGTCACGGCCGCTCCTCGTCGCTGGCCGCGACCAGGTGGAGATCGAACTCCGCCCCTTCGCGCAGCAGCTGCGTCACCACCGAGCCCTTGAGCACCTGCTTCCACCACGGCTGCAGGGAGCGCCCGAGGACGATGTGCGCGATGCCGTGCGTGCGCGCGAAGTCGAGCAGCGCCTGCGCGGGCTGGTCGGAGCGCAGCCGCACCACCTCCGCGCCCAGCTCGCGCGCCTTCTCCATGTTGTCGAGCAGGTGGCGCTGCGCTTCGGCGTCGATCAGTTGCGGGGCCTCGTCGGGCGTCTCGACGTAGACCACGAACCAGTCGGTGTTGAGCCGCCCCGCCATCCGCGAGCCGCGCGAGAGCAGCGTCTTGGCCCGCGGCGGGTTGGAAGCGAGGCAGACCATGACGCGGCCCGACGCCTTCACCTCCGGCGCGCCCCGCGCAGCGCCGGCGCGGTCGAGGCTCTCCGCCACCTCGCGCAGCGCCAGCTCGCGCAGGGTGGCGAGGTTCTGGTCCTTGAAGAAGTTCTCCAGCGCCCAGGGGATCTTCTCCTTGGCGTAGATCTTCCCCGACTGCAGCCGCTCGAGGAGATCTTCGACGGCGAGGTCGAGGTTGACGACCTGGTCCGCCTGCTTGAGGAAGGTGTCCGGCACCCTCTCGCGCACCAGCACGCCGGTGGCGCGCTCGATGAGGCCGTTGAGCGACTCGAGGTGCTGCACGTTCATCGCGCCGATGACGTTGATGCCCGCGTCGAGCAGCGCCACCACGTCCTGCCAGCGCTTGCGGTTCTTCGAGCCGGGCGCGTTGGTGTGCGGGATCTCGTCCACCACCGCCACCGTGGGGCGGCGCTGGAGCACGGCGTCGAGATCCATCTCCTCGACGGCGACGCCCCGGTATTCGATGCGCCGGCGCGGCACCACTTCCAGCCCCTCGACGAGCGCCAGGGTCTCCGCCCTGCCGTGCGCCTCCACGAAGGCGACCACCACGTCGGTGCCGCGGCGGCGCAGCTCGTGCGCCTCCTGCAGCATGCGGAAGGTCTTGCCCACTCCGGCGGCGAAGCCGACGTACAGCTTGAGCCTGCCCCGCCGCGCGCGCTCCACCAGCTCGAGGAAATCCTCTGGGCGCTTGGCCCCGCTCATCCGCCCTCGTACTTGCGACGCTTGCGCCAGAGGGTCGAGGCGTCGACTCCCAGGATCTGCGCCGCCTCCTCCTGCGTACGGGTGCGGGCCAGAACGCGCAGGATGTGCTCGCGCTCCACCGCCTCGACGCTGAAGTCCCCGCCCACCTGCGCGACCTTTGCGCCGTGCTCCACGATGCGCTCGGGGAAGTTCTCCGGCGCGAGCACCTGCCCGGCGCTCAGGATCACCGCGCGCTCGATGGCGTTGCGCAGCTCGCGCACGTTGCCGGGCCACGGATAGGCAAGCAGCACCCGTTCGGCTTGGGGCGACAGCTCCGGGACGGCCCTGCGCGCGGCGCGGGCGAAGAAGGCGAGAAAGCGGCGCGCGAGCGGCAGGATCTCCTCGCGGCGCTCGCGCAGCGGCGGCACCGTCACCTCGACGACGTTGAGGCGGAAGAGGAGGTCCTCGCGGAACTGGCCCGAGCGGACCGCGGCTTCGAGATCGCGATTCGTCGCCGCCACCACCCGCACGTCGGCCCGGCGGGTGCGGGTCTCGCCGACCCGCTCGAACTGCTTGTCCTGCAGGAAGCGCAACAGCTTCGCCTGCAGCGGCGGCGGCACCTCGCCGATCTCGTCGAGGAAGAGCGTGCCGCCCTCCGCCGCCTCGACGCGGCCCGGCTGGTCGCGCATCGCGCCGGTGAAGGCGCCTTGCGCATGGCCGAACAGCTCGCTCGCCAGCAACTCGCCGGTGAGCGCCGGGCAGTTCACCACCGCGAACGGATGCCCCTTGCGCGGGCCCAGCTCGTGCAGCGTGCGCGCGAGGACGCTCTTGCCGGTGCCGTTCTCGCCGCGGAGCAGCACCGGCACGTCGTGGGCGGCGGCCTTGGAGATGATCTCCATCAGCCCTCGCATCGGCGCGCTGAGCGCGTCGAGCGAAGGCTCCGGCGCGGCGTCGGCGAGGCGCTCCTCGAGATCGGCGAGGCGCAAGGCGAGCGCGCGCCGCTCGCGGGCCTGCTCGACGGCGCGGCGTATCTGCGCGGGCGTGAACGGCTTCGGAACGTAGTCCTTGGCGCCGCGCCGGATGGCCTCGACGGCGGTGTCCACCGCGGCGTAGGCGGTGATCATCACCACCTCGAGCCCCGGCCTGCCGGCGAGCAGCCGAGGCAAGAGCGCGAGCCCGTCGTCGCTTCCCAGCCGCAGATCGACGAAGGCGAGATCGAACGGCGACCGCTCCAGCGCCTCGACCGCCGCGTCCGCCGAGCCGGTCTCGGTGACCTCGCAGCCCAGTCCCTGCAAGACGATGGAGAGCGTCTTGCGGATGTTGCGCTCGTCGTCGACGATCAGGACGCGCATCGGCGCCGCGTCGCTCATCGCGCACCTCCGTGTGGCTCACTTCGGCGGCCGGCCGAAGTGGCGATCCAGCGCGAGGTTTACCAGAAGCACGTTGACCCGGGGTTCTCCCAGCACCCAGAGGTCGCGGCCCTCGATCTGCGCCTCGACGACGGCCTGGATGCGGGAAGGGTCGATGCCGCGAGCTTTCGCGATGCGTGGCACCTGCCAGAGGACCGCCTCGGGCGAGAGGTGCGGATCGAGCCCGCTCGCGGAAGCCGTCACCAGCTCGGCCGGCACGGGGCCCGGCGCGCCGGGGTTCTCCTGGATCAGCCGCCGCATCTCCTTCTCCACCCTGTCGTGGAGCGCCTTCGAGGTAGGGCCCAGGTTGGAACCGCCCGAACCGGCGGCGTCGTATCCCTTCTCGCCTGCAGCCGACGGGCGCGGCATCACGTATCCCGGCAGCGAGAAGGGCTGCGCGATCAGCTCGGACCCCACCACCGCGCCCGCGTCGTCGGCGACGAAGCTGCCGTGCGCGGCCCGCGGGAAGAGCACCAGCGACACCCCGGTCACCGCCAGCGGATAGAGGACGCCGAGCGCGATCAGCGTCACCGCCGTGACGCGCAGGGAAGCGATGATCTCGGTTCGGTTCATGACGTTTCCTTTAGACCAGCCCGGCCGCAGCCAGGCCGAGGTCGATGAGCTTGATGCCGACGAAGGGCGCGACGACCCCGCCCACGCCGTAGATGAGCAGCGACCGGCGCAGCAGCGCTGCGGCGCCGAGCGGGCGATAGCGCACACCGCGCAGCGCCAGCGGAATGAGCAGGATGATGATGATGGCGTTGAAGATCACCGCGCTCAAGATGGCGCTGTAGGGCGAGGCGAGGTGCATGACGTTGAGCGGCGCCAGCTCCGGAAAAGTGGCCACGAAGAGGGCGGGCAGGATGGCAAAATATTTTGCCACGTCGTTGGCAATGGAAAAGGTGGTCAGCGTGCCGCGCGTCATGAGGAGCTGCTTTCCGACCTCGACCACCTCCAGCAACTTGGTCGGGTCGGAGTCGAGGTCCACCATGTTGCCGGCCTCCTTGGCCGCCTGCGTGCCGGTGTTCATCGCCACGCCCACGTCCGCCTGCGCGAGCGCCGGCGCGTCGTTGGTCCCGTCGCCGGTCATGGCCACCAGCTTGCCCTTCGCCTGCTCCTCCTTGATCAGGCGCATCTTGGCTTCCGGCGTGGCCTGGGCGAGGAAGTCGTCCACGCCCGACTCGCGCGCGATGGCCGCCGCCGTGCGCGGGTTGTCGCCGGTGATCATCACCGTGCGGATGCCCATGGCGCGAAAGCGCGCGAACCGCTCGGCGATGCCGCCCTTGACCACGTCCTTCAAGTGGACGAGCCCGAGCACGCGCTCGTTCTCGCAGACCGCTAGCGGCGTGCCGCCCGCGTCGCCGATCCTCCCCGCCGCTTGCACCACTTCTTCGGGCATCTTTCCGCCCAGCGACTTCACGTAGTCGGCCACCGCTTCCACCGCGCCCTTGCGGACCTGCCTTCTGCGCTGCGCTCCGCCCGTCGCCGCCCCCTCCACGTCGATGTCGCAGCCGCTCATCCGCGTCTGCGCGCTGAAGGCGATGAAGTGCGCGGCGCCCTTTGTCTCGCGCCCGCGCAGGCCGTACTTCTCCTTGAGCAGCACGACGATGCTGCGGCCCTCGGGAGTCTCGTCGGCCAGGCTGGCGAGCTGGGCGGCGTCGGCCAACTCCTCGATGCGCACGCCGGGCGCGGGCAGGATCTCCGAGGCCATGCGGTTGCCCAGCGTGATGGTGCCGGTCTTGTCGAGGAGCAGCGTGTCCACGTCGCCCGCCGCCTCGACCGCCCGGCCGCTCATCGCCAGCACGTTCTTGCGCAGCAGCCGGTCCATCCCGGCGATGCCGATGGCGGAGAGCAGCCCGCCGATGGTGGTCGGGATCAGGCAGACGAGCAGCGCCACGATGGCCGTCGCGGAGAGCCGGATGCCGGAGTAGACGCCCAGCGGCACCAGCGTCACGCAGGCGAAGAGGAAGACGATGGTCAGCCCGACGAGCAGGATGTGGAGCGCGATCTCGTTGGGCGTCTTTTGCCGCGAAGCGCCCTCGACGAGCCCGATCATGCGGTCGAGGAACGACTCGCCCGGATCGACGGTGATGCGCACCACGATGCGGTCGGAGAGCACCTTGGTGCCGCCGGTGACCGCGCTGCGATCGCCCCCGCTCTCGCGGATGACCGGCGCCGACTCGCCGGTGATGGCCGACTCGTCCACCGAGGCGATGCCCTGGATCACTTCGCCGTCGCCCGGGATCACCTGGCCCGCGTCGATGAGGACGAGGTCGCCCTTCTTCAGGCGCGAGGCCGGGATGATGTCCTCGTTGGCGACGCCCTGCACGTCGGGCGGAGGCGGCCAGTAACGGACCTTGCGGGCCATGGTGTCCTCGCGCATCCGGCGGAGCGCGTCGGCCTGCGCCTTGCCACGCCCTTCCGCCACCGCCTCGGCGAAGTTGGCGAACACCACCGTGAACCAGAGCCAGAGGGAGACCGAGAGCGTGAACCAGCGCGGAGCGGAGCTGGGCACCGGCGCGAAGAGGTCGCGGAGCCAGATCGCCGTGGTGAGCACGCTGCCGATCTCGACCACGAACATGACCGGTTTCTTCGCCACCAGCTGCGGAGCGAGCTTCTTGAAGCTCTCGATGATCGCCGAGCGCAGGATGGCGGGATCGAAGAGGGAGAGCTGCTTTGCCTTGGATGCCATCTAGAACAACCTCCCGGCTCCTGCGGCGTAGTGCTCGACGATGGGGCCCAGCGAGAGCGCGGGGAAGAAAGTCAGCGCGCCGACGATGAGGATGACGGAGACGAGCAGGCCGACGAAGAGCCAGCCGTTGGTGGGGAAGGTGCCCAGGCCCCCCGGCGTGACCTTCTTGTCCACCATCGAGCCCGCGATGGCGAGCGCCGGCACGATCATGAAGAAGCGGCCTACCAGCACGTCGGCGGCGAGCGTCAGGTTCCAGAACGGTGTGTTGGCGTTGAGGCCGGCGAAGGCGGAGCCGTTGTTGCCGGCGCCGCTCGCGAACGCGTAGAGGATCTCCGAGAGCCCGTGCGGCCCGGCGTTGCCGAGCGAGGAGGTGGCGTAGGGCGCCACCGCCGCCCAGCCTGCGAGCGAGAGGATGGCCAGCGGGAAGACGAGGACGTAGAGCATCGCCAGCTTCATCTCGCGCGCCTCGATCTTCTTGCCCAGATACTCCGGCGTGCGGCCGACCATCAGGCCGGCGATGAAGACGGTGAGGATGACGAAGATCAACATCCCGTAGAGGCCGGCGCCGACGCCGCCGAAGATCACCTCGCCGAGCTTGATGTTGACCATCGGCACCAGCCCGCCCAGCGGGGTGAAGCTGTCGTGCATGGCGTTGACTGCTCCGCAGGAAGCATCGGTGGTGACGGTGGCGAAGAGCGCCGAGGCGGCGACGCCGAAGCGCGTCTCCTTGCCCTCGAGGTTGCCGGCGGGCGCGACGGCGAGGCCGTGCAAGGCCGGGTTCGCGTGCGACTCCGCCGGGTAGACGACGCCGACGCCGGCGAAGAAGAGCACTGCCATGGCGGCGAAGAGCGCCCAGCCCTGCCGCTGGTCCTTCGCCATCCGTCCGAACGTGTGCGTGAGCCCGGCCGGGATGGCGAAGATGGAGACCATCTGTACGAAGTTGGTCAGAGGTGTCGGGTTTTCGAAGGGGTGGGCGCTGTTGGCGTTGAAGAAGCCGCCGCCGTTGGTGCCCAGCATCTTGATCGCCTCCTGCGAGGCGACCGGGCCCATGGCGACGAGCTGCTTCGCTCCCTCGAGCGTGGTGATCGACCGGTAGGCGTCGAAGTTCTGAAGCACCCCCTGCGAGACGAGGAAGAGCGCGTAGACGAAGGAGATGGGCACGAGCACGTAGAGCGTGGAGCGGAGCAGGTCCACCCAGAAGTTGCCGATGGTCTTTCCGCCCGCCGCCCCGCCCTTGCGCGTCAGACCGCGTGCGACGGCGAGGGCGATCGCGATGCCCGCCGCGGCCGACGTGAAGTTGTGCCAGGCGAGGCCGGCCATCTGCGTGAGGTAGCTGACCGTCGTCTCCGGCGTGTAGGACTGCCAGTTGGTGTTGGTGGTGAAGCTCGCGGCGGTGTTGAAAGCGAGCATGGGCTCGACAGCGCCGAGGTGCTGCGGGTTGAGCGGCAACACTTGCTGCAGCCGCTGCATGAAGTAGGTGACCAACATTCCGAGGAGGCTGAAGAGGAGCAGCGAGAAAGCGTAGGTGCCCCAGGTCTGCCCTTTGGGATTCACGCCGCACAGCTTGAAGAGCGCGCGCTCGACTCGCGGCAGGAGCGGGTCGCCCTCGAAGACGCGGAACATGTACGCGCCGAGCGGCTTGGTCAGCGCGAACACGGCGGCGCAGAAGAGCGCGATCTGGATCCATCCGGCGGCGGTCATCAGAAGCGCTCGGGCTTGATGAGCGCGTACGCCAGGTAGACGAGCAGCGCGACCGAGACGATGAGGCCGATTCCGTATTCCAGTTCCATCAGAGCTTCTCGCAGAGCCGCGCGTATCCCCACGAGAGGGCAAAGAAGCCGGTGGTGGCGAGCGCGAGCAGAAGGGTGGGCATGAATCCTCCGCGGGCCGCAGTAGCATCCGGCGTGCCACGGACGAAGCGTCCGCCAATCAGGCGAGTTCACTCGCCACTGCACGGCGGCGCCTTGCGAAGTGCAAGACGCCTCCTCGTGAAGCGTGCAGGTTGCAAAGTTGGCAGCGCCTGTCGCGAAGCAACCACTCGGCGCCGAGCGGTGACCCAGCCGTGACAAGGGGGCCGCATATTGCCCCTATGAACGCGTACCTCGAATACTTCGACCTGACCGAGCGCAAGGGCTGGCGGCTGCAGGATCTCCCGTGGGATGAGCCCGATCTCGACCGCGTCACCGACGACGACCGCGCCGCAGTGCTAGCGACCTCGGTGATCGAGAGCGGCGTCCCCCATTACGCCAAGCTCTGGGAGATGGTGGACGGGTTCTTCCAGGACTGGGAGCTGGCGCAGTTCGTCACGCTCTGGGCCGGCGAGGAAGAGCGCCACAACGTCACGCTGCAGCGCCTCGCCGCGGTGC
>WNFI01002376.1_pt1 | contig 10710 bp, 9 predicted proteins | sample 5400471 | NCBI WGS metagenome assembly WNFI01 (sample SAMN13153348, study PRJNA577476) | soil metagenome | isolation source: 100 cm saprolite on Douglas fir-dominated hillslope | place: USA:California | collected 2013-09-17 | reverse complement strand
TACGCGAATCTGCGGCGAGTCCCGCCAGGTAGGCTTTGTACGCCTCGCCAAGGTGCGCATCCAGTTTTGCCAGCGATTCCACATAACAAATGGCCTGCGCGGTCTCGTTCCGCTCGCTCTCTGCCTTGGTGCAATCGTAGCTTGTCGGATAGGTTTTCGCGGCTTTGATATCCACTGCCACGAACTGGTCCTTCGCCGCGTCCCATTTGTATTTGATCACCAGCGGGTTCTCGCGACCCGAGCTGTCGCCGAACTCTTCCACCAACAATCCGTTCTCAATCCGCAGCACCGAAAACACTTTCCCGAATAACACGCGGTGCTCCAGCTTCACTTCCTCCTTTGCGATCTCTTTCAGTCCGCCTTGTTCGTCTCTGGTAAAGATGGAGTTCACACCCGGCCCGGAGCTTCCCTCCAGGCCTGTCGAGGCAAGGACTAGGACCTGGTTATAGCCTTTCCCTAGAAAATCGAATGGCTCTACCCTCACAAAGTCAATCTTGTCCGGTTCACACTCGTACTGTTTGGCGATATATGCCCGCAAATCGTCTTCGCCAATCGCGTCGGAAGGTCGATGTGTGGGCTGCTGCGCGCCGGAAGCAGAAGCGAGTAACAACAATATTCCCAGTGATTTCATCTTCACCTCTTTCACCCATCTCCATGCTACCAGTCGCAAACCCTCCTGCTGCTCCGTGTCGCCAATCCGTTCACAGGGACTCCTATCACCCGTCTTCCCCCCATTACATGCATCAATGTCAAAAGAAAAGACTTACAGAAATAGCCATTCGTAATTGATTGATTCTAAAGGGTATGTTTTTGGTTGTTCTAGCACCCAAGAGCGGAATAGGCGTCCTGGAAGAAAAAAAGGGGGAGCCCTTCGGCTGCGCGCCGGGTAAACAAGCTCCTGCACTCCAAATGCAGTCATCTACGATACTGATTATAGCACGGGATATCTCGCTGAGGAGCGCAGACATGACTGATAGAAGGACTGCAGCACTTGGAACCGAGCCTCCAAGTCTCTTGGTGCTAGCGGCTCAGCCAATTCCGCGCACCACGGCGACGCATACCTCTTGGCCTCTTCGGTATAAATCAGCGTCCCGTCTTTTTCGATCCGTTCCACGCCGTCGGCGCGTGCGGAAACATTGTTGAAGTCCACCGCTTCCTCACGAGAGATTCCCCCAGGAAGGTCTAGCTCGATAGTCCCTCCCCGGATTCTCGAAGGGTATCCGCCAGGCAGGCCAAGCACGCCCGGCGCATGCGTGTCCACGGAAGCGCTTGCGTCGAGCAAGCCTGTAATCAAAGGAATCGCCGTGACTGCCGTCAAATCATTGAATTGCCGTCCGGGCGCGAGCCCCGGCTGAAGGTATATCTGTTCCTTCCCCAGCCTCCGCCCGTTTTCGTACGCCAGCGGTGGAGGCAGCTCCGTCGCGGGACTTTTTCCCGTCAAGACTGGCGTCACATGCGCGTGATGCGCGATGACGCGCAAGCGGCCGCGCTGCGGCTCCGGTCGCACCTCCTCGAGGCGCCGGGCAATCATCGCGACATTCCCAATCCCGGCGGTCGGAGCTAATCCGCAGCACTTCAGAATCGGATGCGTGAGGTCTGGGAACGAGCAGTTGATGACCGGGCACGAAAGCCCCAAATCCTTGTGGGCGCGCATTACCGTCATTACCACCGGCAACTGCGCAGAAACTTGCAGCGCAAATCCTGCCGCTACTATGCCCAGCGCAGGCGCAGTCTCGCACTCCGGAAGGGCCCACGGTGACAACAGGCTCGCACCCTGAATAATCAAATCCGGCTCGAAATCGGCCATGAGTCTTGTGACGCCAGCCGGATCCAGACCATCAACTTTTTCTCCAGACACCTCGCAGCCCGTGGTTCGCCGCAGTCTCTGCGCCAGATCACCGGCGGATGCCCCCCGACTCGCAAGTTTCCACGCGTTCGCCAGCCCGCGCTCGGCGACGATCTGCGCGATCCGGCTGCCCAGATCCCCTAAACCTAGAAGGAGCACTCGGCGTTTCTGGTTTTTCATCATTCACACAATTCCGTCCGTGAGCGCTGCCCGCATTGTCGCAACCATGCAAAAGAGCCAGGGCTTATTCGCCCTGGCTCTCTTTTGGCTTTATTCCTTATGATCCTAGCTCTCGACGAGGCCTTTTTCGAGCATCTCCTCGTCGCTCAGCCACAGATCGGGGATGTTGGCTGAGCCGAGCCGAAGAATATCCTCCAGCGCCCCGCGCACTTCACTCAGTCGAAAGTCCACGCCAATGCGTTCCAGCAATTCGATCAGCGCCTGCGCTCCAACTGGTGATACGTCACGATATAAATGGCCCTGGGTCCCCCGCCATGCCGCACAATGTGCAGGAACCCGCGGGTCTTGGGCCGTGCCGGGGCGAGCTGTGCTGCAGTTGCTGAACTGGAGGGGTGGGCGCTCATCGCTCTTGTTCTCTCATCGCTCCTTTGCGGTTTAGCTGCATCCGCTTGTGCTGCCGCAGTTTTCGCATTTGTAGCAGGCGCCGTTGGGCACCATTAGCATGCCGCACTCGCTGCACGCTGGGGCGCCTTCGTGGGCGTTGCCCAATCTTGACGCCGCCAACGCCGTTTGCATGGCAGCCAGGTTGGCCTGTGTCATCGCCGGCAGCACCGCCGCCGTCGCCGCATTTTCCGCGTGCGCCCCTCCATTCAACTTCAAATAGTCCGCGGAGATAAATCGCCCGCCCAGCCACCGCGCGATATAGTCCAGCACCGAAGAAACAAACCGGATGTTCGCGTTTGCGGTAATGCCCGATGGCTCAAACCGCGTATTTAGCAGCTTGTCCACGAACACTTTCAGCGGCACGCCGTATTGCAAGCCCAGCGAAATGGTCAGCGCCAGTCCGTCCATCACGCCGGAAAGCGTCGAACCTTCCTTGGACATCTTGATGAAGATCTCGCCGGGCCGCCCATCGTCGTACATGCCCACGGTGATATAGCCTTCGTGCCCGCCGACGCTGAACTTGTGGGTCACCGACGCGCGTTCCGCTGGCATCTTCTCGCGCACCGCTCGCGCGAAGAGTTCGCGCTGCGTTGGTTCAACGGCTGTCGTTGTCGCCGCGTCCGCTTTCTTTTCTTCTTTTTTCCCGCCGGCATTCAGCGGCTGCGAACGCTTGGAATTGTCGCGGTAGATGGCCACGGCCTTCAGCCCCACCTTCCACGACTCAATATATGCGTTCATGATGTCTTCGACGGTCGATTCCTCGGGCATGTTGATGGTCTTCGAAATCGCGCCGGAGAGGAACGGCTGCGCCGCTGCCATCATCTTTACGTGTCCGGTCCAGTTGATCGAGCGCCCCCCGCCTTGCGGCGCCAGCGAGCAATCGAACACCGGGAAGTCGTCCGCGTTGTTCACGATCTTGATCAACCCGCCGCCCACCAGCTTCTTGTACTTCACCAGCGCCAGGTCCGGCTCGATTCCCGTGGTGTCGCAATCCATCATGAAACCGATCGTGCCCGTCGGCGCGAGCACGGTCACCTGCGAATTCTTGTAGCCATACTCTTCCCCGTGTGTCAGCGCGGTGTCCCACGATTCCTGCGCCGCCATGAAAAGTTCCGTCTGCACGTGTTCCGGTTTGATTCCGCGCATGGCCTCGCGGTGCATGCGAATCACGTCCAGCATGGGCTCGCGGTTCAGTTCGTAGCCTGGGAACGGCCCCATGCGCTCGGCGATTCTCGAGGACTGCGCGTACGCTTCCCCGCACATCAGCGCGGTGATCGCGCCGGCCATGTCTCGCCCTTCCGGTGAGTCGTACGGCAGCGCCATGGACATGAGCAGCGCGCCGAGGTTGGCGTAGCCCAGTCCGAGCGGCCGGAAGTTATGCGAGTTCTCCTCGATCTTCGCCGTCGGGTAACTGGCGTTGTCCACCAGGATTTCCTGCGCCATGATGGTCACGTCCACAGCATGCTTGAACGCCGCCACATCGAACTGCCCGCTGGCGTTCACAAACTTCATCAGGTTCAGCGAAGCCAGATTGCATGCCGTGTCATCCAGGAACATGTATTCCGAGCAGGGATTGCTTGCGTTGATCCGCGCGGTGCTCTTGCACGTGTGCCAGCGGTTCACGGTCGTGTCGTACTGCATCCCAGGATCGCCGCAGTGCCACGTCGAATCCGCGATCTTCATCATCAGATCGCGCGCGCGCAACTTTTCATTGGGCTGCCCGTCGAGGACGTTCTTTGTCCACCAATCCTTGTCCTCGACCACCGCGCGCATGAAGTCGTCCGTCACGCGCACCGAGTGATTCGCGTTCTGGAAGAAAATTGAACTATAGGCGTCGCCGTCGATCGAGCTGTCGTAGCCCTGTTCGATGAGCACATGCGCCTTGCGCTCTTCCTTGGTCTTGCATTCGATGAACTCGACGATATCCGGGTGATCGATATTCAGGATCACCATCTTCGCCGCTCGCCGCGTTTTTCCGCCGCTCTTGATCACGCCGGCGAAAGCGTCGAAGCCTTTCATGAAGCTCACCGGACCGGACGCAATTCCGCCGCCGCTCAGCGTTTCCTTGCTTCCGCGCAGCGTCGAGAAGTTTGTCCCCGTGCCCGAGCCCCACTTGAACAGCATTCCTTCGGTTCGCGTCAGCTTCATGATCGATTCCATGTCGTCGCTGACCGAGTTGATGAAGCACGCCGAGCACTGCGGCTTCGGCTGCACGCCCACGTTGAACCACACCGGCGAATTGAAGGCCATCTTCTGCTCGACCAGCAGGTGGGTCAGCTCGTCGCGGAACGCATCCCGCGACTCCGCATCTGCAAAATACCCGCACTCTTCGCCCCACCGCACGATGGTATTCACCACGCGGCCGATCAGTTGCCGCACTGATCCTTCGCGCTGGGCCGTCCCGAGCTTCCCGTGAAAATACTTGCTGGTGACGATGTTGGTCGCTGTCTGCGACCAGCTCTTCGGCACTTCCACGTCTTCCTGGCGGAAGATCGTTACGCCCTTCTCGTTCGCAATCTGTGCCGTGCGCTTCTCCCATTCGACCGCGTCGAAAGGAGACTTCTTCCCGTCGGTGAAATAACGCTGGAAGTTCAGACCCTTCCCCGCTCCGGCCGCTGTTTTCTCCGCAGCCGCATTCGTGACAGGGGATTTTCCGCTCAATGCATTCTTCACTGTAGCCATCCGTCCCTCCGCGCTCCCGGGTCCCCACTCGCGCGGGGGAACCCTCTTATTTTACTCCTCTGCGTCCCACAGAGGCGCCGCGTCTCGCTTCAGCGTCTGGCTGAAGTGAACGCAACTTTGATTCGATCGGTTCGTGAAAGCGGGCAGCGAAAAAAAAGCCGACCGTTCTTCGGTCGCACTTAAACTCCAGCGCAAAACGCCAATGCCCTGCCGCTGGCTGGTGCTTCGCACTCAGCCTAACAGCAGGTGCTCCGCCTCAAGTACGGGCGCGGGGCAGGTGCTTCGCGCTCGGTTTTTTCGCTTAGAGCTGTGCCGCTTCGTGGGCTCGCACGGACCTTGGTTCATCCCCGACTCGGTCCGTCTGGCGCTTCCACGTTCCCCGAATCTGGAATCGAAGTATCAACGGATGTAAATTTCCTGTCAAGTGAAAAACGCAAAATGTGGTTGACGTTCCGTCTTCATGTCTATTTGTAGTGGTCCTATTTCCACCCAACCACTTTCGCTTCAATACTTTTCGCGTCGTTGCCTCTCACGCCACACTTTTTGCATCCGTTTCAACATGGAACGCATTCTCGCACTCTTCGCGTGCTCTTCTCTTCTCGCTGCCCCGATTTCCGCGCGAACCGCTGCGCCAGCCTCCGCTCCGCCCATCACGCCACTCCGCACGCCGTCGCCGCAACCTTGACCGCCTGGCGTCTGGAGGCGGGCCAAGTTGTGCTGGCCGACAGCGGAATCCCAAAGAGACCTACCGCCGCATCGACTTTCTTGACATAGGCACCCTCTTTCGGCCATGGTTTCCGGGTTCTCCTCTCGGGGGGAACAAATATGGCAGTATTGCAGTAAGGCCAGGGTGAACGACCGGATTCCGAATTGCGTGTTTGAGCGGGAAGGCACTTCTATCCCTTGAAGCACCGCGACATACTATTGAAGCTCGAGCTGCGGAGCAATCCCGACTTGCTCTGCGCCGTGCGCGGCGCGATGGAGCGGCTGACGGAAAAAATGGGCTTCCCCGAACCGGAGTGCCGGTCGGTCACTCGTGCCGTTGACGAAGCGATGGCCAATATCATTCGTCATGCTTATGGCGATCAGCGCGATCAACCGATCGAGCTCACTTGCCGCCGTACGCAGCGGGTTGTGAACGGTGAACCTGAAGAGGGCCTCGAAATCCTGCTCACCGACCAGGGCGCGCCGGCCGATCCCGAAAAAATGCGCGGCCGTCCTTTGGATGAAATTCGGCCCGGCGGATTGGGGTTGCATTATATCCGGGAGAGCATGGATGTCATGGAATTCACGAGGTCCGACGTCACCAATCAATTGCGCTTGGTAAAGTATGTTCAGCCCCGGGCTTCGACGAAAGGTTCCTGAAGGAGAGACGACCGTGCAGATCGCCGTTCGACGAATCGACAAGACCACCATTCTCGACGTGTCCGGGGACATCGATCTAGCAAGCTCTCCGGAAGTTCGCAAGGCGTTGCTCCGTGAGCTGCGCGTGAACCGTATTCCGCGCGTGGTCCTCAATTTGAAGGAAGTGCGATATATCGACAGTTCGGGTGTTGCTTCCCTGGTGGAAGGACTGAAGGCGTCTCGCGACGCAGGGTCCCGTTTTATTTTGTTTGGACTTAGCAGCATCGCGCGCGAGGTGCTTCAACTGTCCAGGCTGGTGAAAGTCTTTGAAATATACGATACCGAGGAGCAGGCCTTGGGGTCCTGACATGGCAGAAAGGGTGCCCCGGCCGATTTTAATGAATGCGCCATGGAATTAACGTCTCAAGTCGGCGGAACCGTTCTCGATGGCCTCGGCTATATCGGCGCCCTGGCGTCTCTTGGAGGCCGCGCCGCCTATTTCACGTTCGTCGGTCCGTTTCGAGGGAAGCCTCTTCGGATGCAGCGCGCCGTGTCGCAAGCGATGGACGTGGGCGTTCGGGCGCTGCCGATTCTGTCCCTCATCACATTTTTCATCGGGTTGATTCTCGCCCTGCAAGCTGCCTACGAGCTTCGAAGATTTGGCGCCTTGAATTTCGTGGCCACCGCCGTGGCGCTCTCGATGACGCGTGAGCTTGGCCCGCTCATCACCGCGATTGTGGTCATCGGGCGGTCGGGCTCGGCGTTTGCCGCGGAAATCGGAACCATGAAGGTGACGGAGGAAATTGACGCTCTCGAGACCATGGCCATCGATCCAATTCATTTCCTGGTGACCCCAAAATTCCTGGCCATGATTCTCATGCTTCCGTGTCTCACCATCTGGGCGAATACCATGGGCATTTGCGGCGGCGCTCTTTTCGGCGTGGCGCAGGCCGATTTCACCTGGACCCGCTATATCCAGGTGTCGATCGACTCCCTGTTCTTGCGCGACGTGATGACCGGACTGGTCAAGAGCGTGATGTTTGGCATGACCATCACCGCGGTTGGCTGTTACGAAGGCCTTTCGACGGGAGCGGGCGCGGAACAGGTCGGGCGTTCCACCACCCGGGCAGTGGTCATGTCGATCTTTCTGGTGATCGTGGTCGATCTGGTTTTCACGGCTTTGTTTTTCTTTGCCAGTGGCCATTAGCCGCTTGGGAGGCGGTAGCTGTGGAATCGAGTGTTCAAGATTTGCGGCAAACGGACGCCATGATCTCTCTGCGGGATCTTCGGGTGCAATACGGCGAGCGAGAGATTCTTCACGGCATCAACTTTGAAGTGCAACACGGCGAAACTCTGGTGATCCTCGGGGGATCGGGCTCCGGAAAGAGCACGCTTCTCCGCACGCTCGTCGGGCTCGAGAAGCCCAGCTCCGGGCAAATCTGGATCAGAGGGCGGGACATTGCCGCCATCACTTCGGCGGAAATGGATGAGATTCGCCGGAAGATCGGGATGTCTTTTCAGGGCGGGGCTTTATTCGGTTCGATGACCGTGGGCGAAAACGTCGCGCTCCCTCTCCACGAACATACTAAGCTCGAAGCATCCACAATTGAGATTATTGTGCGCTTGAAGCTGGACCAGGTGGGGCTGTCCGGTTTTGAAGATTACATGCCTTCGCAATTGAGCGGCGGAATGAAGAAGCGCGCCGCGGTGGCGCGCGCACTGGCCATGGATCCCGAGATCCTCTTTTTCGATGAACCTTCCGCGGGACTCGATCCCATCATCGCCGCGGGCATCGATCAGCTGATCCTGGAGCTGAAGAAAGCGTTTCACATGACCATTATCGTGGTCACCCATGAATTGGCCAGCGCCTTTCTCATCGCCGACCGCATGGTCCTAATCGATAAAGGAAACGTTGTCGCCATAGGTCCCACCGAAGAAATGCGGGCAAGTCAGCAGCCGCGTGTGCGGCAATTTTTCGACCGCGTGGCCGAGCCCGCGGTGGCACAGGAATTGGATTACCTCCAGATGCTCACGGAAGACCGTCACCAGAAGAGCGCTGCGGGGCGCGGATAAAGGGGGCCTCATGAACGCAAGACGCAATCAGGCTGCTGTAGGACTTTTTGTAATTGTCGCCGGCGCATTGCTGGTCGGCACCGTTTTTGCCATCAGCGGCGCGGTTGACCGGACGGCCAAGACGTACCACGCGTACTTTGTTTTCGCCGGAGGGATTGAACCCGGCGCAACGGTGCGCTACGCGGGCGGGCCCAAAGTCGGCCGCGTCGAGCAATTGCGGATCAATCCGCAGGATCCCTCGCGTATCGATGTCACCTTCAGCGTGCGATCGGACCTGCCGGTGAAGACCGACAGCCGCGTCCGGATCATGAGCATGAGTCCGCTTGGCGACAACCATGTCGAGATTTATCCCGGCGGCGTGCGATCCTCGGCTGCTGCCGGGGGTTCGCTGTTGCCCTCCGACCCGTATCTCGATTTCAACGCGATTGCCCAGCAGCTGAACAACATCGGACCAGAGGCCCAGCGGCTGCTCGCGTCACTGAATGATCGTGCGACGGACGTGAAAGAGACATTCGATCGCGTGAATGACTTGCTGAACGCGCGAAATCGTTCGAATCTCAGCGCCACACTTGCCAACACACGCGCAATGATCGAGGAAAATCGCCCGGAAATCCGATCCACTCTCAAGCATGCCAATGAGCTCACCCAGAAGTTGGATCCGCTGATTCTGGACCTGCGGAAGACCTCCAGCGAGGCCAATCAGGCCCTCGAGCACATCGATGCGGTGATCGGAGAGAATCGCGCCGATGTGCGGAAGTCCGTGATCGAGCTGCGTCAATCGCTGAACACGGTAATGGACCTCACCTCGCGTCTCGACCAGACTCTGGAAGTAAATGCCGATAACATCGACGAGCTCCTGGAAAACATGCGGCACGTATCGGAAAACCTCAAGGAATTTACCAACACCATCAAGACCAGGCCGTACACGCTCATCCGCTCGAGCGCTCCGCGCGAGCATAAACCGGGGGCAAAACAATGAGTTCATCCAGATCGCCGCTTTTCTTACGAGGGAGGGAGAAGCAACATTCCCATCGCCTCCCGAAGCATGCGTGGAAGACCATCGCACTGGCGGCGATGTCCGTGTTCTTTGCGGCTGGGCTCGCTGCGGGTTGCGGCGCGGGGCGCCCGTCCAAGTACTATCGGCTTGCCATGCCCCACGATACCGGGGCGGCGAAATCGGTTGACCCCCTGCCGGTCACGCTGGTGATCGGGCGCTTGAAAGCTTCGCATCTTTATCGCGAAGACCGCATCGTTTACACCATAAAGGGCGAAGAAATGGGCACCTATGAATATCAGCGCTGGGCCGAGCCGCCCACGGAGATGATCGAGGAAATGTTGCTGCATGAGCTGCGCGCGACGGGCCATTACGCGGGGATCTACTCCGTAGGTAGCGGCACCCGGGGCGATTACCTTCTGCATGGCAGCCTTTTCGACTTTAAGGAAGTGTCCGGCAATGGGCTTCTGGCGCGCGTCACGCTTGATCTCGAGCTTCGCGACACGAAGTCCGGCGCCACCGTCTGGACGCACGATTACAGCCACGATGAGGCTGTAAGTGGGAAGGAGATGTCCGCGGTGGTGGCGGCGCTCGACCGCAACGTCCAGCGAGGTGTGGGCGAAATCCGCGCCAGTCTGGACGAGTATTTCGCGGCGCACCCGCCCAAGTAGCCAGCCTGCGCGCGGAGGGATTCTTGGGCGCAACTCAGCAAGCCTGGCTCGAGCAAGTCGGAAGCGTTCTCGAGACGCTGAATCAAGGTGTCATCCTCAACGACAGCTCGAAGCGAATTGTTTTTGCAAACTCCATGTTCCTGGACATGATCCGGATGCCCGCTGCGGATCTTCTGGGCCGTTCCGTCACGGACTTGTTTCCCGCGGAAGATGTCCCTCGATTGCTGGAGTTTATTGGGCGCCGCGAAACGCAAGGTCAGGCGCGATATGAATTTTACATTCCGCAATCGGGAGGCGGGCACTTGCCTGTGGTGGTCACGTCACGCCAAGTCCGGGATCCGGATGGAAGCCCATTTGCCGTGGTCACTGCCACGGACATCAGTGAACAGAAGCGCGCCGAGACGGACCTCCGTCAGGCGAATTCCTTGCTCTTGGCCCGCCAGCGCCAGGTGGAAGAAGAGCTCCAGCTCGCGGAA
>WNFI01350382.1_pt1 | contig 10711 bp, 7 predicted proteins | sample 5400471 | NCBI WGS metagenome assembly WNFI01 (sample SAMN13153348, study PRJNA577476) | soil metagenome | isolation source: 100 cm saprolite on Douglas fir-dominated hillslope | place: USA:California | collected 2013-09-17 | reverse complement strand
GACTCGCCCCGACCCGCACACTGCCTAAATGCACCCCGATTCAATAGGTCGCACTCCCCCTCAAAGTCGCGCTCTCCGCCAAAATGAGAATTGCTGGGCGTCCCGCCCGCATCTTGAATGCGGGCGAGACGCCCGCGCTCCAAGGGAGGGGCGAAAAAACGCAGTTGTGCTTTGCGCGCACCTGGCGTAACGGTGCGACCATCATCGGAACCGCTACGTCGCATTTCCGCCGTCAGGGCCAATTAGCCGTGACGCGTTCCATCGTCTGAGACGAACCAGCGATAATAACGCAACGAACTGCGCCCGCAGCGGCGCCATTGGAGGTCTGCCATGTCTGCATCTCACGGCCGTTTCGTCTGGTACGAGCTGATGACGACCGATACCAAAGCCGCGCAGGATTACTACACCAAGGTGGCCGGTTGGGGCGCGCAGCCTGCTCCGAATGCGAGCATGCCTTACACCTTGTTCAACGTCGGCGACACTCCGGTGGGCGGAATGATGGACCAGCCGGAGGAATCCAAAAAGATGGGCACTCCCCCAAGCTGGCTCGGCTATGTCGGCGTTGACGACGTGGATGCCACGACCGATCACGCGCGGCGCCTCGGCGGCGCCGTCTATGTCGAGCCGCGAGACATCCCGAATGTGGGCCGCTTCTCGGTCATCGCCGACCCGCAGAAAGCGGTCATAGGACTATTCAAGTGGTCGATTCCCATGCCGGACGCGCCCGTCCCGCCCGAGACGCCGGGCCGCATCGGCTGGCACGAATTGGCGAGCACTGACTGGGAGAAGGGATATGCCTTCTACAATGCGCTGTTCGGATGGCAGAAGGCCGACGCGATGGATATGGGCGCCATGGGCACCTATCAGATCTTCTCCATCGGCGGGGCGGCGGCCGGTGGCATGTTCAATAAGCCGCCGATGGTGCCGGTCACCTTCTGGCTTTACTACATCAACGTCGGCGACTTCGACGCGGCCGTGGAGCGCCTAAAGGCGGGCGGTGGCTCGATCGTCAACGGTCCGATGGAAGTACCGGGCGGCAGTTGGATCGTCCAGGCTAAGGACCCACAGGGCGCGATGTTCGCGCTCGTCGGGAGGCGGGGATAGCGGCCCCCTGGGGCTCGTTTCCGACGCTCATTCTCAACCCCTGTCATCGCCCGCGAAAGCGGGCGATCCAGTAACCCCCAGCATCTCAATAGAAATGAAGTCTGGGTTACTGGATGCCCGCTTTTCGCGGGGCATGACATGTCTACGTTGGCTCTCAGTGGCGAGGCCACTGATGCGGGCTCGATGCGGCAGCGGCCCTCGGAATGATCGCCAGAAAATCGAGGCCCTGGTCGCTGAGGTTCTCGCCCATGTGCCGGCGCGGCGTAATCCAATCGATTGAGCCGGCGGGACGGTTGTACTCGCTCACGCGCCCGTCCGCGCCGGTATCTCTCAGGCGCACATCGGTGAGCCAGATCACCAGCCGCGCACTCGCGATGTCGTGCATCGGCGTCCTTTCATGGGCCGCCATGTGCACGCGAACGACGGTGATCGCGTCGTTCTCGAATTCGACACGGCCGAATTCCGGTGTCTGAGCGAAGCCTGGTGCCGCACTCGACGTCAACCAGATGATGCCGACGGCAATAGGGACCTTGAGGCAGAGGTGGCGCATGGGCAAATTCCTTATCTCGCGACCGCCGTGCATGTTGGCGGCAACGCCCAGCGACGCTACGGTTTGAAGTCGGCTTTAAGTCAAGGAGCTTTTTGATGCCGAACCTGAGCATCGGCGAGGTCGCCCGCCGCGCCGGCCTGCGCACGTCGGCGATTCGATATTATGAGAAAGTCGGCCTCTTGCCTCGCGCGCCGAGGGTCAGCCGTCAGCGCCGCTATGAGCCCCAGATTCTCGACCGATTAGCGGTCGTGCGGTTTGCCCAATTCGTGGGGCTGCGATTGAGCGAAATCAAATGGCTTCTCAATGACGTTCCGGGCCGTCCGCCGCCCGAGCGGTGGCGCCGGCTCGCCCGGCAAAGGCTGACCCAGATCGATACCCTTATGGTCGAGATCGGCACCGTCCGGGAGCTGCTGCAGATGACGCTCGACCACAAATGCCCCAAGCTTGTCGAGCATGGATCACGCCTTCCAGAGGGGCGGCGGCACTGCGCGCGCTATGGCTAACGCGGTTCCCGGTCATATTAAACCATTCATTTCGGAGTCATGGCCGGCTTGTCCCGGCCATCCACGCCTTTCTTGCTGAAGCCCTTCGCAATATTTACCAACTCAACGATCCGCGCCGGGCTGATCGGCGCCTCGTTGATCTTGATCCCGAACGGCTTGAGCGCGTTCTCCACCGCCCCGATGATGGCGCCGATCGCCGCGATGGTGCCGCCCTCGCCGGCGCCCTTCACGCCGAGCGGATTGAGCGGCGAGGCGGTTTCGGTGTGAAGGATCGCGATCGGCGGCATGTCGGTCGCCGCAGGCAGCAGGTATTCGCCGAAATTGGTGGTCTGCGGCTGCGCGTCGCCGTCATGGTGCAACCGCTCAAACAAGGCGTTGCCGATGCCATGGGCGATGCCGCCGATCACCTGGCCCTCGACCACCATCGGGTTGATGACGGTGCCGCAATCATGGAGCACCGTATAGCGAAGGATTTTTACGCCGCCCGTCGCGATGTCGACCTCGACTTCGGCCACGTGCGTGCCATTAGAATAAGTCGACTGATCGGGCTGGAAATACGCGGTGTTCTCAAGTCCTGGCGACAGGCCGCCCGCCATGGAAAAGCCGGGCATGCCGATCGATCTCACCGCGATCTCGCGAAAGCTCTTCTTCAAGCCCGGCACGCCGCGCACCTCGGCGAAGCCGTCGCGCAATTCGAGGTCGTCGGGCGAGACCTCCATTATGTCGGCGGCGATGAGCTTGATCTTTCGGGCCACTTCGACCGCCGCGAGGTGGGCGGAAGAGCCGGCATTCACGGCAGTGCGCGCCGCGAAGGTCCCGACCCCAAAAGCGATGTCCTTCGTATCGGCGGTCGCCACCGTCACGTCTTCGTAAGAGACGCCAAGCTGGTCCGCGGCGATCTGCGCCAGCGTCGTCTTGTGCGACTGTCCCTGCGGGGTGGCGCCGGTGTAGAGCACGATCTTGCCCGTGGTGGCGACGCGCACAGTTGCGCCTTCGTAAGGGCCGAGCCCAGTGCTCTCCACGGCATTGCTGATGCCGATGCCGATGTAGCGTCCGGCCTGCAGCGCCTCAGCCTGCCGCGCCGGAAAGCCCGCATAGTCCGCGGCGGCGAGCGCGCGCGCCTGCGAGCCCGGATAATCGCCGCTGTCGTAGGTGACCGGCCGGCCGTCGCGAGAAATGATGCCGACCTTGTAGGGCATCTGCGCGGGGGAGATGAAATTGCGCCGCCGCACTTCGGCGCGATCGAGCCCGACGGCCTCGGCGAGGCGATCCATCATCCGTTCCATCACGAACACGCCCTGCGGACGCCCGGCGCCGCGCACGGGCGTCGTCGAGATCATGTTGGTGTAGATCGCATTAAGTTCGATCTTGAGATTCGGAATCACATAGGGCCCCGGCACCGTGGTGGCGGCGATCCAGGGCAACACCAGGCCCCATGGCACGTAGGCGCCGGTGTCGTGCACCAGGCGTCCGCGCAGCGCGAGAATCTTGCCGTCGCGGTCGGCGGCAAGCTCCAGGTCCCAGAATTGGTCGCGCTCCTGATGGGTGCACAGAAAATTCTCGCGCCGGTCCTCGACCCATTTCACCGGCCGGCCGAGGATTTTTGCGCATGCCGCGACGCACGGATATTCCGGATAGATCGCGCCCTTGGGGCCGAAACCGCCGCCCACGTCGGGCGTGATGACGTGCATCTGGTTGTCATTGAGGTCGAGCACGTCGAGAAGCCCGCGCTTGATGCGATGCGAGCCCTGGGAGGATACGTAAACCGTATAGGAGTCCGCGACTGCGTCGTGGCTCGCCGCCACGCCGCGGCATTCCATGAAGAACGGTCCGCCGCGATGAATGAACAACCGTTCGCGCACCGCATGGGCGGCGCCTGCAAACGCCGCGTCGGCGTTGCCGACCGTGATCGGCACCCGCGCCGCGATATTGGAGCTGCTCCCGGCGTGGGCCACAGGACTGCCGGGCATCATTGCGGCGGCGCAATCCGACACGGCAGGGAGCGGCTCGTAATCAACCTCCACGAGCGCGGCGGCATCCTCTGCGACGTGGCGGCTGTCGGCCACGACGATCGCGACCGGCTCCCCTGCATAGACGGTTTCCCCGCGGGCGAGCGCATAAGGCAAATGCAGCTCCGTGATGGCCGGCGTCGGGACGAACAGCGGCAGGGCGTTCCTTTGCAGCGGCTCCGGCAGGTCCCCAAAGCCGAGCACCAGATGCACACCCTTCAGGGCTTTTGCGGCAGAGGTATCGATGCCGCGGATCCTGGCGTGGGGGTGGGGGCTGCGGACGAATGCTGCGTGAAGGGCGCCGGGCAGCCGCACGTCATCGACGAAGCGCCCTTTCCCGCCGAGAAGCGCCGGATCCTCCGTTCGCTTGACGGCAGCCCCGAACCATTTCGCTCCCATAATTATCCTTATTCGAACATCAAACCCAGGTTCGGCCGGTTGGAGAAGTCGGGCTTGACCGGGGGATCGGTTTCCAGCCGCTCCAGCACCAGCGAAATCGCCTTCTCCATCTGCGGATCGTAGCCGCGGGCGTAGTCCTGCGGCGCGATGTCGATGTCGATGTCGGGATCGGTGCCGTAGTTCTCGACCCCCCACCCGACATCCGCAAACCAGAAGGAGAACTCCGGCTGGGTGGTGACGGAGCCATCCGCCAGCGGGTGCCGCGGCCATATGCCGATGACACCTCCCCAGGTGCGCTTGCCGATCAGCGGCCCAAGCTTCATCAACTTGAAGACGTGGCTGAAGATGTCGCCATCCGAACCCGCCCACTGGTTGGTGATCGCCACCATGGGACCGGCGACCGAATAGTCGGGATAGGGCTGAGGCTTGCCCCAGCGTGGAATATCGTACCCGACGCGCTTCCGGGCCAGTTTCTCGATCAGCAGTTGGGACACATGGCCGCCCCGATTGTAGCGAACGTCTACGATCAGCGCGTCCTTATCCACCTCCGCCAGGTACAAGCGGTGGAACTCGGCATATCCGTTCGCACCCATATCCGGGATATGGACATAACCGACCCGGCCGCCGGTGGCTTCATGCACATGACGGCGGTTCGCCTCCACCCACTCCCGATACCGGGCCGGAAACTCGGAACGCAGCGCCGTCACGGTGACATCGCGCTGCTTCCCGTCGCGGTTCTGAACGGTCAGGATCACCTCCTGGCCTGCCTGGTGAACCAGCAGTTCCTGGGGCAGAACGGTCTGGCTCAATTTCCGGCCGTTGATAGCGATCAGCCGATCCCCTTCGGCGACGTTTATGCTGGGAGCCAGCAGGGGCGACTGGGCCCGGGTTTCCCCGGGGGCGCCACGAACAATGTGAGCGATCCGATAGCCACCCGTCTCGTTATCGTAGGCCAGATCGGCGCCAAGAAAGCCGACGGGATAGGACGGTTCGGTTCGGTAATCGCCCCCCATCTCGTAGGCGTGCGACGTACCCAGTTCGCCCTGCATCTCCCACATCAGGTCCGAGAACTCCCCGCGGGTTCCGACACGGTCGATCAGCGGCCGATAGCGTCGCCACACGGCGTTCCAATCGACCTTCGACATGTCCTCGGTCCAGAAATTCTCCCGCTGCAGCCGCCAGGCCTCATGGGCCATCTGCTGCCATTCGACGCCCGGCTCGACGGACACTTTGATGCGGCCCAGATCGATCCAACCGGACTTCCTGCCCGGCTCCTGGCCCGCCTTCTCATCCGGCTTCAATCCGGCGATGATCGCTCGCATCTTGCGCCCGGCGCGATAGACCAGGGTTTTGCCATCCTGCGACACGGTGAAATCCGACATTTCTGCGACCAGCGGCTCATGCTTGAGCTGCTTGAAGTCGTACATCTCGAGGGTGCCGCGGGGAGCGGGCTCGCCGACGACGTCACGGACGATCGCACCCTCGGCCGGGAAAGACGTGAACAGAACCTTCTCCTTGATGCCAAGTATCTGGCCGTAAAGCCCTTCCGGAACCGGGAAGGCCACGACTCGATCGGTGATCCCCTCCAGGTCGATCTCGCAGGGACCGGTGACCTGGGCCTGTGGGGTCGGTGTTTCTCTGGTCGCTTCCTCTTCCGGGGTCGTCCCGCGGTCTTCTGGGGGGCGCTTCGGCGGTTCCTGCAACGGACGGGGCGAAGGGAGGAACGGCGAAATCGTATCCGCCTTCAGGGTGATCAGATACGGGCGGACACCTTTCGGGAACCCCAGGTCGAAATGCAGGCTGTCGTAGACGGGGTTCAGTTCGCGTTGACCCAGGAAGTACAGATACTTCCCTTCCGGATCGAACGCCGGGTCCATATCGTGCAGCACAGGCTGCGTGATCCGATGCTTTTCTCCCGTGGTCCGATCCCACAGCCTGAGTTCGGTGGTGTAGGCTGTCGCTGCAAACCCGTATGCGACCCATCTGCCGTCGGGGGACCAGTTCGATCCGGATATGTTCCGGTGGTCGCTTCGATCGATGGCCTGCAGGATGTTCTCCGCCAGATCGACGAACAACAGCTCGTTGCGATGGTTTTCGAGGATCACGTGATCATTGGTCGGCGACACCTTCACCTCACGGGGACGACCGATGTCCAGCCCGTTGAGCCGGATCGGTTCGCGGCTTTCGATGTGATGATGGATTTCAAGGGCCTCGATCCCGCCTTCGTCCGTGATCGTCACCACGCGCTCACCGTCGTTGAGCCAGCGCGTCAGCCGATACCGCACAGGAGCCCCGTCGCCGCCCTGTTGGGTGACCGCGCCCTCCCAGTTCCCCAATGTAAAGCTCTTGCCGCGGGTGTTGACCGCGAGCGAATGGCCGTGGGTATGCAGCGCATAGGAGTCCATGAACTTGGCCGCCTCGACAAACCTGCGCTGGCGTTGGACGCGGGGGCTGTGATAGCGCACGTCTACCCTGCGGTCGGAGTCCGTTCGCGGATCATAGACGAACAGGTCAGCTCCGGCATGGTAGACGATTCGGGCGCCATCGGAATTGGGAAAGCGAACGAAGAAGTCCTTCCGATGGGTGTGCCGGGTCAGATCCTCCCCATTCGGGGTGCAGGAGTAGAGGTTCGCGATGCCCTCATGATCGGAAAGAAAATAGATCCGGTCGCCGATCCACATGGGCCTTGCCAGATTGCTTTTGAGTTGAATCAGCCGATGGAAGCGGCCGTCGCTCTGGGCATCGACCCACAGATCCCCCGCCGTTCCTCCGCGATACCGTTTCCAGCGGGCGGGGTCGTTGTTATTCCTGCCGAGCACCGTTCGATTGCCCGTCGCGATCGAAATGCTCACCGCGGGCCCGACCGGCCACACCTCTGGAAGGCCGCCTTCGGGCCGGACGGCATGCACGACCCCAAGCCGGTCGATGGGTTGAGCGTGGTCGCTGGAAAAGAGGATCTGTTTCCCATCGGGAGTCCAGCCGATCACCACACTATTGACCCCGAGGTAGGTGACGCGCTGGACCGGTCCCCCTTCCGCAGGCATGAGGTAGACCTCGTTATGTCCTTCCTCCCTCCCTGTGAAAGCCAGGGACTTTCCGTCCGGAGAGAAGAAGGGATGGCTGATTGTTCCCAGGTTAGCGGTGAGGCGGCGGGCGATGCCCCCGTCCGTGGAAACCGCCCACAGATCGTCTTCGGACGTGAAGACGATCGTGTCCTGGTGGAGAGTGGGAAACCGATAATAGCCTTGCTCTGGCATATTGCCTCCTGTTCCTCCACAGCAGTGCCCCATGGCACCACCCCCCTCGCCGACCCTCCCCCAGCCGAAACCGCGTATACGCGGGTTTCGGCCACCTGAGAGAGCGATCGAAATCGGCAACAGCCGATTTCGATTGGGGGGAGGGAGGAGAAACTCCCACGACGGGGCCCTTAATTTAGCGCCTATGCGCTTCCACGGGCGACGACGGGCAAGGAACACGCGTCAAGCCGAGAGTCATCGTCGATTTGTCTGTCCGCTCCCTGATCGTGCCAACATTGCAACCGCGCGCTCGCCAATCCATTATCACGCGACGCCGGGAATTGTCTTGGCGCCAACCCGAATTCCAGATGTGCTCCGCCAATGCTCGATAAGCCCGTCGATGCCGCCGCTCACGCGACTCAATCCTATCCAGCGGCAGACCTGCAATCGCACCTCGCCGGTCTTGAATCGCGCGGTCTTCTCGTACGCATCGACCGTCCGATCGACAAGGACACCGAGTTGCATCCGCTGGTGCGCTGGCAGTTTCTCGGCGGCATTCCGGAGAACAAGCGGCGCGCCTTTCTGTTCACCAACGTGACTGACTGCACGGGCCGGCGCTACGACATGCCGGTGGCGGTCGGAGCGCTGGCGGCGTCACCCGAAATCTATGCGGTGGGCATGGGCCAGCCGGTGGCGAACATCGGCCAAGCCTGGATGAAGGCAATCGCCAATCCAATCGCCCCGGTTGAGGTTGCGTCCGCGCCGTGCCAGGACGTGGTCGTTGCGAGCGACGACTTACGACGACCGGGTTGCGGCCTCGCCAGCCTCCCCGTGCCTGTGTCGACGCCCGGATTCGATGCCGCGCCGTATCTCACGGCCACGCTGTGCATCACCCGCGATCCCGACAGCGGCATCCAGAACATGGGCATGTACCGGGCCGCCCTGAAGGCGACCGACCGGCTGGCGGTGCGCATGGTGGCGCGGCCTTCGGGCGGTGCCGGCGGCTACTATCACTGGCTCAAATATAGGGAGCGCTGCGTCCCGATGCCGATCGCGATCGTGATCGGCGCCGCGCCGGTCGTGGTTTTCGCAAGCCCGCAGAAGCTCGCCATCGACCTCGACGAGCTCGCGGTGGCGGGCGGCCTCGCCGGCGCGGCGGTGCGGATCGTCAAGGCCAAGACCGTCGATCTCATGGTGCCGGCCGCCTCCGAGATCGTCATCGAGGGCTTCATCGACACGGAGCGCCTGGAGCCCGAGGCGCCGTTCGGCGAGAGCAACGGCTATGTGGCGCTGGAGGCCTACAATATGGCGATGCAGGCGACCGCGATCACCCGCCGCCGCGCGCCGGTGTTCTGTTCGATCATCAGCCAGGTGACGCCCAGCGAATCGAGCGTGATCAAGAAAGTGGCCTATGAGCCCTTATTTCTCAATCACCTGCGCAGCGATCTCGCGATCAAGGGCATCTGCCGCGTCGTCATGCACGAGCGGCTCACCAACCTGCGGCCGGTGATCTTCCTGCAATATGCCGCGGAGACGCCGAGGAGCGAGGTGTGGCGCGGGCTTTCGGGCACCGCGACCTTCATGGCGGGTTGCGGCAAGATCGTTGTTGCGGTGAGCGAGGACGTCGACCCGGAGTCGCTCGATGCGGTGCTGTGGTCGCTGGCCTACCGGTCGAACCCGATCGAGGACGTCCACATCGCGCCCTACCGGAGCAACTTGCAGGGCGCCCAATACGGCCCGCGTAGCGCCGATTCCAGCATGCTGATCGACGCCACCCGCAAGCGGGCGATGCCCCCGCTGGCGCTGCCGGCGCGGCAGTTCATGGAGCATGCGCGTGCGATCTGGGAGGAACTGGGCCTGCCGGCGCTCACGGCGCAATCGCCTTGGCACGGCTACACGCTCGGCGACTGGACCGACACGTGGGAAACCTTCGCGCGCCGTGCCACTATGGGCGACTGGGAGACGACCGGCCGCGAAACTTTGGCGCGGCAGCGAACCAGGGTGATGCCGGAGACGCCGACCCGGGAGGGGGCGGCAGGGAGGGGGGAGTAATGCCGAGTCGCGATGCGAGGGACGGTCCCGAATTGGTAATCCGCGACGCGCTGCAGCACTGGAAAGAGTGCCGCGCCCATCAAGACACGGACGTGGAAAAATTGCGCCGGCTCTGGCAGGCCGGAATTGAAAGCGGCCCCGGTTGCTTCAGATCGATCGATGCGATCAAGAAAGAGGCCCGGCGCCAAGTCGCCAAATCAGAACCGTGAGCAAGCGCCGTAACGATACCGCAGCCCTCAGTTTGACCTTAAGCTTTGCGCTTGCTGTCGCGTGCACTGCCGAAGCTGCGCGACAAGAAGCTCGGCGCGGAGAGGCTTTGTCAGGAACGCGCCGCCGCTAAATCCGCTTGGCCGCTGGTCTTGAGAATAGCCTGACACCGTAACGAAGGGAGTGCCCTTATCCGACAACAGTCGGGCGATCGGTTCTGAAGTTTCGGCGCCTAGATTGATGTCCAGCACGGCGGCGTCACAGCCAAACTCTTTTAGAAGCTCAAGCGCTTCGGCTACGCGTGCGGCCGGGCCCACGACCTCAAAGCCGGCCTCTTGAAGATTTTGCTCGATCTCCAGGGCTACGATCGCTTCATCCTCGACGACGAGCACACGAAGACGCCGCTCGGACGTTTCCTGCTGCTCCGGCGCTTTCTGCTTCGGCGCCGCAATGGCGATGGCTCTCTCTTCGACGCCGCCGCGCGGGCATTGAAGACGCCAAGTCAGGCCCGTGCGGGGATAATTGAGTTCGACTTTGGCGTCGAGACTTCGTTCCGCCAGACGGCAAATCACGGTCGAACCGAAACCGCTGCTTGACGGCGCGGCAACGGGCGGCCCGCCGCTCTCGGTCCACTCGATAACAAAAACCTCT
>WNFI01350160.1_pt1 | contig 10711 bp, 11 predicted proteins | sample 5400471 | NCBI WGS metagenome assembly WNFI01 (sample SAMN13153348, study PRJNA577476) | soil metagenome | isolation source: 100 cm saprolite on Douglas fir-dominated hillslope | place: USA:California | collected 2013-09-17 | reverse complement strand
CGGCGCCGGCCTCTTCTGGCTGGGCGAGAAGGTGGTGGTGCGCGCCGACGCCCGCGCCGAGGAGATCCAGGTCAAGCGCTTCAACCGCTGGGGCGACTGGGCCACCTACCACAGCGGCTCGTCCTGGCTGCGCGGCAAGGAAGGGCGCATCTTCCACCTGGGCCTTTCCATCGACGGAGGTTGGGAGCCCGCCACCGTGCTCGAGATCGCGCCGCCGTTCCGCCTCGCGCGGCGCATCGACGCGCGGCGCATCGAGCCAGCCGGCGGGCCGGCGCTGCCGGGCGGCGCGCGGTGGTGGCTGTTCGACGCGACCGAGACCACCTACGGCCTCGAGGGAGGGCCGGGCGGGACCATCACCGAGCGTCATGCCGAGGTGCTGCAAGAGGTGTTTCCCGAGACGGCCGCCGATCTCGAGCTGCGCAGCGGCCGCCCGCGCCAGCTCCCCTGGCGCCAGCTGCGCGAGCAGGTCCGCCTCCGCGAGCAGGCCGGGCAGCGCGCCCGGGAATACGAGCTGGCGCTGGCCGAGCGCGCGGCCCAACCCGTGCAGGTGGTCCCGGCGGCGCTGGCGGCGCTGGGCATCGCGCTCTCTTTGCAGAGGACGCGCCGGCGGTCGCCGCTGGCCGGCGCGGTGGCGGCGGGCATCGCGCTCTCCATGGTGCTGTGGGCCGCGTCGGTGATCGCGCACGCCGTCTCGCTGGGCGGCGGCCTGTCCCCCTGGGCGGCAGGCGCGATCCCGGGGTTGGTCAGCGCGCTTTTGGCGGTGGCCGCTTTCCGTCGCGGATAGTCCCGGCCACCGTCGGTGGCTCAGGGACCATGTCGTGGCTGCCCGTCGCCGTGGAGCGGGCACCAGCTTCCTCGACACTCCTGGGGATTTCTGGCAGAAAGCCGCCGCCGCTCGGAGGCGGCAAGGAGCGGTCGATGAAGGGCGTCATCCTGGCTGGCGGAACCGGCTCGCGCCTCTTCCCGCTGACCAAAGTCACCAACAAGCACCTGCTGCCGGTCGGGCGCGAGCCGATGATCTTCCACCCGGTCAAGAAGCTGATCGAGGCGGGCATCGACGAGATCTGCATCGTCACCGGCGTCGATCACATGGGGGACGTCGTCAACCTGCTGGGCTCCGGCAAGGACTTCGGCTGCCGCTTCACCTACAAGGTGCAGGACGAGGCGGGCGGCATCGCGCAGGCGCTCGGCCTGGCGCGGAACTTCGCCGGCCAGGATCTGCTCTGCGTCATCCTCGGCGACAACATCTTCCAGGACTCGATCGCGCCGCACGTGAAGGCGTTCGCCGCGCAGGGCCGCGGCGCGCGCCTGCTGCTCAAGCAGGTGCACGATCCGCAGCGCTACGGAGTCGCGGAGATCGAGGGCTCGAAGGTCCTGCGCATCGTCGAGAAGCCGAAGAAGCCGAAGAGCGATCTGGCGGTGGTCGGCATCTACTTCTACGACGCGGAGGTGTTCGAAGTGATCCGCACGCTGAAACCGAGCGGGCGCGGCGAGCTGGAGATCACCGACGTCAACAACCATTACCTGCGCGCGGGCTCGCTGGAGTGCGACCGCATCTCGGGCTGGTGGACGGACGCGGGCACCTTCGACTCGCTGCACGCCGCCAACGAGCTGGTCACGGGCCGCGCCACCGACGCGCTCGAGGCGGAGAAGAGCTTCAAATGAGGCGCGTTGTCGCGACCCCTCGTCGCTACCGGAGTCGGCGATGACCACGGTGCTCGTCACCGGCGGCGCCGGCTTCATCGGCAGCAACCTGGTGCGCCTGCTGCGGAGCGAGCGGCCCGACTGGACCGTCGTCAACCTCGACAAGCTCACCTACGCCGGCAATGCCGAGTCGCTGGCCGACCTGCGCGACGATGCCAAGCACGTCTTCGTGCGCGGCGACATCGCCAACGCCGAGCTGGTCGAACACGTGATGCTCGATCACGGCGTCGACGCCGTTTTCAACCTCGCCGCCGAGAGCCACGTCGACCGCAGCATCCTGGGGCCCGGCATCTTCGTCGAGACCAACGTTGGCGGCACGCAGGTGCTGCTCGACTGCGCGCGGCAGGCCAAGGTGAAGCGCTTCGTCCAGATCTCGACCGACGAGGTCTACGGCTCGCTGGGCGCGACCGGGAAGTTCACCGAGAGCTCGCCGCTCAAGCCCTCCAGCCCGTACAGCGCCTCGAAGACGGCGGCCGATCTGCTGGTGCTCGCCTACGGACTTACTTTTGCCTTGGACGTGGTCGTCACCCGCTGCTCGAACAACTACGGCCCCTACCAGTTCCCGGAGAAGCTCATCCCGCTGATGATCGCCAATGCGCTGGAAGGCAAGAAGCTGCCCGTCTACGGCGACGGCCAACAAGTCCGCGACTGGATCCACGTCGAGGACCACAACCGCGCGCTGCTCGCCGCGCTGGAGAAGGGCAAGGGCGGCGAGGTCTACAACATCGGCTCCGACAACGAGTGGCCAAATCTCCAGATCGTCACCCGCCTCCTGGAGATCCTCGGCAAGGGCGCGCAGCTCATCGAGCACGTCAAGGATCGCCCCGGCCACGACCGCCGCTACGCCATCGACGCCAACAAGGCGCGCGCCGAGCTGGGCTGGGAACCGCGCATCGGATTCGCCCAGGGGCTCGAGAGCACGGTCGAGTGGTACGTTCAGAACCGTGGCTGGTGGGAACGGGTCCGCAGCGGGCAGTACCGCACGTATTACGAGCGCAACTACGGAGCGCGATGACGACGTTGGTCACCGGCGCGAACGGAATGGTGGGGAGCCGCATGGTGGCGCGGCTTCTGCAGGCCGGCGAGCGCGTGGTTGCGGTGGGGCGCGGCGCGCCGCGGGTCTCGCAGTCCGCCGAGTACGTCGAGCTGGACCTGCGCACTCCCGAGAAGCTGAGCGCGCTGATCGAGGCGGTGCGCCCGCGCGGCGTGCTGCACGCGGCGGCGATGACCGACGTGGACGCCTGCGAGAAGGACCCCGCCCTGGCGTGGCTGCTCAACGTCCGCGCGGTCGAGAGCTGCGCCATCGGTTGCCGGGCAGTCGGGGCGCGGCTGACGGCGCTCTCCACCGACTACGTCTTCGACGGCGAGAAGGGCGATTACACCGAAGAGGATGCGCCCAATCCGCGCGGCGTCTACGCCCGCACCAAGCGCGCAGGCGAGGAGGCGGCGCTGGTCCTGGCAGGGGATTGCGCGCTCTGCCGCGTGGCCGTGATCTACAGCGGATATACCAGCGCGAAGCGCACCTTCGCCGCCACCGCGGCCGAGAACCTGCTCGCCGGGAAGCCGGTGAAGGCGTTTCTCGACCAGGTGGTCACGCCGACGCTCGCCGACAACGCGGCGGAGATGGCCATCGGCGTCCACCGCAGCGGCGAGCAGGGCATCTTCCATTGCGCCGGCGCCTCGGCGGTGACGCGGGTGGAGTTCGCCCGGGCGCTGGCGCGCAAGCTGGGCGCGGACGAGGCTCTCGTCCAGCCGGTCCGGCTCGCGGATGTGAAGCTGCCGTCGCCGCGTCCGCTGCGCTCTTCGCTGCGCGTCGACAAGGTGAAGCGCCTCCTCGGCGACTCCGTGCCGCTGCCGCTCGACGCCGCGCTGGACCGCTTCCTCGAGGAGCGCCGCGCGTGAAGGCCATGGAGCTGAGCCCGCCCGTCCTTGCCCCCACAGCGCCCCTCCAGCGCTCCGGCCTGCGCGAGCTCCTGCATTACCGCCAGCTGATCGCGCTGCTCGTCGTCCGCGAGCTGAAGGTCCGCTACAAGCGCAGCGTCTTCGGCCTCCTCTGGACGATGCTCAACCCGCTCTTGCTGATGATCGTCTACACCGTCGTCTTCAGCACCATCATGCCGGTGGCGCAGAAGAACTTCTCCATCTTCCTGCTCGCCGCGCTCTTGCCCTGGCTCTTCTTCCAGACCTCGCTCATCCAGGGACTGAACGCGGTGCTGGGCAACCAGGAGCTGATCCGCAAGGTGCGGGTGCCGCAGGCGGTGTTTCCGCTCTCGGTGGTGGGCTCGAACCTGGTCAACTTCGCGCTCTCGATGGTGCCGCTCTTCCTGCTCATGGCGGTGCTCGAGCAGCCGTTTACGCGGGCGCTCTTCTTCCTTCCGGTGAGCATCCTCTTGCTGACCCTCTTCACCAGCGGCGTGACGCTGGTGCTCGCCACCCTGACCGTCTTCTTCCGCGACGTGAGGCACCTCGCGGAAGTGGTGCTGCAGATGCTCATGTACCTGTCGCCGATCTTCTACGACCTGCACCTCCTGGGCGGGCACAAGACCTGGTGGTTCGACATCTTCCGGACCTTCCTGGCGCTCAATCCGCTCAGCTACTTCCTGGCGCTGGTCCGCGACCCCGTCTACTACGCGCGGCTCCCCGACCCGCGGACCATGGCAATCGCCGCGGGTCTGTCTCTCTTCTCGCTCTTCGCCGGCTACCGGATCTTCCAGCGCCTTGCGCCGCGCCACGTCCACTACCTATGAGAAACGGCGAGATCCGCATGCGCGACGCCGGCGTCTCGTACCGGCTCTACCGCGAGAAGGTGACCACGCTGAAGGAGGCGGTGGTGCAGCGTTTCCGCCACCTGCGCTCGTCGGAGCTGTTCTGGGCGCTGCGGCACGTCTCGCTCGAGATCGCGCCGGGCGAGGCCATCGCCTTCATCGGCCACAACGGCAGCGGCAAGAGCACGCTCCTCAAGACCATCGCCGGCGTGCTCCAGCCCGACGAGGGAGAGGTCCTCGTGCAGGGGCGCCTCAGCCCGATGATCGAGCTGGGAGCGGGCTTCGATCCGGAGCTGACCGGCCGCGACAACATCTACCTGAACGGCGCGCTGCTCGGCTTCTCGCACAAGCAGATGGAGGCGAAGTTCGATCGCATCGTCGCCTTCAGCGAGCTGGGCGACTTCATCGACATGCCCATCAAGAACTACAGCTCGGGCATGTACGCGCGGCTGGGGTTCGCCATCGCGCAGGACGTGGAGCCGGAGATCCTCATCGTCGACGAGGTGCTGGCGGTCGGCGACGAGCGGTTCCAGGAGAAGTGCAAGCGGCGCATCGTCGACTTTCGCACGGCGGGCGTGACCTTTTGCTACGTCTCGCATACCCTGGAGGTTGCAAAGGACCTGTGCCCGCGCGCCGCGGTGCTGCACCACGGCCGCCTCGCTGCCGACGGACCGCTCGAGGAGTCGTGGGAGCGGTACCGCGAGCTGGAGCGCGGGCCTCAGCCGGGGCCGGTGATGGCCGCGGGGACGCAACCGGCCTGAAGGGGCGGCGATCGAGCGGCCGCCGGCCGGCGATGACAGAGACATGACAGGGCGCCGTTACCATCCGTCCTCCCCTGGAGGATCCATTGGTCTACGCCTTCTTCGTCTCGCATTGGCTCCTGTCGGTGCTCTTCCAGAGCATGTTCCAGCACCGCTACGCGGCCCACAAGATGTACACGATGGGGCCGCGCACCGAGCGCGTGATCCATTTTCTCACCTGGCTGGTGCAGGGCAGCTCGTACCTGAACCCGCGCGGCTACGCCTTCCTCCACCGCGAGCACCACGCCTTCAGCGACACCGAGCGCGATCCGCACTCGCCCTGGCAGCACACCAACGCGCTGTCGATGATGTGGAAGACCAAGAAGCGCTATGACGACTACGCCCACCACCGCGCGCGCCCCGAGCCTCGCTTCGAGGGCGACACGCCGGAGTGGAAGCTGATCGACGAGACGCTGGGGCAGTCGTGGCCGATGCGCATCCTCTTCGGCGTCGCGTACTCGGCGTTCTACTTCGCCTTCGCCACCCACTGGTGGCAGATCGCCTTCATGCTGCCGGTGCACTTCGTGATGGGCCCGGTGCACGGCGCCATCGTCAACTGGTGCGGCCACAAGTACGGCTATCAAAGCTTCGACAACGGCGACAAGAGCCGCAACACGCTGCCCGTCGACGTCCTCACCATGGGCGAGCTGTTCCAGAACAACCACCACAAGTACGGCGCCAGCCCCAACTTCGCCGCCCGGTGGTTCGAGATCGACCCCACCTGGCAAGTGCTCAAGGTGCTGGCCGCCGCGCGCATCGTCACCATCCGCACGCCGCAGCGGGCGGAGTATCCGGAGCCCATCCGCACCGCGGCGTAGTACAAGGCGGGCATGACCGAATCGTGGGGGCGATATCCGCCCGCGCGCCACGCGCTGGAAGTTCCGCTGCGCTGGCGCGACGAGGCGCGCATTCCGCTCCTGCGGCCGGTGCTTCCGCACGGGCAAGGGCGCAGCTACGGCGACTGCTGCCTCAACGAAGGCGGCGTGCTCTTGCGCACCTCCGGCCTCGACCGCTTCATCTCTTTCGATGCCGGCGGCGTCCTGCGCTGCGAGGCCGGCCTCACGCTCGGCGAGATCCTAGAGTTCGCCGTGCCCCGCGGCTTCTTCCTGCCGGTTTTGCCGGGAACTCGCCACATTTCGGTCGGGGGCGCCATCGCCAACGACATCCACGGGAAGAACCATCACCGCGCAGGCTCCTTCGGGCGCCACGTTCGCAGGCTGGAGTTGCTGCGCTCCGACGGCGAGCGGAGAGAGCACGAGCCCGGCGACGCCCTCTTCGCCGCGACGGTGGGCGGCCTCGGCCTCACGGGTCTCGTCACCTGGGCGGAGATTGCGCTCGTGCCGGTGCCGGGGCCGGGCGTGCAGGTCGAGGCGATTCCGTTCGCCGGGCTCGAGGAGTTCTTCGCCATCTCGGACGAGAGCGACGCGCGCTGCGAGTACACGGTCGCGTGGCTCGACGTGCTGGCCGCGTCGCACCGCGGGATCTTCTTCCGCGGCCACCATGCTCCAGGGGAGATTCGCCCTCCGCGCGCGCGGGCCACGGTGCCGTTCGATGTGCGGCTCGTCAACGCCTTCACCGTGCGCGCGTTCAACGCGGCGTACTACGCGGCCCAGCGGCTTGCGGCGGGCAAGAGGCTCGTCCACTACGACCCGTTCTTCTTCCCCCTCGACGGCGTCGCCCGCTGGAATCGCCTCTATGGGAAGCGCGGCTTCCTGCAGTTCCAGTGCGTGGTGCCAACCCGCGACGGCATCCGCGCCGTGCTCGACGAGGCGGCGCGCCTCGGCTCGGGCTCGCCGCTGACGGTGCTGAAGAAGTTCGGCGACCTCCCCTCGCCGGGGATGCTGTCCTTCCCGCGCCCGGGCTTCACCGTGGCCATCGATCTCCCCAACCGGGGCGAGCCGACCTTCGCGCAGTTCGAGCGCCTCGAGAAGCTCGCCGTCGAGGCGGGCGGGGCGCTCTATCCCGCCAAGGACGCGCGCATGTCGGCGGAGACGTTCGCGCGCTCGTACCCGCGGCTCTCCGAGTTCGAGCGCTTCGTCGACCCGGCCTTCTCCTCCTCCTTCTGGCGCCGGGTCGCGCGATGAGGATCCTGGTGCTGGGCGCCACCTCTGCCATCGCGCAGGCGGCCGCGCGCCGCTGGGCTGCGCGCGGCGACGAGCTGCTTCTGGTCGCGCGCAACGCCGGACGCCTCTCGGCGGTGGCCGACGATCTGCGCACCCGCGGCGGCAAGGTGGAGACGATGGCGCAGGATCTCGACGACGCCGCCCTGTACGCGCCGCTCGTCGAACGCGCCGGCCGCCTCGACGTGGTCCTGCTCGCCCACGGCGTCCTCGGCGATGCGACCGACACCGATCCCGAGGCGCTCGAGCGGGTCCTGCGCACGAACCTCGTCGGCCCCGTCCAGCTGCTCACGCTGCTCGCGGCGCGCCTCCAGAAGGGCGCTTGCGTCGCGGCCATTTCGTCCGTCGCAGGCGACCGCGGCCGCGCCAAGAACGGCGTCTACGGCGCCTCGAAGGCGGGGCTCGACGCCTTCCTCTCCGCGCTGCGCCAGCGGCTCTCGAAGGCCGGCGTGCGCGTCCTGACGCTCAAGCCAGGCTTCGTCGACACCCCGATGACCGCGGCGATGCCGAAGTCGCCGCTCTTCACCTCGGCGGAGTCGGTGGGGCGCGGCCTCGTGCGCGCTGTCGACCGGGGCTCCGACGTCGTCTACCTGCCGTGGTGGTGGCGGTTCATCATGCTGGTCACTCGCTCGATCCCGGAGCGCATCTTCAAGAAGCTGTCTTTCTAGGCCCGGCCGCCGCAGGTTGATCGGCTGGGCGGTGACCGCGGCGGTCGTCATCTATCGCTGACTTCGGGCTTCGGGCTTCAGGCCTGAGGCCAGGCTTCAGGGTTCGCGGACCAGGCGCGCGGCGACGGCGCGCACCGCGTCGATCATTCCCGCTCCCGCCGCCCGCAGCTCGGCCAGCGCGAGGGCAGGGTGCGCCTTGAAGAGCTCGAACGGCGCTTTGAACGCGATCCGATACGCGAGGGTCAGCGGCACCAGCGCGGCGACCTTGTAGAGCGGCTGGTGCAGAGCCACCGTGCGGAGATGTCCGCGGCCGAGCAGGTAGCGCTGCAGCGGCGTGCCGCGGCCGAAGGAGGCGCTGAACCGGTGCCGCGCCGTGGCCGCGCGCACGTACCAGCTTCCAAACCCGCGCCGCGCCGCGCGCAGCGAGAGGTCGACGTCCTCGTAGTAGGCGAAGTACGCCGGGTCGAAGAGCCCCACCTCGCGCAGCATCGCCGTGCGCAACAGCGCCGCGCCGCCGCTCACTCCGGCGACGGGCCCGTCCTCCGCCGCGAGCTCTTTCAGCGGCACGCGGAAGTCGCGGTCCATCGCGCGCCCCAGCGCGTCGATAGCGATGCCGGTCGAGTTGACCACCTCCTCGCCGCGCAGGAGCAGCGTGCCGGTGAAGAGGGCCGCCTGCGGCTGTGCCCGCGCCGCCGCGAGCAGCCGCGCGAGCCAGCCCGGCTCCAGCTCGACGTCGTTGTTGATCAGCGCGACGAAGTCGGCGCCCGCGTCGAGCGCCCGCCGCATCGCCTGGTTGTTGGCGCGGCCGTAGCCCAGGTTTGCCTCCAATATTAGGTGCTCCACCGAGGGAAAGTCGCGGCGGAGGATCTCGGCAGTTCCGTCGGTCGAATCGTTGTCCACCACCACCACGTGCACGCGCGCCGGAGCATCTTGCGCGAGCAGCGCGCGAAGGCACTCGGGCAAGAGGTGCGCGCCGTTCCAGGACACCACGATCGCGTGCACCAAGGGCGCGTCTTTTGCTACACCCTCGGGCTCCTTGATCGACGTCGGAATCAACGCTGCTCCTCTCGCCGCCGCCCGCACCGGCGTGGGGCGGTACATCGCGGGCCTGCTCGACGCACTGGCGGCGCTGAGACCCGAGGGCGTGCGGCCGCGGCCCCTCTTCCTGCCCGGCGCGCCTGCTCGCGGGCTGCGCGCCGTGGTCAAGCGCTTGCCCTACGCGTACCTCCTCGCCGAAGCGGGCCGCGCCGTTCTGCTGGAACGCGAGCGCCGCCGCGGGCTCAGCGTGTACCACGAGACCAACCACGCCGCGCCCGACTTTCGCGGGCCGGTGGTGCTGACGGTCCACGACCTCTCGACAGTGCTGCACAAAGACACGCAGGAGCCGGCGCGCGCGCGGCACTTCTCGCGATCGCTTTTGCAGCGGGCGCGGCTGGCTCAGCGGGTGATCGTGCCGACCGAGGCGATCGCGCGCGAGGTGGTCGCGCACCTCGGCGTCGAGGCGCGCCGGGTGCGCGCCATCCACCACGGCATCGACGCGCGCTTCACGCCGGGCCCCGGACCGCGCGGCAAGTTCGTGCTCTTCTCCGGCGCGCACGGGCTGCGCAAAGGCCTGGACACGCTGCACCAGGCGATGCCGGCGGAGGCCGAGCTGGTGCTGGCGGGACCGGGCCACGTGCCGGCGCCGGGAGTGCGCGCGCTCGGCTACGTCTCCGAGGACGAGCTGGTCGCGCTCTATCGGTCGGCCGCGGTCCTGGTGTTGCCCTCGCTCTACGAAGGCTTCGGACTGCCGCTCGCCGAGGCGATGGCCTGCGGAACCCCCTGCATCGCCAGCGACGACCCGGCGCTCTTGGAAGTCTCGGGCGGCGCTGCCCTGCACGTCCCGCGCGGAGACGCAAGCGCGCTGCGCGCGGCGCTCTTGCGCGTCCTGGGTGACGCGGGATTGCGAGAGGAGCTGTCGGCCCGCGGCCTCGCCCGGGCCCGCGCCTTCTGCTGGTCCGCCTGCGCCGCGCGCCACGTCGAGGCCTACCGCGAGGCCGCCGGATGAAGATCGCGCTGGTCCACGACTGGCTCACCGGCCTGCGCGGCGGCGAGCGCGTGCTGGAGCAGCTCTGCCTGCTCTATCCGGAGGCCGACATCTTCACGCTGGTGCACGTGCGCGGCTCGGCAGGGCCGATCATCGAGCGCCACCGCATCACCACCAGCTTTCTCGATCGATTGCCGAAGAGGCATTATCGAAATTACCTTCCGCTCTTCCCCGCGGCCATCGAGAGCCTCGACCTGCGCGGCTACCAGCTGGTCGTCTCCACCAGCCACGCCGTCGCCAAGGGGTGCAAGCCGGAGGCGGGCGCGACACACGTCTCGTACATCCACACGCCGATGCGCTACGTCTGGGATCAGTTCGACGCCTACTTCGGCGAGGGGCGCGCAGGGCCGGTCACGCGGATGGCGGCGCGCGCTGTGGCGCCGTTCCTGCGCAGCTGGGACGTGCGCTCGACGGCGCGCGCGCAGGGCCTCGTCGCCAACAGCAAGTTCGTCGCCGGGCGCATCCAGCGCTTCTGGAATCGCGCCGCGGACGCGGTGGTGTATCCGCCGGTGGAGACGGAGCGCTTCGTCCCGGCGGCGGAAGGCCCCGACGACTACGCGCTCATCGT
>WNFI01273393.1_pt1 | contig 10711 bp, 8 predicted proteins | sample 5400471 | NCBI WGS metagenome assembly WNFI01 (sample SAMN13153348, study PRJNA577476) | soil metagenome | isolation source: 100 cm saprolite on Douglas fir-dominated hillslope | place: USA:California | collected 2013-09-17 | reverse complement strand
AACGGCTTGTAGATGTCATAGGTCCAGACGGTCGTGAAGGCGCTGACGTTCCCCGCCATCCCCGACATGAAGCCGGCGATCAAGGCGGTAACTCCGAGGCCCAGCAGTCCCGGACCGCAATAACGCGCCAGCATGAGCGGCAGCACGTCGTTATAACTGTGGCCCCCGGTGGCGGTCGCGATCGATTCAGGCACCAGTTTTTCCGGCAGCAGGGCCAGACCCAGCAAGCCGGGAAGGATCACGATAAAGGGAACCATCATCTTGAATCCGGCCCCGATAATGGGAGCCATTTCCGCGCTTCGCATGTCTTTGGCCGCGAGGATGCGCTGCACCACCAGAAAGTCGGTGGTCCAGTAGCCCATGGAGAGAATCGCGCCCAGGCCGAACACGATGCCGGTCCAGTGGATGCCCATGGGATTGGTGCTGAACGATCCCAGGCCCGACCAGAGATGGACATACTGTTCCGAGGTTCGCTGTGCGATTTGTATTTTCAGGTTGGTCCATCCGCCGGCTTCGTATAATCCCAAGATCGGAATCAGCAGCGCGCCCGCCCAGATGAGGAAGAACTGAAGCACTTCATTGAATATGGCGGATCGTAGTCCGCCGAGAGAAACATAGATGGCCACCGTCAGCGACGAAACCCAGATGCTGAAGTTGATGTCCCAACCGAGCACGATCTGCATGACCTTCGCCATCGCGAACATGTTCACGCCGCTCATGAGCACCGTCATGAACGCAAACGAAACCGCCGACAGGGCGCGGGCGGGCTCTCCGAAACGCAGTTTCAAATAGCCCGGCACTGAGTGCGTCTTGGAAATGTAGTAGAACGGCATCATCACCAGAGCCAGGAAGAGCATCGCCGGAATGGCGCCGACCCAATACCAGTGCGTCGCCAGGATGCCGTACTGGTAGGCCGATCCCGCCCAGCCCATCAGTTCGAGCGCGCCCAGGTTGGCGGAGAGAAAACTCAGACCGGCCACCCACGCGGTCATCTCGCGTCCGGCCATGAAAAAGTCTTCGCCGGTATTGGCGCGGCCCTTCAGGTACCAGCCGATGGCCAGCACCAGGACAAAATAAAAGACCACGATCACAACGTCGACAGGGGAGAGATGTACCAGTCGAGTAGGCACTGCAGCCGCTAGCAGTTGCATCATTCCTTGTCCTCGTTCTTGGCTTGCCCGTAATAGGCGTTCTTGCCGTGTTTTCTGAGATAGTGCTTATCGTGGAGCGTTGGTGTGAGGGGCGCTGCGTCCCGAGCGATGCCGATCGTATAGTAGGCGATGCGCGCCACCGCTTCGAGAATCACCGCGTTGTGCGCGGCTTCGGAAGGAGTGGCGCCCCAGCAGAACGGTGCGTGTCCAGCGACCAGCACGGCAGGCACTCGGTCCGTACCTAACTGCTCGAACAGACGGCAGATCGCGGTCCCCGTATTCTTCTCGTAATCGCCCGCAATCTCATTCGGAGTCAAAGCCGCTGTTACTGGAACTGGTCCATGAAAGTAGTCGGCATGCGTGGTTCCGAAACAGGGGATAGGCCGCTGCGCTTGCGCCCACGCCGTCGCGAATTCGGAGTGAGTGTGCGCGACGCCACCGCTTTCGGGAAAATGCTTGTAAATCTCGAGGTGCGTCGCTAGATCAGAGGACGGGCGAAGCTTGCCCTCGACCAGTCGCCCGTTCATATCAGTAATGACAATGTCCTCGACCGACATGCTCTCATAGGGCACGCCGCTCGGCTTGATCGCGACCAAGCCCTCTTCCCGGGAGATTCCGCTGGCATTTCCGAACGTATAAAGCACCAACCCACGGCTTACCAGTTCAAGATTTGCGTCCAATACGGCCTGACGCAACGCTTGCAGCAGCATGATTTCCTGGGTCCCCTTTCCCACAGAGCGCAAAGTCGCGCCCAACTGTAAACGTTTACGGTCAATCCCGTCAATAGAATAGGGCCAGCATCCTTCGGGTTCTTCGGCTGCTTTTAGGGGACAGGCAAGCTGTACCATGCGATCCCGCTCGACCGCGAGGCGGGAGGCAACATCTGCCTTGGTCGTCCGGGTAAAGCTTGCCGGATTAGGCATCAATCGCGCCTCCTATTCGCGCCAGGCAGTCTAGAGTTCGTTGAAACTCATATCGTGGAAAAAGAAAAAGTCACATAACTTGATCGGTGTGTTCACTCCACGGAAGGCCTCATCCCAACGGACTTCCCCGTCGTCACGTTTCCCCTCGGTGGCAGGCGACTTGCATTTGATGTCTGCGAAGCCGAGTCCGCAGGGACTTGGCAAGTCGACGCACTTAAGGAGAAGCCAGCCATGCAAGTCAACCAGGGATTCGACGGACTAAGGTCGGTCAACTTCCATCCGCCTTTGCTGCCACCCCGCCCTTCGAGACAGACGATTGATTCGAATGCGCCGCCATCCAGCGACGTTCAAGCTACCTTTCATCCGAGCGAGCAGGGAGCGCCTGCGCCGCAGTCACCGTCGTTTGGGAATTTACTGTCGAGCGTCCAAGGACCTTTGCCGCCCACACTCAAGCCGCCCGTCGCTGGCGCGTCGCTGCTGGGGGCGCCCCCGCACGTGGACCAGTTGGCAACGCGGGTTCGCGACTACCGCGATACGTTGAGCGCCGTGAACTCCGACTTGCTCTCGCAACTCAAATCGGCGAAAGATGTTTTACAGGAAGCGCGCAAATCTGGTGTCCAGGACTTGATCACCGCCGCGCAGACAGCGGTCGACGATCTCAATGTCCAGATCAAGGCGAATCAAGACAGCCTGTCCCAGGTACGAGGCGATGTAAAGGGTCTGAGGGAACTGAGCCAGCAACTCATCGCCGACGTGAAGGCGGGAAACCTCGATGCGCTTCAGCAGGACCGCAACGCCATCACCCAGCAACGGGACAAGGTTTTAGCCGACCTGCAAGCGTAACGGTTGCGGCTGGTATTCGACTCAGGGCCGAATCGCGATCACGGCCAACGCGGAAGTCAGGGACGCGGCCGCTTCGGCACTGCGGTACGCAACCGCCTTGGCGGCGCTGCCCGGAACAAACAGGATGTCGCCTTTTACCATGGCGATATCCGGTGACTTGGCGCGCAGCACTTTCTGGAGCTGCACCGGGATCTCCTGAATGCCAGTCGGGGTTTGGCGGAGGATCTTGGAACTATTGAGTGAGGCGGTGCGGGTTCCGCCTCCGGCCAGCGCCAGAACTTTTAGGACAGTAAGGTTGTTGTCCTCGATCATGAAGCCGCTGGGCCGGGCGACATCGCCCACGACATAGATAATGCCCGCTCGCGACACAATCACTGTGTCGCCGGGCAGAATCTCCACGTTGGTCTGTGTGTCCTCGGCCAGATTCGAAGGAAGGTGCAATTCGACCTTTTGATCGGGATTCTGGCGGTGCACTATGGTTACATTGCGGCCCGCTCGATCAGTCAGGCCGCCAGCGGCGGTAATCATGTCGAACAGGTGCCGTTCTCCCAGGACCGGATAAGCTCCCGGCCGTGTCACTTCACCCATCATGTTGACGGCTTGCGAGGCCGACTCATCTACGAAAATGCTGACGTGCGGATTGCGGAGATAACCTCCGTCTTCGAGCCGCTTTTGGATCAGTTCCTGCCCTTCGTCAACCGTGAGATCGGCGAGGTGAACGTAATCGATTAACGGCAGGTAAACGTCGCCAGTATTTCCGATGCGCGCCTTGGTGGTGAGATCGGGAACTCCGTACACGTTCAATTCGATGAGATCGCCAGCGCTTAGTCTCGCGGACGCACTGATGGAGGCGCGCGCCGCCGGCTGGGACGGGGCATCTGCCGCAGGCGCGGCTGCCGTCGCATCCCCTGGAACCGGAGTTTGTCCCAGGGCGGGCAGACTCAGCAAACCAAAGATCAACAAACAAAAACTGTAACAAGAACGGCGGGTCCGCCGAAACATACCGGGCTCCTGGGATTGACGCGTACGGACGAGTCTAGCACAGGCTCGGAGCGCCAAATCTACGCGTGAAGGTTGGTTGGGAGCAACCCCGGCCGGTATCAAAGTTTTCCACAGCCCGACCTTCCGGAAGCATTGCCCACGTGGAACGGCGAGTTGTATAGTTCTCGAATCGGAATCAGCACCAATTTGGGAATGTATTCCAGATCACGCGATGTAGATCGCACCTGGAAATGCAATCCAACTCTGGCCGGAAGGGTTGCCGGATTTTGACCTTCTTATTCTTAGGGATATTTGCGGTCTCCCTGGTGGTGTCGTTCGTGGCTACCCGCCAGGTGCGCGACGTGGCGACACAGCGCGGATGGATTTCAATTCCCAGGGGCGGCCGGCACGTCCATGAGAATCCACTTCCGCGCCTCGGTGGCGTCGCCATCTTCCTAGCGTTTTCCTTCAGCTTGGTTCTGTGGCTCGGACTAGCTGTCATCTACCCGAAATTACTGGAGGGCCTCGCCCCGGCCACGCTGCTCCGGATTTACGTTCCCGCCTGCCTCATTTTTTGTCTCGGCATCTACGACGATCTGCACGGCGCCGGACCTTATCTGAAGTTTTCCGTGCAGGTGATCGCGGCTACGATGTTGTTTCTCGGCGGCATGCGCATTCTCGATTTACCGCTGTTGTTTGGCGCGCATAGTCTTCCCTGGTTCGTGGGCCTGCCGCTGACCGTAATCTGGGTCGTGGCCGTAACCAACGCCTTCAATCTGATTGACGGTCTGGATGGCTTGCTGGGAGATTCGGGCAGCTTGTTTATCGGATTCGTGCTGAGCGCGCTTGCCCTCGCCGGGGCGCAGAAAGCGCCAACACTGGTCGCAGTGGCGATTCCGGTGGTCTCTTTCGGCTTGCCCATTCTGGAGACTACCCTCTCGATTTTGCGGCGGCTGATTAGTGGACGCCCCATCTTCACCGCTGACCGCGAACACATTCATCACAAGCTGCTTGCATCGGGGATGTCGCACCGGCAGGTGGTGATCGTCCTATATGCGGTCTCGGCGCTGTTCGCGATGTTGAGCCTGTTCCTGCTTTGGCCAACCGGCAGCACCCTGGGATTGGTGCTGGCGGTGGTGGGGACCGGCGTGTGGCTGGGCGTGCAACATTTGAACTACCTGGAGTTCGGCGAGTTGCGGAGGGTGGCGCTGCGGACGATGGAACAGCGTCAGATCGTGATTAACAATTTATCGGTCCGGCGGGCGGTCGAGGAACTGAAAGTGGCGGCTGACTTGAATCAGGTGCGCAACATTCTCCTCGCAGCCTTCGAAGGCAACGATTTTGACGCCTTCGAGTTGCACTTGAAATCTTTGTCGGGCGATGAACTGGGCATTGCAGATCACTCCAAGCCGTTTCATTGGACAAAGTTCCCTCACGTAGTCTCCATTTCCAGCATGCCTTCGTGGAAGCTGACGCTGGAACTGGTTACGACGTCGAATCGACGGCGCGGGTCGCTGGTTGTGTATCGCGTGTATACGCAGCGCGGCCTGCAGCTGGATGTAAACCTGGTCACTTCGGAATTTCCCGTAGCGCTGGCTGACGCTCTGGATCGGGTGCTCGTTACGCCAGACATGCTGGCCGCCGCGACCCAGCGCGATGTTCAGTATCTGGCCGCCAATCTCTAAGAATCCATGGTCGAGGCGCGGCTTGCCGCGTCTCCCTCGATTTCCGACCAAATCTTATGTGATAGTCATCACCGCCCGTCGGTTTGACCTGTGCTTAGAACCTCCTTCTGTGTTCTGGTGCCGAGAGAGCCGCGTCAAGCCGCGTCTCTACCCATTCATTGTTTGTTCTGTAGTCGGGTGGTTGAGTTAATATGGATGCGTCTTCTGGCCATGGATCGGGCCCATGGAATTGAGTCTTCTCAAGCTTCAGGATGCAGCCGCAGTTCGTCCCCTGGGCGAACGCCGGCGGCGTATGCGCCACGCCCTTCATTCACCGGTCTACGCCAGCTTCGAACGTCCGAGCGCGGGGATGGTGATGGACCTGAGCGAGCTGTCGGATTTGAGCGAAGACGGTTTTTCGGTTCGGACCGGCGCGCCTCTGGAAGTAAACAAATCTATTAATTTTTCATTGGACCTGCCTGAAACAAAGGCTTTTATCCACTGTACCGGGCAAGTCATCTGGAGCGATCGGAGGGGACGCGGAGGGATCCTGTTTTCGGGACTTCCGGAATCGTCCCAGCGCGTCATCAACGAATGGTTGATGGTGAACCTGTTGCTGGCTGCAACCAAGAATGCCGCTCGGTCCAGCGTCGCTTCGGCGAGGGTCGAACAGCCCACCAGATTGCCTGCGTCACTACCGGAAGTGGTTCCCGAAGTGGTTTCAGACCTTAGCGGAATGTTGTCGGCAGTGGAGGCGGTGCGGCGCGAAGTGCGCGCGACAGGTCACTTCGAGGCGGCGCTGCAACTGATCGTCGAACGTGCTCTAAGTCTGACCGGCGCCGGCGGCGGGGCACTGGCCTTTCATACCGGCGACAAGATGGTCTGCCGGGCTTCTTCCGGCGAGCCTGCCCTGCCGCTGGGTACGGCAGTGGACATCAAGCAGGGACTGACGGGCGAGTGCATTCGCCGCGGACAGACCGTGGCTTGCGAAGACGTGGAAACGGACGAACGGGTCGATCGCGAAATCTGCCGGCTGCTTAGGATCGGGTCCATCCTGGCCACGCCGATCGTTTCGGATTTCCGGGTCGTCGGACTGCTGGAAGTTTTCGCTCCCCTGCCGCACGCGTTCACTGGAGTCCACGGGATCGCCCTGGACCGGCTGGTTGAACTTGTCCCGAAAGCGCAGCCCCTGGCCGCGCACACACAGAGTGCAGGCCCTGAAGGGAACGGTGCGTTGGGCGCGCGGTCTGCAGTGGAATCCGCGTCCGCGCCCCATCGCGAGGCTATATGGGAGCAGGAAAGGGAAGCGCAAGAACCTTTGCGGGGAGTGCCCGTTCGGCTGACCCACATTGTGCCGTTGGCGCTGACGCTCGCTCTCCTGTTCGTGCTCGCCGGATATAAGTCGGCTCCGAAGCTTGAACTCTGGTGGAGTGGGCGTACCGCCGCGAAGTCAGCCCCGGTCCCGGCTGTGGCGACCCCATCTGTATCGGGTCAAGTGACGCAATCGATGCCGTTTGAGGAATTGCGCAAGCTGGCCGAGGCCGGCGACGCCTACGCGCAATGGATGCTGGGCATGCGTTATCGCAATGGCGAAGGCATTCCTCAGGACGACGCGCAGGCGATGCGCTGGTTTGAGCGCGCCGCCGATCAGGGATACGCCGACGCTCAAGCTGCCGCGGGCAGCGGCTACTGGGCCGGACGCGGCGTTCCCAAAGATCTCGTCAAAGCTTATTTCTGGTCGACGCTGGCGCTTAATCAGGGCGATTCCTCAATGGAGTCGCGGCTGCAAGGACTGGAGCTGCAGATGACCCCGGCCCAAGTCGCGGCTGCCCAAGCGCAGGCCGACGACTGGCGGCAGCGGCGCGCAGCGAAGTAGGGCTTTCCCGGCTAGCTCGCCCAGCCCTTCACAAATTCAATCAAACTTCTTACCGCAATTCCGGATGGGCCCTTTGCGATCCAGGGCTTCGCGTCTTCCATCCAGGCGGTGCCGGCGATGTCGAGGTGAATCCAGGGCGTGTCTTCAGCGAATTCTTTAAGAAACATCGCGGCGGAAATCGCGCCACCCCAACGGCCGCCGGAGTTGACGATGTCGGCGATGTTGGACTTAATAACTTCTTTGTATTCGTCGTCGAGGGGCAAACGCCACATCTTTTCGCCAGCTTGCTTGTTGGCTCGCGCGAAGCGGTCGTACATCTGGTCGTCGCTGGCGAAGATTCCAGCGTTCACATAACCGAGGGCAACGACTACAGCACCGGTCAGGGTGGCAGCGTCGACGATGTGCGTGCAGCCCAGTTGGCGCGCGTAGCAGAGGCCGTCGGCTAGTACCAGACGGCCTTCGGCGTCCGTGTTAATGATCTCGATCGACTTGCCGGACATCGCGATCTGCACGTCTCCGGGTTTCTGCGCCTTGCCGGAGGGCATGTTCTCGGTCGCGCAGACGATCGCCGTGACTTTTACTTTGGGCTTGAGCAGCGCGATGGCGCGCATCACCCCGATCATGGTTGCTCCGCCGGCCATGTCGTATTTCATTTTCTCCATGCCGTCGGCGGGCTTGATGGAGATGCCGCCGGTGTCGAACGTAATTCCTTTGCCGACCAAGCCCAGGTGAATTTTGTCGACGGCTCCGGCGGGTTCGTAACGCAACACAATCAGCGCCGGAGGCTCATCCGATCCCTGGGCCACGCCCCAGAATGCGCCCATCTTTAATTCCTTGATTTTGTTGGCGCCGTAGGTTTCGCATTTCAATCCGACCTCGGCGGCCATCTTCTGGGCGCGTTCGGCCATGTTGGTGGGCGTCATACGATTGGAGGGTTCGTTCACCAGATCGCGCGTGAAGTTCTGCGACTCTCCGACGATCCGGCCGACGTTCAATGCGTGTTCGAGCGCGGACTTATCTCCCTGCGCGATGATGGTTACGGAGTCGATCTTCTGGTCCTTGCGGTCGCTCTTGTAGTAGTCGGGATCGAAGTCTCCGATGTGGACGCCTTCCACGATGGCGCGTACGCCTTCCGCTGCGCTGACACTTTCCGGAAGTGCAAACGCGAAGCTGCGGATGCCCTTGCCTTTCAGTGTGCGTACCGCTGCTCCCGCCGCAGTGCGCAGTTCCGCGGTGGAAAAACTCTTCGCTTTGCCGCCGCCGAGCAGCAGCAGTCGTTTCGCTTTGAGTCCGGCGGGACGATGCAGCAATGTTGTTTCAAACATCTTGCCGGTAACCTCAGAACTGGCTAGTACTTCCTTCGCGGCGTCGCGTACGGCCGCATCGGAAGAGGCGAGGGTGGCGGAAGGTTTGCCTTTGTCGCCCTGGTCCAATACACCGGTTGAAACGATGAGGCGTGCGGCCTAAGCGGTTTCATCGCGGCGGATTGAAGCTCAGCGCGAGCCATGGTGCTGATGTTCTCGGAGCACCTGTTCCTTGATCCGGGCGGGCAGACGCGAGCTGTGCAGAATGTCGCGGAGCAGCGGAGCGGGCAGGCCGTGGCTGAATTCCAGCGTCCGGGCGAGCGATAAGTATTCGGTCCGGAGCAGCGCGATGCGCACTTCTCTGCGATACGACCACTTGGGATGATGGGCCGCCGCTTGGACCAGTTGCGCCTTTGCGTCGGGACGCAATACGGCCTGAACGACGAAAACTTCCGTGAGACGCCCATTGTCGAGCGCAATCTGCATCACTCGGGCATCGCCATCCAGCAGCATGGCGCCGGCCAAGCGGCTGGATCCGCGCCGGGCCAGGGCCAGGCGTTCACCCAGCGTAATGGTCTTCAGCCGAGAAACCAAAAGGTCGTCCGCCGCCACCTTCACATCCGCAGGGACGCCCGGCGTGAGCGCGATCGTCATCAGATCGAAGGTATAGAACTGCCGGATCAGTGGCAGCGACACCTGGCGCGGCGCGTGCGGATGGCTCGCCAGCGCCAGCTTGACCTTGCGCAGCTTGAGCACATGGCCGTTCTTCGCCAGCCGCTCGAACGCTTCCACGGGTAGATCCGGACGCTGCAGCAATGATAAGGCCAGGTCCTCGGTGAGCGCGGGATTCGCTGCCGCGCGCAGCAATTCGTCCGAGGATAAGTTGAGGGTAAAGCCTTCAAGAGAGGGCGGCTGGGCTGAAGGCCGGGATGCCCCCGGGTCTCTGCGTCTCGGCGGTTAAATGCCCTTGCGTGCCAATGCCAGCGCACCGTCCACAGGCTCGACCAGTTCGCTGCGCACTTCGAGGCCGGGAAAGCGGGCGTGCAGACAATTGTAGAAAACCTGCCGCACTTCGGTGGACTGACGAAAGACACTGCCCGTCATGGCTACTGGTGCATGGGGAGACAATGGCCACAGGCGGGTGACGACCTTGGCCGTTAGGCCAGCCAGTTGCGATCCAGCGTCGGCCAGTAGCGCTCGAGCCACGGAATCGCCCTCCGCCGCCGCCTTCAGGACGATCGGGAAAAGACGCGGAAAGTCAGGTGGAGGCTGCGCGTTGGCTGCTTCGACCATCGCGCCGAGGTCAGGCAGGTTCCAGAACTTGAGTACCAGGTCGGAGAGGGAAGTGTCGTGTCCGGTGTCGCGAGCGCGCAGGATTGCCGAGATGGCATGCCGTCCGACCCAGTGACCGGAGCCTTCATCGGAAATGGCGTAGCCCCAGCCACCCGCGCGAGCCGTGCGTCCCGTGGCGTCGCGCCCGTAAACAATCGAGCCGGTTCCGGCGATGGCGATCACGCCGGGGCCATCGCCGAAAGCCGCGTGCAACGCGATGACCATGTCGCCGACGACTTGGATCGAGGCGGGCGTCAGTTCCGCAAGAATGCTATGGACTTTAACTGCGATCTCGGGCCGGGCCGCCCCCGCCGCGCCGATACAAATACTCTGGATCTGATCGGGAGAAATCTTCGCGGTTGTGCAGGCCTGTTGTACGGAAGAATGTAACGCTTCGCGCGCCAGAGCCTCTCCGACTCGGATCACGTTGCTGCCGCCCGCGATGGCGGTTGCCAGCGTGCTTGTGTCATCGCCCAGAGCGCAACGCGTCTTGGTGCCGCCACCGTCGATGCCGAGGTAGAACGCCACGCGCTAGTTCTACCACAGGAAGGTGAACATGCCGTCATTTCGAAAGAGGTTCACCTCTGCAATCTGACCTCTTACCTCTGACCTCGCCTTGTACAATGCTGCGAGCCAG
>WNFI01237586.1_pt1 | contig 10711 bp, 14 predicted proteins | sample 5400471 | NCBI WGS metagenome assembly WNFI01 (sample SAMN13153348, study PRJNA577476) | soil metagenome | isolation source: 100 cm saprolite on Douglas fir-dominated hillslope | place: USA:California | collected 2013-09-17 | reverse complement strand
GGGTCTGCCGTCATCTGTGGCCGGGTCCACGAACAGGCCGTCGAGGAGTATCTGCTCGTAGTCCAGCAGTCCGCCGGTCTTGACGAGCCGGGCCAGCCTCCAGTCCGGCATGCTGCCGGCCGCAGGGGCATCCGCGATCCGCAGGTACCCCCGCGCTGCCAGGTCAACGATCGTGCCCGTGACATCGCCGGGGTTGGCCGCTCCGTCCAGTAGCGTCCCGGCCTGCCCGGGCCGCACGTCCTCGGGCGGCCCGGACTCCAGCGCAGGCTGACCGCGGGCGGGCAGCGGGACCGGCTCCCCGCCGGGCGCCGGCTTGTCACCGGCTGACCGGACAGCGGACCTGGAGTTGCTCCGGTGCCGACGCAAGGCGCTGGCGCCGCCGGACGGCTCCCGGAAACGCTGGAACGGCCATTCTGCGTGCTCTCATCGGGGAATACCTATCAGCGTGTAGGAATTCATACTTGGCGTTCGGCGTGTAATCTCCCAAGATATTGGGCGCTGGGAATGCTCACTGACGGTTGGAGCGAGCTCAAACCAGGGTCTGATGCCCGTCGCTGCCGAGTCGGCATGGCGGATCAGTCCGGTCTGCACAGGCGGCCCCGAAACGACTCCATTATCGCGTCGATCGCGTGCGCGCATCGGACTCAGATGACCGACTGGGGCAACGTCGTGAGAGGCGTCATCTCTGCGGTCTTACCGACGTTCTGATTAAAACGTATCTATTATCAGCAGCCTCCGGCCGACGACCTAGGCCGTCAGCGGCTCGCGTCTGAAGCACACCATCCCAAAGGCAGCAACGCCCGGACCCTGGAGTTCTACGAGCCGCGCTGCCGCAACATGCTATGCCCGTCGTGCGCGGTGCCGAACTGAGAGGGCGCGTTCCACTCCTGCATGGTTACATGCGAGCGGACATGGTCAGCGGCCACAAGGTCCGCGCCTAGTTCTCCATCCGTCAGAACAGATCGCTTTAATCGGAGCGGGTGGCCGACCTGCGGTTGTGGCGCGGGCGGCCAGATTTGCTCGTTCTGGGCGCTCTCATCCCCTGCCAGGCGATCGACCGCGCTTGGTTCGATCATGCGCGGGTGGCTCTTTGCGCGCGAGCAGCCCCAGGGTCCTAGCATGCGGTCCTGTGCCTGCCTCTGCTCGTGGGCGTCGCCCAGTGATACCCGGGTGGCTGTGCTACCGGTCGACACTAGCGCGTTGCAGTGGTGGCGCCGCTCCCGGATTCCCGGCGTCAGCCTGAAAAGGTGACGGGCCAGTCCTTCTGGCAGCTGGCCACCGGTTCCCGGCTGGCTTACCTCAAGCTGCCTGGCGCCGGGCCGGCCCGCGCGACACCGATTGTGATGCTGTACGGGGGCCCCGGGATCCCGGACATGGTCGGCGACGCCGCCTACTTGGGCCAGCTCACCTCGCTCGGGTTCGACGTCTACGTCTACGACCAGCTTGGGTCCGGGCGCTCCAGCCGGCTGGCCGACCCGGCCGGGCACAGCATCGACCGCGACGTGGCCGACCTGGAACAGATCCGGCGCACCATCGGCGCCGACCGTATGGTCTTGATCGGCCATTCCTACGGCGGTGCGCTGTCCGCGCATTACCTGGCCGCGCATCCCGGCCACGTTCGCGCCGGTTATGTGGCCGGCTCCCAGTTCTCGTAACTGCCGGGTTCGTCGGCCTCAGCCTCGTCCAGCCAGCCGGGAATCTCCGGCACTGTTGCGCCGGCGAGCTGGGCGCGCAGGGTGTCGTAGCGTCGTGCCCGGTCACTGTCGCGCAGCGGGGAGTCGCGCATCCGGCCGATAGGGCCCGCGGCTCGCTCCGGCTCGCCGACTGCCTCTGCAGGTCCCGCCTCCATGCCGCCACGCTAGACGCGCTGGCCTGGATCCGGGTATCGCGCTGCGGTTTCACCGACGGTGGCGGTCGGCGAGAGTCATTCTTCACCGGCGCTCGCCAGAGCGCCGGTGTGCATGTCCAGCTCCCTGTAGGCCGCCTCGAGCATGAGCTGGCCGCAGGCGCTGCAATACCCGTTCTCCCCGGCGGCCGGACCAGGATTTTTCACGACTAGCCGGAGCTCGCCCCGCGCAATGCGGTGCTTGGGGTTGTGCTTGCAGTCGCACGCTCTGCCTGCGGGCCGCACTTCGAGCCCAATCAGAAGCGACCTCAGGCGGCCCGCCATCAGGTTGCCACCCGCCTGATGACGTCCGCCTGGACGGCATCGCCGATGGCCTCCAGCTCGTTCAGTGCCCGCTCGAGTTCCTCGCCAGATGGGTCTCTCCGCCGGCCGGCCGGGATCCCGAGGAATGCATTGACCGCCTGGCTCATCAGGATGATCACCGCCGCCAGATCGGTGGTCGCGCCCCCGACACCCTTGGCCGCGAGTTTCCTTCCGGCAGGCGATAGCCCGGCCGCCCTGCAGATCCGCGCGGCGAGCACCCGGGACTGCTCGTTAAGCCGGTTCTTGCGGGCCAGCCGGTGAGCCTGCGGCTGGACTGGCTGAGTGACTGGACCTGCGGGCTCCTCGCGTATGCGGGTGTCGCGCAGCGCGCCGAGAATGTCGCGATCCAGCCCAGCTGCGGCGGGGTCGATGCCCTGGGCCCGGAGAATCTCCAGTACGCGGTCGGGCAGGTCGTCGTCGTCGACATCGAGGAACCGCTCGCCGAGGAAGCGGTCGAGCGTGAGTTCGTGGCGGACGACCATGTCGGGCAGGAGAGGCGGACGCTCTCCTTCATCGAGCGGGCGAGCGGGTGGTCGCTCTTCGCTGAGCAGCCAGGACTGCACGAGCTGCTGATCTTCGACGTCGAGGGTCTTGAAATCGTCCCAGTGCCGGTCGAGGTTGAGGCCGACGTGGCTGACCACGATTCCCCGGCTATCGGGATGGCCGGGGGCCCTCTGCCGGTTGACGCGCATCACACGGCCGACGAACTGGATGTAAGGGCTCAGGGACCGGTAGGGCCGGAAGATCGCGGCTACCGACAGCGGCGGGTGGTCGAAACCCTCGCCCAGCATCTGCACCTGCACGATCACATCGAGCGCGCCCTCGCGCAGCTCGCGCAGCACCCTGGCCTGCTCGTCCTCGGTCATCCTCGAGTGGATTTCGTGGGCGTCGTAGCCACGCTCCTCGTAGAGCCGGCGGATGGCGCGAGCGTGGTCGACTGAGCAGGCGACCGCCACGATCTGGTGCCGGAGGCCGGATTCCCGCAGGTGCCTGAGCCACTCGATCGAGGCGTCCACGATCGAGATGTTGCAGCGCTCGGCGAGGGCAACTCCGCGGGAGAACCAGTCGCGGTCCTTGAGCCGGAGCACCTCCTCCAGCGTGTGCGCGCGGTCCTGACCCCGGTAGGTGAACACAAGCTCGGCCGGCGCGACATTGGACGCCTGGATGCTCTTGATAAAGCCGCGGCGCATGGCCTCGGCGATCGGGTAGCTGTAGATCACCTCGCCGTCGACGGGCTGGTCGTCGCCGCGGAACGGAGTCGCGGTCAGGCTGAGGATCTTCGCCTGCGGGAAACGGTCGAAGACACCCTGCCAGCTCGGAGCGGCATTGTGGTGACCCTCGTCGACGAGGATCAGATCGAAGTAGTCCTCAGGCAGGCTGGCGAGCCACCGGCCGCCGCCCGCGCCGAGCTGTTGGATGTTGGTCACGGCGACGTGCGCCTCGTCGAGATCGCTCAAGTTTGCGTCCGCGTTCAGCGCGGCGACGAACGGGCCGCGCCGGAGATCGGTGAGCGCAGCGGAGGTGCGATAGAAGCAATCGGGGTTCGTGCTGTCGAACGCAGCGACGAGCTGATCGCGAATCGTCAGGTTCGGGGCAATGACCAGCACCCGGCCGCAGGCGACGCCGAACGGCAACAGGGTGATGAGGCCGGACTTGCCGCAGCCGACCGGGATCTGCTCCATAGCCTGCCCGCCGCCGCGGCCGAAATGCGCGACGGCAGCCGCATGCCCATCCTGCTGCGGGTCCCTCAGCCGCGGGTTACCGCTGATGGAGACCTCGGGTGGCCGAGGCCGGGAGGATGCCGCCGGCGCATCAACCGATCTGACAGTCCGATTATGGTGCCGAGGTAGTCCCCGGCGGGCGTGACAACCGTGGCGTCGTCGAAGGGCAGCCAGCCAGCCCAGTCGCAGTCTGCCGAGAAAACGAGCTCCGGCAGCCCTGGAAGGCCGGGCAGGCCGGGCAGGCCGCGGTATGGTCGGCCGCTCAAGTGAAAGAGGCGGTTGCCGATGATCATGCCGAGGTAGGCGCCGTCCTTGCCGTGCACGTCGGAGTCGCCGAACGGCAACCACCCGATCCAGGTGCCGTCCGCCGCGAAACCGTACCTGTCGGTGACGGACCGTCGGAACGGGATGAAGGTACCTGAGGAGTCGAAAAGGTGCTCAACCACGAGCTCGTCTCCGATCTGCTAGGGGCCGGCTGTCAGCTAGCCGGACTGGCGCCGAGGAAATCTTCGATCCCCGAGCGCAATACCGGGTGCATCGACCGGATAGAGAACGCGGTAGCAGACCACGCGACCGCGGACTTCCCGGCCTCGCGAAGGCCTTCGATAGCGGCGACCGCGGCTTCGGTGGTCCGGATCGCCTGCAGTGTGCCAGTCAGAACATCGCGGACATGCCAGCGATTATGGCGATCGCCGAGTGACGCAAGGCAGCGGACCGCCGCACTCAGTACCGCCTCGTCCCCGGTCGCGTCGACGGCCCTGCCGACGAAGTCGGCAAGCACGTCGCAGAAGTCGAAATCGAAGGACGCGCCAGCGATGTGGTGGCAGTGCCGCTGGAACACCCTGCGGAACGCGTCACTGTCGCTCGACCAGAGCTGCCGCACTGACCACGATGAGATCCATGGCAGCACCCGGGCCAGGGCGACCATGTCAGCGTGATCCTGTTCATCGAGCGACTGATCCGGCCGTGGCTGGCGGGCTGGCCGCCGGACTGGCGGACCCGGGGGTTCAGGCCCAGGCAGGCGACCAGCTTGTCCGGTGTGCGGAACCGGGTGAAGTCACCGACCGCCGCCACGATCGACAGCGCGACCGTCGCGTCCACTCCGGGGATGGTCATCAGCCGCAGCACGTCCGGCCGCTCCAGGGCAGCCCGGCCCAGGTCAGCGTCGATCAGCCGGAGCTCATCGGCGTGGAAGTCCAGCTGCCGCAGCAGGGCACCGGCGGCGTCCCGCTCGTCCGGCGGCAGATCCTGCTGGGCGAGCCAGTGACGGCCCTTGATCCCGAACAGGTCCGCGGCCGGGCACCGCGGCACCAGGTTGCGGGCCAAGATCGCGTGCACCTGGTTCTTCAGCCGGGTCCGCTGCCGCACGACATGCGCTCGGCGCAGCACCTGCCGGCGCAGCGCGCTGGTGGCGGCGTCCGGCATCCACACCGGCGGCAGGAAATCAGCCGCGAGCAGCTGGGCCAAGATCGCGGCGTCGACCTTGTCGGTCTTCACCTTCGCCTCGGCGATCGCCCGGGTCTTCGCCGGGTTGGACACCACCACCCGGCCGGCCCGGCTGGCCAGCACCGTGGCGATCGCCCACGTGTTCCCGGTCGCTTCCAGCGCCACTTCATCGCCCGGGCCCAGGCCCGCGGCGAACTCGCGGACCCCTTCCGGCGTCGTGGCGAACGTGGCGGCCTGCGTCACCGTGCCGCCCTGCCAGACCGCGACCTGCGCGAACTCCCGGTGCACATCCAGCCCGATGCACCGCCTGTTACCCGTCATCGCCCAAGCTCCCTTCCGCGAGCCTTCCAGTGATTGGGGAGCGGGTGGGCGAAGCGACACCTACGGATCCGCGCGCGCAGCGCAACCGGGCAGGTCGCAGGGGCGGCCATTTACTAACACGGGCTCTCAGCCCATCGTGCAACACCGGCCTGCCCACCCTGCTTCACTCCCGGCGCCCCTGTCCCGGATGGTCGCACCGTATGCCAGACCATCTCGCCCCGCCAGAGGCAAACGGCCAGCGGACCGGCGACGCCTGAGATCTTCATACCGGTTACCAACGCCATCGAGTCCATCAACGCCCGGCTGCGGCGGGCCGTGAACGCCCGCGGCCACTTCCCCACCGAGCAGGCCGCAATGAAATGCCTCTACCTGGCCATCATGAGCCTGGACCCCACCAGCAAGGGCCGCAAACGCTGGACCAACCGGTGGAAGGCCGCCCTCAACGCCTTCGACATCACCTTCGACGGACGACTCTCAGCAGGCAGGTACTAACCCACTACCAAGATCCACTTACACCGTTAAATTGACAGACCCGAACGGTCTGGCAGCAAGTGTGAACCGGGCAGCGGCAAGCCCTCGCTACCCCGGTAGGCGGCACAGAAGGAGCGGTCGTAGCGGAAGATCATTCTCTGCGGCGCCCAGGTTCATCGCGGTGCCGGTTCCTTCGCCAGGAAGCGGACGGTGATGGAGCCGGGATCGGCGAAGTCGATGACGATCTCCGAACAAGACGATGACGTGGTTTTCTGGGCGCGCTGGCGGCGTGCTTCGAACGCGGCGCGGTCACCGCGTGTTTCGTGGCCACCCCGGAGTTCCGGGTGATCCGGCTGCACACCCGCTACCGCCGGGACCTGACCGACGAGCGGACCCGGGACAAGCAGCGCGCCGAGAAGCTGCTGGAATCGGCCGCGGTCAAGCTGTCGTCCGTGGTCACCGACCTGCACGGCGTCACCGGCCGGGACATCATGGACCACCTCATCGCCGGGGAACGCAACCCGAAAGTGCTGGCCCAGCTGGCCCGCGCCCGGGCCCGCCGCAAGATCAGCGAACTGGAGGAGGCCCTGGATGGCGCGGAGTTCTTCACCCCGGCGCACGCCGCGCTGCTGGCCGCCATGCTGGAGCGCATCGACCGGGTGAACGCCGAGATCGCCCGGCTCACCGAGGTAATCGAGACCCTGCTCGAACCCTACGAGGAACAGCTGACCCAGGCAGAGTCCATGCCCGGCTGGGGCCGCCGCTCGGCCCAGGACGCCATCGCCGAGACCGGCACCGACATGGCCAGGTTCCCCACCGGCGCGCACCTGGCCTCCTGGGCCGGCCGCATCCCGCTGGACAACTCCTCCGGCAAGCGCCAGGGAAACGCTAAGTCCAAGAAGGGCAACCGGTACCTCGGCGGCCTGCTCGGCGAGACCGCCATCGCGGCCGGCAAGACCCAGACCCGCGAGGGCGCCCGCTACCGCCGGCTGGCCCGCCGCCGCGGCAAGGCCAAAGCCCTGGTCGCGGTCGGCAACACCCAGCTGAAGGTCTACCACGCCCTGCTGTCCAGTCCCGGCTTGCGGTATGAGGATCTTGGCCCGGACTACTACGAGCGCCAGGCCAGCACACGCCGGCAGATCGCCCACCACGTCGGCAAGCTCGGCGCCCTCGGTTTCGAAGTCACCCTCTGCCGCCTCCCCGAACCAGACCCCGACCCCCGCCAGGCAGCCAGCACTCAGGCCGCCTGACCAACAGCCCATATCACCGACGGGCCCAAGAGCCGGCTGCGCCGGCGCTGCCGCGCGCCCGGCTGAGGTCCTTTTTTCGGGTTAGGTCCCAGGCGATCGCGGTGGCGTCGCTGCTTGCGGTGTACAGGGTCGATCCGTCCGCGTTGATCGCCCGCGCGGTGACCGCGCCGGACTGGCCGCGAACGTGCGCATGACCTGGTGCGTGGCGACGTCCCAGGCGAGCGTCTTGCCATCCTGGCCGCTCGTGATTGCCGTCCTGCCGTCGGGCGTGAAGCCGGCCGCGTTGACCCCGCCCTGGTGCGCGGACCCGGACTGGGTGACGGCGCCGGTCCTCAGGTCGAGGAACCGCACCGAGCAGGTGACCAGGACTGGACCTGGACCTCGACCCGGATCAACCTGGCGCCCCACGATTTCCCCGACGCCAACCCCAACGCCGTGCTCTCTTCGGGCGGGCACCGCTACGTCGTTGACGCCGGCGCCAATATCCTCGCCGAGGTCAAGCGTAGCGGCGCGGTGAAAGTCCTGGCCTTCTTCCGGGTCCCGGCAGGCGCCCAGAGCGATGCGGTGCCGACGTGCGTCGCGCGCGGCCCGGACGGTGCCCTGTACGTCGGGGAACTGCTCGGCGGCTTCTACTCCCCCGGGCACGCGCGCGTCTGGCGGGTTGTCCCCGGGCACGCGCCGCGCGTCTGGGCCAGGGGCCTGACCACCGTGCAGGGCTGCGGCTTCGGCAAGGACGGGGCCTTCTACGCCACCGAATTCCAGACCGGCGGGCTGAACGAGGGCCCGGCCGCGGACCCGGCAGGCGACGTCGTGCGGATCGGCCAGCACGGCCACCGCACCCACCTGGGTGCCGGCAAGCTGTTCTTCCCGTCCGGCTTCGCCGCGGGACGCCACGAGTGGGTGACCCCGTAAGTTCGTCGGGGTTGAGTTGCTGGTCACGGGTCTGGCTCGTGACCGAGCCCGCGAGGACCGTGCAGGCGGTTTCACGCATCGGTGCTGATTGTGATCAACCTGTCGGCGTCTCGGCGGAGGGCCGCTGCCAGTTCGTCGCGTGTTGCCTCGGGGATCCCGTCCGGGAGGTTGCCACCACTGGCGGCCAGGTCGGCGGCGTTGCTGATGTATCTGGCGGCACGGCGCAGCAACGCGGGCGGGAACATGGCCGTTGCCGGATTGCCGGCCTGGCTTGACGCGGCCTCGGCGGTGATTTGCCCGAGCCCCGACAGCACCTGCCCGTAGGTGGCGACCACGTCGCCAAGGCGATCAGATGGCTCGTTCGCCGCCCGGACCTGCATTGCCTCGGCCAGCGCGGCAACGATGATCCCGACAAGGACGAGCGGCATCTGGATGGTCCTCGGCACCTCCAGCAGGTCGGCGCCTGGCTGCTCGGCGGCGAACTCGAATAGCATCCGCCGCGCCATGTCCCTGATTGTCTCGTCGTCCAGGTCCTTGCGGGCGGTCGGCGCGGTGACCCGCATGAGGGCTGCTACAGCGCGGACCCGATCGGTGATCAGCTCACCGGCATGTCGCCGATCGAGGTGCATGCCGGACGCGGCGAGCTCCTCCAGGAGCGCGTCGACCTTTTGGTCGAGCCAGGTACGTCTCGGCACGCTGGAAGTCTGCCACTCCTCCGCCACGGAACTCTGCCTTGAGACCGCCGCCGCTTGATGGATCAGGCGGCCTCGGGTAGGGCCGGCTGCTGTGCTTCGTTTTCGTGTGCGGTGATGCGTGCCAGGAGCACGGTGAGGTCGTCGGCGGTGAACTTCCAGTTGAACGGGCGGGCGGTCTGGTTGTAGCGGCCGATGAAGGCCAGCAGGGTCTGGCTGAGCTGGCCGGTGCTGTCAAAGTCGTTGGGAGTGACGACCTTCTTCTGGATGATGGAGAAGAAGATCTCGACCTGGTTGAGCCAGGACGCGTGCACCGGCGTGTGGATCATGATCGCGTTCGGGTAGCGGCCGGCGAGCCTTCGGGCTGCCTTTTCGCCGCGGTGGCCGAGCCGTTGTCGACCACGACGAACACCCGGCCGGCGTTGTTGTACGGCTGTCGTGTCATGACCTGGTCCATCAGCGCCATGAACGGCGCGATACCGGTGGTCGCCGGGGTGGAGGCGAAGACCTCGCCGGTGTGCACGTCGAGGACGGCCAGCAGCGCCAGGGCACCGTTGCGCTGGTATTCGTGCTCGACGCGCGCGGGCTTGCCTTGCCCGGCGGGGATGGTTCGGTGGCAGCGCTTGCGGGCCTGGATGGACGGCTTGGCGTCGACGGACAAGACCCGGTCACCGGGGCCGAGCGGCTCGCCGTGGTAATAGCCCTGGTACAGGTCCAGCACGACCTTGGCCTTGGCCTCGAAGTCTTCGTCGCGGGGGTAGATCCACGACTGGTGCTGCCAGGGCTTGATCGGGTGCTCGGCCAGGATCCGCAGCACCGACGACGGCGAGACCTGCCGGACCAGCCCCGCGGCGGTGACCTCGGTGGCCAGTTCCGGGCCGCTCCAGCGGGCCAGCGGCACCCCGGTCGCGGCCGGCAGCTGGCAGGCCAGCGCGCAGATCGCGGCCCGCTCGGCCGCGGTGATCTGCCGTGGCCGGCCGGACCGGGACAGGTCATCCAGCCCGCCCAGGCCCCGGGCCGCAAACCGGCCACGCCACTTGCGCACCGTGTCCTCGCCCAGGCCAAGGCGGCGGGCGATCACCGCGTTCGGCAGCGGCCAGGCGGCCAGCAGCACGATCTGCGCCCGCACCCGGTCCCGCCAGCAGGTCTTGGCCCCCCGGGTGCGTTTCTTCAGCGTCTTGCGTTCGGCGGCGGTCAGCTTGACCGGCACCGCGGCAGGCAGCGGCATCACCGGCTCCGAGGTAAATTACACGGATGTAATTCACTTCCGGAACCATGATCGTAGCGGGCCGCCCGCCGCCTGCGGCACACTGGGCAGGCCATGCCTGCCATCCCCGACTCGACCCAAAGCTCGATCCGGCTGAGGCTGCTGGATCACGCCGAGCGGCACTGGCCTCAGCTAGCCCGGGTGGACGTGACCTACCGCGGTGCGTTCGCCTACGTGGTCGGCGTGCGGCCCGGCGGAGACCAGATCCCGCTGTGCCGGCTGCGCTACGGCGGCTCGGCTCACTCCTTCGGATTCGCGATCTACTCCGCCACCCACGGCCGCTACCAAGAGGCCGTGCTGCGCACCGGGCTGCCCGCTGGAACCCCGCAAGAAGCCCTCGACACCGCGTGCACCGTCCACCTCGCCGCCCTCAGCGACGAGCCCGGCCGGTAACCCCCGACGAACTTACGGGCTCACCCACT
>WNFI01194562.1_pt1 | contig 10711 bp, 9 predicted proteins | sample 5400471 | NCBI WGS metagenome assembly WNFI01 (sample SAMN13153348, study PRJNA577476) | soil metagenome | isolation source: 100 cm saprolite on Douglas fir-dominated hillslope | place: USA:California | collected 2013-09-17 | reverse complement strand
GCTCAGGTAGACGATATCGCCGGTCGACAGGTCGTACTTGGCCGTGGTCCTGCCGTAGACCCCGATCATCGCCCCATAGTCGGGATTGAGCCTGGGCGTCAGGTTGTCGAACTCGGAGCCGATGATGGCCAACGGGAACTGCTCGGCGGCTTCGCCGATGTAGCCGCTGCAATAGATGTCGCTCTCCGCCCCGAGCGCCACCGGCGCGCCGGCCACCTTCGCCGCGCTCTCCACCCCCGGCACCTCGGCGGCCGGCGCCGGCTCCGCGGCCGCTGCCCCCGGGGTCTCCGCGGCTCCGGTGGGCTGTGCGGCCTGCGCCAGGTTCTGCACCGGCGCCACCTTGATGCCGGTGAGCAGCGGATCGCCGGGATAGATCCAGTGGGCGTCCAGGATGTACTGGTTCTTCTCCCACAACTGGGGCCAGAGGTAAGGGTTGCCGTAGAAACGCTTCGCCAGGTCCCACAGCGTGTCGCCGCGCACGATGACGTAGGTCTCGGTGCCCTCGGAGACGGCAGGCGGGTTCCAGGCCGTCCAGTGATCTCCCACCCGGTGCAGCTGACGCGGCGGGCGGCTGGCCGCGGACAGGGCGCCGGCGGCCGACAGGAAGATCAGGAGGACGACACCGGCAAGCCGCACTCCGCCCTTGTTCTGTCAAGTTTTACCGCTTGACACCTAAAGTGCTGCTTGAGCTTCGCCGAGGCTCAAGGCAGCTTCGCCCGCCGTTCCTCCGCCACCGCCGCCACCGCGGTGCTGGGGAATCGGCGCAGGACTTCCTGGTAGGTGTTGCGGGCCCCTTCCTTGTCGCCCAGCGCTTCCAGAGACATCCCCGCCTTGAGCAAGGCGTCGGGCGTCTTGTTGCCCTGGGGGTAGCGCGCCACCGCCTCGCGGAAGGCGGCGAGCGCGCCGCGCATGTCGCCGCGCGAGTAACGGCATTCGCCGATCCAGTATTGAGCGTTGTCGGCGAGCTCGCTGCCGGGCTCCGCCTGGAGGAAGCGCTGGAAGCTGGCCTCGGCGTCGACGAAATGCTTCTGGTGGTACAGGGTATAGCCGCGATCGTAGAGAGCCTGGATCGCCGGTGTGGCCGGTTCGCCCTTGCTCCCGGCGGCGCCAGGCTGTGTCGCCCCCGCAGCCGGGACCGGTGGGAGCGTCAGAGGAGGAGAAGAAGGCGCCGTCGGGGTGACGGGCACTTCGATGTCCGACTCGTCGATCGCCGGCGCTCGAGGAGAGCGCGCCGGCGGCGCCATCGGCGTGGCGCCGGAGCCGGCGCTCGAGCTCCCCGCCGCCGGCCGCCGCGGCGCCATCGGCGCAGGCGAAGAGATGGGAGAGCTGGGCGAGGCCGGCGCGGTTGGAGACAAGGGCGCCACGGGTGTCGCGGACCTGCCGGAACCCGGCCGCGAGGAACCGGCGGCCGCCCGGTCGCCGGCGTGAGGCGCCGGAGCCGGCAGTCCGTTCCCTGGAACCGGAGCGGCGCTCAGTCCCTGCCTGGCCATCAAGTCGCCGAGCTGCTGTCGCAGCCGCGCCAGCTCGACCTCGGCGACCGCCGCCTTGCGCTGCAGCTCGAGCACGCGGTCCTGCAGCTCCTGGATCCGCTCGCCCTGGGCATCGCCGCCGGTCGCACAGCCGGCGAGCACCCCCACCAGCAGCAACGGGAGGAGGGGCAGCAGGGGCAGTGCCCCCAGGAGCGGCAGGGCTTTCGACGACGGCTGCTTCATCTCAAGGCCTTTCCTTCGGGCAGGTCGTGGAGCTTCGGGATGTCGTGGACGAGCTTGCTGTTCGGGAACTCGCTGCGCAGCCGATCGAAGGCCTTCTTCGCCTCCTGCGGTTTGCGCACCCGCTGGTAGGCGAGACCGAGGTTGTAGATCACCAGGTCCATGTTCCCATACTTGGGGTACGTCTGGATCAGGTACTCGAAGCGGTTGACGGCCGCCTGCGGCACGCCGTAGCGCAGGTAGAAATAGCCGATCAGGTACTCGTGCTCCGCCAGGTTCTGGGTCACCGCGGCGAGCTGCTCCTGCGCCCGGGTGGCGTACTCGCTGGTCGGATACAGCCGGATGAGCTCCTGGTAGGCCTCGAGGGCCTTGCGCGTCACCGTCTGATCGCGATCCGCCCGCTCCATCCGCTTGGCGAGGCTGTTGGCGATCTGGAACTGCACGTACGCCGCCTGCTCGCTGGTGGGGAAGCGGTTGAGGTAGTCGCGATACTTGGCTTCCGCCTGGACGTAGTTGGCCGATCCGCCCTCGAGGAAGTAGGTGTCGGCGGCCAGCAGCAGCCCCTCCCGGCCGACCTTCGAGTTCGGCTCCACCTCGAAGGCGTGGGTGAACAGCGGGCGGGCGCGGGAGTACTTCTCGTGCGCCAGGAACTCCTTGCCCTGGGACAGCGCTTCCTCGGCCGATAGCTTGAGGACCGGATCGGACGCGGTGCGGCCGCCCTTGCAACCCGCTGCCGCCGGCCCGCCGTGCCGACCACGCACACCTCCACGCCGGCGGCGACTACCTCTTCCATGTTACCGCGATCGATGCCGCCGTCCATCGCGATCTCGACCGGCAGGTCGCCGCCGTCCCGGATCAGGCGCCGCAGACGCCGCGCCTTGTCGAGGCTGCGGGGCAGGAAAGCCTGCCCCGAGAACCCCGGGTTCACCGACATGAGCAGCACGTAGTCGAGGCGCGGCAGGACGTCGACCAGAGCCTCCACCGGCGTCGCCGGGTTCACCGCCACCCCCGCCTTGGCGCCCGCATCGCGGATCTCCTGCAGCAGGCGGTCGAGATGAGGCGCTGCCTCCCAGTGCACGGCCACCCGCGCCGCTCCCGCCCGCAGGTAGGCGGCGAGCAGGCGGTCCGGGTTGGCGACCATCAGGTGAACGTCGAGCGGCAGGCGGGTGCGCCGGTGGAGCGCCGCGAGCACCGGCACGCCGAAGGTCAGGTTGGGCACGAAATGGCCGTCCATCACGTCGAAGTGCACCAGCTCCGCCCCGCCCGCCTCGCACGCGGCCAGCGCGCCGGCGAGATCGGCCAGGTCGGCCGCCAGGATCGAAGGCGCCAGCTTCATCAGGGCGGTCCATCGGCGGTCGCCACCACCAGCGACACCGGGTCGGTGACGGTGAGGGGGTGCCCGGGGAGCGGGAACTGGCGCAGGATGACGCCGGCCGCCACCCCCTCGTAGCGCTCGAACTTGACGGTGCCGAAGCGGAAGCCGCGAGATTCGAAGTACGGCCGCACCTGGTCGTAATGCCGGTAGACCAGGTCCGGCATCACGTAGCGGCGCCCGGGCGTCGCCATGGCCAGCAGCAAGTTGACCGGCGAGGCCGGCGGCACGTCCTCGCCGGCATCGGGGTCCTGCTCGAGCACCGCTCCCGGCTGCTTGCGGGCGTCGAAGGCCCCGAGGATGCTGCCGACCTCGAGACCGATCGCCGACAGCGTCACCTGCGCGGCGGGCAGGGCCTTGCCCTCGAGGTTCGGCACTTTGACCCGCCGCGGGCCGAGCGACATCACCACCTCGACGCTGCTGCCGCGCTTGACGACGGTGTGCGGGTCCGGGCTTTGACGGACCACCCGGCCCGCCGGGACCTTGTCGTCGTAGCGCCCGCCCCCATCGGCGCGCCGCAGGATCAGGCCCAGGTCGGCCAGCGAGTCGGACGCCTCCGCCCGGCTCAACCCGATGATGTCGGGAACGGTCATGACGCCGCTGCGCACGAAGAAGCTGAACGCCTGGTAACCGGCGACGAAGAAGACGACCAGCACCAGCAGAGCGTAGGCGAGCAGCCCCAGCCCGGACGCGAGTCGCCGCCACATACCCTGGAGTCTACCAAAGCGGTGCAGCCGGTTAGAATTGCCGCATGGGACGTGCGCCACCCGAGCCGGCGGCGGCCATTCAGATCTTCGTCAAGAACGCCAACCGCTGGCGCGCCCCGCCGCTGACCGCCGGCGAGACGGCGGCGTTCCGCGCCGCGCATCGGGCGTTCAAGGTTCCCGTCCTGGCCCACGCCTCCTATCTCATCAACCTCGCGGCCGCTGACCCGGGGATCCTGGACATGTCGCGCCAGGCGCTCGCCGACGAGCTCGCGCGCTGTGCGGCGCTGGGCGTCGCGGCCCTGGTGCTCCACCCGGGAGCGCACCTGGGAGCCGGCGAGGAGGCGGGCCTCGATCGCGCCGCCGCCGCCCTCGACGCGGTGCTGGCCGCCTTGCCGGGCATCCCGACCCGCGTGCTGCTCGAGAACACCGCCGGCCAGGGGAGCTGCCTCGGCCACCGCCTCGAGCACCTGGCCGGCATCCGCGCACGCCTGCCGGCGCCGCGGCGGCGGCGGGTCGGGATCTGCATCGACACCTGCCACGCCTTCGCCGCCGGCTATCCCATTCACCAGCTTGCCGGATGGAGAGACTTCGTCGCCGAGCTCGCCGGCCGGCTCGGCCTGGCGGCTTTGGGCGCCATGCACTTGAACGACTCGCTGCGCCCCTTCGGCTCGCGCCGCGACCGTCACGCCCACGTCGGGGAAGGCGAGATCGGCACGGCGGCCTTCGCGCGGGTTCTCGCCGAACCGGCCCTCGGCGGCCTGCCGATGATCGTGGAGACCGAGCCCGGCAAGGACATGGCCGGGCACCGCCGCGACCTTGCGGTCCTGCGCCGCCTCATGAGCCCGGGAGGAAGCCGGGCGGCAGGTTCTTCGACAGGTCGAACCAGATCACGACGGCCATCAACATCAGGATGAGGACCAGGCCGACCTGGCTGATGACCTCCTTGACGCGCAGCGAGAGGTCGCGCCGGATGATCTCCTCGACGAGCAGGATGACGATCTGGCCGCCGTCCAGGATGGGGATCGGCATCAGGTTCAGGATGGCGATGCTGAGGCTGAGGAAGCCCATGAGGTAGAACAGGTTCTTGAAGTCGGTGCGCACCGCGGCGCCGGTCTGGCCGGCGATCTCGATGGGGCCGGCGAGCGCGCCCTTGGCCGACATCTCGCGGCGGAAGATCTTGCCCAGCACCTGGAACGTCTCGCGGACGATCTGCACGTTGAGGCGCACGCTCTCGCGCAGCGCCTTGCCCAGCGGATAGCGCTGGAAGAAGCCGAGGCCGACGCCGATCTTGCCCTCGCCGCGTTCGACCGCCGGCACGACGGCGAAGATCAGCGGCCTGCCGTCGCGCACCACCTCGATGCTCACCCGGCGGCCGGGCCGCTTCTTGATCGCCGCGATGAAGTCCCGGGTCTCGAGGATCGGACGGCCGTCCACGGCGCGGATCTCGTCGCCGGCGCGCAGGCCCGCCGCCGCCGCCGGCGCGCCCGGGGTGACCTCGCTGATCTGCGGCCGGATCATCGGGTAGATCCCGGCGTCGCCGACCTCGTCCCTCGGCACCCGCTTCGGGACGACCGTGGCGGGGAAGACGCGCTCGCCGCGCCGCACCTGGAGCGCCACCGGCTTGTCCGGCGAGGTGAGCAGCGCCAGGCTCACCTCCTGCCAGCTGCGGGCGGGCTCGCCGTTGATCGCCAGGATCAGATCGCCGCGCTGCAAGCCGGCCCGCGTCGCCGGGGAGCCCTCGTCGATGGCGCCGATGACCGGCGCGATCGCCGGCAGGTTCGGCGCCCGGATGCCCACCCAGAACAGGACCGTGAAGAGGCCGATCGACAGCACCACGTTCATCGCGGGGCCGGCCAGGAACACCAGCACCCGCTGCCAGCGCGGCTTGTTCATGAACTGGCGCGGGTCGCCCGACGACTCGTCCGGGTTCTCGCCGTCGAGCCGCACGTAGCCGCCGAGGGGGATGGCGGACAGCCGGTAGTCGGTGTCGCCCCGGTTGAAGCCGAGCAGCCGCTTGCCGAAGCCGATTGAGAAGGTCAGCACGCGCACGTTGAAAGCCTTGGCGACCAGCAGGTGGCCCGCTTCGTGGACCACGATGATGATCCCCAGGGCGAAGCCGACCGAGAGCAGGTTGGTGAGAATGACGTTCATGTTCGACCGTGATCCCGAGCAGAACCTTCGACCGTGATCCTGACGAGAGCCTCGCGACCTGTGGCAGCCTATCGCGCGAGGCCGGGCAGCAGGAGCCAGGCGCCGAGCTGCAGCACCGGGGCGGCGAACAGCAGGGCGTCGCAGCGGTCGAGGACGCCGCCGTGGCCGGGCAGCGAGCGCCCCGAGTCCTTCGCGCCCACGCCGCGCTTGAGCATCGACTCGACGAGGTCTCCGACCTGCGCCGCGGCGGCGGTGACCGCGGCCAGCGCCAGCAGCTCGAGCTCCAGCCGGCCCAGGCGCAGCGCGCTCCACACCGCCGCCGCCGCGAGGCCGGTGACGAATCCCGCCACCGCCCCTTCCCAGCTCTTCTTGGGGCTGATGGTCGGCGCCATCTTGTGGCGGCCGAAGCGGCTGCCGACGTAGAACGCGGCGGTGTCGCCGAACCAGACGATGGCGAACAGCAGGAAGACCAGCCAGGGATCGCTGTGGTGCAGGCGGTAGATGCTGGCGAGAGGCACCGCGAAGTAGGGCAGGCCGAAGCCGAGGATGCCCAGGCTCTCCATCGTCTCTTCGAGCGGCGTGCGGCTGAGCAGCACGAGGCTGCCGATGCCGACCGAAAGCAGCGTGCCGAGCCCCAGCAGCAGCTGCGGCGCGCGGTCGGGAGACGGCGACAGGGTCATCACCAGCGCCGACAGCGGCACCAGCACGAGCAGCACCGACAGCGGCGCGTGCGGCGCTCGCGAGCGCGCGATACCCACGTACTCGAAGGCCGCCCAGGTGATGAAGAACGCCGCGAACAGGAAGAACCAGACGTCGCTGCGCAGGAAGATCCCGCCGACGATGATCGGGATGCCGACCGCCGCGGTCAGAACGCGCTGCATCGACGAGGTCGGGGCGCTGGCGGGGGGGTGAGTGACGTGTTCCATGGCGAGCCCCGGTCAAGGTACCACATCCTCCGCGCGCTTCGGCGGCCGGGACCGGTCACCGCGAGGCGCTTCACTCCAGCGGTTGCCACGCGGCCGGGTAGAGGACCTTCTCGAGCGTCAGGCCATGCGCCGGGGCGGTGGCTCCCGCGGCGCCGCGGGACCCGCCGCGGAGCAGCGCGGCGACGTCGTCCGGCGAGCGGCGGCCGAGCCCGACCTCCAGCAGCGTCCCGACCAGCGCCCGCACCATGCCGCGCAGGAAGCCGTCGCCGGCCACTCGGAAGCGCAGCTCCTCGCCCGACTCCTCGAGCGCCGCCGCGGTGAGCGTGCGGCAGGGCTGGGTGTGCGCGCCGCCCGCCAGGGCGAAGGCCGAGAAGTCGTGCCGCCCGACCAGGACCGCGGCGCCGCGGCGCATGGCCGCCGTGTCGAGGCCTGCCGGCACCCGCACGGCGTAGGGCGCGTCGAGCGGCGAGAGCACCGCCGCGCGGCTCAGCCGATAGCAGTACTCCTTGCCGAGCGCCGCGCGGCGGGCGTGGAAGCCTTGCGCCATGCGATGGGCGGCGAGCACCCGCACGTCCTCCGGCAGCAGGTGGTTGGTGCCGTGCACCAGGCCGCGCAGCGGGAAGCGCGCCGCCGGCTCGAGCGGCTCGAGGTGGACCGCCTGGCCGCGGGCGTGCACCCCGGCATCGGTGCGGCTGGCGCCCACCGCCCGCACCGCCGCCCCCAGCAGCCGGGCGAGAGCCCGCTCCAGCACCTCCTGCACGGCGACGGCGTTGGCCTGGCGCTGCCAGCCGGCGTAGGCCGCGCCGCGGTAAGAGACGATCAGCCGGACGACCATCCGCGACCGGTCGCCATCAAGAGCCAGAACGGCACCCAGATGGCCAGGAACAGCCAGGGCATCAACGGCACGCCGCCGCGCTGGGCCAGGTAGCTCAGCAGGACGAGGCCCGACAGCGCCCGCCAGGCGGTGTGCCGACAGAGGGCGGCCCACGGCAGCACCCAGACGACGTACCACGGGTAGACCGTGGCCGAGAGCAGCAGCATGGCGCCGAACAGCCAGCCGGTGGCGGCCGCGGCGTTCCGGGGCTGCCGCGCCCGCCAACCGAGGAGCGAGGCGCCGATGGCCGCCAGCAGGACGGCACCGAGCACGACCTTGGCCAGGAACTGCGGGTAGAGGTAGTGGTAAAGCGGGTTGAACCGCGTGAACTCGCCGGTCATCCGCTTGGCCAGGTCGAGCAGCCGGCCGAGCAGCGGCGCCGCGCCGGCTCGGTCGAGCAGCCGCCAGAGCGGCTCGAACAGGGGGCCGTCGAACTCCCAGGTGACGGCGTAGGTCACCAGGCCGGGCGGCACGCCGCCGGTGGCCGCCAGCACCGGCAGGAACGCCGCCGCCAGCAGGCCGCCGGCGACGGCCAGCATCTTCCAGGGGCGCCCGCTCCGGCGGCTCCACATCGGCAGCGCGGCAACAGGCGCCAACTTTGCAAGCACTGCGGTGGCACTCCAGACGCCGGCCGCCGCCCAGGCGGTTGGCTCGCCCCCCGGCGAGACCGACAGGCCCCTCAGGCCGGTCGGCTCGCCCCTTGGCGAGACCGACACTGCCCTGAGGTCGCGGCCGCGGGCGGGCGCCACCAGGCATAGCACCGTGGCCAGGCAGGCGGCCAATGGCTTTCCAGGCCAGGATAGGATTGGGCAGCCGAGCCGCTATACTGAACGCCGCGATCGACAGCGGCGGGTAGACTGTCTGCACCTCGCGGTGCGGTAGCTGACGCCATGTCTCGTCGCGCAGGGAGGTGAGCTCCTTCGCCGCGGGTGCCAGAGCGTATGGGTTGAAGCCGGCCGCCGCCACCTTCCCATCCCAAAGGTAGCGCAGCGCGTCGTCGGACAGCGTCAGGGGAAGTGACAGCAGGGGCAGGCGCAGCAAGAGGGCGCCGGCGAGGATGGCGCAGGAGATCTCACGGGCGGAGCCGCGCGACGACTCGGGCCGCCGCGCCGTCCAGGACAGCCAGAGGAAGGCCGGAGCCAGCAGGGTGAGGGTGAGGACGAGATGATGAGCCAGGTCAGAGGCGATCGACAACGCGGCGTTGACGGCCAGCAGCGGCAGGACCGCCGCGGCCCAGGGCAGCCATGGACGCCACCCGCGATCCCGGCCCGGCTCGGGGAGCGCCGGCGATGAGCTCGGCCCTGGGGCCGGCGGTGCTGGCACTCTACTACCTCATTCTGGCGATCCTCGCCTTCTTCGGCGTGCATCGCCTCTGGATGGTGCTGCTCTACCTGAAAACCCGCCGGCGCACGCCGGTGTGCCCGCCCGACCCGGAGCTCTGGCCGCTGGTCACCGTGCAGTTGCCACTCTACAACGAGATGTACGTCGCCACCCGGCTCATCGACGCGGTCTGCCGGCTCGACTATCCGCGCGACCGGCTCGAGATCCAGATCCTCGACGACTCGACCGACGAGACCACCGCCATCGTCGGCCAGCTGGTCGAGGCGCACCGCCGGGAGGGGATCGACATCAAGATGGTGCATCGGGACGATCGCAGCGGCTTCAAGGCAGGCGCCCTCGCCGCCGGTCTCGAGCAGGCGCGCGGCGAGCTGCTGGCGGTCTTCGACGCCGACTTCGTGCCGCAACCCGAGTTCCTGCGGCTCGCCGTGCCCTATTTCGCCGATCCGGGCATCGGGCTGGTGCAGGGCCGCTGGCTGCACATCAACCGCGCCTACTCGCTGCTGACCCGCGTGCAGTCGATCTTCCTCGACGGCCATTTCATGATCGAGCACATCGCGCGCAACCGCAGCAACTGCTTCTTCAACTTCAACGGCACCGCCGGGGTCTGGCGGCGCGAGGCGATCGTGGACGGCGGCGGCTGGGAGCACGACACGCTGACCGAGGACCTCGACCTCTCCTATCGCGCCCAGCTCATCGGCTGGCGGTTCCTCTACCTGCCGGAGCTGGCGGTCCCCTCCGAGCTGCCGGTGGACGTCAACGGCTTCAAGACGCAGCAGTACCGGTGGGCCAAGGGGGCGATCCAGACCGGCCGCAAGCTGATCGGCCGCGTGCTGCGGTCGCCGCTGCCGCCGCGCGTCAAGTTCGAGGCCTTCGTGCATCTCACCAACAACATCAGCTATCCCTTGATGCTGCTGCTGTCGCTGCTCATCTTCCCGGCGATGCTGCTGCGCCGCGGCACGGCGATGCGCTGGCTGGCGATCGTCGACTTCCCTTTCTTCCTTTCCGCCACCGCTTCGGTGCTGGTGTTCTACCTGATGAGCCAGGTCGCGGGCGGCAGCGGCTGGCGCCGGCAGCTGCGCTACCTGCCGGCCCTGATGGGCATGGGCATCGGCCTGTCGGTGGTCAACAGCCACGCGGTGCTGTCGGGGCTGGTGCAGGAGGGCGGCACCTTCCACCGCACCCCCAAGTACCGCATCGAGAGCAGCGGCCAGGACTGGCGCGGCAAGCGCTACCGCGCCGGGGTCAGCTCCTCGTTCGCGGTCGAGGCACTGCTCGCGGTCTACTTCATCTTCTGTAGCGTCTATGCAGCGATGAACGGCATGTGGATGTCGATCCCCTTCCTCTTCCTCTTCGTGCAGGGCTACGGCTACATGGCGTTCCTCTCGATCGTGCCCGCCCTCGACGGCCTGCGCCTGGCCCGCGCCGGCGCCAGCTGGCAGAACTGACTCAAACACTTAGAACAACGAAGTTGTTTAAGTGTTTGAGATGTCGCGTCGCGTGAAGCGACGCGACGCGGTTGCATAACCGGCGACCGTTGTCGAAGAGTGGTGTCCGTCAGCCTCCGACCGGGCGCCGACTGCCGCGGCATCGATGAGCAGCGCACCCGCTCAGGGCAGGCCGAGCTGGCGGCG
>WNFI01068855.1_pt1 | contig 10711 bp, 6 predicted proteins | sample 5400471 | NCBI WGS metagenome assembly WNFI01 (sample SAMN13153348, study PRJNA577476) | soil metagenome | isolation source: 100 cm saprolite on Douglas fir-dominated hillslope | place: USA:California | collected 2013-09-17 | reverse complement strand
GTGGTTGAGAGGACAGCAATTCCGGAGGCGTCCTGCAATAAAAGATACTTTCCGTTGGGACTGAAATGAAGAGTGGCCTCGGGACTGCGCAGAGGCGGGGTAAGAACGGATTTGGAAAGCACCGAATGAAGATTCTGCCGGGGAGGGTCCGACTGAGGGGAGGAGAACAAGCAGGGCGGAGAGTCGAAGAGCGGCAAAGAAATAGCAACGCAGAGACTTAAGAAAGGGATGGCGTGCGGCAAGGGAGCGGGCAGTCGCCACATGAATGGTTTCCGGAGAATAACGCGGAGGAGTCTAGCATCAAGAAGCAGGCCAATCCAGGCAGAGTAAATCGCAGTGCTGGAGGGAGTGGAGGGCTAAACTCGCGACGGAGGCTGTCCGAATCTGGACAAAGCATCCCAAAATCGCGCAACGCGTGGTATAAGACGGCCTGGCGTGTTGGGAGTAACACAGTCAAAGGAAAGAGGTTAGATTTGATCGGCACGGTGGATTGCGGATTGCACTTCTATCTTCGACATCACTTCTCTAAAATGCGGGCAAGACGGATGTAGATGTAAAGGTGGTGGCAGCTTTTATCGCTTGGGAGGCTGACTTCCGGGAAGGAAGAGCAAAATCATGTCATTCCTTAGAGATCTGAGAGTTGCGTTCTATTCGCTCATGCGGACGCAGGGGCTCGCGATCACCGTGATCCTGACCCTGGCGTTGGGAATCGGCGCCAACGCCGCCATCTTCACGCTAGTGCGCGGTGTGCTGCTGAAGCCTCTCGTCAACCGCGACGAGGACCGGCTGATCTACATCCGCCAGAGCGCCCCAGGCACAGGAGACGACGACACAGCGTTCTCCGTGCCAGAAATCCTTGATTTGCGCGCCAGCGTTAAAACCCTGAGCGCGTTCGGCGATTTCTCAACCACGGAATTCACGGTGATCGGCTTGGGTGAGCCTCGCGTAGTGCAAGCCGGCGTGGTCGGCGGCAACTTCTTCGAAGTCATGGGCCTCCATCCGGTGCTCGGTCGTCTCATCGGACCTCAAGACGATGGTCCGAAAGCCGCGGGGGTCGTGGTTCTCACGTATCGTTTCTGGGCGACCAACCTCGGGAAAGATCCTTCCGTCCTCGGCAAAACCGTCCGGCTGGACAGCGGACTCATGGGGGACCGTTCAGGCACCGTTATCGGCGTCCTCGAACCCTCTATCCCCTATCCTCAAGACACCGAACTCATTGCCAACATTGTGACCAGCCCACACCACCTGTCGGCAACGATGGTGACGGGCCGCGTGCATCGCATGACGGAGCTTTTCGGGCGTCTCGCCCCCGGTGCTACCGTCGAACAAGCGCGCGCGGAGTTGCGCTCGGCTTACGGAGCTATGATCAAAGAACATCCCGAAGCATACCCGGCCAATGCGAATTACCAGATCGGGGCCAAGCCGCTTCGCGAACAGATCACTTCGGGCGCCCGAACCGTGCTGCTGGTGCTGCTGGCAGCGTCAGCGCTGGTATTCGTCATCGCGTGTTCCAACGTCGCCAACTGTGGCGCGGGGGCCGCTGTTGGTGTATGGAGCGCGCAGCCGTTGGTGGCCATCCTGGCCCGTTACGCGTCGCGCTTCTCGGTCCGCGCGCTGGATTTGACGGTCGATTCCAGCCTGCTCTGGGTAGGGGCGGCGCTGGCCGTCGTCGCCGCGGTGATTTTAGCTTTTGTTCCGCGGCTGCCGTCGGCGGACACCTCCAATGGCCATAGCCTATCGAGCGGCACTGCACGGATCACCGGCAGCACGAGCCGCCGCCAGCGCATCTTCGCAGTGACGCAAATCGCCGCATCCTTCGTGCTTCTGGCTGGCGCAAGTACGGTGATCACTACGCTAATCGCCTTGCAAACGGCGCAGACAGGTCTCGACATGCGTCACGTCCTCACCATCAGCGTTCCCCCTATGTCCCATGGAAAGACGCCTGAGCAAGTGATCGAATTCTACAAGGAGTCGATTCGCCGCATTGATGCGCTACCCGGCGTGAACAAGACAGCTTTCGGTCTGTCGGTCCCGTGGCGCGATGTCGGTGCCAGTGGTTTCGGTCTACAATTCTCCGCCGATGGTCATGTTCACAAGCCCGGCGAGGATCCTCGCGCGCAGTTGCGCGTCGTCTCTCCCGGATTCTTTGCAGCGCTCGGAGTACCTATCCTTAGCGGCCGCGATTTCGACGAACTCGACGGCCAAAAAGGCAAAGAGCCCGTCGCTATCGTCAGCGAGACGCTCGCAAAGCGCATGTTCCCCAATCAAGATGCCGTCGGCCGACACGTCTATTGGACGGATCCGGTGCTGCAATTCGCTCCCGGGATCAACGCCGCGCCGCACCGCATCATCGGCGTCACGGCCGACATAGACGACCAACACGTCGTTCCTGAGCCAATCGTCACGTTCTACAGTCCCTTTGAAGAAGGTCCCATCTTTGGCGGCCGCCTTTTCATCCACACCTCCGCAAATCCTTATTCGCTGGTCACCCCCAATTGCGTTGGTTGGCGTCGCAGGCGTGCTGGCGTTTTCCGTCAGCGCGCGGACCCGCGAATTCGGAATCCGGCTGGCGCTTGGATCGCAGCCGCGAAATCTCCTGAAAGGTGTTATCGCCGAAGGCGCTGTGATAGCTGCTGCAGGCGTCCTCGCGGGCGCGGCTTTCGGATTCGTGCTGGCGCGTTTGGCAGGCAGCTATTTCCCGGACATGAAGATGCCGGGGGTGTTGCCCGTGTTCCTCTCTGCGTTCGTGCTGCTGGCCGCCGCCGTGGTCGCGTCGTGGCTGCCGGCCGCGCGCGCCGCGCGCATCGACGTCATACAGGCTCTTCGCGCCGAGTGAATTGCAGGGGGCGATTCGCCCGCCACTGCTGAGCGGTTTCGAGCTGCTTCGTTCCAGTTCGTGAGAAGAATCAGCGGCTTTAGCAGATGGTTAGCTATGCGCGTCGATCCAACGGTAGCGTCGGCATAGACGATTGGCTCTTCGCCTCGATGGTCCCCAAGCGCACCGTACCTCTTTATGCAAGTGCGGCGGCGCGATTCCTTGTCAGCGGGAGCCTATTTGCGCTGAGATAGTAGCGTGATGTTTCTACCTTTCCGACCAACAGGTGCAGCATGAGATCGAGCGCCAAATACCTCGCCGTACTTTTTTGCCTGATATTGCCAGGGATCGCCCGAGCGCAAAGCGTGGGGCAGGTGGAATGCCCGCGAGGAGACGGATACGTCTACCTTTACAGTTCGATGACGACGCTGGATGTGCGCACGACACTGCAGTGTGGCGAGCAGGTACAGATTACCGGGCGGTACGACCGCTATTTCGGAGTGCGCACAGCCAAGGGCGACATCGGTTACGTTCCAGTGGAGAGCCTGCTCTTGGTGAAGGACAAGCCAGGGGTCAAACCGCCGGAACCAAAGACGATACAGCCTGCCAGGGAGCGAATTATGTATGACGCGCCGGCAAAACACGCGGAAGTTGCGCCGGTTGCGCCGTCCTCGCCTTCGGAAATCACATTGCGCAATGGCACAGCGATTCACTTGAAACTGGGCAAGACGATTTCTTCCGCGACGGCGCACGTTGGCGACATCGTGGATTTAACGGTCGTGGAAGAGGTGATGGTAGATGGCATTTCGGTGATTCCCGCGGGTTCAGCGGCGATTGGTTTGGTCTCCGAGGCAGAACCGAAAAAACGCATGGGCCACGGCGGAAAGCTGGCTTTCAGCGTGAACTTCGTGCGGCTGAAGGACGACGAAAAGGCGACGGTCCGGTCCTTCCAAGAGACTACTGGTTCAAATAATTCGACGGGAGCGATTAATCCACTGTCTTCCGGGAAGGAAGTCGTTTTCACGCAGGGCATGGAATTCACCGCTTACGTTGATGGGGACATGCCGCTGAAGCGAGAGGATTTTCAGGCGGAAAGAAACCGCCCCAGCTCTGCACCTGTTTCCCCCGATCGCAAACCCTAAGCGCCGCGCGGTCTTTGAAAAACGCGCCGGTCCGCAGTTAGGCCATTTTCTCCTGAACCCCACCGTTCGAATGCGGCGTTTTTGGCACTACATTGCTTCCGCACTTGCCATTGGACGCGGCCCTTGGCAGACTTTGCCCGTGCTGATTGGACTCTTCCCAGAATTGGACGCGCCAGGCGGTGTACAGCGAGCGGGACGCCATTTGGCGGCGGTGCTGACGGAATTCGCAGCAAGCCGCGGGATGGACTGCCGCCTGCTCAGCTTGAACGATTCGCCGGAACTGCACCGGATGACGCTGGGAGGTCGTGAGTTTGTGTTCACGGGATGCGACCGAGCGAAGGGGCGATTCACGGTGACGGCACTGCGAGCAGCGCGGCGCAAAGCGAAAGTGGTGCTGGCCGCGCATCCCAATCTGGGGCCGGTGGTGCAGGCGATGCGGATTGTGGCGCCGCGGATGAGGAGCATTATCTGCACGCATGGGATTGATGTCTGGGAGCCGCTGGGTGGATTGCGCCGACGGGCGTTGCGAAACTCCAACCTGGTTCTGGCGCCGAGCAAAGATACCGCGGAGCACGTTGCGTCAGAGCAAGGAGTCGCGCGCGGACGGATTCGGGTGCTGCCGTGGGCGCTCGATCCACAATTCGAGGCTCTGATCGCGGCGAGTTCACAAGGCGCTCCGCCGCGCGAGTTTCCTGCCGGGCGGGTGATCCTGACGGTGGGCCGCTGGCTGGCGACGGAAAGATACAAGGGCATGGACACGTTGATTACAGCGCTGCCAAGGCTGCTGACGCGCTGGCCGGAAGTGCAACTGGTTTTGGTGGGAACCGGCGATGACCGGGCGTGGCTGGAAGACCTGGCAGAAAAAAACGGCGTTAACCGCCACGTGCATTTCCTGCCGGGATTGAGCTATTCGGAACTTGCCGCGTGCTACGCGGCTTGCGAAATTTTTGCGTTGCCCAGCAGTGGAGAGGGATTTGGATTGGTGTATCTGGAAGCCATGGCTTGCGGCAAACCAGTGATCGGCGGAGCGCATGGCGGGGCGCCGGAAATCATCGAAGACGGAGTGACCGGATACCTGGTGCCACACGGTGATCCAATTCAGCTGGCTACGTCGATTGAAGCATTGCTGGCCGACCCGGCGCATGCGAAAGAAATGGGCGCGCGCGGGAAGCGGCGCGCGGAGAACGAATTCCGCTTTAATGTCTTCGCGAAATCACTGAAAAAAATCCTGCGCGAACAATGCGAATCCTGAACGTCACGGAAACGTACGCTCCCTTTCTAGAATTTGGCGGCCCGCCCGTGAAGGTGCGCGCGCTTTCCGAAGGACTGGCGCGGCGAGGCCACCAGGTGACAGTGCTGACGGCCGACTGGGGGCTGGAAAAAAGGATGCAGGGACAGGAAAAGGAAACTACGGCAGAGCGATCGCCGTTCGGGTGGCGGCGGCAGGAAAATGGCGTACAGGCCATTTATGTGCCGACTTGGTTGCGCTATCGAACAGTGAGCTGGAATCCGGCGGTCAATCGTTATTGCCGGGCGCGGTTGCAGAACTTCGATGTCGTGCATATTTTCGGGCTCTACGACTTGCTGGGCCCAGCGGTAGCCGCAGAGAGCCGCAAACGCGGGCTACCCTATGTGCTTGAGCCCATCGGAATGTTCGTGCCCATTGTGCGAAATGTGTGGTTAAAACGGATGTACCACGCGATCTGGGGGAAGCGATTGTTTGCGGGAGCAAGCACGGTGATCGCGACTTCGGAGCAGGAAATCGAGGAGTTGGCCAGTGGTGGGGTCTCCCGGGCAAGAGTGGTACTTCGAAGGAACGGGGTGGAGGTTCCTTCTACCTGGCCGGAACGAGGCACGTTCCGGAAGGAGCGAGGGATTTCGCCGGAAGAAAAATTGGTGTTGTTCTTAGGGCGTCTGTCCACCAAAAAGAGTCCGGATTTACTCTTGCAAGCATTCGCGGAACTTTCCAGGGCCTCGAGCGGAATACCAATGATACTGGTTTTCGCGGGACCGGACGAGGGCGGACAAAAATCGGAATTGGAGCAAATGGCGGAGCGATTGGGCGTTCGAACAAGAGTACAATTCGCCGGGCCGATATTTGGCGAGACCAAGTGGGCGGCTTACCGCGATGCGGATGTTTTCGTGCTGCCGTCGCAGAATGAAAACTTCGGGAATACGGCGGCAGAAGCGGTAGCCGCGGGGACACCGGTGATCGTCACGGAACAATGCGGGATAGCGCCCCTGCTTGCTGATGAAGCTGGACTGGTGGTGGACCACGACAAGACGTCGATTGCCAAGGCTCTTGAGCGGATGCTAGGTGAACCTGAACTAGCGTCGCGTCTCGCGAGGGGATGTGCAAGCGTCACGGCGCGGCTGAACTGGGACGAACCGGTACTCGGGATGGAAACGCTGTATACCGCGCTTGCCTCAAAGCATGGGTCAGGGCAGAATCTAGGCTAGTGGAGTAGTCCATTGCCAACGCGCCGACATCGGGTTTTTCGGAGCATCTGGTGGGGCAGCAATCTGCTGCTGTCCATTGCGTTCGTGGCGATGCTTTATTCTTGTGTCCGGGAATATTCCGTGCGCAGGTATCTCGACGGATTCTCAGACGCGATCGTGCCCAATAGTGTGCCCGAAGCACGAAAAGTCCAGGCCATCCTGGATTGGATGCGCGCCGAGCCGTCGCGAGCCGAGGCGACGAATCCAGAGGCGCTGGCAAAGCGCGATCCGGAGATAACGCTAACCTACCGGCAATTGCTAAACGTCTGCGGAACAGCGACGAATGCTTTCTTGAATCTGGCGCGAAGTTCGGATCTGCGAGTGCGCCGCCTGCTGCTGTTATCCCCCGATCGACAGACGAAGCATGTAGTTGCCGAGGTATTGATCAACCAACGATGGATAATCGTCGATCCCACGTACCGGATCATCATGAAGGATGCGAAGGGTAATTTCATGACGCGCAAGGAATTGCAGAATCCAGCCATCTTTGCGCAGGTTACTGGAGCTATCCCGAACTATCCGCAGGAGTACAACTACGACCAATTCGCGCATATACGGCTGGCGCGGCTGCCACTCGAAGGGCTACATCTGCGGAGGTTGCTGGACCGCATCAGTCCGGGGTGGGACGAAGCGGTCGACTGGAGTTTACTCCTCGAGCGAGAGTCTTTTTTCTATCTGGTGGTCAGCGGCGTGGCGACGCTGTTCTTCCTGCTTTTAAGGGCGGTACTGGCCTGGTACGCGGACAGCCGTTTGAGAATTCCACGTTTTCATCTGCGAGAGCATGCCGTCCGAGCCGGTGCCGCCTTCTTCTCCCCGCCGGAGATTAAACAGTAGCGTGTGCGGGATCTGCGGCGTCGCGTTTGCTTCGCGCAGCGGGGATGCCGAAGCTCGCGTGCGAGCGATGACCGCGGCGATGCGCCATCGCGGTCCGGATGAAGAGGGATTCCTTGCCGGCGACGCGCGAGCGCCGGGACTTGCCCTGGGGATGCGCCGGCTAAGCATCATCGATCTGGCCGGCGGCCACCAGCCCGCCTGGAACGAAACCAAGGACGTCGCGGTCATATGCAATGGCGAGCTTTACAACTATCGCGACTTGCGCGAGCGCCTGACGCTTTGCGGTCACCGCTTCAGCACCCAATCGGACACGGAAATTCTGGTTCATGCGTGGGAAGAATGGGGCGAAGACTGCTTGACCGAACTGCGGGGTATGTTCGCGTTCGCACTGCTGGATCTTCGCGAGCGTTACGCCACGGCGCCGATCCTGTTGCTGGCACGGGACCCGCAGGGCATTAAACCGTTGTATTACACGCAAACGCCAGAGGGATTTGCATTCGCCTCGGAGATACGAGCGCTGCTTGCCAGTGGAGTGGTGCCCAAGAGGTTGTCACAGGATGCCGTCACTTCGTATCTGTTATTTGGAAGCGTTTCGGAACCGGTGACACTTCTGGAGGGAGTGTTTTCACTTCCGCCTGGACATCGCATGCTGCTGCACGTTCCCGAGCGGCGGCGCGTGCCGCGAGCGCGGCCGTGGTGGGACCTCGCGGTTTCGCCCGCGGCGCGCGAACCTCGAAAACCGCGCGATCTGGCCACAGCGGCGAAACAATTACGGCCGCTTCTGGAAGACGCGGTGCGAGCGCATCTCATCGCTGATGTGCCCGTGGGATTGTTTCTATCGAGCGGATTGGACTCCGGGGCGATCGCGGCGCTTGCCGCACAGGCACGGAGCGGAATTGAAAGTTTCACGTTGACGTTTCCGGGAACGGCGTTCGATGAAGGGGAGCTCGCGAGGCTGGCGGCGAACCGGTTCAAGACAAAGCATAAGGAAGTGCCGTTGAGCGGAGAGTCGATGGTTGCGCGGCTGGATGAGGCGCTGGCCGCCCTCGATCAACCGACGATGGATGGGATCAACACTTACTTTGTTTCATGGGCCGCGAGGCAAGTTGGATTGAAAGTGGCATTATCGGGGTTGGGCGGGGATGAACTTTTCGCAGGATATCAAACTTTTGCAGACACGCCGAGACTTTCGAGGCTGATCCGGTGCGCATGGTGCGTGGGCCTATCCGGATGCTTTGCCGCATGCTTATTTCTTTGCGCGGACGCTCTTCCCGCCGGGGCAGCTCGAACGAGTCATCGAAGCGCGGTTTCGGCCGAGCACGGTGAGCGCGGACGGAGTCACACTCGATCCAACGTGGCTGGGCTGGCTGGAGCGAACGGCTGACGAAGCGCGCAAGCTGGAACCAGTTGCCGAAGTTTCCTGGCTGGAGATGCGTACGTACATGGCAAGCACACTACTGCGCGACACAGATGCAGTGAGCATGGCGCAGTCGCTAGAAGTACGCGTACCACTTCTGGACACTCCCTTAGTAGAGTTCGTGGGTTCACTGCCGGATGCGGCGCGCTGGCGGCCAGGTACGCAGAAAGCGCTGCTGGCGGAGGCGCTGGGCGATTTGCTGCCGCCGGAGATTTTGGGGCAGAAGAAACGCACGTTCACTCTGCCGTGGGAAGAGTGGCTGCACGGACCATTGCGCGCGCGGATGGAAGCGAGCTTCGGCGACCCCGCTCCGGCGCTTGCGGCTTATCTGCGTTCGGGCGGGATGCGAACGGTTTGGACGGATTTTCTTGCCGGGAAAACGACGTGGTCGCGCCCGTGGTCGTTATATGTGTTGAACGAGTGGTGCCGCCGACACCTCGCCGCATAAACTTCCTACTGAGATACACTGAAAAACACGCGAATGAATATTCTTGGGATCAATGCGTACCACGGGAACGCTTCGGCGGCGATTGTCTGCGATGGGCGGCTGATCGCTGCGGTCGAGGAGGAAAGATTTAACCGCGTGAAGTACGCGGCGGGATTTCCCGCTCAGGCGATCCGCTACTGCCTGAGGGAAGCGGGCCTCAGACTCCAGGATATCGATCACGTTGGGGTGCCGCGAAATCCGTACGCAAGGCTGGGCACGAAATTATTCTACGCGATGCGGATGCCGTCATTTGCGCGAGACCGCGTCAAGGTGCTGGCAAAATTCACCGGGATACCGGAAGCGCTGGCGGCGGCGTTTGAAGCCGATCCAAAACAAATTGAGGCAAAGTTTCATCGCGTCGAGCATCACCAGGCGCATCTGGCGAGCAGCTTTTTCGTTTCGCCGTTCGAACGAGCCGCCTTGCTTTCCGCCGACGGGCTTGGCGATTTTGCGAGCACCATGTGGGGCGCCGGAGCTGGCAATCAAATGAGGATCGACGGCGCGGTGGCCTTTCCGCATTCGCTCGGTTTGTTTTACACCGCGGTGACACAGTATCTGGGATTTCTGAAATTTGGGGACGAGTACAAGGTCATGGGACTTGCGGCCTACGGCCAACCGGAAAAAATGGGTGTCTTCCGGGACATCGTGCGTTTTGAAAGTGGTTCCAACGGCAACGGATTTCGTCTTGGGCTCGAGTACTTCACGCATCACAGGACGGGCCCGGAAATGACCTGGGCTGAAGCAGATAAAACACCGACGCAGGGGAAAGTTTTTTCGGAGGAGATCGCCAAGCATCTAGGACCGGCGCGCGCTCCCGAGGAAGAGTTGGAAGATCGCCACCGCAATCTGGCGTGTTCGCTGCAGGCAAGGCTTGAAGAGGTTTATCTGGGCATGTTGAAAAAACTCGGCGAGCGAACTGGGCTGAGGGCCGTGTGCCTGGCAGGTGGCGTGGCATTCAATTGCGTGGCCAACGGGAAAATCTTTGATGCGACACCGTTCGAACAGGTCTACGTTCATCCGGCGGCGGGAGACGCGGGCCTCGCAGTGGGCGCCGCGTACTATATCTGGCATCAGAAATTAGGCAAGCCGCGATCGTTCGCGATGGAACACGCGTATTGGGGCCCTGGATATTCGCGGGATGAGATTCGCCGCGCGATAGATTCAAATGGCCTGACGAAGAGCGGCTATTCCATTACGGAATTGGGCGAAGAAGAACTGCCGCGGCGCGCTGCGGCGATCATTGCGGACGGAAAAATTCTGGGCTGGTTTCAGGGCCGCGCCGAATGGGGCCCGCGCGCGCTGGGTAATCGAAGCATCGTCGCCGATCCGCGACGTCCGGAAATGAAGGAGATTCTCAACCGGCGGATCAAGCACCGGGAAATTTTTCGCCCGTTTGCTCCGTCCGTTCTCGCGGAAAACACCGCGGAGTATTTTGAGAAGTCCCACCCTTCGCCTTTCATGACGCTGGCCTACTCCGTACGTCCCGAAAAGCGCGACAAGATTCCGGCGCCGACGCA
>WNFI01537087.1_pt1 | contig 10712 bp, 7 predicted proteins | sample 5400471 | NCBI WGS metagenome assembly WNFI01 (sample SAMN13153348, study PRJNA577476) | soil metagenome | isolation source: 100 cm saprolite on Douglas fir-dominated hillslope | place: USA:California | collected 2013-09-17 | reverse complement strand
CAGGGCGATGGCGGCGTAGAGGTCGCCGATGTCGGTGTGGAGCGCGTCCGCGTCCACGACCTCAACCTCGCGCATGCCGAAGGCCGCAAGGTTGCGGCGCGCGAGTTCCGCGAGCTCCGGGAAGATCTCGAGCGAGCGCACTTCCCCGCCCATGGCGCGCAGGCACGCGGTGATGAATCCAGTTCCCGCTCCGATCTCGAGCACCGACTCGCCCGCGCGCGGTGCGAGCCCCTGCAGGAGGCGGCCGGTCACGCTCGGGCGCAGCATGTGCTGCCCGCACGGCAACGGCACCTCGACGTCGGCGTAGGCGCGGTAGCGCTGCTCGGGCGGCACGAACCGCTCCCGCGGCACCTCCCGCAGGACCCTCAGCACGCGCTCCTCCAGCACGTCCCAGGCCCGCACCTGCTGCTCGATCATCTGCTCGCTGGCAGTCTGCACGCTTCGGCCCCTATGCGACTTATTGCAGTACCCGGAAAAGGGCGGAAAAGGTACGGGTTTTCCCGCGTGCTGCCAAGCGGCCATGCGACGAGATATGCTGAAATACCGACGGGGCGAGGGCGTGCCTGCGCTATGCTGGCCTGGACCGCAAGCCCGGGCATGATCAAGTCCAATTAGAGAGCCCCTGGGCGACCGCGCGGGGACCCAGTGAGGACTTGAGAAGAACATTAGATGTCGATCCTCGGGCTATTGTGCCTCCTGTTCGCGTTCATCGCCGCCCTGATCCTGTTGCTCTACAGCCTGCAGCGCCGCGAGCTGCGTGCGCTGGCTGAGCTCTCGCATCAGCTGCAGGGCTTTGCCGGCGGCGCCCGGCTGCCCGGACGGGTGGACCTCGAGAGCGAGCGGCCCGAGATCGCCGGCCTGGGAACCGCCAGTTCGCCGGCTTCGTAGGCGTCGATCGAGTCGAGCTCATCGGCCGCAAGCTCGCCGACCTCGTGCCCCCGGAGTACTGCGAGCTCGTGAGCGATAACATCCGCCGCCGCCTCGCCGGGGAGACCGCCGCCGAGCGCTACGAGATCGACATGGTGGGGCTGCAGGGCCAGGTGAGCCGCCTGGAGATCGCCTCCACGGTCGTCGATTACGACCGCGGGCATGCCCTCCTCATCACGGGGGTCGAGATCATTCCCACGCTGACGAATCCCGTGCTGCGCCTCGCGGGCGAGGGCGCCGCCGAGGGACAGCTGCTCGCGCTCAGGTCGTTGGCGGAAGCGATCATCGCCACCGACCGGGACGGACGCATCAACTTTCTCAATCCGGCCGCCGAGCAGCTCACCGGCAGCACCGCCGCGACGGCGACGGGGAAGCTCCTCGAGGAGATCGTGAGTCTCGTGGATGAGACCGACCGGCGGCTACTGTCCGATCCGGTGCGCCAGGCGCTCACGAGCGGTGCGCCGGTCAACCTCAGCCGCCGCGCACTGCTCCTGTCGCGCGGCGACGGCAGCGAGCGCGCCATCGAGCTGTCCGCCTCGCCGATCAAGAGCAGCGCGCAGGAGCTCATCGGGGCGGTCGTGCTGCTGCATGACGTGACCGAGTTGCGCGGCCTCGCGCGGCAGATGTCGTATCAGGCCACGCACGATGCGCTCACCGGGCTCGTCAATCGGCGCGAGTTCGAGCGGCGACTCGAGGAAGCGGTCGACAACGGCCGTCGCGGGGACGGCCAGCACGTGCTGTGTTATCTCGACCTCGACCGCTTCAAGCTGGTCAACGATTCGAGCGGTCATCTCGCCGGAGACAGCATGCTGCGCGAGGTCGCGAAGCTGCTGCGCGACGCGGTGCGCGACAGCGACACCGTGGGCCGCCTCGGCGGGGATGAGTTCGGGCTGCTGCTGGTCGGCTGCCCGCTGGAGAAGGCGCGGCAGATCGCCGATGACCTCACCCGCTCGGTGGGCGATTACCGTTTCGTGTGGAAGGACAAGATCTTCAGCATCGGCGTCTCGGTCGGGATCGTGGAGATCTCGCGCGAGAGCGGCACGCTGGAGGAGCTGCTGGCGGCCGCCGACACCGCCTGCTACGTCGCCAAGAAGCAGGGCTCGGGGCGTGTCGCCGTGTATTCGGCCCGCGACGAGGCCGTCGCCCGCCACACCGGAGAGATCCAGTGGCTGCAGCGCCTGCAGAGCGCGCTCAAGGAGAACCGCTTTCACCTCTACCAGCAGGTGATCGTTCAGGCGCGCGGCGACGACGGCGGCCCGGCGCTCGAGGTGCTCGTGCGCCTCAAGGACGAGGCCGGTCACGAGCTGCCGCCCGCGGAGTTCGTGCGCGCCGCGGAGCGCTATCACCTGATGGGACTGGTGGACCGCTGGGTTATCCAGACGACGCTCGCGGCGCTCGGGCGCGGTGCGATCCTGCTGCCCGCCAATCGCAGTGTCGCGATCAATGTCTCCGGCCAGACACTCGGCGATGCGCAGTTCCTCGAGTTCGTGGTCGAGTGCTTCGACAGCTCGGGCGTCGCCCCGCCACAGGTGTGCTTCGAGATCAGCGAGAACGCGGTGGTCGCCAATCTCGATCAGGCGCGCCGCTTCGTCGGGGTGCTGCACGGCATGGGCTGCCAGTTTTCGCTCGATGACTTCGGCTCGGGCGTCGGCTCCTTCTCCAACCTGAAGAACATGCCGCTCGATTACCTCAAGATCGACGGCTCTTTCATGCGCAACCTGGGGGGGGATGCCGTCAACCAGGCGATGGTGACGGCGATGATCAAGCTCGCCCGTACGCTCAACTTCAAGGTGATCGCCGAGCAGGTGGAGGACGCGGCAGCGCTCGAGGCCGCGCGGCGTATGGGCGTCGATTACCTGCAGGGCTTTGCCGTCGGACGGCCGCAGCCGCTGCCGCTCGCGGCCTGAGAAGGGCGCACGGCGCCTCGCACCGCGCGGTGCCTCACTCAGCGGCCGCTCTTGGCGGGCTCGAACCTGAGCGCCACACCGTTCATGCAACCTGAAGAAGCTCGGCCAGCCGCTGCCGCTCTCGAACTTGGTATCCGAGCTGAAGAGCTCCTGGCCGCACCCGGCGCAACGGAAGGTGCCGGCGCGGTGCTCGTCGTTGAGCGCGCTGCTGCCGGCGTGCTCGGTGCCGTGCTCGCGCAGCACTTTGTACGCCTCGGGCTTGAGCTCGCGCCGCCAGTCGGCGTCCGGCTTGCTGAGCGGAAAGGAGCTCTCGGGATCCTGGCTCACAGCAGCGGTACCAGCAGCAGCGCCACGATGTTGATGATCTTGATGAGCGGGTTGATCGCCGGGCCCGCGGTGTCCTTGTAGGGGTCGCCCACCGTGTCACCCGTCACCGCCGCCTTGTGGGCATCCGACCCCTTGCCGCCGAAGTTGCCCTCTTCGATGTACTTCTTGGCGTTGTCCCAGGCGCCGCCGCCGGTCGTCATGGAGATGGCGACGAAGAGCCCCGTGACGATGGTGCCGATCAGGAGCCCCCCGAGCGCACGGATGCCGGCGCCACTTCCCATGAGCGCATTGGCCGCGAGCACGAGTGCGATCGGCACCAGGATCGGCAGGAGCGAGGGCACGATCATCTCGCGGATCGCCGCGCGCGTGAGCATATCGACCGCGCGCGAGTAGTCGGGCTTGGCGGTGCCGGCCATGATGCCGGGGATCTCGCGGAACTGGCGGCGCACCTCGTTGACCACGGCGCCCGCGGCGCGCCCCACGGCCTCCATGGCCATGGCGGCGAACAGATACGGCACGAGACCGCCGATGAACAGCCCGATGATCACCGCCGGGTCGGACAGCGTGAAGCTCGCGAGCTTGCCGGCCGCCTCGAGGTTGTTCGTGTAGTCGGCGAACAGCACCAGGGCCGCGAGCCCCGCGGAGCCGATCGCATAGCCCTTGGTGACCGCCTTGGTGGTGTTGCCGACCGCATCGAGCGGATCGGTGATGTCGCGGACCTGGCGCGGCAGGTGCGCCATCTCGGCGATGCCGCCGGCGTTGTCGGTGATGGGGCCATAGGCATCGAGCGCCACGATCATGCCGGTCATCGACAGCATCGCGGTCGCTGAGATCGCGATGCCGTAGACCCCATCGAGCGTGTGCGCGCCCCAGATCGCCAGGCACACCGCGATGACCGGCAGCGCCGTGGCTTTCATGGACACGCCGAGGCCGGCGATGATGTTGGTGGCATGCCCGGTGCGCGAGGCGCTCGCCACCTTGCGCACCGGGCTGTACTCGGTGGCCGTGTAGTACTCGGTGATCATGATCATCGCGGCCGTGAGACCCAGTCCGATCAGCGCACAGCCGTAGAGCGGCGCGAGCTTGCCGGGCATGATCGCGCGCGTGATGAAGTAGAAGGCGAGCGCGGAAGCTGCGCCCGAGACGATCAGACCCTTGTAGAGCGCGTTCATGATCTTGCCGCCGGCGCCCGCCGACACGAAGAACGTGCCGATGATCGAGGCGACGATCGAGGCCGCCCCGAGGGCGAGCGGATAGCTGACCGCGGCGGAAACGGCGGCGCCACCCTGGGCGGCGAACAGCATGCCGCCGAGCAGCATCGTCGCGACGATCGTCACCGCGTACGTCTCGAAGAGGTCGGCGGCCATGCCCGCGCAGTCACCGACGTTGTCCCCGACGTTATCGGCGATCACCGCGGGATTGCGCGGATCGTCCTCCGGGATCCCCGCCTCGACCTTGCCCACCAGGTCCGCGCCGACGTCCGCGCCCTTGGTGAAGATGCCGCCCCCGAGACGGGCGAAGATCGAGATGAGCGAGCCGCCGAAGGCGAGACCGACGAGAGCATGCAGTGCACCCTCGGTGCTCACGCCGGCGAGCTGGCGCAGCACCAGGTAGTAACCGGCGACGCCAAGGAGCGCGAGCCCCACCACCAGCATGCCGGTGATCGCCCCGCCGCGGAACGCGACTTTGAGCGCCGCATTCAGGCCCTCGGTTGCCGCCTGCGCGGTGCGCACGTTGGCGCGCACCGAGATGTTCAGCCATGGCGCCGGACTGCACCGCCGCGGCGATCTCCTGCATGCGCTCGTTGCCCGCCGGCAGGCGCAGGATCGAAGCCATCTGCAGCACGCCGTAAAGCACCGCCAGCACACCCGCGCCGATCGCGGCCCACAGCCACCCGCTGGCATCCATCGAGGGACCTCCCCCAAAAAAGGCCGCGCACTATAGCACGGCGGCTCCCGCTTTCAGGCCGGCCATGATGCGCGCGGCTGCGCTGCAGCAACGCTTCAGATCCTGAATTCGCGGGCGAGCTTTTTCTTCACCGGCACGCCCCGGATGTGCACGTAGTCGGGGAGTCCCTTGCGGTAGGGCGGGTAGGCCTCGCCCGCGATCAGCGGCTCGAGATAGCGGCGGCAGGCGTCCGTGATGCCGAAGCCGTCCGCGCGGATGTGTTCGGGAGGGAGCTTGCGCTCCTGGTTGGCGACTGCATCGAGCGGCACGTGGCCGAGCGTCCAGCGGTACGGGCGCGAGGCCTTGCGCACGATCACCGGCATCACCGCGTTCACGCCCCGCACGGCGAGCTCGACCGCCGCCTTGCCCACCGCATAGGCCTGCTCGACGTCGACGCGTGAGGCGATGTGGCGTGCCGAGCGCTGCAGATAGTCGGCCACCGCCCAGTGATACTTGTAACCGTGGGCCTCGCGCACCATGTTGGCGACGACCGGCGCGACGCCGCCGAGCTGGGTGTGTCCGAAGGCATCGCGGGTGCCGGCGTCGGCGAGGAAGCGCCCGTCCGCGTAGGCCGCCCCCTCGGAGACGACGATCACGCAGTAGCCGTAGGCCTCCACGCACTCGCGCACGCGCGCGAGGAACTTCGCCTGCTCGAACGGCACCTCGGGGAAGAGGATGACATGCGGCGGCGCCGCGGGGCCTGAGCCGGCGAGGCCGCCGGCGGCGGCGATCCAGCCGGCATGCCGCCCCATCACCTCGAACACGAACACCCGGGTCGACGTGCGCGCCATCGAAGCCACATCGAGCGCAGCCTCGCGCGTGGACACCGCGACGTACTTGGCCACCGAACCGAAGCCCGGGCAGCAGTCGGTGTGCGGCAGGTCGTTGTCGACTGTCTTCGGCACCCCGACGCAGGTGATCGAATAGCCGAGCTGCGTGCCGAGCTGCGACACCTTGAGCGCCGTGTCCATCGAATCGTTGCCGCCGTTGTAGAAGAAGTAGCCGATGTCGTGGGCGCGAAACACCTCGATCAGCCGCTCGTACTCGGCGCGATTCTGCTCGATGCCCTTCAGCTTGAAGCGTGCCGAGCCGAACGCGCCGGCCGGGGTGTGCTTCAGGGCGCGGATGGTCGCCTTGCTCTCGCGGCCGACATCGATCAGGTCCTCGGTGAGCGCTCCTACGATGCCGTGACGCCCCGCGTACACCCGCCGGATGCTCCTCGAGCGCATCGCCGTCTCGATGACGCCGCACGCGGAAGCGTTGATGACGGCCGAGACGCCGCCGGACTGGGCATAGAAGGCGTTTCGAGGGGCGATCCTCTTCATGGCGCGAAGAATAACGCAACGCGCCGACCCGCGTGCGCGGAGGGCGCGCGTTGACCTCGCCCGGGGCCGCCGGTAACGTGGCGCACAACATGCGCATCGTTCTCCTGGGCGCGCCCGGCTCCGGCAAGGGCACGCAGGCTCAGCGTCTCATCGAGCGGGCAAGAATCCCGCAGGTCTCCACCGGGGACCTGCTGCGTGCCGCCGTGGCCCGCGGGAGCGAGCTCGGCCGCCTCGCGCGCGAGGCCATGGACGGCGGCCGACTCGTCGATGACTCACTCGTGCTCGGCATGATCCGCGAGCGCCTCGCCGAGCGCGACACACGCCGCGGTTTCATTCTCGACGGTTTCCCGCGCAACCTCGCCCAGGCACACGCGCTCGAGCGGCTGCTCGAGTCAGTGTCCCAGCCCCTCGATGCCGTCGTGCAGCTCGAGGTCGATGCGCGCGAGCTCGTACGGCGCATCGCGGGCCGGCGCACCTGCGCCGACTGCGGGCGCGTGTTCAACGTGCTCACGGGGGCGGCGGGCGGCACGAACGCGGCGTGTCCGCAGACGGGCGCTCCCCATCGCCTGGTGCAGCGCCCCGATGACAACGAAGCGACGGTGGCCGAGCGGCTGCGGGTGTACGAGGAGAAGACCCGGCCACTCATCGACTTCTACCGCGCCCGCGGCCTGCTGCGCGTGATCGACGCCGACGCCGGCGTCGATGAGGTGACGCGGCGGCTGGTGCGGGCGCTCGGGGCGCGACTGCCGCCGCGGGCGCCCCGGCGCGGGAAGCCGGTCACGACGCGCCGCGCGCGGCCGGCCGCGCCGCGCCGTGCGCGACGGGTCAAAGCGAGCGGGGCTAGGCACGCTCGCGCTCGAAGCCTACAGCGCCTCGAGCAGCCGCTGGCCGAGGCGCTCGAGTCGCCACCCGCGCAGCACCGCCACGTCGCGCCGACCCTCGGCGAGCCGCTCGAGATCGCGCCGCGTCGCGAGCACTTCGGGCGCGAGGCTCAGCTCCGCCGCAACCGCCTGGCTGATCGCGCCGAGCTTTTTCACCAGCGCTGCTGTTGCCGGATCGGGCCGCGCGCGGCCCGGGGCGGGCGGCGCCGGATCGGGAACGGCGGCGGCCTCGACCTCGGCGAGCAGCTCCGCGCCGCGGCGCTTCACCACGCCCGGCTGAATGGCCGGGATCTGCGCGAGCGCCGCGAGCGTGCGCGGCACCCTGAGCACGATCTCGCGCAGCACCGCATCGTCGAGGATCCAGCCGCGCGGCCGGTTGGATTCACTGGCAAGCCGCTCGCGCCAGGCGCCGAGCGCGCGCGCGAGGCGCAGCCGCCCCGGATCGAGCTCGCGCAGACCCCGGATGCGCAGCCAGGCATTCCCGGGCTCGGGTGTGAGCGCGCTGGTATCCGCGAGCGCCGCGAGCTCCTCCCGCAGCCACTCGCGGCGGCCGAGACGCGCGATCTCGTCCTCGAGCTGCGCGGCGAGCGGCAGCAGGTAGCGCACGTCGTCGAGGGCGTATTCGATCTGCGCGGCCGAGAGCGGCCGGCGCGACCAGTCGGTGCGCGTGTGAGACTTGGGCAGCTCGCGCTTCAGCAGCCGCCGCGTGAGCTCGGCATAGCCGATCTGCGCCGGCAGGCCGATGAGCGCGGCGGCGACCTGCGTGTCGAGGAGCGGAGCCACGCGGCCTGCGAGCGGCAGCAGCACTTCCAGATCCTGCCGTGAGGCGTGCATCACCTTCACCACGCCGGGGGAGGCGAGCACCGCGGCCAGGGGCGTCAGATCGGTGAGTGCGAGCGGGTCGATGCACGCGGCCTCCTCGGGTGCGCCGATCTGCACGAGGCACAGCTGCGCCCGGTAGGTGCGCTCGCGCAGGAATTCGGTGTCGAGGCCGAGGCGCGGCTGTACGCTCAGACGCTCGAAGAGCCCGGCCAGCTCGGGCGGTGTGTCGAGGACGTGTGGCAAACGAGTGCGGATGATGATCTGTACAATCCTACCGTCCATTATGCGGGGCACGTGCCGGCATCGAAAGTCATGAGGGAGCTCGTTCGGCTGTTCGCGCAAATCGCCCTGCTGCGCCGGGGTCCGCAGGACCTGCCTGCCTCGATGCTGCTGCTCGTGCTCACCGTCGGCTTCTACCTCGGCGTGAACTGCGTCGTGGCGAGCGTGCTTCCGCCGGTCAAGGACTGGGCGGCGCAGGTGCTGATCGACGCCCTGTTCACGCTGCTGTGGTACGTGGCGCTCCTGAGGCTCCTCGGGCGGGGGGAGCGCTTTGTGCAGACCGCGACCGCGGTGTTCGGGCTGCAGGCGCTGCTCTCACCGCTGCTGATCGCCTCCGACTGGCTGATGCTGCGTTTCAGCCAGAATACGCTGTGGCAGCTGCCGGTCGCGTGCGCGGGGCTGCTGCTCATCGTCTGGCTGATCGCCGCCAGCAGCCAGATCGTGAAGGCGGCGCTCGAATGGTCGAGCCCGGCGAGCGTGGTGCTCGTGATCCTGCAGACCTTCACCGGAAGACTCCTCCTGCTCGCGTTGTTTCCTCCGAGCAGCGCCTGAGCGCTCGCACCGATGCGCGTTCATATCCTCGGCATCTGCGGCACGTTCATGGGCGGCGTCGCCGCGCTCGCCCGGGCCGCGGGCTTCACCGTCAGCGGCTCCGATCGCAACGTCTACCCGCCGATGAGCACGCAGCTCGAGTCCCTCGGCATCGCCCTCACCGAGGGTTTCGAGGCCGCGCAGCTCACCCCCGCCCCCGATGTGGTGCTGGTCGGCAACGTGATGACGCGCGGCATGCCGGTGATCGAGGCGCTGCTCGAGAGCTCGCTCCCCTACGCCTCGGGACCGGAGTGGCTCGCGCGCGAGGTGCTCAGCCCGCGGCACGTGCTCGCGGTGGCCGGCACCCACGGCAAGACCACGACGGCCGCGCTCCTCGCCTGGATTCTCGAGCATGCGGGCCTCGACCCCGGCTTCCTGATCGGCGGTGTGCCGGAGAACTTCGGCGTGAGCGCCCGCTTGAGTCGCGGGCGCCCGTTCGTGATCGAGGCGGACGAGTACGACACGGCGTTCTTCGACAAGCGCGCGAAGTTCGTGCACTACCGTCCCCGCACCGTGACTCTCAACAACCTCGAATACGACCACGCCGACATCTACCCCGACGTCGCCGCCATCCAGCGCCAGTTCCATCATCTGGTACGCATCGTACCGGGGAGCGGGCGCATCCTCTGGAACGCCGCGGACGCGCGGCTGCGGCAGACGCTCGAGATGGGCTGCTGGTCGGAGCGCGAGGGCTTCTCGAGAGAGGCGCGGCCCGATGCGCGCTGGAGCGCGCGCGCGGTGTCGGGCGCGCGGGACTTCTCGCGCTTCGAGATCCTCGAGGACGGCCGGCCGCTCGGCACGGTGGAGTGGGCGCTCATCGGCGCCCACAACGTCGAGAACGCGCTCGCTGCGATCGCGGCGGCACGGCACGCGGGGGTGGACGTGCCGCGCTCGCTCGCCGCACTGAAGAGCTTCCGGGGCATCGCCCGGCGCATGCAGCTCCTCGGGGAGGTGCACGGCGTGCGGGTCTACGATGACTTCGCGCACCATCCCACGGCGATCGCGACGACGATCGACGGATTGCGCCGCCGCGTCGGCGCGGCGCGCATCATCGGCGTGCTCGAGCCGCGCTCGCACACGATGCGCATGGGGGTGCACCGCGAATCCCTGCCGGGCGCGCTCGCCGGCGCCGACGCGGTGTGGCTCTACACCCCGCCCGATCTCGGCTGGGATGCGGGCGGCTTGCTCGCGGCCCTCGGCACGCATGCCCGTGCGAGCGCCGACGTGGACGCGCTCGCGCGCGAGCTCGCCCGCACGGCGCGGCCCGGCGATCACATCCTCGTCATGAGCAACGGCGGCTTCGGCGGGCTGCACGGCAAGCTCCTCGCCGAGCTGCGACGGTCGGCGCCGTCTTAGGTCCTGATCAAGTGCCGCCGGCTTCCCTGCCGCTCTTTCCGCTGAACACCGTGTTGTTTCCGGGCGGGCCGCTGCCGCTGCGCATCTTCGAGGCGCGCTATGTGGACATGGTGCGCCGCTGCCTGAGGGAGCACAGCTCCTTCGGCGTGGTGCTCATCCTCGCGGGCGCCGAGGCAGGCGCGGTGTCGGAGGTCGCCGAGATCGGCACGAGCGCGCGGGTGGTGGATTTCGACACGCTGCCGGACGGATTGCTCGGCATCACCTGTCTCGGCGGCGAGCGCTTCCGCCTGCTGCGCCGCTGGCAGCAGAGCGACGGGCTGCACGTGGGCGAGGTCGAGTGCCTGCCGGCG
>WNFI01060722.1_pt1 | contig 10712 bp, 9 predicted proteins | sample 5400471 | NCBI WGS metagenome assembly WNFI01 (sample SAMN13153348, study PRJNA577476) | soil metagenome | isolation source: 100 cm saprolite on Douglas fir-dominated hillslope | place: USA:California | collected 2013-09-17 | reverse complement strand
GGGGCTACACAAGGGACGCTGCGATAAGACCTAACAAGCCAGACCGTCTTCGTGCAGAATTTTCGCTTTTTAGTCTGCTCTTGGCACTTCTTTCGATAAAATGACCCTTCCAGCCTCGTTTGTAACCCGGAAGGAGGCTCGAAATCGCAGGTTCTGTGCGTTTGGGGAAATTGAGAAGACGGTTGCGAACGAATCCAGAAGACCTTGACGGACGTTTGAGTCCACAACGCCGATGCTATGAGACCGTTTCAGGTCGAATCATAGAGCGCTATTGGGTCTAATCGCAGCGTCCCTTGTGCAGCCCCATTATCGCGCCGACAAGAAAAGCCGCACGACGCTTCCTCGAGTTTTTCACGGCACAGATCAACAACGCCCATACGCGACGGGCTTATCTAAACGCGACCCGCCGCTTTGCCGACTGGTGCGCCTCCAAAGACATTCATGAGCTCACGCAGGTCCAGCCTTTCCATGTCGCGGCTTTCGTGCACGACCTGCAAGAGGAGCTATCGCCGCCTTCCGTAAAACAGCACCTGGCCGCGATTCGCATGCTCTTCGACTGGCTTGTGACCGGCCATGTTATCGACTCTAATCCGGCCCATTCTGTGCGGGGCCCGCGCTACACGGTCAAGAAAGGCAAGACGCCGGTCCTGACGCCCGAGGAGGCCCATGCGCTGATCGAGAGCATCCCGATTACCAAGAAACCAGCCAATGATACAGAGGCGGCCGATCAGCCTGATCTGCTCGGGCTGCGCGACCGCGCTTTGATCGCGATTATGGTCTATAGCTTCGCGCGGATCGGCGCCGTCATTCAGATGAAGGTTGGTGACTATTTTGTGCAGGGGCGCCGCCATTGGGTGCGTTTACACGAAAAAGGCGGCAAGGAGCACGACGTTCCCTGTCATCATCGCCTCGATCAGTGTCTGCACGATTATATCGAAGCGACCGGCATCACCGATGACATCGACGGCTATCTCTTCCGCACCGCCCGCCGCAAGACTGGCCAGCTTACAACCAATCCCCTCTTTCAGCAGGCTTTATGACCGCCGACAGGACGAGATTTCACTCGACGAGATAGAGCGAATCACGATCTAGAAAACGCCGGTTACTAACATATTCAACGATCACCACGATCAGATCTCCGGTTCGCGTTGACGAAATCGCTTTTCTGCTGCGTTTTCGGGTTGATGGAAGAACGAGCAGAACTTCCTAAACAGCTCTCGAGGCGCACAAAGCCGGGTGTCCAGCGCGTCACTCAGAAACGTCGATCCTGGGCCATCCTGGACGCTTCGAATATTAGGCGGGTCAGTCAGAACTGGGTTTTTAAGCGGAACCAACTCCCACGGTTTAATCCCTCTTTAAACACGAAAATGTATTTTATCGTGTTAAGAAAGGGGATCTTTTTGAAGCCCTTTAAGGGTGCGCACCCCGTATTAACAGAATTCTCCTACTTCCGAGCGTACCCGCTCCCAGCGGGACCTAATCGTTCGCCTCCTTAATCGCGATCAACCCGCCCTTACGGAAATACGCAAAAACGTGATTCAATATCAACGCTCCAAAAGCATTTTTGCCGCGAAAATAGTAATCGACTTTCCAGCACCACGTTTTCTCGTATTGAGTCACTTCGGTCGTAAACCGATCAAATTTGTATGACCTAGGGTCATTCATACTCGCAATAATCGGATCGCCAATCTCTTTTATACCGCCGTCCAACCAGTCCGCTCGCGGCTGCGGTCCCAGATCGTTTTCGAAGATATCATTAACAGTCCGATAGAAACCATCCTCGTAAACATCAGCACCTTTAGCTCCGTATTTCTTTACAAGAACTGCCTCCTCCGAATTAAGATACAAGCGAGCTTGTTCAGCTGGATCGTCTTCTGAAACCACATTCTGGACTTTCGAGTAATACGCCAATCCTTGCCCCTCACAGTCGACTAACGCAGCTGCACACCTCGGATCCAGTAAGTTCCTTCCAAAAGGATTAAAGCTCGTCGCCGACGTGCTTTGTTTTTTTGCCTTCTGAATTACCCTTGGTTCCTCCGAATCCCCGCCGTCCACTCGGTCGGCCTTCGGCACATTCGAATCGCTTACCAAAGCAGGATCTTCTACTACTGGAGCAGGAATCCACACAACCTCGCTCGCATCTTCGGTATACACCCGCCTAAACAGCTTCAGCTGATCAGAAAGATCCGTCCAGGCATCGAAACAGTAGGTGTGCTCCGGCCAAATCGCCACCTTTCCTTGGTCGATCAAAACGCTTAATGCCTTCTTGTCTTTTCGTGCAATGGCCTCTAATGCGCTTTTTAAGTCGTTTAACTTCGACGCAACTGGCGTCTGTCCCAAAAGAACCTCGGTTGCAATACCGATCCCATCCTTGCGCGGCCTGTCGCCCGGATAACCCTTCAAAGGAGACGGCAAGCTAGAAACCTTCTGAGCACTTGCAACCGGCACCGGAGTCTGCACAGCCGCCACCGGAGTCTGCACGGTCGGTGCCGGAGTTTGCACGGTCGGCGCTTCGATCCGCCGGCGCAACTCGCTTTGCTCCGCTTCCGCGCTCAAGAGCTTCTTGCGCCAACCTTCCAATTGCTCCTTCATCCAGTCTTTGAGCCGGGGATCAGTGATGAGTTCACGCCACCCTTTGGCGCCCCACCAGCTCCCCCTTACTTCGATCCCTTGGGCGCACAACAACCCTTTACCGCGCCCCTCAAAGCGACTCCGATCGGCCATCACTTGGCGATGATAGCGGATCAGGGCTCGTTTTTCTTCCCCTTCGAGGCTCGGCACCCCCACCACCCTCAAGGCTTTATCCTGGCCCCGCAGATAGCGATCTAGACCATCGAGCAACTCCGCACTGAACAATTCACAATACCCCGTTCCGCAATCCGCATTCCGCGATTATTTGAACACGTACGCCTGCAACGTCACCAAAATCCCGACCAACGATGCTAGGGCGATACTATGGAAGAACACAAAGCGAAGAATATCTCCTTCGTGACCGTACCAACGAGTGGCAGTAGAAGCGACGACGATGCTCTGGGCGTCGATCATCTTACCCATCACTCCGCCGCTACTGTTAGCCGCTGCCATCAAAACCGGGTTCAGCCCAATCTGCTGCGCCGTTATTTTCTGCAATCCGCCGAATAACACATTAGAGGCGGTATCGGATCCGGTGAGAGCAACACCTAACCATCCGAGTAGTGTGCCAAAGAACGGATAAATAACGCCGGTCTGAGCAAAGGCCAAGCCCATCGCCGCATCCGTGCCCGAGTACCGAGTGACGTAACCCAGCGCCAGCATGCAGGCGATCGTCAGCAATGAAAACCGGACCAGCTTCAGCGTGCGCCAATACACCCGCAGCAAGTTGCTAAGCGAAAAACCCATGACCGCCCCACCGACAATCGCCGCCAAAAAGATTCCAGTGCCGGTTGCTGAGAGTATACCGAACGTGTAAACGGCAGCTTCGGGAGTAGGCTTAGCGACCACTGGCGGCATCTTCTGTACCAGTTTATCGAGACCCGCGACGGCAAACTTCGGACCAAACAACCCATCAAGAAACGCTTTGAATTGCGGGACACCCCAAAGAAAAACAAAAACGCTGAGGATAATCCAAGGGACCCAGGCCTTGATCGTATCGCCAGCGCTTGGCCGTAAAGATTGCTCAGCGGATTCCACTTGAGCCATTCTTGCTTCGATCTCAGGAGCATCGATCGCATTATTTTTTCCGGGACGTTCCGTCGCCAGCCACAGCTGCTTCGGATGCCATATTTTGAGGAATAGAGTGAGCGCAACCATCGACACGACGGCTGAAACAATGTCGACTAACCATGGTCCGTGGAAGTTGGAAATGAGGAACTGCGGCACGGCAAAGAACCCCCCCGCGATCAGAGCTGCCGGCCAAATTGCAAGCACACCGCGGAAACCGGCGAACGCCCAGATCAGCCAGAACGGCACGATCAAAGAGAACCACGGAAGCTGTTGACCGATTTTGCTCGAGAGCTGAAATAAATCGAGCCCGGTAACTCCGGCGAGAGCAATTACGGGTGTACCGAGCGCGCCATACGCCACAGGCGCAGTATTGGCGATCAGCGAAAGACCAGAGGCCGCCAGTGGTCGAAAGCCGAGACCAATCAGAATCGCTCCGGTGACTGCAACGGGAGTTCCAAATCCCGCTGCGCCTTCGAAAAATGCACCGAACGAAAAAGCGATCAGAAGAAGCTGCAGCCGGCGGTCACGGGTAACCGCTCCGATACTGGTTTTGAGGATATCGAAATAGCCCTTCTCGACGGTCAGTTGGTAGAGAAAAATGACATTTAGGATGATCCATCCGATCGGCATCAGGCCGAAAGCAGCACCGAACAGAGCTGACATGCCGGCCATCTGCGAAGGCATACGAAAGACAAAGATCGCCACAGCCAACGAAGCGATGAGACCGAGCAAGGCTGCGATGTGAGCCTTCATGCGCAGAAAGCCGATCGCGCCGAGCAAAACAACTACCGGGATAGCCGCGACTAACGCGGACAGCAATATGCTGTTAAACGGATTATAGACTTGTGAGAACATGTTTGGGGGATTTGGGGGAACGCGCGAACTCGCGAGAAGAAATGCAAAGAGGGATACCTCAAATCGCGATGGCAATCAGCAAAAAAACGCGGAATGCGTTTCGGGAGATCACTAACGGCTCAAGCCAATCCGGCTTAGACCGTATTAGGGTCACCACACGAAACGGAATTTTAAGTACGGTAAGGAGCGCTGTCTCCTCGTGGGTGGCAGTGCGAGGGCGCGTCATGAGGAACGCTGGACCTCGACCAAAAAGCAGCGGGTCTCCAGCACCAGTTTTGCCTTAAAACGAGCTGTAATCGAGTTCTGGAGCGTTTTATTTGGGGTCGTTTGACGAAAGGGGAAATAAAGTACGCTAAGGTTCGGGCGAGATCCTGAGTGGCCGAAAACCGCCCTTCTCGACGTGTTTGGGAAGAACTCAAGAAACGGAATTTTATGCACGCCAAGCGGTAATCGCCATCGAGAACGACGCGTGTCAATGAGGCCGCGATCAGCCGGGTAAGCTTAAAGTCGTGGACGTCACAGTCACACGAGGGAGAAGCGGAATCTAAACGTGCGTAAATTTCCCCTTTCTTGAGTTCTCCCCCTGAATCGACTTGGGGAAAAGCCCAAATCCTAGCCTGAACTTCTCACAAGGCTGGGCGCGTTCAAGAGCCTGAGCATCTGATCGGCGTCTATGGCTCGCCTCGATCGAAAAACGCAGTCGTCACCGCCACAAACCCTGGGTCATTCATGGAGAACACAAAGCGGCCGACGATATCCCCGCTAAGAGCTGATTGGTGGTTGATGAGAGCAGATGGACATCAAACCGCTATAAGCGATCAGTGATTACCGATCATCGAACTATTTATCATCGCCGCGTAGCACGCTGAGCCACCAACGAAGTCCGACCAACAGGAACCGCCAATCTTTGAGGAATTCGGGTGGCTTACCTTCGATGATGTGTCCAAGCACTTGGCAAATCCAACCCGCCGTAAAGAACGACAACGGAATTTTCCAAAATCCTCGAACCAGCGGAGCGATCAGAAAGAGCGGAATTGAAACCGCAATCATGGGAATGCCAAACGTGTGAAATACGCGGTTGATCGGATTCTGATGACTCTTTTCATAGCGATCGACCCATACATCCATTGGAACATCCCGGACTATGAAGTGAGAACGGGACATAGGGCGGTGGCCAGTAATCGACAATCTGTAATCAACAATCGGTGTTGGAGTAAAATGTCGATACTCAAGAGAGAAGAAGAGCTAGCAACAACAGAAATTGTCGGTCTGAAATAGCTGGCAAATAGGGCGCTGTTTTTCCCTCCCTGACCTTTGTGGCCTTGTGACTAACCGCTAATCTTTAACTCGCTCTACCAGCAGATGCCAGAAGCGGTATTGCTAGGGCGAAAATTACTCACGATTTAAATCGGTCGCTATTTATCCCTGGGGTTGGCCCCCTATCTTCAGAAACCGGTTCGGCCGAAAGCGAGCTGATAGTAAAGTTCACCATTCCGCAGTTGTTCTCTGAACTCCCGAAGCTTCGTTTCACGATCGATGATCGCTAATTCCACGCTCGCGATTTCCGCTAAGTCCTCAAGGTATTCAGTTGTAACGGCGTAGCTGTAGACGGTGTGATGCGCACCGCCGGAGTAAATCCATGCAGCTGCAGCTGTTTTAAAATCCGGCAGACATGCCCAAACAGCCCGCGCTACTGGCAGCTTTGGCAGCGGTTCAAGTGCCTTGACGGCCTCTACTTCATTAACAATTAGGCGGAACCGATTCCCGAGATCAACAAGGGAGGCGTTGATTGCAGCTCCAGGAGGGGCATTGAACACCAAGCGTACCGGGTCCTCTTTGCCGCCGATGCTCAACGGATGAATTTCCAAGGATGGTTTGTCCTCGGCAATTGATTCACAGACTTCCAACATGTGTGAGCCAAGCACGAGTTGACGGTCGGGATGCAGGTGATAAGTATAGTCTTCCATGAAGGACGTGCCGCCTTGAAGGTCGGCGGCCGTTGCCTTCATAGCCCGGAGCAGAGCGCAGGTTTTCCAGTCGCCTTCACCCCCAAAGCCGTACCCGTCCGCCATTAGACGCTGGACTGCCAGTCCAGGTAGCTGCTTCAGGCCGTGCAGAGTCTGAAAGTTGGTTGTAAAGCCCTTGAAATCGCCATCCTCCAAAAAGCTCCTTAAGCCAAGTTCAATGCGGGCTCCATCACGAAGCGCTGCGTGACGGTCTCTTCCCATTCGGAGCTCTTCTGCCACCTCATAACGTCCCTCATATTCAGCGCAGAGTTTTGTAACCTCGTCGTCAGTGACTTGATCTATGTACTCCACCAAATCACCGACTCCGTAACCGTTTACCGAAAAACCAAACTTTGCTTCGGCCGAAACTTTGTCGCCCTCTGTTACCGCCACTTCCCGCATGTTATCCGCGAAGCGGGCGAATTTCGCGCCTTGCCAGTCATGCCATCCGCGCACCACCCGCATCCATGTCGCGAGCCCTTTCTGGAGGTCGGGATCCGACCAGTGACCGACGAGAACCTTCCGGTTCAGCCGAAGCCTTGTGTGAATGTGTCCCGCTTCGCGATCCCCGTGCGCCGCCTGGTTCAGGTTCATAAAGTCCATGTCTATCGTGCCCCACGGCAAGTCGCGATTGAACTGAGTATGCAAATGCAGGAACGGCTTTGCTAAAAGGGATAACCCGCCGATCCACATTTTTGACGGCGAAAACGTGTGCATCCAGAGCACAACCCCGCCGCAGTTTGCGGTGCTGTTTGCCTGAATGCAGACCGTGCGAATTTCCTCGGGTCGAGTGAGCACCGGCTTAAATACCAGATTCAGCGGCAGCTTTTGGCTGCCGTTCAATTCAGCAACAATCTTCTGGGAATGTTCGGCTACTTGTCGCAGCGCCTCTTGCCCGTAAAGGTATTGGCTGCCGGTTAGAAACCAGATTTCGGGGGATACCAAGTTTTTCATAATGTGCCTCTACTGTGAAATCTAAGAGCGCCAGGTATTCCATGCCATCTTTGGAACCTCAAGAACCCATCACTGGAGAGACTAAAGCAACATTGATCGCTTAGGCTTAAGCCAGAGCTCTCGGTAACAGACTAGATCCAAGTCGGCCATCCTGGCTCGACGTGAGTTTTTCATCTTACGAGCGCTTCGGTCCCAAAGATCGAAGCGACCGCCATAATCGTCGAGGGGCGTCGCCACTGGAAAAGAATACTGCGATCAAAATCACGAATCCTTTAATCACCAGTTGGGGTTGTGACTGGATGCCCATCAGATTCATGATATTGAGGATTGTGGCGATGATCAGCCCACCGATGACGGATCGGATTGGATCGCCACTGCCGCCAAAAAGCGAGGCGCCGCCAACGACTACAGCCGCGATGGAGTCCAATTCATAACCGCGTCCAACCAACGAGCTTCCTTCCAATAACTGGGAAGCGAGCATTAGCCCGGCTAAACCGGCTAACACACCCGAGAGAGTATATGCGATTAAAAGATCGCGGTTGATTGGTAGACCCGAAAGGCGCGACGCTTCCCGATTTCCCCCGATGGCATACAGCTCGCGTCCAAAGGTCGTATTACTGGTAAACGGTCCACGAATCGCCGCCAAGAAGCTTAAAGAGCTGTGGTAAGTCTGGCAAAAGCTTGCCGTTAGGCGTCACCTGCCATTTCGGGAAGCGAAGGCCTCTTTTGGCGCCATGAAGACCCAGAACCTCGTGCCTTTGGTGCTTTCCACGAACCGCTTCTCGGGAAACGCCGATGAATTTGGCAAACTCGGCAGCGGAGAGCATCTCGCGGCCGGATAGGATTTCGACCGCACGGCTGACTCCCCTCTCCCGCGCTTCTGCTAGAGCGGCGTCCAAATCATTGGATCCGGCCGGCTTGGTGCCGGCATCTTCAATTTCAAACGTCGGGATCCGGTGCTCAGGATCCATCCTCACCAGCAACCTCCGGCGAAGCCCCTTGTCTTGGGAGTCTTCTGTCGCCTCCGAAACCAGCCTGGCAAACCACTTTATAGCTTCAGCCTGCGGCCTTTTAATAGAGGCCAAAACGTTTTTATCAACGATGATCGCTTCAAGCGGTGTTGTACGACGACCGCCCGGTCCCTTCGCCTCTTCAATGGAAGCAGCAAACGAAGTCAATAGACTGCTAAAATTCTGAGCGAAAAATCAATTCACTCTGTGGACAGCCCATGTGAGGTTTATCGCTATGAACAGCACGGTTTGGAAAGCGCAACGAGCCGAATTCAGAGTGATCAACCCAAGCACCGGCGAGCTTGTCAAGGCTTATCAGGGGCACAGCCAGCAGGAGGTCGATGCGATCCTCCAAACGGTCAGCTCCGCCTACCGTCCATGGCGAAGCACTGATTTCGAAACTCGGGCCAATCTAATGCGCCACGCGGCCGAAGTTCTCCGGCGCCGAGGCGCCGAATTCAGTGAACTGATGGCCGCAGAGATGGGCAAACCGCTGAAAGACGGCAGGGCCGAGATCGAAAAATGCGCTATCGGGTGTGATTACTTCGCCGACAACGCGGCTCGCTTCCTTCAACCTAAAAACATGCAGATCGAAGGAGCGAAGGCGTTCGTAACCTTTAACCCGTTAGGAGTTGTGCTCGCACTCATGCCCTGGAACTTTCCGTTCTGGCAGGTGTTTCGATTCGCAGCGCCGACCCTAATGGCCGGGAATGTCGCGGTTCTCAAACACGCCAATAATGTACCTGGCAGTGCTCTGGCTATGGAATCAATATTCCGCGAAGCCGGATTCCCAGAAGGTGTCTTTCGTACCTTGATGATTGATATCCCTGCGATCGCAGGAGTGATCCAGGACCCTAGGATTGCGGCCATCAGTCTAACTGGTAGCGTCCCTGCAGGTAAGGCAGTGGCTCGGCAAGCCGGCGAAGTGCTCAAGAAATGCGTCCTCGAGCTCGGTGGCAGTGATGCCTATGTCATCCTCGAAGACGCTGACTTGGAGAAAGCGGCAGCAGTGTGCGCTGTCGGTCGCCTGATTAATTCCGGCCAGAGCTGCATCGCCGCGAAGAGATTCGTGGTGCCAAAAAAAATCCGCTCGGCTTTCGAAGAGCTGCTAGTGAAACAAATGGCTGCTCCCCGTTTTGGTGATCCGTTTGCTCCGGACACGGATCTCGGTCCTCTGGCTCGTCGTGACTTGCGAGACAGAATACACCAGCAAGTGGAGGCCAGTATTGCTAAGGGAGCGCGCGTTTTGCTAGGTGGCACAGTGCCGGCTGGTAACGGCGCCTTCTATCCAGCGACCGTGTTGACCGATGTTCAGGAGGGGTGCCCCGCTTACGACGAAGAAATTTTCGGTCCCGTCGGTGCAGTAATACCAGTGGAATCCGAAAGCGAAGCGATCGAGGTGGCAAACGCCACCAGCTTTGGCCTTGGTTCAGCAGTCTTCACGCGGGACTTGGAACGCGGTGAAAAGATTGCCGCTAACGAACTTGAGGCCGGCTCAAGCTTTGTGAACGAGTTTGTTCGTTCGGATCCCCGCTTACCATTTGGCGGAATTAAGGAAAGCGGCTACGGTCGCGAGCTTTCCGGCTTCGGCATTCACGAGTTTGTGAACATCAAGACCGTGTACGTAAAAAGTAACTCCGATTCGTCCTCGAAAGCCGTGGCGGTGGAGTGATGTGAGGTTGCTTTAACCTGAATCCGTGCCCGCGCAGGTGCGTGGATAAAGGACCGGCAAGTCCTCTGCCCCGAAGAGCGCCTATTTGGCCACGAAATGGAGTTAGAGAATAGCTCAGGCCTTCTGCTCAGAAATGCCTTTTCTGGATCAAGAGGTCTTACGCGTCGTGCTACTCAACACAGAGCAGCACCTGAGGAAGCCGTTTCTATCAACAAAGGCACGCTGAACGAATCACTGGCCCATTGGCGCCGCCACGCGCCGTTTCCAGCAAACAACGAGCGCCGTTGTTGTGCTGATATTGCCGATGCACGTACCAATTATCAGTTTGCCAGCCGGCGTCACCACCCGCTCGAATAACCGCCGAATATAGCTCGTCGCGGGAGCTCAGAGCATCACGAGCTTAAACTCCCCGAGCAGCGGTAGACGGGTCTTCTTGCCAGATTAGTGCCCGAAAGGAGCAGCTGTATCGAAAAAGCCACGCCAACGGGTGATTTTGCCATTTCGCACGGTGAA
>WNFI01056189.1_pt1 | contig 10712 bp, 8 predicted proteins | sample 5400471 | NCBI WGS metagenome assembly WNFI01 (sample SAMN13153348, study PRJNA577476) | soil metagenome | isolation source: 100 cm saprolite on Douglas fir-dominated hillslope | place: USA:California | collected 2013-09-17 | reverse complement strand
GCGCACATTGCATACTTGATATCGGCCTTCTGTATCGGGGTAGTATCGAATCAGCAGTCGGTTGCTATCAATCCAGCGTACTTCAGTCAGCGACCAATCGCTAGGGCCCGAATAGCTGTACGCCTCGTCTGGTAGGATGCTCCATCTTCTCCGAACCATGACAGAGGTTGCATCCCTGCCCAGGAATCCAGCCTCATAGCTGTATTCAGCCACATGTCTGGTGTCGGGCGAGATGAGGACCCGGGGCCTGGACGAGCAACTAGCCATCGAGGCGAACAGCAGGACCCCGAGTGCAAGCGGCAAAATCATGACCGATCCACCGAGACGCATGCCGACCGTTATCCAGCGACGGCGGGACCGGGCGGTAAAAAGATACCTCGTCGCGAGCACAATGGCCAAGAGGACTAGAAGGAGTTTGATGAAGGGCATGCAGAATACGAGAAGCTCGGTGAGCTTAATCATAGAGTGCTGAAGAGCGCTAATTGGCATTTTAGGGCAAGCGAGCAGTGAAGTTAGCCGATAAATCGGTAGCTGGTAACGGCAGACTTTCCTAGGTGTCGCTCCCTGGCTTCTCTGAGTAGAATCTCCCTGTGAAGATTGCCATCGACATCCGCCGGATGAACGAGTTCGGCGTGGGTACATATACGCGCAATATTATCCGCGCGCTGGCCCGGCTCGATCGCGAGAACCAGTATTTTCTGCTGGGCCCTGAGGAGAAAGTCAGCGAAATCGGCGACCTGCCGGAAAATTTCAAATCCGTGGCGGTGCTGGGTCCGGACACGATACGCGGATATGTGCAGTGCCAGGAGGCTGTTAGCGAACTGGGCTGCGACTTGGTGCACGTGCCACACCTGTTTTGGCTTCCGCGGCATCTGCCCTGCCCCTATGTCCTGACCGTGCACGACATGCTCGATCACATGTACCGGGCTCGCAGCGTCTCGGGCCTGAAAAGCTCGGTGCATTTTTACCTCACGCGCAGAGTTGTGCGGAATGCGGCGCGAATTTTCGCGGTGTCGCGGTTCACCAAGAGCGAAGTGGAGAAACTGTTTGCCATCGGACCCAGCCGCATCGAAGTCATCTACAACGCGATTGACCATCGCTTCCTGAGGGGACACGCCTCCGACGCCGACCGGCTCTTCCTGGCCGAGCGTTATCAGGTCACGTATCCTTTCTTGCTTTATGCCGGCCGGATCAGTCCGCACAAAAATCTGGTGCGGATCATCGAAGCTTTCTCTGCATTGAAGGCGGAGCTGACCAAGCATGATCTCTATCCGGATCTGAAGCTGATCATCATTGGTGACGAGGTTTCGAAGCATCCCGACCTGCGCCGTACTGTGGTGCGCGGGGGAGTGCAGAACGATGTTCGCTTCCTGGGATTTGTGCCCATCGAAGTACTGCGAATTTTTTATGATGCCGCCAAGGTGTTCGTTTTTCCGTCGTTGTACGAGGGCTTCGGACTGCCGCCCTTGGAGGCTATGGCCCATGGCACTCCCGTACTGACTTCGAACACGTCTTCGATTCCTGAAGTCGTCGGCAACGCAGCGGTGATGGTCAATCCGGAAAATGTTTTTGAGATGATGCGGGCGCTGCAATGCGTCCTGCTGGATCCGTCTTTAAGAGAGAAACTTCGCCAGCGTGGTTACGAGCAAGTCAAAAAGTTCTCCTGGGACGCATCGGCCGCGAAAGTCCTGGCCGGCTACGAAGAGGTTGCGGGCAAGTCTGGGGCGAAAGCAGTCATGGAGAGGGCGGTCAATTCGTAGCCCATGGAATTAAGAGCCAACGACCAAGAGCCAAGAGCTAGCTCTTAATCAACGGCTGTCCGGGAGAAGTGCGCGCCAGCTTCGATAGTTTGGCGGCGAGCCGGGACCGATCGGTTTCCGACCCCGCAGCGGCATGGCGTTTAAGCAGCTTCACAATTTTCTCTTTGCGAGTGCGGCGGCGGCGAATTTCAGGGCGACGGCTGGGTGCTGACATTGGTGCACTCCTCAGAGCAATTAGATTAGTGATCAAGATTCTAACTGAAAAGGTCGTTGGCTGTTGGTCGTCGGCCCAAGCCTTCTGTGCCGAGATGGACCAAGAACAGCCAACGACCAACAGACCCACGATAGAGTTTGTGTTCCTACGAGAAGAACACTCCGTTCCGCTCATGCGCCAGCAAGGAGAATTCATTCACCGAAGTTGAGGCCGGGTCCGAAACAAACGTTGCTGTATCTGTCTGCCCGGCCCAGGCGATCTGCGCCACGTTCTGCACGAAGTCGCCCACGAAACCGTTTTGCACATCGCGGATTTTTGCGCGGCTAATAGGATGGCTCCAGCGGATGTCCCAGGAGACTTCCGCATCCACCTCGGGTCCATCCAGCAGAGCATTGACGACGTCGTGGTAGTCCTCGACATCCACGTTGCTGGCCTGGAATGCGGCTTTTCCAGCAGCGAAATTTACAGAGATTGTGTTTTCAGAAATCGGGATCGTCCAGAACAGCCCGCTGTCAGTGATCCCAGGATTGAAATCGTGAATTTGCACGTCCTCCACGGGACTTGTGAATACGTCAAGTCATATGAAGGCAAAGGCACCGTGATGGTTGCGTCCATCAGCGCCGACGAACTCGCCGCTCATGAAGCGCACATCCGATTCGAAGGGAAGGTGCTCGGGAGCTTGGCCGTTGACGGTGTGAGTGCCCATGCCTCCAACTGCCGCCCATCCGACGAAGCCGTTGAAGTTGGTGATGGTGCTAGGTTCAAAGCCCGGGCCGGGTAGGAACACATGGAAGAGTGGCCCACCAGGACCGAGCAGTTGCAGACCTCCGGGAATAGGAAGGGGTGTAGCTGCGGTTGTGCTGTTGTGTCCGTGAAGGTTGAGCGCGGCTGAGCGCGCCAGTTCCGGTGCCAGCAAACCGGAGGCGGCGAGCGCTCCCACAGTGAGGCCGGTTTTTTCCAGGAAGCTTCTTCGGCTCAGCAGTCGTTGAGCGAAGTGGCGATGACCTGGATATGCCGCGCCAGCGGATATTTCGGAAGCTAGTTTGCGGAGACTCATAACCTTCTCCTTGGGAAGAAATTCACCGCCTAAGCAAGCGAACAGTGACCGGAGAAGAGGCGATGCGGGAACCAATTATCCGCTCTCCGAAGCAATTGTCAACTTGAAATTGCGGGGCTGAGGGGCGGCCTAAGTTCGCCAACACCCGCTGCCCCAAAACGCGAAAACAAAAAGGCGGCGTGAGGTCGAGGTATCCACAAAAAAAGAGAACCGCGCGATCGTGCTGGCGGCTCTCAATTTCGACTGCGTTCGTGCTGCAGCCGGGCTTACTCGAACATGTTGCACCAAAATTGCGATTCGTTCGATACGGTACCGTACGTTAGAGTGTGCGGAGACAGACACAGCAACAGCGGCGGGACGAGAGTCATCTTGCGCCCGGTTTTTCTTTGCAAGGGCGCTGATTAAACGAAAGCAGCTGGACCTGTAAGCCGAATTCTGTCTGCCGGATTGCTCCGCCAGGACGGCCATTCCTCTGGGCCGCGCATTACTGCGCGGCTCAAGCGACCTACCCGAAGGTTTGGCGCACCGAGCCGGCACGCGTCCGCGGCCGAAGCCACGAACTTCCTCCCTATTTGGTCTTGCTCCGTGTGGGGTTTGCCCTGCCCGACGCATTGCTGCGCCGGCGGTGCGCTCTTACCGCACCTTTTCACCCTTACCTCAACGTTGCCGCCAAGGCGGTATGTTTTCTGTGGCACTTGCCGTCAGACGGTCTTGAAACCGCCTTCCCGGACGTTATCCGGCACACTGCTCTGCGGAGTTCGGACTTTCCTCCCGCCACATCCCGAAAGATGTTGCGAGCGGCCGTCCGGTCCAGCTGCCTACATTGGCATTATAGATCAGCGGTCAGTCATCAGCGGCCAGGAAATAGCGGCTTTGTTATGATTCGAGTGCTCTCATCGCGGAGTGGGCCGCCAATGGAATCAACCGCCCAGCGCGGTGTGCCGATTTGCAGCTTAATCCTGGCAGCGGAGGAATACCACCAGAGACAACATGAAGAACAGAAGCGTATGGCTCCGACTCGTTGCCCTGGCATTGCTGGTGTTGGCGATAGCGGTCGTCGCGCTCCATCCTCTCCGGTGGCGCGCGCATGTAATTGTGCTGGAAGCTACCGGCCAGATTCACGACATGTCGTGGCACGAACTGGAGCGCTTCATGTCTTTCGGGAGCGGGTTGAATCCCGCGGTCCTCATCAAGAGCAACGACCCCTATGCCGCGATTGTCGCGCCTGCGCCAACTCCGGCGAGAGTCGACGCCGGACGCGAACTGTTCAGCCAGCAATGCGCCGCATGTCACGGCGAAGACGCCCGCGGAAGGTTCGGTCCCGACCTGACCAAGGGCGAGTTCCGGCACGGAGCCAGCGATTGGGCGCTCTATCGCACCATCACGCACGGCATCCCCGGCACCCCGATGGTGGCGCACAATCTCCCGGTCGAAAAAGTCTGGCAGCTGGTGTTGTTCGTAAAAGACACGATCGCCAAGAATGCGCCGGGGGGCGGAGAGACTTCCGCCGCGGCTCCGGCCCTTGACCTGACCTTCGAACAGATAAAGGCGGCGGCGGACAATCCCGCGGATTGGATGACTTACTCCGGAACCTACAACGGCCAACGCCACAGCCGGCTCTCGCAGATTACTCGGGCGAATGTTTCGCGCCTGCGGCTCAAGTGGCTGTTTCAGTTTCCCGAATTCAGCCGGGGGACCGAGTGCACGCCGCTGGTAGTCGGACATACCGTGTTTGTTACTCTGCCGCCGGGCGACGTCTGGGCGCTGGACACACGCAGTGGCGAAAAGCTTTGGACTTACTCGTATCCGCTCACCACTCCAGTCCGGAACACTCCCGTCCACAACCGCGGAGTGGCAGTACTCGGCAACACCGTGTTCCTGGGCACCTTGAACGCTCATCTCATTGCGCTGAACGCGCAGACTGGCAAGCAGCTGTGGGACGTACAGGTAGCCGACAACAAAGGCGGATACGGAATCACCAGCGCTCCCTTGGCGTTGGGCGACAAGATCGTCATCGGAGTGTCGGGAGGCGATTACGGAATCCGCGGCTTCCTGGACGCCTATTCACCCCGGGACGGCAAACGCCTGTGGCGGTTCTACACCGTGCCCGGCCCCGGTGAAGCTGGATACGAAACCTGGGGCGGAAATTCGTGGAAGCGGGGCGGAGGCGCTACCTGGCTTACCGGCACCTATGATCCCGATCTGGACTTGATTTACTGGGGCGTGGGAAATCCCGGCCCCGCCTTTCAGGGTGATGTGCGTCCTGGCATCAACCTGTATACATGCAGCGTGGTTGCCATCGAAGCGGCGACCGGCCACTTGCGCTGGTACTACCAGTTCAGTCCGCACGACGAGCACGATTGGGATTCCACGGAAATCCCGGTGTTGGCGGATGCCGTCTTCCAGGGCCAGACCCGCAAGCTCATGTACTTCGCCAATCGGAATGGGTTCTTCTACGTCTTCGACCGGACGAATGGAAAATTCCTCAGTGCGGAAGCTTTTGCCAAGCAGACCTGGGCTTCGGGCTTTGACTCTGCTGGCGTTCCAATTGAGACTCCTGAGGGCCATCCCACGGTGGAAGGCGCGGTGATTTTTCCCAACTCGCAGGGCGCTACCAACTGGTGGTCCCCGACCTACGACCACGCCTCCAATACCTTCTACGTTCCGGCCATGGAAGGTTCTGACATTTACAAAAAGGGGGCGCCAATCACCACAGAAAACGGAGATTATCTGGCCAGCAAAGCCACTTTCCGGCCCACGTGGACCGCCGTCCGCGCACTCGACGCAGCCTCCGGGCATCTGCGCTGGGAGTACCGCTTTCCGCCCCGCCAACCCAGCATCGTAATGGGCGGCCTGCTTTCCACCGATGGCGGAGTAGTGTTCGCTGGCGATGATTCGCTGATGGTCGCCCTTGATTCCGCGCGGGGGAAGGAACTTTGGCGCTTTAGCGCTGGAACCAGAGTCATGGCGGCGCCCATCACCTACCTGGTCGATGGCCAGCAGTACGTCACGCTCACCGCGGGAATGACCGTCCTGACCTTCGCGCTCGACACCAAGTAGGTTGGCACGCCGTCACGCAATGCCCGGCTTTGTTATGATCGATTCAACCTTCAACTTACGGAGACGGTTTCATGGATGAGGCAGCAGGCACCTGCTGGAACTGTATGGGAAGTGTCTTCAGGCAGTGACGAAAAAATGAAGATCAGTTCGTAGAGACGTAGCTTCGCTACGTCTTGCTTGCGGAAGCAAGTAGAGTTTTGCCTCGGGATAGAGTCGACGTTGCAAGCAACGTCTCTACAAGAGAATAAAAAGCCGCAGCGTCAGGGCTGCGGCTCACAAAATCTTCCCGAGTTAGTTAGCGGCGACTGCCACCTTACTTCTTTTTCTTCTTCTTCGCCGTTTTCTTTCCAGCTTTCTTTTTCGCAGCTTTCTTCTTGGCTGGTTTCTTTTTTGCCGCTTTCTTGGCGGGCTTTTTGGCTGCTTTTTTCCTGGCAGCCTTTTTCTTCGCCTTCTTGGGCGCTTTCTTCTTCGCGGGAGATTTTTTCTTCGCCGCCGGCTTCGATCCGCCGCCACCGCCGGCGGGCGCGGGCACCGGAACCGCAATCACGACTTCCGCTTCCAAATCGCCGACCGACGCTACTTCGGCTTCTTCTTCCTCTTCTTCTTCCTCTTCGTAATCCTGGTCGAGCGTGTCGCCGTAGGCGCCAGAGTCACCGAACTCGTCGGCTTCGTCGTCACGCAGATAGAGGGTTTCCTCGAACATCATCTTTCCTCCTCATTTTCCTGACGCCTCGGCGCCGGGTGCGCGGTCACGTCGCGCAAGAAAATTAAAAAGACAAAACTACGACGGCGCCGGATTATAACGGGTTGCTCGCAGCTTAAGCAACCGATTTCGCGGCGACAGAAAATTTGAAGTGCAGATTTTATTGTGCGGGAATTACCAGTACCATTCCGGGGTGCAGGGTTGCCAGATGAGCGTTGGTCTGTTTGATGGCGGTGACACTGGTCTTGTAGTTGTTGGCGATGGAGTAAAGAGTCTCGCCAGGCTTAACGGTGTGGTGCAGGGCGCCCCCTGACTTGGAATCCGCTAAATGTTTGGAATGCTTAGACTTAGTGGCAGCTACGCGCTCCGAGGATCCGGCCCGGGGGCTGACTGGAAGGTGAACGTACAGCACTCGCCGTCCCTCTAAACTGTCGCCTTTCAGCCGATTCCAACGCCGTAGCGTCGCCGGCGGGACGCCAAGATTGTCCGCCACGGTCTGAATCGTCTCACCATTTCTGATTCGATACACCGTAAGGTGTTTTGCGTAAGTTTCTACGTCTCCGCCCGAGCGCTTGCCGGGGGCCGCCGGGATGATCAATTTCGCGCCTGTATCCAAATCGGCGGTCGCGTCAAGCTGGTTGACGTCTGCAATTGCTTTCACTGTGGTGTGGTTGCTGCGCGCAACCGACATCAAATTCTCTCCCGGAGCAACTTGGTGATAGCGCCACCACAGGCGCTTGTCAGCTGGGATGGGAGTGATCGCCGCCTGGTATTTCTCGACCCTGCCCACGGGTAAATGCAGATCAAAGCGTCCTTTGGGAGTCGTCATTCGCAAAAGGCTGGGATTCAGGTCCTGCAAGTCCGCCGGAGTCGCGTCCACGCACTCGGCCACCAGCCTCAAATCCACAGCATAGTTGATGGTCACCGTGTCGTACTCCATCCTAGGGTCGGGAACAATCGTCTCCAGCCCATACTGCGACGGATTCTTCGCCATGATGGTCACGGCGAGAATAATGGGGACGTAGTTGCGCGTTTCCTTGGGTAGAACGTTGCGGCGATAGAGTTCCCAGAAATCGGCGTAGCCGGTGCGTTTGACTGCGCTCTGCACCGTGCCGGGGCCCGAGTTGTAGGCAGCCATGGCCAGATACCAGTCGCCAAACTGGTTATAGAGGTCACGCAGATGATGCGCTGCGGCCCGGGTGGATTTCTCCGGGTCCTGGCGCTCGTCCATCCAGTAGTCGCGGTGGAGGTCATAGGCGCGGGCGCGGCTTCCCATAAACTGCCAGATTCCGCGCGCTCCGGCTCTCGAAACTGCGTAGGGATGAAATCCAGATTCAGCCTCGGCCAGATAAATCAGGTCCTGCGGAACGCCTTCTTCCTTCAATATGCGCTCAATCATCGCCCGGTAGCGTCCGCTCCTGGTCAGAGCGCGTTCCAGGGTACCGCGTCCGCGGTTGGAAGAAAAATAATTGATGTACCCGGCCACTTGGTCAGTCATCATCAGCGGCAGGTCGGAATGGGTGGCCTTGATTTCGGCGGCGGCCTTCGCCTTCAGGCTGGGATCCACCGGATAGTTGGTGACTTCGTTTGCCTCGTCGATGGGCGCAGGTTCTGTCTTCAGCGGCTCGGACGGGTTGTCAGCGGGCTGCAAGGCAGTCGCCGCCAGTTTCTTCAAACCTTCCGAGACGCGGTCCGACTCATGCAGAAAGCGTGGATCGGCCTTAACTTCAGTAGTGGCGCCGGCTAGGAGTGCAGAGGCGCGATCGTAGTGTTCCTTGGCGGCGTCCTTGTTTCCCGCGCTGTATTCGCTCTCTCCGGCTTGGTATTCCTTGTCAGCCCTGGCGATCAGGTCGGCAACCGGATCAGATTTTGTCTCCGCCGGTTTGATGTCTGGCTTGGCTGCTGGCTTAGGAGCCGCCGAAGTCGCGGCTGGCGTAACCGTGGGCGGGGTCTGTGGCTGGCTAGCCCTTGCCAGTGAGGCTTGACCCGGAGGCGCGACTTGGAACGCAGGCAGCACCGCTGCCGGCCTCCTGGCAGTGGCGCAGCCGAGGCTCGCCAGCAGCACCGCCAACAGGGCGGTGACCGGCACGTGGAAAAGCTTAATCCTCATCTCCATCTATGACTTACCGCCGGCCTGGCCCATGGTTTAGCGAGACTAGGGAATCGTACTATCCCCGGTTTGGACGGGTCAACGCCAATCGGCTGGATATGGGTTACTTCCGGACGGTACGGGCGAGCATTCAGCGTTCAGTATTGAGCCCAGACGGCTTAAGCGCGGAACGCCGTGCTTTGTGGAAAGAGTGGGCAGATGCTTGGGGGGAGTTTGGCGTCGTAAGCACGGGCGAGGATGCCCTTGCCCTCCGCAGCCAGAGTCTGTAGAGGCAAGCGCGTGTCGCTGTGAGATCTACCAGGCGATCTTCATTCCGAACTGGAACTGGCCTTAGCCACGCGGAGATCGTTAAAGACGGTCCACGGTTGAATCCCGCCGTTGCGCGGGAAGTTCCCGTCCAGCAGAAGCAGGGCATTGGGCTGCGCGAGTTGGGAAGGGGTCAGGTCGGCAAAGCACGGCTCCTGGAAAAAGCCAGTGGGCGAAATCTTTGACGCCACCGTCACATACCCACACGTATTGGTAGGCGTGCCCGCTGGCACGACGTTAGGCCGGCCGCCGCTAGAGACGAACTGAAAATTATCGCTACTGCCAGTGGTCAGGTTAAACGGCCGCCCGGAAGCGACTTCAATAATGGGTGCGAGAGTCCAGTCGCTGAAGAACTTGCTAGCAGCTCCGCTTCCCGCCAGGTGGCCGCTTTGGTAAACGCCGCTGAAAACGAAGCGATGACGCTGGTCAAAGAGCGAGTTGGAACGCTCCAGTCCTGGATAGAAACTATCCTGGGGAGCGAGCGGCGCCTCCAAGTCGGTGGAATCGTCGATGGAGTGCGACCAGGTGTAAGACGCAAGGAATTCGTAGTGTTGGTTGAAGCGTTTGCGCAGGTTGGCGCTGAAGCCGTTATAGACGGAACTCCCATTCGAGTAGTTCGCATCCATGTCGCTAAAGGGTACGCAATTGGTCAGTCCGGACGCCCCGGGGTTGCAGCCAGCATTCAGCCCAGTGGCCTGCAAGTCGGCCAGCGCTAAGGGAACACAGGGAGTGAACGGGCCACCAGCCAACGAAGGATTGATCCCTGATGGGCGGAAAAAGCTGACTAGCGCCGAGGGAACAAAGAATGGAAGCTTTGCTCCCGGGATCGGGTTTGCGCCGCAACTGGCTATGGCAAGGGGACTGGTAGAGGGCGAGGCTCCGGCGGCGACCGCAGCCTGCCAGTTTGCCGCCAGCAGGTCGCCGCGCGCCGCGTTGGCATTGATCGGCCGGTTCAGGTGGTGTCCACCGTTGAAGATGTAGCCCAAGTTCAGAGAAAAACCGCCTCCCAGATCGCGTTCAATGCTGAGGTTGGCCTGCTCGGCGTAGGCATAAACGAAGTTCTTCGCCTGTGGGTAGCCAAATGGCTGCTGAATGAGCGGAAGTCCGGCCGACAAATAGCCCTGGTTGAGGAAAAGTGAATTCGGGAAACAAGGATCGAAGCGCTGCGGGTTGGCCTCTCCCGCGCAGGCGGATGACGGCGAGGAGGTGCTTTGGTAGCCCAACGCCCCCGCTACTCCCGGAGGCAGACAATTGGCGTTCCCTAAAATGCCCTGGAAGATATTCGTGGAGGTAATGTTCAGCGGACTATTCGGGGTAGAGCCAGCGGTACCGCATGGAGAAGCAGTCCCGAAGAACAGCAACTGTCCGCTGCTGGAGCCATCGGAGGCATCGCCGAGAAAGTAGAGGCCGAGCAGCGGGTGATCGTAGGAAATTCCATACGAGGCGCGGAGTACCGTCTTGCCGTCGCCTTTCGGATCCCATGCAAGTCCAATTCGCGGCTG
>WNFI01654761.1_pt1 | contig 10713 bp, 13 predicted proteins | sample 5400471 | NCBI WGS metagenome assembly WNFI01 (sample SAMN13153348, study PRJNA577476) | soil metagenome | isolation source: 100 cm saprolite on Douglas fir-dominated hillslope | place: USA:California | collected 2013-09-17 | reverse complement strand
GGACAGGTCATACTGACCGTTTTATTTCGTCGGCGTCTTGCTCAATAGAAAACCTTGATAGGCTAAGTACGCCGCGATGGCTAGCCCTATCCAACTAATCCAAACTGGCATGACTGCGCCTTCAATGGTGACCTGCCACCCACGAAGGAGGCGGACAGCATGAAGGAGAGCTCCCAGAGAGAAGAGTACTGCAGTGACCAGAGAAAAGGTTCGTTGCGTCATTTTCAACCTCCGAAGAACTTGGGGTCAAACTTCAAGGCCATGCTTGAGCTTTTACTTCGCCAAAATCGGGGTCAATGAGTGTAATCGCGACGTTTCAACAATTACTTGCCAAATGCTTTTAGCATGGGCATCGCGCACAGGACAATGGCGGCGGACACAACAACCGTCCAGAATGCAAACCGACAGTAACGTGGGAGCACGCTGTGGGGAAACAGACCTGCATACGTGTTCAAAACATCGTCACCACTACGGAAACTCAGCCATTCGATTTTGCCCCTAGCTGAATCCATCCTCATCAGGCGGATTCGCATCACCCACCAGAAGGCGATGTTGACGAGCGTCAGTATCACGAGTGCCAGAAACGCGACCGCGACCATTCAGCCGCTCCTCAAAGGGTTATGAACGCTATCTATTTATCTGACAGTTGAACCGCTCGTTCACATAGCAGGACGATTTCGGAGCCACTTCGATAACCTCACCCCCACCCCGCCGATCACTACCAGTCCAACGGATAAGAACGGACTTGAGAACGGCTTTGTATGGTTCGGCAAATTGAGCATAACGCAGGGCATCTGAATTGTCTCGTATCCTGTCAAATCGTTCAGGGGGCGAAGGTGGGAAGTCGACGGGCCGCGGAAGGGGCGCCAGGCGGCGTGGGGAGTGACCTGTAAAAAAGGGAGGCGCAATACCAAACCAGAGCGAGCTCACTAATTCGCAAGCTCGCATCCGGAGAGAAATTGTTGCGCTCCCAGGGTTCTTCGACGTAACCGTGGCCGCAATACCCGATGCAAGGCGGGCTGCAAGAGCTTCTACAGATACTGATTCTGCAACTTTCGCCGGACCATCATCCCCATCCCCACCAGTCCCATCCCCATCAAGCCCAGAGTGCCCGGCTCGGGAGTGGCAATGGCGGTAGTGCCGCTGGCAAGAGAGATAGGTCCACCGTTGTATTGCGTCTTGCTATGGAAATACAACTGCGCCGTTTGCCCGCTGACCGTTGCCCCGCCTTCCCATGTTCCGCTGATCGGCCCAATCAGTTCGTACTGATAGAACTGGCCCACTTTACCGTCATATTGCCATGTGATTGGAATCGCAGAATTACCAAAGGTTCCGGTAAATAAGACTCCACTGAAGCCGTTGTAATTCGTAACGCTCATCGTCAACGTTCCAGATGCGAAAGTACCGCCGGTCTTCAATGAGCCGCTGAGAAGCGCGCCCGTGGTGAGCGACAACGTACAGGCCGGGAAGGCAGGTCGACGAAGGAGTTTGGGTAGAAGGAGAAAAAGAGGCGCCCTGGGCAGCGATCGGCACAAGCAATGCCATGACAGCCAGAGAAAAAAAATGTTTTGCAGCGTGGCGCTGAACGAAGTACGCCCTAAAAGCCATAACGATAATCCTCCTGGTAGCGTACTTTGCCCGTGGAGGAAAGGCGTGTAATCCCTCAAATGAGGTATTTGTTGTTCTCTCCTCGCATGCTCCTTAAGTTTTGCGAAGGCCAGTAAGGTAGCCCGATGGGATCACAATGCGGCGATCATCGGTGACAATCCGGGCGCGCTGAATTATCGCGCGATTCATCCAGCGAGGGGCTCCGCTCGCACCTGTCATCCGTTCCCAACAGTCATTTCCACAGAAACTCAGGTTGTCACTGCGAAATTAATCCTCGGTTAACTCACGCGTCATTCTGGTGAAACAACTTTCCGCGACACTTGCGCACTTCAGTTTCCAGACAAACAACAGGAGTCTATTGGTTAAGATGGCGACCTCCCCGCGCCGCGCCTTATCAACCAGCGACCATGCCGAGTCCGACGGAAGAGTTGCGGCCCAGCTCGGTGCGCCGAATCATGCCACTTCACTGATCGCTCTCGCCTACGGCTTAGACCTTGTGCGCCACGGCGCCATCCTGGTTGCGCTGGAAGGTCGCCCTCACCTGGCAAATCGCCCAGCACTCGAAATCCTGCAGAAGCGCGACGGAATATCAATTGCGAGGGGAGGGATCGTCGCCGATCGCTCCTCAGACACTATTTTGCTGCATAAGCTTCTTCACGATGCGATTACCTCACCGGAATCGGGCGAACCGCAAGATTCTCCCATGATGTTGCGCCGCGAGACGGCACAGACTCCACTGGTTGTGCGTGTAATTCCCGGCCCTGAATTGCACTCATCGCCTGGCTTCAGCGGCCGCACCGCCTTGCTGAAGCTCTACGATGAGGAAATGGGGCTGGCAGTGGATGAAGGGGCGTTATCGAGAATTTATGGTCTCACGCGCGGAGAAGCTGCCCTGGCGAAACATCTGATACAGGGAAGATCCGTGGAGGAAGCGGCCGAAAAGCTCTTCATTAGTGCTCACACTGCGAGAACGCATCTGAAGCGTATTTTTATGAAGACGGATACGCACCGCCAGCCCGAGTTTCTGGTGCGAATGTTGCTGACAGTTCTGTAGTGGATTCGCGTGGTTTGCTACTGAAGGGGAAGGTTCGTCCGCGTTTCCCGCAGGCGCTACAAGGGATGCGGCTTTGCGATCCTAGCGTGTGCGTGACGAGTTGACGGGACGGCTTCCCTTGGTTCCGCCGCGAGGGCCCTGATAGGAAAAATTCATCGCAGTGTTCCGATCGTGAGTATTTGGAACATGGGAAGCAGAAACCGAAGCAGCGTGGCCCTTTTGCTGGGCCGCCGGTTTAACGTGGCTCACGCTCGACCGCTCAATCCGATCAAGTTCCTGGCGTGAACCCGAAAGCTTTGCGCCACCTGCTTGCGGCACCGCCGAACTTGGAAGCGAACGAGGGACAGCCTGGCTGGCTGATTTCTGTTTAGACCGGTTCGCGCTGTGGTGTTTAGTTGAGCTTGCATGCTGCGCCAGAACAGGCGCAACCAGAGCCGCCACTGCGGTCAAAGTCAGTGCAAGTAGCCCGATCTTACGAAGTGCCGCCAGCGCGAAACAGCGCCGAAACCCGTTTCCTCGTGGAAAGCTGTTCTCCATACCGATACTCCTTTCAGTATTCTCACTAAAACGGCTGGGCAATGCAATCCCCCCGAAGGGCTATTCCGAGAATTCATCGCTTGCCCCGACCTTAGCACTATAAGGTCTGCCAGAGTACTTCGGCCAAGCCCTGGTTGTGCAACCGATTGAACAATCCGCGCGCTTCGGGGCTGCATTCACAACCGCCAGTTCATGACTGGGAAATACCCCATTTAGGGGATTACACACCTCCGTCGTGGTCGCACCATGCTGACACGGAGTTGACGACTATGAGCTGCTTTGAAATCCAGGAATGCGGTTACACCGGGCAGGTATGGCTGGGTTCACTACATCCACATCAGTTTTACTTCTATTCCGTTTCGCGCAATCCCCAGCGTGAGCAACTGTTCGACGGGGTTGCCGGCGATATGGCGGAGGCGCTTTCCACGTTGCAAGCCCATATCCATTATCTGGCATCCGAAGGGGGATCTGCAGCCGGGAACTAGTAGAGCCTATGAAGAGATCCGTGGATGAACCGGGGAAGCTCGCAACGCGGGCGGCTACTGTGTGTCGTGCCGCATTCGACGTGCTGGATTTGGGACTGTTTAACAATAACCGCAATGACGTAAAGGCGGTCAACGATTGCGGGCAGCTAGCCGGAGTTTTTTTCAGCGAGAACACGGGGCGCATCGAGGCTTTCCAAGAAGAGGGCGGAAACCGTATCGCACTGGGCACTTTGGGGGGATCATTCAGCGTCGCGCGCGATATCAATAACAGGGGAGAAATCGTCGGGGGGTCGCTCACGCAGGGAGACGAGAGCTTTCATGGGTTTCTCTACCGTCAACATCGGCTGTATGATCTGAATGAGTTCCTGCATCCCTACGGCGGCTGGGAGTTGATCCAGGCATTTGCCATCAACAACCGGGGGGAAATCGTCGGCGTCGGCTCCCACAATGGTCGGGACCATATCGTCTTGCTGCGACCCAAAAGCTGACGGATGCCGGGACTGCCACGGTAAACCAAGAAGGGCCCAGGGCCGAGGGGCTTCCATCCCCGGGAGCAAGAAACTCGTTTTTCCCCACCGGGCATAGTTCTTCCCCAAAATATTATTGAGGCAAACCGGGCCAAGCGACAGATGAGGCTCGAAACCGCTTGACCAGAAAAACCGCGCCGACTAGAGTATAAAATGTGGTATTTTGGTCGCTTAACAGCTGCCAGATGTGGCCTTCCGCTTCGTCTAGGCTTAACTGCATGGTGGACAGAGAGCCAGGCAAAGAAGCCGTAAGAGTAACTGAGTTTCCGTGAATTTCCGAAGCCCGTAGCGGCAGGAGCGAAAGCGAAGTGATAGAAACAGCGGAAGGAAAGCCGACCGTTTCTCAGTTTGCGCGCCCCGGCCAGGTCTTCCCGGAAACGAATGCGGGCTCGCGCCAGAATCCGACTCCCACGGTTCAAGATGACGCAGATGCCGTCAGTTTCGACACCCGCGTAAAGGTGAGTGTCGTTATTCCTGCATATAAGGCATCTGGGTGTGTAGCGGCTACCCTGGACTCGGTGCTTGCACAGACATTTCCCGACTATGAGATTGTCGTTGTAAACGATGGATCCCCAGACACGGAAGCTCTTGAACAGGTTCTACAAAAATACCTCCCGCACATTCGCTACTTCAAGCAGGAGAATGGAGGGCCGAGTTCCTCTCGCAACCGCGGCATTATAGAAGCTCGGGGAGAATACGTCGCTTTCCTGGATGCCGACGATTTCTGGCTTCCAGAACATCTGGCCTCGCAGATTGCAGTTCTGCGCGACACACCTTCCCTGGGCCTGGTGTACAGCGACTCGCTGATTGTAAGAGACGGAAAATGTATCCGCAAAACGTTCGATCGGGAATGCCAGGAAAAGCCTGTAACCTTTGAGGCGTTGCTGGGGGAGCGCTGTACCGTCAGCACTTCCACGACCGTAGCGTCCCGCAAGGAACTCCTTGCAGCAGGACTGTTTGACGAGGGCATGACTCGCTGCGAAGATTTTGACCTGTGGCTGCGGATGGCATTCCGAGGGACGTCGATGACGTATAGTTCCCAGGCGCATGTCTGCCGCATGGTTTCTGGTTCCGGACTGTCGTCGAACAGATACGAGATGAAGCGCGCCCGTATCGATGTCTACCGGAAGATCGATTCTTCGCTTCCTCTTTCGCAGACCCAGAAAGAACTGCTCAGGCAGAGATGCGAGTGGACCGAGGCGGTTGCCCAACTGGATTTGGTGAAAGAATTTATCCATGCCGGCGATTACGAAAAAGCTCTCTCATCTGCGAGTCGTGCCTCGTCAGTATTGGGTAGCTGGCGAGTGCGTTTGGCGGTCATTGCCTTGGCCAAAGCACCCCGGTGGTTTGGTATTTACTATCGCGCCCACGAACAGGTTCTAAACATTTGCAACCGTATACAGGCAGCCTGGACGGAGCGTAAATTGCGGATGTTCCAGCCCATGGTGCCTCTGTCGCGGACTTCCTCCTCCGGTGGTTTGCAGCAGAGTTCATCCGTTTCGCAGCCTATGGGAGGGCCCGTAAGCGGACGCTAGGGACAAACAGAATTCCGGGGGTCCGCAGTGAGACTGCACGGAAACCCAGTCCCATTTCTTCCATGTTGAATCGAGCCATCGCAAGCGCAAAGTATGCCCTGGGACTCCAACGGCAGGGTCGTAACCTGGTGGTGTTTCCCGACGATGTCTTCATTGTTTCCTATCCGAAATCGGGCAACACGTGGACCCGTTTTCTGGTTGCCAACCTCGCTTATCCCCGCGAGCAGGTGAATTTCGCAAGTATCAATCGCCTGATCCCGGATCCGGAGGCGCTTTCGAAGAGGGAGATGATTCGGCTTCCCCGGCCGCGCTACATCAAGAGCCATCAATATTTTGATCCCCGCTATCAGAAGATTGTGTACGTGGTGCGCGATCCTCGAGACGTCGCGCTCTCGCAATACCATTTCCACCGCAAGCGAAGGCTGGTGGAGGATGGAACTCCGATAGAGCAATTTATTACGCGCTTCGTCGCAGGTAGCACCAGCCCATACGCGTCCTGGGGAGAAAACGTGTCTGGTTGGCTGGCAACGCGGCACGGTAGTGCCCGCTTCCTGTTGCTGCGATACGAAGACCTGATGGCAAATCCCACGCACGAACTTGCCAAGTTAGCTCTTTTTCTGGGAATACAAGCTGACGTGCCCCAGCTTGAACAAGTGGTTGCGCGCTGTTCCGCCGACCAGATGCGGAAGCTTGAACTCGAGCAAGGACACTTGTGGTCTTCAACCAGAAACACGCGGCAGGACGTTCCCTTTGTGCGCGAGGCTAAAGCTGGTGGGTGGAAATCAAATCTTCCCGAATCTTCCGTCGCCGAGATCGAAGGGGCGTGGGGACATTTGATGCGTTTCTTGAGATATGATCTGACCATCGACAAAGGCCGTCATTCCGGAAGCCTTTCCGAATCGCTGCTGGTGGGGCCCGGTCAATGATTTACGGTGTTCAACGCGTTGTTAAATTCATCCTGGGAAAAGACATAGCAGGAAGGGACCTGGCGGTCTACGCCGACGACACTTTTATAGTCTCCTATCCAAGGTCAGGAAATACCTGGACACGATTTCTGATTGCCAATTTGCTGCATCCCGATGAGCCGGCGACCTTTGCCAACATCGAGCGCCTGGTGCCGGACAGCGAAGCCCAGTCTTGCAGATACTTCAAGACCATTCCTCGACCGCGGGTCATCAAGAGTCATCAGTACTTCGATCACCGATACAGAAAACTGATTTACATCGTTCGCGATCCAAGGGACGTGGCACTTTCTTACTACGACTTCCAACGGAAGTACCGGCAAATTGAAGATGGCTATCCGCTGTCGCAGTACGTCAGTGATTTCGTGGGTGCCCGCCTGAGCTCGGCAGACTGGGGAACTTGGGGCGAGAACGTTGGGAGTTGGATAGCAGCGCGTCAGAAGCACCCGGGATTCCTTCTGTTGCGCTATGAGGACATGATCGTCGACACGGAGCGTGAGTTAGTGAAAATCGCGGCCTTTTTGGGCATTGAACCAAATCGTCAATTGCTGGCCAACACCATCGATCGGAGCTCGGCCGAGCGCATGCGGGGCTTGGAGAAAACCCAGGGAAGCGAGTGGGTCTCCACTAAGAACAAGCGTTCGGACATTCCATTTATTCGCACTGCCTCGTCGGGGGGCTGGAGAAATCTCTTGCCTTCGGACGCGGTCGCGGCAATTGAGTCCGCGTGGGGACCTCTGATGACCAGCTTGGGATATGAGTTGGTAACAGGTCATGAAGGTACCCATTCCACTGAGGAAGTCCTACAGCCCTCGCTTCGCGGGAATCCGGTCGGATGAAGAATCAGATTCGCCTGGCGGTGCTCGGGTGTGGCACGATCGTCAAGAGTGCGCACCTGCCCGCGGTTTTGGCACATCCTGACATCGCGCTGGTAGCGCTGGTTGACGCCGCAAGCAATCGCGCCGCAAACCTGATGCGGAGCGCTCAGCTGAATTGCACGGCTTCCACGGATTACGCCTCCGTTCTAAGAGAGGTCGACGCTGTCATCAACGCACTCCCTAACCATCTGCATGCCCCGGTGACGCTAGAAGCGCTGGCGGCGGGAGTTCATGTTCTCTGCGAAAAGCCTCTGGCCACGAAGTCGGCAGACGCCCGCGCCTGCGCGGCGGCGGCGGCCGAAAAAGGTCTGGTCCTCGCCGTCGGAATGAACCGCCGATACCAGGACAATCAGCGATTGCTGCGAATGGTCCTGGAGCACGGCATGCTTGGAGAGTTACAGGACTATAACTGGCAGGTCGGCGGGCCTTACGACTGGAATGCTGCCTCGACTTTCTATTTTTCCAGGGCCGAAGCCGGCGGTGGAGCTCTGATCGACTATGGTGTCCACCTGCTGGACAGTCTTACGGACTGGTTTGGACCGGTGACGGATTTTCAGTATGAAGATGACGATTGGGGTAGCGGAATCGAAGCGAATGTACGTCTTACGCTTCAGCACAAGAACCGCTACGGAACAACCCCGGGCCAGGTTCGCATCAGCCGCACTTATCCTCTCGCCAACAGTCTTCTCGTGCGTGGTACAGAAGCGACCGCAGAGTTACTGCTGTCCGATCCCGACATCGTAATCCTGCATCGGCAGATCGATGGACAATCCCTTTCGGACACGCTCAGGCTTGGCGACGGCAACAAGGCTTCGCCTAACAGCTTTTATCTTCAGCTGGACAATTTCGTGCAAAGCATTCGGGGCGTTCAAACCCCTTGCGTGGATGGACTGCAGGCTGCCGCAGTTCTTGAACTGATCGAGCGCTGTTACGCGCAGCGTAAGCGGATTCCAGAACCCTGGTCCGAGCTGGAAACCAGCTCCGGAGCACCGGCGTGAACTGGCAGGACAAGGCCGTATTCGTGACCGGGGCCACCGGCTTCATTGGAGGCAGAGTTTGCGAGCGCCTGGTTCAGTCGGGTGCAACCGATGTTCGTGCTCTGGTGCACACCCCGAAACATGCTGCCCGGATCGGACGGCTTCCCATACAACTTTGCCAGGGCAGCTTGCTCGATCAATCCTCACTGCGCGAGGCAATGGGAAACGCCAAGGTTGTTATTCATTGCGGCCTGGGTATTGCTCGGGGAATTGTAAAGGGAACGCAAAACCTGCTCGAAGCCGCTCAGTCAGCCGGGGTTGAGCGCGTGGTCCACATGAGTACCGCCGCTGTATACGGCTTGACACCCCGTCCGGGCAGTGAGAATGAGGAGAGTCCCGTGCCACGGACGGGCGACGCTTATTGCGACAACAAGGGCGAGGCCGAAAACGTTGTCCTGCGGTTTGCACGGCGGGGCGTGCCCGCAGTGATTCTGCGACCGTCGATTGTTTACGGTCCGCATTCCGCATGGTCGACGCGGCTCATACAGGAAATGAAGGACCGCCAGGCCGCATTGATTGACGGAGGAAACGGCGCCTGCAATACGACCTACGTCGACAATCTGGTGGACGCAATCTTTTTGGCGGTTGAGCGTGATCAGGGAGTCGGGCAGGCGTTCTTCATCACCGACGGGGAGCGGATTACTTGGGGGGATTTTATCCGGGCTCACGCCAAGATGATGGGACAGGAAACGCTCTCAGGTATCTCATCGCAGGAGATCCGCGAATACTACGCAAGTCAGCCCGGAATATTAGTGGGTTCGGTAAAGGCCGCAGGACAAGTTTTGCGAAGCCGGGAATTTCGACAGTTGCTGCTTAGGATTCCGTTGTCGGCTCGCGCTCTCGCAGGCCTCTGGAGATGGTCTGCTTCGCTCGATGAGGGAAGCCGTGTACGCCTGCGGGAGCGGGTTGGGGTGCGAATTGCAGCTTCCAACGCAACTAAAAATGGCCGCTTTATTCCGGATGAAGTAACTCTAGCCACTCAGACGGGGACTGTTTTTTTCAGCATCGCCAAAGCGCAAAAGCTGCTCGATTACAAGCCCCGAGTTCCGTTCACCACGGGCATCGCCCTGGTTGAGCAGTGGCTGCGCTTTGCAAACTACCTCTGAGATTCATGGTGTGGGGTTCGTCCAAAGCCTATCCCGCTTCACGCGGGGGGCAAGGTCTCACGCGCGTGCCGTGCGATGAAGCTTTTCAGCATCGGGCTGCTTGCCGCGACTGACAAGCTCCTGCAGTGAAGGAATCGACTCGGGGACCGTCAGCTTTTGCGCGGGCAACGGAGAACCAGAGCGTATCGATTCTGTCAGCATTTCCAGCGCCAGGTCTGTGTTTGGACGAATGTAGATTGTTGCCGCCAATACGCCGCTACGAACCCAGGCATGGCCAGTATTGAGCATGGCGTCACAACCCGTGAATGGAATCTTCATCCATCGCTCACGATCTCCATCCGACATTTCACTGAAAGCTTTTCTGCTGCCTGCCGCCATACTGTCGTCCTGCGCACCCACCAGGTTAATCTTGGCCGCTTGGGAGGTACTCAGTCGCAGCCATGAACTCACCGCGCGGTAGGCACTCTCCTCGGTCCAGTTCGCCCGCAGAGACTTCACTTGAATGTTCGCTGGTTTGGTCCGGTTCATTCCGGCTGTTCGCTCTTTCGCGGCAGAACTATTGGCCGGCCCCTCGATGTAGAGTACAGAGCCGCCCTGAGGAAGTAATGCGGCAAACTGTTTCCCCTGTATCTTGCCCACTTCCTCGTGATCTGAGCTGATCGCAAACACCGGGACCTGATGCGCCAGCCGCAATTGTGAAATGTAATCGGCTTCGTGATTCAATACGACCCAGCCGATGCCCGCAGCGGCGGCGGCGCGCGCTACTTGCGGGAAAGCCGTTCCCCCCGCAGGTTCGAAAACAATAGCATCCGGACGCGAGGAAGAGTCACATTGGACGAACTCCAGCAACTGTTGGCTCTGTGTGACCGCGTCATTGTTCGCGTGAATGATTTTTACATCGACGCCGAGCTGTCGCGCGGCTTTCTCGGCCGCTGCGGCCTGTTCCTGCTGGTAGTCGTTATCGTTGGTGGGGAGCGAAACTAA
>WNFI01349938.1_pt1 | contig 10714 bp, 12 predicted proteins | sample 5400471 | NCBI WGS metagenome assembly WNFI01 (sample SAMN13153348, study PRJNA577476) | soil metagenome | isolation source: 100 cm saprolite on Douglas fir-dominated hillslope | place: USA:California | collected 2013-09-17 | reverse complement strand
AAAGTTAGGCTTCTCACTGGCATGTATGATCGGAATCCGTGTTTCAGGAGATCGACTCCTGGAAGTTGCAAAAGAAATTGCAGAATTTGAGGAAATTATCTACCTCATCATTTGTGCGGGCAGTTTCGATCTGCTAGCTGAAGTTGTATGCCGGGATAACGATCACTTCCTGAGTTTTTTGACCGAAAAGCTCTATAAAGTGCAGGGGGTACAGCAAACGGAAGCCTATATGTACCTGCGTGTCTGCAAGGATACCCTTACACCTGTTGGATTTTCTCTCAAGGGCTGAATATTCAAACGGGGTGAATACGTGACCTCTATCCGCTCTCTTACGATCTCCGCCGTATTGCGTTGCAAGAACCCTTTTGCTCCTAACTTCATGATGTCGTCTTTGTGAATAAGCAGATGGGGGACTTCCCGGTAATTCGTGATCGTTCCGTTTTTCCTATAAAAACGTATTGTCTTTGGGTGAACCCCCAGGAAACGCCCCGCTTCTTTGGCCGTAAACCATTCCTTGCCCTCCGGAGGCGTGTTTGGAGACGGCCCGTATGTGTTTACGGGGTCATGGACAATCACCTTCACGCCCAATACCTCCAGGGCGTTCCGTTTCTCCTGGAACGTCGCGCTTTCATAGCGCCCGCGCATCACATTAAGGAATTCCAGGAACTCCACAATCCGCTGCCGGTACGAGCTGGTCGCACGAGCCACATTGCTAGACCCCAGCTCCTCTGTATAGCGGGCAAGCTGCTCTTCCTGGTTCGTGATATCTTGCGAGATAAGATTGTGCATGTAGCTGCCCGGCACGTATTTTTCTCGCTCGTTCTTCGCGTAGGCTATGGTCGCCTCTATTTTTTGAATCTGCTCCTGCCCGGTCGTATCTTCCAGTAGCGCGCTAATGGCTACTGCCATCTCAGTCTCCAGCGCTGTCTGCAAGACCTCAATGCGCTTGAATAATACACAGCATTCTTGCCAGACGATGTCATCGAGCGGGCTGGTTCGTATATTCGTACGGTCGCTGCACATCCGGTACTTATTCAGCGTATTGGTACAGACATAAAAAGGGTAGGACTTATCCGTGCCGCTCCGCGTCAACCGGCCTCGTTTCTGCGTCCTGGGTTTCATCATGTGGTGGCAGCCGCCGCAGGCTATATGGCCCCTCAGCAAAAAGTCTTCTTCGTCCAGGGGGCGGTGGCTTTGTTCTACCTTATGGGTTTTGAGCTTTTCTTGCGCCCGCCAGTAGAGGGTCGGGTTGATGATAGCGGGGATGCCGCCGGGCACTTCCTTCCGGTTGGGATGGGTTTCTTTTTTCCGCCGCCCGTCAGGACCGATGGTTTGCCGCTCTTTGCATATCACCAGCCCGCCGATATTCGCCGGGTCTTTCAGTATCTCCCTGATCGCGGTATAGCCCCAGATGGTGTACGCTGCTTTCGGACCGTCTTCGTCCCCGTCGTCCGGCCACTCCCGGTATTTCTTTGAATAGAAGGGAGTGGGTATTTTGTCTTCGGTGAGCTTGTGCGAGATAGCCCGCAAACTCATGTCCAACTCCACGAACATGTGGAATATAGATACCCGTACTGCCACCTCCTCCGCGTCAATCATGTAACAGGTTTTTTCTGTGTCCTTCCATGCCCAACCATAGGGCGGCCGGCCGGTTCCAACCGGCAATCCCAGCTCTATGCGTGTCTGCCAGCGCCGGTTGGCGTATTCGACGATCTTTTCCCGTTCACTTTCGGCGCTCCAGGCTAGGATGGAACGGATAAGCTTACCCGTCAGGCTATTGTCAATGTTCTCACTGACGCTAACGATCTCGCCGCCGTTACTCTCGATTTCCTCAAAGATCATAGCGGAGTGGACGAAGTTACGGGCGAACCGGCGTAAGTCAAAGACGATAATCATGTCCGCCATACGGTCGCGGATGAGCTGGCGGGCGAGGGTCAGTTTTTCCCGGTGCGAGTAGTGGATGAAGCCGCTTTTTGCCTCCCTCAATATCAGTACCACATCGACATCATGCAGTTCAGCGTACTGTTTGCATTTTTCTTCCTGGTATTCCAGGCTCTCGCCGTCTTGTTCCTGTTTGTCGGTGCTGACGCGGCAGTAGATGACCGCCCGTTTGCGTTGCGTAGCCAATCATGTATCCCTTTCAGATGTGCGAACAAATTTACTATATATAACGAACGGGCGGGGGTTTACTTCACCCAAATGTGTACGGGACGCGCTACGAACCAAACAGCTAGTAAAAGATTCTTGCCGGTGATTTTAACACCGGTAACGTGGTAAAACGCCGGGATGTGGTAGGTAACGAATTGGCAGCGCCAGGTCACCCGAACCGCGACATTGATGCTTTCTACGCATGGATAATGCCAGCCAGTGCTCTGTATGGTGAGCGCACCTCTCGCCTGTATAAGCGCTGTCTGCTTGTCTTGTGAGGTCGCAAACTTGACCGAGTAGGCATCGCGTCCGCCCTGGAACGCCGCCAGGTTGCGGATATAGAGGCTGTAACCTTCGACAATATCAACGACAAGTGCCGGAATGTTGCCAGCTTGCCCACTGACGAGCGCATGGGCCGCAACTGTCGCGTAGCCGTAGCCGTTGGCACTGCCCGCAGGCACGAACACTGCCGTATCAGTTATGACGGAGAGGCCGCTACTACTAATAAAGGATAGGCCCGCTGGCAAGGTTTGGGAGATAACCGAGCCGTTGGTGATCGTTAGCGTGCCGTGCGCGGTCGTGGCCGGGTAGGTGTGTACGCCCGTCGGTATAACCGGCGTTTGCGCAGTAAACGTTCTGAGCGGCAAGAGGACAGCCGGGACACGGATAACAGCCCTCATCACCGGCTGCTGCGGAGGAGAGAAGACGCTGACCGCGACGAGGGTAAGGAGAGCAAACACTGACAGGAAAATGGGGAGCAGCGAGGGGCGCGGCGGCTGCTCCCGTTCAAAATAGATATGCAGCGTTTCCATCGGTGCATCGTTCACCTGGCGCATGGTTACTCCTGTTTCATGGTCCGGAAATCTCCGGACCATCCTACTGCGGTTTGAACAGCGTACCGTCGTTGATATACGTGAACTGCTGATTGCCAACATGCACGATCATGTCAATTTTGCCGTCGCCGTTCACATCCTGAAACTCGGCGGTGACCGGGATTTGTTCAGAGTTGTCGCCAATAATGGCGGGACCATTGTAGATGCGGGCATGAGCAACATTGCCGCCGGGCAGCTCAATTATCACGACGCGGCCTTTCAGGTTGAGGAAAATAAAATGGGTGGGGTGATTAGTACTGTCATCATGGCCTACCACCGCATTGACCTGGTAGGTCCGAGGAAACCTATAGGTGGCGTCTAATTGATGCTCACTCCACCAGTTCCCAAACATCTGAAACCCTACCCAGAGTGCAAGCATGGCGATCATGCCAATGCCGACGTATACCAGCCAGTGCGTATGCTGCTTCGGCGGCGGTTCGGGATGAAGAACAATTCTTCGGTTGCCCTGCTCGTACACCTGCTGGCCGGAACGGTTGACGTAGGCACGGGCGCTCGTAGGTAGGCGTGGCGGCCAAACGTCGTCATATTCGCCGTCAATAGGATAATCAGCCGGGCGGCTGGCCCGCTGGGGAATACGGCTTTGCTGCATGGCAAACCCTCCCTCATGATACTTGGGTTACTTGAGATAGATAGTTTATATTAGTTTACCATATTTACTAGAGAATAGCAAGGTTTGCTCGCGTTATTTAGTATTTGACGAGGCTTATATACTTGGTCTGAATCCCTTAGCTTACATCTATTTTTGAGGTGTTGCCGTGCATGATAAGGACTGGCTAACCGTTGAGGATATTTACGAGATACTTGATAAAAGTGTGCCGCTTGATACCATCCGCGCCTGGATACGATCTAAGAAGCTCCCTGCCTACCGGCCGGGCAAGGCGTATTTAGTCCGGCGCGAAGATTTAGAGAAGTTTTTGCGTGATTCGCGCACGAAGCCGGATGACCAACTATAATAGTGAGGATTAACAATGGCAGATACTACGAAACCCGAAATAGTCCAACTCATACGTCGGATTAATGAGGGTGCTACGAATAGTCAAACACCATTAGGCGAGGTGCTGCGTCTCTGCCTGCGGCTGGGCAAACTGCTCAATAACAGGGAACTGAGTAACTGGGCGAAAGCCGAAGCTGGAGGGTACGAGTCCAGAAACAATTTGCCGGACTACCGTATCTTCGAGACTGGGGCACTCGGTACGTTTTCTGGCTCCTATGGACGCGGTATGGACAACGCGCCCATACCTAAATTCCATATCGAGGAAGAGCATTGGGATATGCTGTTCAAGGTCTACCTGATGCAGTCTGTTGGGGAGTTGGAACGATTGACCGATGGCCGCGCTGACACGGATAGCATAACCGTTCCCTGGCCAGCGGATGTAGTCATGTATTACCAACGGAAGGCAATTTACCAAGATTACATATTAGTTGCTGCTTGGAGGGCAATCTCAACAACAACTATTGCGGGTGTACTGGAAGTCATAAGAGCTAGGGTGCTTGAGTTTGTGTTAGCGATTGAGGAAGAGCTTGGTATTGATGCGATGAACTATGATAATAAAACGCCTTTAGAGACACCGAGCCAGGAGAAGATAAACCAGGTATTCAACACGACTATTCACGGTGGCACCAGTATTGCTTTCGGCAATGCAGGGACGACGAATCAGTATGCGACGCAGGTCCAGCCTGGCGATTTACAAGGGTTGAAAGAAAAGCTCGCACAACTCGGTGTCACGGATGAACTGATTACCGACCTCGATACCGCGCTGGACAAAGATGCTGATTCTGACGAGCAGCCAGGGCCACATGTCAAAGGTTGGTTTGGCAAGTTGATGATTAAGGCCGGACGAGGAACCTTGCAACTGGTATCGGCTACGGCAACGACAGTAGTCATCGCCGAGGTGCGGAGGTTTTTGGGGCTACCGCCTGTTTGAATATAACCGCTAATTGAGTGGACATGATAACGATCGTTGAACTTAATCAAATCATCCAGAATCTTGCGAACGAGCGGCCAATCTTTCACTCTGAGGCCGACTTCCAGCACGCATTGGCATGGCTTATCCATGAAAAATATCCGAGTTGTCGTATGCGCTTAGAAGTTAACCCGTACACCAACGGTCAAAGGGCCTACTTAGACATCTTATTCTACATAAACAAAATACCGATTGCTATCGAGCTGAAATACAAAACACGTAAGCTAGATATATCATATAGCGGCGAAGACTTTCACTTGCTCGATCAATCGGCCCAGGATGCAGGTCGGTATGACTTCATTAAAGACATTGGTCGACTCGAACGATTTGCTTCGGCGCACCCGCGATCATGCGGGTTTGCCATTTTTCTTACTAATGATGCTAACTATTGGCAACCGGCTAAACGTCAAAGCGCTACAACTTTTGATCAATTTCGTATCCACGATAACTCTATTCTACAAGGACGCCTTCAGTGGGGTAATCTGGCATCGGCAGGCACACAAAAAGGACGTGAGCAGGTACTCGAACTTATTAACGAATACCCTCTCCATTGGCACGATTATTCTGAAGTGATAGACACGAGCGCAGGACGATTCAGGTATCTATTACTCGCAACCCATAATGAGACGTCAAATAGGGCATAAAATCCATTCGTCTATCTCATTACCGACCTTTCTTGTGCTTGTTTAATTGTACTTGCTACAAAAATATTGGGGTTAGCTTTGACGTGGGTGCCTGTCACTTCAACTAGGCCATTACGTCGGAGCAGGCTAAGGTAAGTACCGTAGCTGCCGCTGTTATGGGACATCTCTGCACGTTCGGCTAATTCCGACCTTTCGATCTGTTGTGGGTATTCCTCAAGGAGCACATCGAACATACGCCTGGCTCCTGCTGGCAAGTTGTCGCGCCACATATCTAGCACCTCTTCCTGGCTCATTGGCTTCGGCTTCTCGGTGCCGATGAAGTTCATGCCCTCATCGGTTATGCTGATCTCTGCGCCGACCTCTATTAATCCCTGCGATCGGAGCAGTGACAAATACGTTCCGTAGCTGCCGCTCTTGGGCGACATACTTGCCAGTAGTGCTAATTGCGACTTAGTAAACGTCATGGGATAGCGCGAGGCAAGCACTTCTAGCATGCGCCGAGCGCCCTTAGCTATGGGTTTGTTGTCGGTGGGTATCTTATAGGTTGCAGCATCCAAGACGGTCGGTTTAATGGTCGGCAAATCGTCGGCGCTCAATTCCTTGGCCGCAATAGACTGTATGAGTCGGAGCGCCTTGATGTAGCTCGGATTCGGTTTCTCAACCGTCACGACCTTTGGCGCGGCCACTGGCTGCGGCTGCTTTTCAAGCTGGGTGATACGCCGTTTTAAGTTGGCGTTTTCAGTCTTGAGGGCTTCCATGTCTTGGGCTTCCTGCCGGGCTTCCTGCGGTAGGTCTGCTAACTGTGCAATGATCTGCCTGATTTTGGCCGTGGGTGGTGTTACCTGCGTTATAATGCGGGCTCCGGCTTTGGGGTGGCTGGTCGTAACCGGCCCAACCGTTACCTTAGTCACTGACTCAGAAATAGCAGGACCGAAGGCGTAGAACTCGCCTGGCGCAAGGTTACGCAGTGAAATAGCATCCTCTTTGGTCGTAAAACCTAGTTCCTCAGCCGCCCGCTTGCGGTCAATGTCCAGCCCCGTCCGGCCGATAAGCTTATTGTTCATCTCTGCCACCGCGTCTTTATGGAGCTTCGACAGGCGCTGCGTAGCCAATACGGCACAGTAGCCACGCTTTCGGCCGCGCGTGGCAAGGTCGATGACAGCTTCCATAGCCTCCGACTGACCGGTTTGTGGCGCGAAAACGTGGGCTTCATCAACGATCACTAAGCAGGGGTGCCATAGACTCTTGGGCGCGTTTATCATAGCACTTAGAAAGAGGCGTACAAACCGTTTGCGCTCCTGGTGCGACAACTCGTAGAGGTCAATGATCGCTGAGACGTTTAGCTCTAATAACCGCCTTGCAAGTAAGGCTGCGCTACGAGGCTCGGCCGCTGTGTCGCCTTCTTTGGCCGCCAGAATGTAATCGTACTTCTCGCGCAGGGTCGAAAACTCGCCTTCCAGGTCAATGACGATCTGCTGGACTTTGCCATGTGATTGTTCCAGGAGCCTCCGCAAGAGCCATGATTTACCGCCTCCGCTGTTGGCTTGAACCAGAAGACGTGTATCTATCAGCGTAGATAGGTCAATGCCAACTGTGTCATTAATGAGTATCTTATTCACCTCTCCCTCCTTGCACCACCCTACGCGCTTCAGTTAACCGTTCGATGGACCTATCCAAATCCGTTTTCTCCCCCACATACCGATACAGCGTAGTCCTCCCAATGTGCAAAGTGTCGCATATCTCCTGCACCGGCATGTGCCCGTCGGCGTAGAGTTGTCTAGCTAGTGCACCTTTCTTGGGGTCACGTGATTGAATCTTCGGTCTGCCGCCTAGCCTGCCCCTGGCTCTAGCAGCTTGCAGTCCGGCATTGGTCCGCTCCTTGATAACTTCCCGCTCGAACTCAGCTAACGCGCCGAAAATATGGAAAATGAGCTTGCCACCGGATGTAGTGGTATCCATGTTTTCCTGCAAGCTCTTGAAGCCGATACCTTTATCGCTAAGGTCCGTGATTGTGACAATGAGGTGCTTGAGCGTGCGGCCGAGCCGATCTAAGCGCCAAACTACTAACGTATCCCCTGCCCTCAAGTGGTTCATGGCTTCCTGTAAGCCTGGTCGTTCCGACTTTGCGCCGCTCGTCGTATCGGTGAATAATTTCTCGCAACCGGCACGTATTAGTGCATCAGTTTGCAAATCCAAAGTCTGGTCCTGAGTGCTGACGCGGGCGTAGCCTATCAGCATTGGAGAATACTCACTTTTCTCCCAATACGTGCTCGTTATGCCAATCCTGATATTCTTCCCTATTATTATTTATCTGATCTTTCTTGCGTTGAACCCTACTTCTTGTCCTACGACCTTGTACGTAGAGAATTGCGATAACTATTGGTATTAGTATCATTAATGCCCAGAACACGACCCAGAAAGCTCTGTTACCAAAAGGCCATACTGTTAGTGCAACGAATAACGTCGCAAATATGAACCCAGTTAATGCTAATTCGATCGAGGGATCGACGCGAGCCTTGATCGGCTCACTTTGAGCCTTTGCATTACCCTTTAACATACTTCTTTGTGCACTCATAAGTTCACCTTTATAGGTCTCGCTTGTGGGATCATATATGACCTTATTGTAGGCATGGATAATCGGTTCAAGTACCAGCTCCTGGTCAAGCCCTACTTGCGGAGCATCAGTAGCATCTTGATATAACATTGTTCTACTGCGCCAAAATAGCGTTAGACCAGTTAACAAATACAGAGCGACACCAATTATTGCGTACTTTACATAGTGCACTTTGTTATCGGAGACAATTAGAACCGGCGCAATAGCCGCACCTATTGTAAAGGACAGCTCGCCTAGCTTCATCCGGTACTCGCGCAGCGCCTCCCGGCTTTTCAGGCCTATATCCATTCTCAGTTCCCTGATCTTATCGAGCTGAGCTTGGAGGCTATCCCTTAAAGGCGTAAGCTGGTCTCTTACTTCATCCTCCCACTGACGATCTTTCTCGGACTCCATGTTTATCCGGCCTAGAACAGCACTAGCTGTCCGGTCCTCTGCTGCTTCAGTAGAAAATGTGTGCCAAGTACCGCCTTGTATAGGACGCGCGTTAAATAGTACACCCCGTCAATTTCGCGCTCTTTCGGCACCCTGCCGTACTCGCTGTAGAGCGCCATCGCGACTTTGGCTTTCAAATACCGTTGCCTTTGTTCTTGCCGTTGCGCCGCCATTGTCATAGTAACTCAAGAGTATCAAAACTCAAGCGCTATAGCAAGAAATGGAACGTAGAATTTGATACGACTTTCGGTACTATTCCCTACTCTGTGAGCAATGATTTATGAAGTGTAACTACAACGTGTTCCATAAACGGTCGTTTTTGGGACACGGTTCTATTACCACTGGCTGTAACTGTACAAACCCATGAAACTACTTACACGTATTAATGGTGAACTTGCACAGGCATACTTGTTCTCCTACAGCTGCGCGACCGAAAGATAACGATGCTCGTTTGTGACGAAGCCTCGCTCGTCTACGTTGTTGGCTAGAATACGGTTGAGAATATCCGCACTTTTAAGCGCTTCATTACCGACCAGGTCAGCATGGAGCATATCGAGAGCGCTTAACCAGAACACTAGGGATTCAATATCTTCCACAACGTATTCAACGTCGTACTCCCTGAAATCTACACAATGCAATTCGTTTGTTTCTACCATTTCTTTGGTAATGACAGGCCTTCCGATTGGCTTGCCGAGCACTTTCTTGATATTCCGCATGTTCTTCTCACCAACCTGTTGGGTAATAAAGTATCCACCCGGCAGTAAGTGACTCTTAACGGCATCTAAATCGAACGGTGCGTGCCGGTTGATAATGATGTTGAAGCGCTGCTTCAGTCCTACCAGTTTTTCGTCCAAGACCATAAACGTCATGTTGGCGATCCCATTGGCGTTCTGTTGAGCGGTCTTTACCATTTCCTCGTCAATGTCGATGCCGACACCGCTTCTGAAATATGGTGCAAAGGTAATAAACCGTTCGCCTCCACCAGTACCGATATCCAGTACATCATCGTCTGGATCCAGGTACTTTTTAACTTCCGCTACATAGTCCCACGGCACCGGCTCGCGTACAGTATTCATGCGCGAGAAATCCCATCCTAATCGAGGTGCAACTTGCTGAAGTATGTCGTCAAGTTCAGCTTGGGTATAGGTAGCTTTCATGCGGTCAGTTTAGCATACCCAAGAAGAACATAGCACCATCGAGAATCATCAAGAGTGAGACGACAAAGAGACGGATTGCTGCTGTCTAGAAGCGAACGATCTTAACTGTGCCATAAACCTTCGTTTTTTAGACATACCCTTCTCACCTTCAACTGTTGATAGAACGTCTCTCTTATGGTAGAGTAAGCGCCAAAGATTCAACCCAATAAAGAGCTAAGCAATAATTCACGGATAGTAACCAGAGCAGGGAGAGTTAATCATGACCTCACCTCTTGCTATACACATAGGGGACAAACTAGATACAGAGATACTCGATCCATTGGCTGATTTCATCTGCGGCGATGCAAAAGACAGGTTTCCAATTTATAGAAGTTCTTTCTACCTTACTCGTTTCTTCCAGAACTTAAACATAGACGTGACACACGATGGCTCTACCAGAAAAGTGTGGGTGCTAGCGGTGCTCAAACAATTACAACCATCTGATATTGAAAATGTCATTCTTCGTTTGGTTGATCCACGAGAATACAAGGGAGTTGGAGACAACTTTAAGAAGGCTGTTCAAAGCATGAATGAGATTTTAATAATGGAAAACCTAGCGGTAGGATTTGATAACGTTCGACCCTACATTAAATATGCGGAGCCGCTAAAGTTTGAAGGAGCGGAAATTTTTAAGGCTACGACCAAAGATGAAGCGGAGTTTCTAAGTACCTAAGTTTGGCCCAAATTAACGGCCACATGAGTGCGAGCAAGAAGCGCGCACAAAGGATCGACTAAAGCCGGTGCCAGGGGAGCGGCCTGATTGAGGACAATCTGAACCACCTGACCCAAGGCATCGGTGAGCAGAAAGCCACTGATATGAAAG
>WNFI01562423.1_pt1 | contig 10715 bp, 5 predicted proteins | sample 5400471 | NCBI WGS metagenome assembly WNFI01 (sample SAMN13153348, study PRJNA577476) | soil metagenome | isolation source: 100 cm saprolite on Douglas fir-dominated hillslope | place: USA:California | collected 2013-09-17 | reverse complement strand
AATCTTTTCGAACGCTTCCAGGGGAAGGTGCCGCTCGAAGTGCAAACGCTGGGGCCTAGTTGTCCACAGGGAACCGGATGCGGAGGTCAGGGTCAAGGACAAGGCCGGGGACAAGGGCAAGGGCGCGGACAAGGCCAGTGGGCGCAGGGACAAGGTCAGGGACAATGGCCGCGCCAAGGCGGACAAGGGCAAGGGCGCTGGGGGCAGGGAAGAGGCGCGGGCGGTGGCGGAGGTTTGGGAGGTTTGAGCAGCATGACGGGATCGCTGGTGCCGCTGCTTCCCTTCGCGGTGAAGAATCACGCGACGGTTGTTGAAATTTATTGCGAGGATTGGTTGATCGCGTTTAGCCCGAATCATGCGCAGAACAAACAGTATGGAGCGGAGTATTCGCAGGCGCTGAGGCAAGTTGCGGGGAAGTAGTGAAGAGATCCAATCTTTACACAATTTTCTTTCGCCCGGCGTGGGCTTATTCATCCGATACCCACCCACGGCAGACGCTGTGAGCTGCATTCTTGTGCCGCTCCGCGGCTAGTAGCGCGGCGTCGCGGTAATCACGGTCACCTCTATCGTCGATCTTTAATCCTTTTCTCACACCGAAGTACAAAGCCCTGATACCTCTCAAAGCCCAGTAAATTCAGTCCCTCCGCGCGATTTCGAATACACCTTTGGCACGTTTCCCCCATGACCCTCGCATGGCACATTCAGCCTGCGTTAACCGGCGAAGTGTTGGAACTTCAGTAATCGCCGGTAACTGCGGGAGGCGTGGGCGCAATGAGTACCTTCAAATATCTGGCCATGGTTGCGGCTCTGTGTTCGATGATGTGCCTGGCAGGTTGCGGCGGATTCAGCAGCGCCGGTTCCACTCAAACGTCTAGCCAGACCAATACCACCTCCGATTTCACCGTCGCGGTAACCCCGGCCGCGGCTACTGTAACCAAAGGCAGTACCTCCACGCTGACCGCGACCGTGACCGCGCAGGGTGGCTTTAATAGCAGCGTAAAGTTGGCATTGTACGGTCTACCCTCGGGCGTGACGTCTACTTTTAGTCCCAGCACAGTGACCGGATCGGGCGCGCCGACGTTGTCACTGGCGGCTTCAACCAACGCTGCGTCGGGGACGTACACGATCACCCTGTCGGCTTCGAGCGGAACCACCACGCACAATACAACTTTCACCGTGGCTGTTACCGGCACCGGAACCACGCCTGATTTTTCGATTGCGACGAACCCCAATCAACAGGCGATCGGAGTGGGTGGAACCGAAAACTTCAGCGTCACCGTAATCGCGCTGAATGATTACCTGGAAACAGTGAACTTGACGGCTAGCGGATTGCCTTCAGGGATGACGGCGAGCTTTAGCCCCGCGTCGATCACGGGCTCCGGAATTTCTACGCTCACCGTTTCTGCCGACAGCACGGCTGCGGCCGGGACTTACACGATGACGGTATCCGGCGCCGGCAGCACGGTGAATCACAGCGTCACAGTAGGCCTCACCGTAACGACGACGGCTCCTCCTCCGGATTTCACATTGAACGTGGCGCCGGCAATGCAAACCGTGACGACGGGCCAGAGCACTGGGGTGACAGCGCAAGTTGTACACCTGGATCGATCACCACATCGGGCAGTTGTACTCTGAGCATTTCCACCAACAATGCCGTTGTCGCTGGAACCTACACTATTACCGTGACAGGAACCAGCGGGGCCTTAACCCACAGCGGCGCCGTCACTGTAGTCGTTACGCCGCTGACTCTTACGCCAGACTTTTCCGTGTCGGTTGCTCCAAGTTCTCAGACCATTCAGGCTGGGGCCATCACGACCTTCACCGCCACTGTCGCGCCGCTTAGTGGTTTCACGGGTGCTGTCACTATGAGCGCATCGAGCTTGCCCACTGGCGTGACCGCGAGTTTTGCGCCAGCTACAGTCACAGGTTCCGGAAGTTCCGTGCTCACGCTTACGTCCGCGAGTTCGACGGCGGCCGGAACTTATTTCATCACCGTAACGGGAACCAGCGGTACGTTGGTTCACAGCATGAATGTCTCGCTGACCGTAACGCCGGCAGAATCGACAGCGGATTTTTCGGTGTCGGCGACTACCGACTCTCAGACCGTTAAGGCGGGCGCGACTGCAACCTTTACGGCCAACGTTGCGCCTCTGAATAGCTTTACTGGCGTCGTCACCATGAGCGCCACCGGGTTTCCAACCGGCGTAACCGCGGCGTTTGCCCCATCGACGGTCACAGCCTCCGGGAATTCAACGCTGACGTTAACTGCGGCGAAATCCACTACGGCTGGCACATACTTCCTCAGCATCACCGGAACCGATGGCGCTCTGGTTCACAGCACGAACGTTTCGCTGACCGTAACGCCCGCTGGGACGGGAGTGTCACTCTACGTGTTGAGCGCTCCGGGTGCGACGGGCAATTCGGCCTACGATGGTGTGCCAACTTATCTCTACAATAACGCCACCGTTGCTGGTGCAACACTCGCTGTGGAGTGGGGAGGGATGGATCAAGGTCCGTCGGCGGGATCGAACCAGTACGACTTTAGTTATCCCGATACACAAGCCGCGCCGTGGATCGCCGCGGGAAAGAAAGTGAACTTCGTCGTATGGGCCAATGCCGACCTCGGCGCCACAACCTGCGGAGCAGAGGGGATCTATGGCCTGAATAACAGCGGCAACTGCGCGATTCCGGCGTACGTGTGGACTGCGCTCGGGTCTTCGAATTCCACGACCTGCCTGACGCAATACGGAACTCAGATACTGCCTAACTACTATGCCGCAGCATTTCAGACTAACTACCAGAAGTTCATGGTAGCAATGATTCAGCACTACACGGGCAACACGAATATCGGATACATACGCTTCGGTCTTGGACACGGTGGCGAGAGCCTGCCGGTTTCCACATGGAATGACACAACCTCGGCTTGCGGGCAGGCATATGTGAATGCGTGGGGGTTGACCATTTCGAGCTGGGAAAGTTACCTGGCGTCGATGATCAACTACGAAGGGTCATTGAATTCTCCCGTACAGTTGATGGTGGGCGTGACACCGATGGGTTATCCGGGGTCGACTGTGCCCGACTATGCTGTGCCGATTGCGGTGCAGAATCATATCGGTTTTGGCAGCCAAGGACTGGAAGAGAGCGACGTCAACAACTGCGCAGGGGCGACGGCAGATTGGTGCAATCTGTTCAACACATACTCCTCGCAGGTTCCGACTGAGTTGCAGACGCTGTTGCAGAGTTGTCCTTTGGGCGGGTGCACGACAGGGTCTCTGGTGGATTTGATTCCGTACGCGGTAGCCAATCATGCTTCGATCTTCGAGATCTACTGGCAGGACTGGCTGGTCGCGTACGATCCGAGTTATCCGGGATACTATCCGGGATATCAGCCGATCTTTAAGGCGGCCGCGGGGAAGTGAGCAATATCAGTGCTCCGGCTCTTTGAGTCTAACCGGAGCCACGGTGCGCTGCGGGATTGGAAGTAGATAGCGGGTGTGCTTGAGCTCGCCGACTCGGATAAGCGCCCGCTTCGCGGTGAGGTCAGCTAAGTCACGGGTCGTGGTCGCCGGAGATGCGCCTGTGATGGTCGCGTATTTCCCGGCGCTTAAGCCTCCCACAAAACCGTCAGGCTCCTCTCGCAACATGCGGAGCAGGGCTTTCTCTTGACGCTGATTTAGTTGGCCACGCAGGCGATCAAGGAGCTTTGCTTTATCAATCAAGAACTCGACGATTGCAGCGGTGCGCTGCTGCGCGTCAATTGCAGTCCTCGCAAACCAAGTCAGCCAGTTGGTAATGTCATTTTGCTTGTTGGCTGCTTCCAGTGCCTCATAGTAACTCTTGCGTTTCGCGAGGATGGTTGCGGCCAATGCTGAAAGCGTGGGTTGGCCGAGGCCTTGTGCCAGTGCTTTCTCGGCTAGGGCCCGGCCAATTCTGCCGTTACCGTCTTCGAAGGGATGAATGCACTCGAAATAGAGATGCGCGATCCCCGCTCTGGTTAGCGCGGGCAACGGTTCGGTATTGCCCGGTCCTGTCCGGTTGAACCATGCGATGAAGCGTTGCATTTCTGATTTCACTTGGGATGAAGAGGGCGCTTCGAAATGTATTTTGGGCTTGTGAATGGGACCCGACACTACTTGCATTGGATCGCCAGTGGTACGGTAACGTCCAACATCTTTCAAATCACGCCTGCCACTGACGAGCATCCGGTGCCACGCGAATAGCATGTCGTTGGAGAGCAGTGCGGCGAATGAACGATAGAGATTGACCATCATTTCAGCAATCCCCTGCTCAGCTGGTCGAACGCGTCGATGGTCCGTTTGCAGACCGAATTGGCGGCGAATGGACGATTGCACACTCGCACGATCTAGGATTTCGCCCTCGATCTCTGAGGTAGTCAAGGCCTCGGTGCTAATGGCTTCGATGATGATCTGGTCGCGCTCTTCCCCATCCAGATACTTGACGGAGCCCATTAGAGTGCCCGCACCCACGAGGAACTCCTGTTCGGCACGCCCTAGCCGAGATTCCTGCCAAGTAAAGTGGGGCCAGTCGGGTTGTTGCCAGTTCCAGCGCATGAGCGATAGGAATTTGTATATCGCTCATAATACCGATATTTATGAGCGATAGCAAGGCGGTCTATCGCTCGAACTGAACAACGTTGGCATCAGTCAGTCCTGAGGGCTAAGCGGCTGAACAGTTTGAATGAAAAACCCCGGTTTAGTCATTGCCGACCGTGCCGCAGAAAAGCAAAAGGAGTGCTGCGCCAACAAAAGGATAGAAGACTATGCAGCACGCAAGACTGCATCCCAAAGACAACGAGGGCGAATCTCGCGATTCGCCCTCTTCATAATCTCATGCGCCTGCTGGTTTAACCCGAGCCTACTGCGGGCAGGGGCAGATGCCGAATACATCCAGTTCGGTCTGCGTGCCCACGTACGCTTTGCCATTCACCACAGTTGGGACACCGAACTTTACGGCCGGTCCCAGCGCGTCACGCGTGGCGTTGGTGCTGCTGGTGTAGAGCTCGGTATGCAGGTTGGTGGCAGCATAGGCGTGCAACACGGCGGGATTCACTCCCTTCTCGTTATCGACGATTTCGGGACGCTGCACTGTCCAAATGATGCCTTGCTTGGTGCCATTCGCAGTGACGAACGGCGTAGGACCGGCTAAGTAGGTTTCAATGGTCTTGGATACCGCCGAGCCCAGCAGTCCATTGGTGAGTTGGTATTGGCGAACGTTGTCTCCGATTTTTACCGTGACCGAGCCGCCGATGTAGAGGTTGTTCTTCAGCCCGGTGCTGAAATAGGCGGCCTGACTCCAGAAGCCGATGGCCGCGGTGCTGGGAACGGATTGCACGCCGCCGCCGAGTCCGCCCATGTTGTCCGCGTTGACCAAATAAATGGGATTGGCGGTGTCGCAGGCGGGAACGTCGCCTTTACTTGCGATCACGATCAAGTTTGGAACAGTGCCGGGCTGCGGAGGAAGAAGCACAGGACCACCGGAACCGAGGTCGGTGTCGGTAGTCTGGCGGCAGGCTTCATCGGCCGGAGGGAAGTAGTCCATGACCTGCACGGCGTATCCGCCGCTGCCGTTCGAAACCAGATTCAGTTTGACGATGCTGTCGCCGAAGTTGTTGCCGCCGACGTTGACGTCGAAGGTGCCGTCGCCGATTGCGACGAACACGTTGCCGTTGGCGTCGCCGGCCGCCGCTCCACCGCTGCCCCAGATGCCACCACCGCCGGTGGTGTTTTTGGGAACGGGAGTTGCGGTCCAGTCGGCGAGCTGGGCCAGATTGGAGGCGTCAAAAGCCAGCATCATGCCCTGACCGGCGAAGCCAATCCATAGAACGCCCTGCGAAAATCCGGTGGTGGGTTCGAGCAGAATGCCGGGACGCTGGCCATCCTGCAACGGATTGAAGAGTCCGTTGGTGAACTGGCAGCCCATCTTGCTGGTGGCATAAGGTGCGCTGCAAATCGTGGTGGGTGTCAGTTGATCCTGGCCAGTGGTGATGTCGATGGCATGCAGGCGTTCGACGTAATTCGGATTCGTAGTGTTTCCGTTGACGATTTCCTTGGTGCGTGCCACCAGGTACATGGTGTTGGTGGCGAGGTTGATGGTGGGCGTGCCCGTAATGCCAAGGGTCGGATAAATGGTGCAGGCCGCATGGTGATCGAGGCAGGGAACCGGAATGACAGTCGAGCCGTTGACCAGGCTGGTGTACCAGAGCGGATTCGGATTCAGCGTCTTGCTGTCTGCGTCGAAGGCATAGATGCCGTCGGCTTCGGTCACGACGTAGAGAACGTTGTGTGTCGATCCGTTGATGGTGACATTCGGGACGTAGAGCGGCTGAGCGTAAATGTTGCCGTCGGTGGTCCAGGAAAAGACTTTGCCAAAGTTAGTAGCGTTGACGCTGGTGGTTGTAAGCACGATCTCTTGCAGGTTCTGGCCAAGACGGCTATTGCCATTCTGATAGGTAACGATCGCGGGTGGAGTTGCCGGGGCCTGAACGGCGGCCGGTGGAAAACCGTAAACAGTTAGAACTGTGGAGACAAAAAGTAACAGGAGTAGCGAGCGCTTCATGATTTCGATCCCTCGTTATGATTTCGATTTTTATCGTGGAGAGAGCAGACAGTACTCTCTCCACGTTTATGCAGCGCCGCTTTTCCCAAAGCGCACGTTTTACTGGGGGCAGGGGCAGAGACCGTAGACATCCAATTCGGTCTGCGTGCCGATGTATACCTTGCCGTTGACCACCGTCGGAACGTTGAATTTCACGGCGGCTCCGGGCTGGTCGCGGGTCACGTTCATGTTGCTGTTGTAAAGTTCGGTGTGAAGGTTCGTAGCTGGGTAAGCGTGCAAAACTGCGGGAACTGCACCCTTCTCATCGTCGATGATGTTAGGACGCTCGCTGACCCACACGATGCCCTGCTTGGTTCCGTTGGCGGAAATCGAGGGAGTCGGGCCCGCCAAATAAATGCCAGTAGTCTTGGAGATTGACGTTGCGGGCGTGACCACGCCGCTGGTGATGCGATACTCGCGGAAGTTGTCTCCGACGGTATCCGAGGCAGTTCCGCCGTAGTAGAGGTTATTTACCGCTCCCGGGCTAAAGTACGCGGGATTACTCCAGTAACCGCCGGCAGGACCAGGTATCGCTTGCACACCACCACCCAGTCCACCCATATTGTCGGCATTGATCAGGTAGAACGGGTTCGCTGTGTCGCAATCGGGAACGTTGCCTTTGCCGCCGATCATCAACAAGTTCGGCACGGCGCCGGATTGTGGCGGTAGAAGCATGGCTCCGCTGGATCCGAGATCGGCGTCTGTAGTTTGACGGCAGGCTTCATCGGGAGGAGTGAAATAGTCTTTGACCTGGATTTGGTAACCGCCGGTGCCGTTGGAGACCAGATTCAGTTTGACCACGCTGTCGCCGTAATTGTTGCCGCCGACATTGACATCGAAAGTGCCATCGCCGACCGAGACGAAAACGTTGCCCTTGGTGTCGCCGGTAAGTCCGCCACCACTGCCCCAGATGCCGCCGCCGCCCGTGGTATTTTTCGGATGCGGAGTTGCGGTCCAATCTCCAAGTAGCGCCATGGTCGAGGGGTCATAAGCCAAAATCATGCCTTGCCCGGCAAAGCCAATCCACAAGATCGCATGCGAAAATCCGGGTGTGGGCTCCAGCAACAAGCCCGGACGTTGTCCATCCTGGAGAGGATTGAAAGTTCCAGAACTCAGCTTGCATCCCATGCCAGGGCGGAAGTAGTCGCCGCAAATGGTGGCGGGGCTGCCTGCCTTCTCCAAGCCTGTAGTGATGTCGAGCGCGTGCAGGCGCTGGAAGTAGTAAGGGTTCGTCGTATCTCCATTAACGATTTCTTTGGTGCGGGTCACGAAGTACATCGTGTTGGTCGCGAGGCTGATCGCCGGCGTGCCGGTGACGCCCACGATGGGCCAAATGGTGCAGGCCGTCTTGTGATCGAGACAAGGATGGGAGATCACGTCGGGCGGCGAAGTCAGGGGCGTGAACCAGAGTGGATTCGGATTCAGTGTCGCGCTGTCGGCGTCAAAAGCATAAACGCTGTCGTTCTCAGTGACGACGTACACCACATTGTGCGTTGAACCGTTGATGGTGACGTTCGGTACATAGAGGGGCTGAGCGTAGATGTTTCCGTCGACGGCATACTTAAAGATCTTGCCGAAGGTCGTGGCATTTACGTTCGTGGTGGTCAAGATGGTCTCTTTGAGATTCTGGCCGGTACGCGCATTGTCATTGTGATAGGTGACAACGGCTGGTGGCGGCGCCGCGGGCGCCTGCTTTGCAGCTGGCGGAAATCCATAAACGGCCGCCACGGTCAACGCAAAAAGTGAGATCAGGGCAAAACGCTTCATGTTAAAAAATCCTCCCATGTTCTGAATGATCTTTGTTCGCTCATTTGACTTGAGATTCCTGGGAATCCCATTGCTCAATAAATTCTAGGTTCCGTTCCCCGCGACAGGGATGTTTTGAGGACTGCCGCCGCCGGTATCTGTAAAGGTGATATCGGCATTCAACGCGCCCTTGAGTTGCGGATTGAAGATGACATCGACGGTACAGCTCGTGCCCGCCCCTAGCAGACCTGTTGTCAGGGGGCAAGTCGACGTGGTCGCGATGGAAAAGCTGGTGACACGCGAGCCCGTGATCCGAATCGAATTGAGTGTGACGGGGGTGGTCCCAATGTTGGTTACAGTTATGGTCTGAGGAGGGCTCGAGGTGCCTTTGGTTTGGCTTCCAAAGTTCAGACTGGTGGGCGAGTAGCTCATGACCGTACCGACGCCGGTCAGGGCGACGTTTTGCGGACTGTTCGAAGCGTCGTCAGTGACCGTGAGCACGCCGGTCTGTGTTCCCGCCTTCGTGGCCGTGTACACGACATTGATGGTGCAGCTTGCGCCAGCGGCCAGAGTGGCAGTACAAGTGTTGGTCTCGCTAAAGGGGCCGCTGGTCGCGATGCTGGAAATGTGCACCGTGGTCGTACCCGTATTGGTCAACGTGGCCGGCTGCGACGGGCTGCTGACGCCGATGACCTCCGGTGCGTAAGCCAGGCTGTTGGGTGCGAGAGAGATGGAGCTTGAGCTGCCGATACCGGTAAGGGTGACATTCTGCGGGCTGTTTTGCGCGCTGTCGGTAAACGCGAGCACAGCGCTGCGTGTTCCCGTGATTGAGGGCGTGAACGTCAGTGTTACCGCACATGAAGCTCCCGCCGCGAGCGTGGAGACGCAAGTGTTGCCGGTCTGTGAATAGTCGGCGGCGGCCGTTCCCACGACGCCCACGCTGGAAATATTCAACGTCTGCGTGCCGCTATTAGTTAGGGTAGAGGTCAGCGGTCCCGTGGTTAGGCCAACCGGTTCGCTGCCGAAGTTGAGGGCCATGGGCCAAGCCTGATCGCCAGGAGTGAATTTAAAGACAATGGCGTTGGTCGAACCCTTCAGAGTTGCCTGAAGAGCTCCAGGAGTGACCGGGAAATTTGTGGAATAGCTTCTGCCGATGATGTAGGCATTGCCGATTTTGTCGACCGCCATCACAAAAGCAACGTCAACCGCTGTGCCGCCCAGGTAGGTGGAGTACAACAACGCGGTTCCCATGGGATTCACGATGGTGAAAATGCTATCGTAGCCTCCAGCGTTGGCGGGCTGGAAAGCTCCCGGAGTCACGGGATAATTATTAGAGCTCGACCGGCCCGTGATGTAAACGTCGTTCATGTTATCCAGACCGATGCTGAAACCAACATCGTCGCCTACGCCGCCAAGATAAGACGAATAGACGGCTTTCACGCCTTCGGGATTTAGCTTGGTGACAAAGGCATCGCCACCGGCGTTGGTGCAGTCTCCACCAAACGTGGGCTGGAAAACTCCCGGAGTGATAGGAAAGTCGCTGGCGCAGGTGTAGCCGGTGACATAAACGTTACCGGGCGTGTCGACTTTGATGGAGTTGCCAGCCGAAGTCCCGTTCGTGCGGCCCAGGTAAGTTGAGAAAATTTGCGCCGTGCCTCCCACGTTTAGCTTCGTGACCCACGCGGCGCCGTTGACGGTGGTGCTGGTCTGAAAAGCTCCCGCAGTGACAGGGAAATCGGTCGAATATGTGTAGCCTGTAGCGACCGTGTTGCCCGAGGAATCGAGTGCGATGCCGAAGCCAACGTCCTGCCCGGTACCGCCGAGATAGGTCGAATATACGAGTGCGGACCCGTCCGCATTCAACTCAGTCACGAACGCGTCGCTGATTCCGCCATTATTGGTGGACTGATATGCGTTTTTGGTGGGGAAATCCGTGGAAGTCGTCCAGCCGACTATGTAGGCGTTGTTGGAGGCGTCGAGGGTAATGCCGAAGGCGCGGTCGTCGCCGTTGCCTCCGATGAATGTGGAATAGGACAGAGAACTTCCCGTGGGACTGAGCTTGGTTATAAACACATCAGGATAGTTGGCGCAGCTGGCACAAGTTCGTTGAAAAGCATTAGCAGTGGTGGGGAAATTTGCGGAACCAGTGTTGCCGAGTTCATACGCGGCACCGGTAGAATCGACGACGATGCCAAAGGGATATTCGGTGGAGATACCACCCAGGTACGTGGAGTAGACCAGTGCGGTGCCGGTGTGGTTCAGCTTCGATACAAAAGTGTCGACGCCGCCCGCGAGTGTTTTTTGGATCGGATTCTTCGTCGGGAAGTTGGTCGAGGTAGTGAATCCGGTGACGT
>WNFI01419315.1_pt1 | contig 10715 bp, 15 predicted proteins | sample 5400471 | NCBI WGS metagenome assembly WNFI01 (sample SAMN13153348, study PRJNA577476) | soil metagenome | isolation source: 100 cm saprolite on Douglas fir-dominated hillslope | place: USA:California | collected 2013-09-17 | reverse complement strand
TGGTCCCCCGCGTGCGCGTGCTGGTCACCAATCCACAGTTCCAGATGGCTCTTCCGACGAGAAATGGAACGAGGGGGTGTGGTCGGTGCGGCGTCTTCGTCCGTAGGTGTCGGTGATTGGACAATGATAGGCATTGCCGTTAAAAGGCGAAGAGGCTTGTTATTATTTTCTATTGTTACATACGAGTTACAACTTGCGTGGGGAAGAAGTCTAAAATAGACTACCGACCTTCAGATCGCCGCTTTCGCGTGTCTCTCTGCTTTGGTGAGGAAGACAGTCGGGAGAAGAAGTGTTTCTTGCGGTGGGGGCTTTCGTGATAAGTGTCGTCGTACATGGTACCAGCGTGGAATCTGGAAGGGAATATATAGGGTTTGTGGCGTTTGTATTGTCAGATTGAGGGTGGATACGATAAGGTGTCGCGTTAAATCAGACGGATAAAAACATGAGGGGACCAAGAAGCAGAGACGAGGGAGGAGTAAGTGGGAGAAGGAGGGTGATGAGTGCACGTTGAAAGGTTGAATTTGAACACGCGAATAAGGGTGAACCGAAAAGGCAAGAGAACTGCAACGAGGCGAGGCGAGGCGCCCGCGGCGAGATGAAGACAGCTTCTCGAAGCGGGGGACCGATCTCTGCAGCGTCGAGCAATGAGACAAGCTCCGTGTCGACCGGTAATGCGCCCAGAAATGGTACCCCTTCTCTCCGCGCCATCTCTTCTCCTCCACCAGTCGAGAAAACATTGCTGATCTCCCCGCAGCACGGGCACACATACCCGCTCATGTTCTCCACAATTCCGAGAACAGGGAGTTTCACCGCCCGCGTGAATGAGAGTGATTTCATCGCATCCATGAGCGCAACAGCTTGTGGCGTCGTGACGATGACAGCTGACAGCCTGTCGTGCACGGGGCTCAGGTGCTCCAGCAACGAGAGATGTTCGTCCGAAGTTCCTTGCAAAAAAAAATTTTGACGCACGAGTTGGCATACCGTTCATTCAGTCGACCAATCAGTGATGTATGCTCACCTGGTGGCGTATCAACAATCAAATAGTCCAGATCTCCCCAACGCACGTCGCTCAGGAACTGCCGTATCATGGCGTTCTTTTTGGGTCCCCTCCACACCACCGAGTCGCCTTTGCTCTTGAGTAAGAATCCCACACTCATGCATGCGAGCCGCGCGTCGCTCGCATCTGCGTATACAGGCACCCATCCGTCACTGCTTTGATGGACGCCACTCCCGTCCACCCCGAGCATGCGGGGAATTGATGGACCCGTGAGATCAATATCAAGGATACCGACCCTCGCATCCGGAGACGAGGTGTATAGTGTGAGGGCGAGCTGCGCAGCGACGGAGGACTTTCCAACGCCACCTTTCCCCGAACAAATAATGATGATGTGTTTGATGCAGTTTAAGCGTCGCGAAACTGGGGTATCTTGTACAGCAGTCATTGAGGAGGGAAGAGAGTATCGCGTGGCTGATTAATCCCGAGGTAGAGATTACCCATCTCGATGCATCATCATTTTCAGCCCACCCATAAACCCATACTTCACATGTCCCCTAGAAACAGCCCATAATCTTACTCTAAGCTCGTGAGTGCGCCACATGGGCTGTCATATTCGCCCCGCTATTACATCGGAGACGAAGAGAATACGGTGACATGTGGTATTCACATTATTTCGTCATACAGCCATGGGCTACGACCCGAATCATCGTTCGCGATTTCAATGGAAACGTCCTGTCTAGTCAACCAACAGATGAGATCAGCTTCGATGGCATCTGACCATTTCTAGGCTTCTGATAGCATGGTCTGATGGGCTGACCTGCCACGATGCGATCATCTTCGCAAACGATAATTGGCGATATCTCACCACGGCGAGTAGGCGCCCGGGAGGAAAGGAACTCTCCATTCCGCAAAGAGAAACGAGTACCATGCTCCTAGGACACTCCTCACGCTAGGTATTTTTTAAAATTAGATCTTAAGTTTCATACAGGACATAATTGACATATTACAGATGGCAGTCCGATCGCTGTCGGGTTAGTGGCCGCTGCCTCGAACACAGACAGGGGTACGTTGAATAGGAACGACAACAACGGTTTTGAGACCACGTTTCATAGACAGACCCCTATCGAAAGCAAGTTCGCGCTCGTGACCCTTGCTGCCCCTGGCTGCCTCATGTCAGGTCTCGAAGTTGTCGGAGGTGATTTCTCTCGTTTCAAGCCTACTCACATTTTCCCCGCGCATATACAGCTGCGGTATGTCTTGCCATGCTCTTTTTGTTCCCGGAAGCTAATATGGATGAAATATGTAGTGGGTTAACAAAGACTATCCAAGTCTCATTACCGATTCCACTCCCATCGAAGAAGTGGGTGGATCATCAAAGGTTGATTTACTCCAGAATATGTTGCTTCTGCGATCTGATTGGCAGAATACATGGGATAACTACTGTATTGCCGTGAACCCCAGCGTCTGTGCCTTTCCTCTGTTCGCATCTATGATACCAGTTCTGGGACTGGATTCCTACAGCGAGGACACGTCATCCCTTTCGTTCCCGGCTACGACGATATCGCCAGAAAAGTCCTCAAACTCGATCACACCTTAGATGCTGATTTACGTCCTGTTGACGAACTTTTCCGTGACCATTTTCTTCAAGCCGTGCTGAAGGATATGAAAGGTGTTGAGAGAGGCCACTCGGGACTATGAAGATGCGCTTGGTGATGGCTCGATGGATTTGTCAAGGCAAGATATCTGGGGCGGCGAATCAGGCAAGACGCATTTGGAATTTGAGATAGCCCATAGATTGCACGGCCTTCAAGAATACGGTTAGTACGGACTCGCCGTACACCTCGCACAGATCTGCTGCTATAATGGATTAATATGCCCGGGGTCACTAGTCCCATGGGGACACGGTCACACGTCTCCGGTAGAAGGCCGCGCTCGGAACTGGGTTTTATTTGGCAATAAATCGACAGAACATCGAGGTATGAGTCGACGCCGGCGGCGTGATACGGAGAGCAACCCGCGAGGGACAGCACTGACGGGTCGTAGGGGACGGTGTTTATACGTCGCAAGAATCCCAATGACTCGCACAGGAGAAGGATCATATCCGAACACCGCTTCTAGCCTTTAGAGACGTGCATAGTAATACTTCATTATCGCAACGAGACAAATCTAAATAACAAATAGCTCTGGTTTTATGTTCTGCATGTCTATCATGAGCTCAGTGATGATAAGAATCGAGTAGCTCCTCACCATCTTACAAAGGCGAGCCATGAGTCCCCCTAGTTGTATCAACGTACCCACTCCTTCCAAAATCCTCATATGTGTAAAGCCAATTTCCTAAATGTAAGGTGTAAGTCCGTAGTGAGGAAATCAATTAGTTGATCGATACCTTTATATATTCTAGTTTTGTGTACTCGGGTAACCTTGTGAGATTAGATCAGAACGCTAGGGAGAAAAAAAACCAAAACTAACTCGTCAAAGGTCTTCACAACGCGGAATATCGTCACAATAATATCGACAGCACTGTAACCTTGGTCCCAAAGCTCCTGCAACTTTGCCATGGACTGTTCGATGTCCCCCTTGGAACATGCACGTATCACGCTTTGCACGACGATCGGGTGGGGCTGGTCGCACACTTTGAAGACATTGTCCCCAGAGACGAAGCCGAACCCAGACCATGTTGATTGAAGGTTGTTGATTGCTTGCCGCATGTCGCCCTCCGAGGTGAATATGAGAGCCGTTAGGCCATCATCGTTATATTCGACCTAATTTCGCAACATCAGGAGAGTCTGGGATAAAGTGTGTTGCACACTCACTTTCTCCTCGGCACAAATTTCTAATAATCGTTGAAGGACCTCGCGGTCAGATAATTTGGCATAGCGGAGGATTGCACATCGACTCTGTATTGGCTCGATAATTTTGTTTGACATATTACAAGCAAGGCAGAAACGTGTTGTGTTGGAGTAAATTTCCATTGTACGACGCAGAGCCTGCTGGGCACCTGCCGTCATGCTTTCAGAGTGATAAGTATGAGGGTTCGAAATATGCGAGGTGCACTGAATCACCTGTCCGCCTCATCCAGAATGACGACTTTATGCCGTCCCGGGGGTAAGGTCACTTTCTTCTGCGCAAAGGCCTTGATCTTATTTCGAACGACATCAATACCTCTTAAAACCCGCATCAGTCGTTTAGCGGGGAAGAAAATATGCAGTTACACGCACCTCTCATCCGACGCGTTCAGTTCCAACACGCCCTCTTTGTACGCATCTCCCAATAATTGGTGTGCCAGGCAGTGTATGCTCGTTGTTTTCCCAATACCTGGCATTCCCTTCCAACAATTAAGACAAAACTGCAAAAAAAAAAAACATCTAAAAGATAGGCGTACCGAGATGACGAGATGGGGCACATTGCCATCCTTCGCGATGACCTTCAACCGCGAGATGGTGTCGCCGTTTCCGACAACATCGTCTAGTACACGCGGGCGATACTTCTCGACCCTTCCACGGATAAGTTTCTCTGTTTCCTCCAGCATGATGGGGACGTACCAGGGCAGTTCGTATGGGATGTCTGATCCATTTGCCTTGGATGCGGAAGTCATGAGAGACGCGTCTCGCCGTGACAAACCGTGACGAGACGCGCTTTATGGCTTCCCTCTTGAGCCGCTGCCGTTGTCCACCTCTGAGTTCTCTCTGCCATCTGCGCATCCATACACGACATTACTCTTCCAAATCTCCCAATAATACCTCAACCGCACTACCAAAACCCCGTCTGAACTACCGTGTCATATCCGAAAATGCAGTGTACAAATCTCACAATGCCTTCAATCGTAAAGCTCCTCTTCCCGTCGGCGCCATACAGTCTATACAACGGCTATACGACCGGCAGAAAGAACTCTTGCGTGCCTTAAACACGAAACGCCACGCTCAGTCACTCATCGGTGACCGTATCCGCCAGGCAGGCAATGACGAAGAAGAGAGGCAACGCGCATTGCAAAGCGCGAAAGAACTCAAATTAATCGTCTCACAATTGGAGCACAACCTCGCCAAAATAGACGACGAACTTTTCTCACTTGCCTCTGCCGTGCCGAACGACACTCATCCCCACACGCCGCTCGGCCCCGAGTCGGCCACAGTTGTTCTCTCCACACATGGACCAGATCCCATACCTCACTCCCCACTCAGAGACCACGTCTCCATCTGCAGAGAGCTCGGCCTCCTAGACCTCGAAGCAGGAGCGACTGTGTCCGGTTCCTCATGGTACTATCTCCTCCATGAAGCTGCCATACTCGAGATGGCACTCACGAACTACGGCCTATCTATCGCGCTCAACCACGGATTTACACCCGTGACCACGCCGGACGTCGTGCGATCTGACGTGGCGCGAAGGTGCGGCTTCCAGCCGCGCGATAATGCAGACCCGCCTGTATCACAGATGTACCACCTCTCTGCAAACGATTCGTCCTCCTCCCATCCGGAACTCGTACTCTCCGGGACCGCGGAGATACCCCTCGCGGGCATGTTCGCAAACAAGATTCTTCCATTAATAGATCTACCGCTCAAAGTTGTCGGCCTCGGACGCGCGTTCCGCGCCGAGGCCGGCGCGCGTGGCACAGAGACTCGCGGGTTGTACCGCGTTCACCAATTTACGAAATTGGAGTTGTTCGCTGTATCGCAGGCTGACCAGAGCGAGGAGATGATGGAGGAGGTGCAACGTGTACAGGTTGAGATATTCAGTGGGCTTGGGTTTCCCTTCCGGTACGTTGAACTTCCCCGCCCCTCCGCTGCACATGGTGTGGGCGGTTGTCCACTCACGGATGTCTTGCTAGTGTCCTTGACATGCCCTCAGAGGAGCTTGGCGCCAGTGCGTATCGTAAGTATGATATTGAAGCGTGGATGCCTGGACGTGGCAGCTGGGGCGAGATCTCTTCCCTGTCCAACTGCACAGACTATCAAGCACGCCGACTGCATATTCGTCATCGCCTCGCTCCTCCCTCGCCAAGCTTACCATTCGCCCACACACTAAATGGGACGGCTATTGCTGTACCACGACTCATTATCGCCCTTCTCGAAAATGGTGCAAGATTTAATGACTCTGGCCAAGTAGTGGGGATCAATTTGCCTGCCGCCTTAAAGCCATTTTGGCCACAGGCGTACAGCAGAGAGATTGTGCGCTTTAGCGGGAGAGAAGTAGTACAATGGGTGTGACAGCCGCGGCAATAAATCGCACACTAAGTTATTATATAGTAGCATGCATTTCTTCCAAACTTATATTCGTCAGTCAGCAAATGGATCCGCGAACGGGTCCTCAGGCTCGTCTCCGATAATGCGCCGCGGCGCAACTTCTTCCTCGTCCTCATCCTCGTCATTATCCGAGACATGTACATGCCGCTTGCGTGCTTGGAAGCTCGGCGACTGTTCTGGAGCTTCATACGTTCCCTCATCAGAAGATTCGTAGTCGCTAAAATCGGAAAGCGAGCCGCGGGTGTATTCCTGTTCTTCGTATGATGCCCGTGTGTTCGGCCGGATGGGCGGCGGCAGATTCCTGTTATAATGGTTCACGGTGAAAGGCTACAGCACAACAGAACCAGCGTACCGCTGTTCGGCCCCGAGCTCTCCGAAGCTTAGGTCATGCAAGTCAGGATGGAGATGGAGGGATGACCGCGGAGAGTCGTCTTCTGCTCGAGGACGTTCACGTACCGCGCGCTGTACTGCAGCGCGTTGCTTCTCTTGTAATCTCTGCACTTCTGAGCCAGCTATGTGTACAGCCTCCAGGCCCTGCTGAACGTCCTCGACATCTTTCTCCGTCACGTTCGGGTTGGAGAGCTGAGCACCGTGAATGAGTGATGCGGAAATGTGACATGAAGACCCACCTTATCATAGCTCTCTAATGCAGCAATAATGCGTTCGTTTGATTCGATGAGTGTCCCGATGACCTCTTCGTCTTCCACTAGCTGGAAAGATGAATCAGATATCTAAGAAAACCTAGAGAGGTAGACCAGCAACTTGCTTGAATATATCGAACGATAACCTTACGGGTGTGCTTTGCCCGTACTAGGCATTCTTGGACGCGTCCATTCGTTAGCAGACTATCGCTCTCGGTGTTGACGAGCTTCAATCAGACATGAACGATCTATCTAGCCTCGAAATTGTAACAGACGGACCGTGATAGCGTTGACCAAGTTATTCGCGGCAGATGACGCGTTTGCGATAGCAGTGAGGACCTGAGGCTTCTCCTATAAATTCGGATGTATGCGAGTCAGAACTTGGCTTGGCTTAGCATGAGGAGGCAAGTGCCACAGAAAAACAAACATTTTCAAAGTTGAACTGCTGTCTTCGAGATGCAGCGGCGGATCTGGAAGCAGCGGCCTTCTTCTTGCCTCGGGTCTCTTTAGCCTTCCGCTTAGCCTCTTCCTTCTCTCTTCGCCTCCTCTCGCTCTCACGTTCGCGCTCAGCCAGGGCTTCTCGGTTGGCCTCAGAGCTGCGGGACGAAGACCCGGTGGGTTTGACCTGTTGATAGAGACCTGCGATACCAGCGGCGCTGGGGTCATCTTTGAACTGCCTACTCAACGAGGCCAAAACTGCCAAGACCTTCTTCCGCACTTTTGGATCCGTCGAGTAGTCGGTAGCGAGATGCTTTAATGCGTCTGTGAGTTGTCCATCGGCGAAGGAGCCTATGTACGATCTCAGACACTGACAAGCTGAGAGACAAAGAAAGACGGTACTATGGAATTTGGGGCCGCAGTTTTCCACGAGTGCGTTGAAGATCTGTAGCTCAGTGAGAATATGAAAATTATTGTAACCAAGGGGTGATCTGACCACGAGAGCGCGATACTGTTGATGAGTGTTACCGTGCTTTATCTTCTTCCTGATGGCCCTTGACGCCTCTGGGGGGCTGCAACTGAGGTCAAGCGGCGCGGGCGGCGGAAACGTGGGCACTGACTGACCCAGAAGTTTGAAGATCGATGGAATGAATCAACTCAGGGATGCTTGGTAAGATCAAGGGGTCATCAACTCCAGGTATCTGTTGTATGAGAACAGAGATATTTACCCGTCATAGACCTCCTCATCATAAGAAGACGAAGTCAAGATGTCGACCCATTCGGTAATGGATGACTTTTCAACGCCATGAGAAATGAAAAGGACAGCGGATAAATGGTTATTTCAACACACTCGAGGTTTGTCTTTTGAAAAGGCGGCTGCAGCCTTGGCCCGTAAGGAGGACATGCGAGTGTTAGCGAGGAAGAGCAGTGTCCCGATGACATCACTATCGCTTCCGCTCTGCACGCCATCGGTACACCCGCGGCCGGTACAGCTTTTCCTCCACACCTTTCCCTTTTCCTCTTGTCCGCGTCTGCTCTCCATCATCCTCTTCGTCGGACTTCTCTACCCTCTCCACTCCCTTTACTTTTCTACGACGTCCCTTGCCCATCATCATCCTCTGCATTTCTAGTTCTCGTTCCGTATATCGCAACATACGATCCCGATGTAACCGTGCAGACAGCTCCTTTAACAGACGTGTTCGATGCACCTGCATTCCCGCTAAACAAAGATGTTCAACCGAGTGCAAGGAAGGAAAACGTACTTTGGCAGTTTCGCGTTCCTCCGACTCATCGGTGCTGTCCGACGCGCCAACCACGTTGTCATTTTTCTTCCGTCTCTTTTGTTTCTCAGGTTCTCTCCAACCGAGATCAACCGTACTGACATCACTTCCGTTCTCAGGGCAGGATGTCGAGAAATCGACTGTCTGTTTCGTTACGTATTGTTGTGCTGCATGGTATAAGAGTATATGCGCGGGCCAGTAGATCGTCTATACATACCTTCCTCCTCGTTCTCAACGAATACAATGTGTTTCGTCTGAGGTCGTGATGATCTTCGCTTATGCCCGACCTTGGACGGTCCCGCAATAACACTCGCCTCCCTGAGGATCTCAAGTTCTTCTTCATCAAGGCCGGCGTCATCGTCTTCGTGTACACCAACAGTGAGGCTCGGAGAGAAGAGGTCAGCGAGGTCCTTGACGCGATTTCTAAGTTTCTCAATTTTCTATATATCATCGCAGAGTAAGAGGCGGCATTCGGGGAAAGGTAACACACGTGGCGCACCTTCAGTCCTGCTGCACGCATCATCCTGACGTAGTTCTCATCCTGAGTTTTCAAAATCTTGACCATATCCACAGGAAGACTAGCATTTCCACGATCCTGCACATGCACGCCTCCCTAAACACGTACGCAAGGTCAGCACCTGTGTCACAGCACAATGAGAAAGACACATATACCTCTGTCCTCTCTCGATTCATGCCAAAATAAAATTCATCTTTGTTCCTTTCAGCGGCCTTCTGCCGTAGACGTTGGATTCTGTCCTGTTTTGAGTGGTAGTCTCGAGCACGAAGTACATAGTCTTTGTGTTTTTCGAGGATACCAAAGCGTTGACGGTGTGAGAGCTGAGAACGCTCTTTGTGGTTCCTGCGATGCAGCGAGTTACGCAGTGAGGACATGGTTGTATGCGCAGGCTGAAATGAACAGAAATTTCACAAGATCGTCTGAGGTATTATGTAATGGACATTCTAATCTAAATATTGTTGTGCCACCAGCTCGACTCCCTCTCTCTATTTCTCATTCATCTTCATCGTCCCCGTCGCTCTCACTCGTGTCATCTGACTGATCACCGTCACCCATAGCGATATCGTCTGACTGCTGCGCCAGGGCCGCCTGAGCCAACGGAAGATTGGCCGGGGCATACGTGAGGTGAGGGCGCGGATGTTGTGCCGGAATCGGGCTCTCGAAGTACATCCGTACCAGCACGCTCTCAAGGGCCGCCACGCTTGCCGCAGGGTACTCAAACTGACGGGCGTTGTTGCGGATGTTTTGATAGAGCACGTCCATGCGTTCCCAGCGCTCGCGCTCCATCCGCTCGCGATCGTTGGTGGCGACCGCTTGGTTTGGGGATGACACAGGGAAGGGGTGCGGTGCAGGAGTAGGGGCGGGGGTGGAGGCAGGCGCAGGTCCAGGTGCAGATGAGGAGGCAGAAAGCGGGGTGAGGGCGCCGAACCCTTGGGGGATCGGCACGGACATGGACGGAAAGTGGGGATATGGTGAAGAAAAGGCGGGTGATGTCTCTGGTTGGGGTCGCATGTGAGCCGCTACCTGCCCCGTAGTCTGATTTGGGTGTAGGCATGACCCTCCTGGCTGAGACGGGGACGCTGGAGGCACGGACGGATCGTGACCTGCTACCGCTGCCTTGGCGGCGGCTTGGGCACGCCGACCACGTCGAGTGAATGGAAGGTTCGCAAGTCCGATTTCGTGAGAATGTTGCGATACATCTACGAGCTCGAGCATCAGCACAGAATGGCAAGATAGGACTGGATCGGCACGTACAACACACCCGGATTTCTGATGTGTCGAAATAGGTCTTATAACTCATCGAAGCCTGGCAACCCCTGCCATCAAGCTGAGATGCAACCAGGTGTTAGCGGGGCATTCATGGCACACAGAGATACGAGCATACCTTCCGACTAGGTACTTTTCGGACCCTCTCTGGGTACTTCTTGACGTACTTTTTCCTTCCACTTCGTGAATGGCGGGCGCAGATCAGCTTGACATGATCCTTGAAGCGCGGAGGAACAGCTTTAGACCCGTGGGTGTCGCCTTTGACAAACTCGACGACCTTCTCCTCTTCCTCCTTCTCCCGCCAAACCTGGAAAGCTTCCAAGTTTTCGAAAACTAAAG
>WNFI01063662.1_pt1 | contig 10715 bp, 9 predicted proteins | sample 5400471 | NCBI WGS metagenome assembly WNFI01 (sample SAMN13153348, study PRJNA577476) | soil metagenome | isolation source: 100 cm saprolite on Douglas fir-dominated hillslope | place: USA:California | collected 2013-09-17 | reverse complement strand
ACTCGGCGATCACGCTGACCCGGGTGTAGTCCTCTACTTCGGCGATGGCCCCGCGGATCACATCCACCACAGGCACCGGGTGACGCCAGCCCCGGCCTGGCGACGAGCCGGAAAGAATCAGCAGCCCTTCGGCGTGACGCCGCATGCGGGTGGTGAGGTGATCGAGCTGGAACAGCTCAGCCAGCGTCTCCGGGGCGGTCGACCTCCGCTCCATCGCGTCGAGCATCGCCAGCTGCCGATGCAGCAGCGACTGGCTGCGCCAGGCCAGGTTACGGAAGACCTGGCTGACGCCGCGGCGGAGACGAGCCTGGCCAACCGCGGCCTCGACGGCTGTGCGCTGGACCGAGGAGAACGCCTCGGTCACCTTGGCAATCTCCCGGATCCGGCCCGGTGCCAGCGGCGCCGCCTCGGCGGCGACATCGACGTCCTCGCCCTGGCTCAGCCGGGCGACCACCCGGGGCAGCCGGTCTTGTGCCAGCTCCAGCGCCGCGCCCTGCAGGCCGGTGAGCTCCCGGCTGAGTCGCCGACCGAACCGCAGCAGGAGGTAGATCGATAGCAGGACGGCGAGCAGGCCCAGGCCGCCCGCGAGGAGCACCTCCAGGAGCAGCCGGTCTCCGACCTGGGTACCCTGCCGGACCAGAGCGAACCGGTCCTGTGCCTCAGCCTTCTGGTAATTGCTGAACAACGGGACAATCGCGGCGCCGAATACGGTTCCGTTCAGCTGGATCGGCCCCCTGGCGCCGACGCTGTCGACCACCTGGTTCTCGATGGCTGAGAAGCTCTTGTAAGCCTTCGACGAGTCGGCGCGCTGGTAGCCCGAGCCCAAGCTCGGATCCATTTCGCTGAGCCCATCCGCCATCAGCAGCCGCCGGTTCGCCGCAATCTGCGCGAACAGCAGTCGCTCGGCCCTGCTCATCTGCCCGGCCGAGGCCAGGGTACCGCTGAGCAGGGTCACCTCCCGGGCGGCCAATTCCAGTGCCCGTCCGACTTGGACGCTGGCTGCCGCCTGCTGATACAGCGGCACGTTGTTGACGACGATCAGCCTGCTGAAGACGGCGAACTGCAAGTTCACGATGCTGTTGTAAGCCTGGAACGCTGCCAGCGGCGTACTGCGCCCGAACTCGATTCCCGCCCGCAGGCTAGCCAGCCGGTCCAGTACCGACTGGAAGGCTCGCAGCGCCGGCTGCGACGATTGCCCGATCATGCCAGGGCTCGTGTTTATCCCGTTCCTGAACGCCGTGACGGCAGCATCGGTGGCCTGGAACTGCTTGAGCATGGGCGCTTTCGGGGTCCGCCGCCCGCTGCTCAGCCAGATGAAGGTCTGTATTCGCTCCTGCGCTAGCTGCGTGGCCAGGACCTGGGCGGCCCCGCCGTAGAGCCGGTTTTCCGCGCTGAAGTTGTGCTCTTGAACCGCGTTCGAGACGGTGACGCTCGCGGCGAACCCCCACAGGGCCAGCAGGGAAACAAGCGGGACAACGAAGATTAAGGAGAGCAGAACCCGGATCGGCTGCTGCCGAGGCGATCGCCCAGCGATGGCCATAACTCCCCCTCCGCACGCGCTGCAATTTCCAGTTCGGCTATTGCACCTGTAGCTGCAATTTCAGGAGAAAAATTCGCGAACAGAATAGCACCACGTTAATCACTCGATACCGGTTTTAAAGTCGGAGCTCATGGACGACTGGTGTGGCGCGTCCTTGACGGCCGATGGCGCTACGCGCAACGCTGAGGCGGCGCCAGCGCAGTGATTTCCCATAAGCACCTGATTGCCCGCAACCACCTGATTACCCATAAGCGCCCAATCACCCAGGGGAGACATGGACGTGCCTGAGCCCGCCGTTGCCGTGGAAGCAATGCTGTCTGGCCGCGCAGCGCTGCTGCGCGACGCGTGCGACCGCGCGCTCGCCTACCTTGGCGGAGTAGCCGACCGTCCGGTCGCGCCCGCCCCGGCGGCGGTCGCGGGCCTGAGCCAACTCGACTTCGACCTGTCCGGACCTGGCCTGGCCGCGGCCGACGTGCTGCGCCTGCTGGACGACGCCGGCTCGCCTGCGACGGTGGCGAGCAACGGCCCGCGTTACTTCGGATTCGTCGTCGGCGGCGTGCTGCCTGCCGCGCAGGCGGCGGCCTGGCTCGCCGCGGCCTGGGATCAGAACGCCGGGCTGGCAGTCTCGTCACCGGTTGCCGCACGCCTTAATACGGTGGCCCTGCGCTGGATCATCGACTTGCTAGGGTTGCCGGCCGGCTCCGCCGGCGGTTTCGTCACCGGAGCCACCATGGCGAACGCAACCTGCCTGGCTGCGGCCAGGGATGCCGTGCTGACCCGCAGTGGCTGGGACGCGGCGGGCCAGGGCCTTGTCGGCGCGCCGCCGGTGACCGTCGTCGTCGGCGCGGAGGTCCACGCCACCGTCGGCAAGGCACTGGGCCTCGTCGGCCTGGGCCGGGACCGCGCGACCATGCTGCCCGCGGACAGCCAGGGCCGCATCGACCCGCGCGAACTGCCCGCGCTCGAGGGCCCGACGATAGTCTGCCTGCAGGCCGGGAACGTGAACACCGGCGCCAGCGACCCGTTCGGACCGCTGATCGAGTGGGCCCGCGCCGGCGGCGCCTGGGTTCATGTCGATGGCGCGTTCGGGCTGTGGGCAGCGGCGTCTCCAGAACTCCGCGACAGCGTCGCCGGAATGGCTGCGGCCGACTCGTGGGCGACCGATTGTCACAAGTGGCTAAACACGACCTACGACTGCGGGCTCGCGCTGGTTCGCGATCAGCAGGCGCTACTGGCAGCGATGCAGGTGTCCGCCGCATACCTGCCCGCTGCCGACGCGGACGCGTGGAGCATGACGCCGCAGAGTTCTCAGCGGGCCCGCGGCGTCGAGGTGTGGGCCGCGCTCGCATCCCTCGGGCGCGATGGGGTCGCCGCCCTGGTGGCTCAGTCGTGCCGCCTGGCCCGCCGGTTCGCGGACGGCATGCGCGACGGCGGGTTCGAGGTGCTGAACCATGTCAGCCTCAACCAGGTGCTCGTTTCTTTCGGGTCAGCGCCGCGGACGGACGCGGTGATCGCAGCTGTGCAGGACGACGGGACCTGCTGGTGCGGCCCGACAACCTGGCGAGGCGTCCGGGCGATGCGAGTAAGCGTGAGCGGCTGGAGCACCACCGAAGCGGACATCGACCGCAGCGTGGCCGCCGTCCGCGCCTGCGCGCAGCGCATCGGCTAACCGGGCCGCAACGGGACCCGGAACGGCAGCGCCGCGCACCGCTCTTGCTCGAAATTCCCTCAATCCGTGCGAAGCGCCCAGAGCTTAACGGTAGATTTGTCTTCCCCAACCCAGGTACGCACATAAGTCGGCCAAACAGGAGACAGTGTGAATCCGCCGATGAGCCGGGTCCGCAGCCGCCCGGCAGGCATCACCGCGATGTGCCTGATGCTGGCATTGCTGGCCGGTGCATGCGGTACTCAATCCGGCGCAAGCTCCAGCAGCAGCACACTAACCGCTCCCCCGACGCAGGCGAGCAACGGAATCGCGGCGAAGCGTCCGGCGACGATCCTCTCTGCAGCGAAGGCGGCGCTCGCGTCCGTGACGTCCGTTCGCATGCGCGGCACCGTCACGACATCAGGCCAGCGATTCACCATCGACATCACCATGACCAAGACCGGCGCGAAGGGTTCCCTGACCGGTCCTATAGCGGGCGTCAAGCGAGCGTCTTTTGACTTCGTATCGACTACCGGCAAAATCTACATCCGCAGTGGCACACTGTGGCGCAAGGTGGGCGGCCAAGGGGCGGCCGCGCTCCTCGACAATCGCTGGGTACTGTTGCCGTCTCACGCCACCCGGGGTTTCCCGTTCGCTGACGCCAAGACCTTCGCGCGATTGCTCACGACTGGCCGGCGCGACAAGGCAAGGTCAGTGGGCCAGGCCACGGTGATCGACGGGCAGCCTGCGATCCCAGTAAGGACCCGCGACTCGATCGTGTATGTCGCCACCACGGGCAAGCCGTACCCACTCAGGGCGAAGCCGTCGGCCAGCCGCTTCGGAACCGGCAGAGTTGACTTCCTTGACTACGGCGCTCCCGTGGCGATCACGGCCCCCAAGGGCGCACTCGACTTCAGCAAAATGCACGGCTGATACCCACCCGGGCTGCGCCTGACGGCGGCACCTACGCCACGCCAACCCGCGGCATCCCGGCACCGTGCTCAAGGATGTGGGCTGCGCCCCGGACGACGCAGCGCAACGGGTCATCCACGACAACGGCCGGTATGTCGGTGGTTGTCTCGACCCGGTACGCCAGGCCGGGCAGCAGCGCACCGCCTCCGGCCAGCCGGATCTTGCCGCGGAAGACGTCCTCGGCCAGGTTCGGCGGGATGTCGGCGAGTAGTTCCTGCACCGAGTTGATGATCGCCCGGACCGATGGCTCGACCGCCGAGGCGACGAGCGCGGCGGGCACGCGGCCAATCCGCGGCGTCCGGCGGGCGGCGTCAACGCCCACGGTTTCCACCTCGGCGGGCGCGCCATCCCCCAGCCCGACGGTCATCTTGAGGCTCCTGGCGGCATCCCGGCCAAGCAGCAATCCGAACTCACGCCGCACTGCCTGCCGGACCGCGTCGTCCATCGCGTTGCCGCCAGTGCGCAGCGAGCGCGCCCGGACCACGTGGCCGCCGGCCAGTACTGCCGCCTCGGTGGTACCACCCCCGATGTCTACGACGAACGCGCCCGACCCGGCGGCGAGGTCCACCCCGGCTCCGGCGGCGGCCGCGACCGGCTCGTCGACGAGCAGGACCGAGCAGCGGGGCCGCAGCGCCTCGGCCGCCGCCACCACAGCGCCCCGTTCCACCGCGGAAACCTCGCCCGGCAGGCAGATCACCGCCGACGTCCGCAGCAGGCTCCGGTGCAACTGAGCTCGCTGCAGGAACGCTTGCAACATCGCCACGGTCGCGCCAAGATCGGCGATGACGCCATCGCGAAGCGGGTGGATCACCTCGATGTCCCGAGTGTCCTTGCCGGTCAGCGCGTCCGCGGCGCGGCCCGCGACGGCGACGGCTCCGCTCGACCGGTCAATGCCGATGGCGGACGGCTCATCAATCACCAGGCCGCGGCCCGCAAGGTAGACAAGAGTGTTGACCGTGCCGAGATCGATCGCCACGCCCGCCCGGAGCCGCATCGCCCGCCCTATGTCGCATTACCGTTGCCACTGCCAGTATGCCGTCCTGCTCGTGATGATGCGGGCGGTCCACTTCGATGACGCCGGCAGCAGCCGGGCCCTTGCCCTTGCGGCCTTCGCCAGCTGGCTGGTCACCGAGGCACTAGGTGCCTATATGCTGCGGACCTTGATCATCAGCGGCAACGCCAGGCGGCGCGGGTCCCGCTCAGACTCAATGTCGGTGCCGGTGCTTGCCGGCCACGCCGGGCTCGCCTTCTCCGGCTTCGTGTGCTGGGTCATTTTCCTGGCCACGACCTCGCCGGTCGCTGCATGGCTCGCACTAGGCTTCCTGACGCCCGCTATCGGCCTCGGTATTTCGACGGTCACGGTCTGGACGCCCTATCCCGCGCAACGCGGCCGGGAAGGTCCTGCGGCGGATCCAGACCAGCGGCACGACGCCAGCGATGCACGTCGCTATGAGGGTAACGAGTCCCCGTCCAGGTCGATCCCCGACGATTTGCTCGCCAGGGCGCTGGCGGATGAGGAACTGGGCGGCCAGCTTGTCGACCGGCTTCTGGCCGCCAACCTGAAGCAGCCGGGGCCGCCCCCGCTCGACTGTCGTCCCCTCATCCCGCTGGCGCACGGGACGATGGCGATTCTCACCTTCCTGCTCGTTACCCTCGGCGCCATCGGGGCCTCCTAGCCGACGACCGGGCTAACCGCTGACGGACGCTCGCATTGCAGGCCGGAGCGACGGCCTGCGTCCCACCTAGCCGATCACTGAGAGCGCGCAGGCCATTCCGCTTTGTACAGGCCAGCAAATTCTCAGCGGCCGATTCATTTACTTGCAAATTGCAACGTCGCATTGTGATGAAGCGTCTAAAGTGCGGATGCGGGGTAAGCGGGGCGGGCGCAAGCTCAGCGCTGGGCGCGGCGCGGCCGTCGGCTGCGACTGTCCAGGGCCCGACGCTCAAGCTGATTGCGGCGCAGAACACGATCAAGGTCGATAAGTTCGGTAAGGGCCCGGTGTTCTTTGACCCAGGCATCTGGGTCGCATCACTCGGCGGCCCGTTTCAGCTCGACGTGAAGCGAGCTAGTTATACCAAGCCGCTGACTATAACCCAGGCCATCAAGACCTCTGGCGGCACGACGGTCCGCCACCGCCTCCCGGCGTGGACTCTTGACAGCTGGAACGGCCTCCGCCACTTCCTGCACATCACCATTCGCAACCACAAGGGCAAGGTAATCGACGCCACTAACGTGACGTTCTGCCCGGACGGGTTCCTATTGGCGCGGACCAATCCTGGCAGCGTCAGAACCTCGAACTATCCGTTGCAGTGCTCGGCCTTCGACCCATTCTCGATCGGCGAGGTGTGGGGCATAGCGCGAGGCTGGGCTGTCGACCCGCAGCAGTTCGGCATTTACAAGCTGAACTACGGGACCTACACCTACACCGAGACCATCGGCCCGCGCTATGCCCACCTGTTCCGGATTCCGGCCAAGGACACCACGGCGACAGTGACGCTGAAGGTCGTGAAGGGCAGGCAGTGCTGCGGGCCGTTCGGCTGCTGTGCTTCCGCTCATGTCCCAGCGCACTTCGTTCGGGTGTTCACACGTCGCGCCGGGTCGGCCCATCCGGCTCTGCCCAGCCTGCCTGCTGTCCCGACGCTCAGGAAGCCGCCCGTTTCGGCCCTGCCCGATCTCATCCCGTTGCCGTCGTGGGGCATCTCGACGATTAACCAGAAGAAGAGCGGCGACACTTACCTGGACTTTGGCGCGACCGTATTTGTTGCCGGACATGCGCAACTCGACGTTGAAGGGTTCCGCAGTAACGGCTCCGACACGATGCGGGCCTACCAGTACTTCTGGCGGAACGGTCACCTGATCGGGCGGGCGCGCGTAGGGACGATGGGATTCGCCAACTACAACGCCTGGCACTTCCAGCAGTTCGCGCAGTACAAACTGCTGAACGCCCATAAGAAGGTGGTAGTCGTCAGCCGGAAGATCGGGTTCTGCATCGCGCCTACTGACGGCGTTGACATGCTGCTGCCGCATGCCGTGTGGCAGCCGCAGTTCACCGGCATCGCCGGCAACTGCGGCAGCCCGACCGCCCTGTGGGTGCAGGAACTGCTGCCGCTCGGCTGGGGCGACACCTACTTCCAGTACGTGCCCTACCAGTCTTTCGAGATCACTGACCTTCCGAACGGCACGTACTACATCGAGATCATCGCCAACCCCGAGCACCTGCTGCACGAGGTCAGCAGCAAGAACGACGTCTCGCTGCGGAAGGTAATCATCAGCGGCACGAAGGGCCACCGCACGGTCCGGGTGCCCGCCTGGCACGGGCTCGACCCGGAGAATCCTGGCGCGGGCTCTGGCGGCCCGATCCCGGTACCGTCGCCGACAGCGTCGGCGACCCCGACGGCGACCCCGACCCCGTCGACCAGCTGAGCCTGGAGCGCCAGCCAGGGTTGGCCCGCACAACGCCGCCGGGACCGCATTTTGCGCGGCCCCGGCAGCGGCTGCGCTTGGTCAGCTGACCATGTCGAACTTGTCCGGGTCCGGGCCAGTCCGCTCGTTCCGGTTGAGCGCGCTGATCGCCTCGACGTCTTCGCCGGACAGCTCGAAATCAAAGATGTCGATGTTCTCCCTGATCCGCTCGGGCGTTACCGACTTCGGGAAAACTACGTCGCCGCGCTCGATATGCCAGCGCAGGATTACCTGAGCCGGCGACTTACCGTACTTGCTTGCGAATGCCACGATCGTCGGATCGCGCAGCGCCTTGCCGCGCGCGAGCGGCGACCAGGCTTCGATGGCGATCTGGTGCTCGGCGCAGAACCGGCGCACGTCGTCCTGGGTGAGGTACGGGTTCACCTCGATCTGGTCGACGGCAGGCGTGATCTCGCTCTCACCATGCAGCCGCCGCAGATGATGCGGCTGGAAGTTGGAGACGCCGATCGACCGGGCCCGGCCGTCGCGGTAGAACTCCGCCAGCGTCTTCCAGGTCGACACGAAGTCGCCGTCGTACCTGGTCGGCAACGGCCAGTGGATCAGGAACAGGTCGAGATAATCGAAGCCGAGCGACGCCAGCGACGCATCGAAGGCCCGGCGGGCGTCGTCTGGCCTGTGCCAGCCGTTGTTCAGCTTGCTGGTTACGTACACATCGGCGCGGTCCAGTTCCGATTTCCGGATCGCTTCGCCGACCTCGCGCTCGTTCCCGTACATCTGCGCGGTATCGATGTGCCGGTATCCGGCCCTCAGCGCCTCGGTCACGGCATCGAAGGTCTCGGCTGGCGGCACCAGAAATACCCCGAAACCGAACTGAGGAATGCTCCGGCCGTTGTTCAGCAAGATCTCTGGTATCGCGGTCACGATCTGCTTCCTCCTCGCAGTGCAGCTACTTGCTGGCCAGCTGTGCGCCTGGTTCTGCGCGTTGTGGCAGCCCTGCCCAGTGGCGCCCCTCCTACACCCGGCCGGCCACCTCTCGCCAGGTCCGGCCGCTGCGGACGCTATCCGGCCGCTGCTCCGCTATATCCGTCCCAGGCGCGGCGTGCTCGTCGCGGACCTTGACCAGGATCCACCGCCGGTCGCCGGTCCTGGTCAGGCCGAACCCGCCAGACAGCTTCGAGCCGTGCAGGCGCACCGACAAATGCCCCGGCTCGTCCCTGACGATCTCGGCCGGGCCCTCGTTGGGCACCGCCCACGACCGGAACACGCCAGCCGACTCGATCCGGAGGTCATAATGCAGCCGGGTCGCGTCGTGCAACTGCACCACGAACCGGGATTCGAGCACGGCACCGAGACTACCGGAGCGAGCTTTGCCACTTAGGAATCTGATCACGGCTGACGCATGTCGACCGCGACGGCGCGTCGCACTGCCGGGCGCCCCACGGCGACCTGTGGTCCGCCTGTTACCCGCCGCCGACTGGTGCTGTGAAGTATGCGTCCAGCCACGATGCCGACAGCGCTATCACCCAGAGGATTTCCGGGTTGACGTCGCAGCGCGGGCTCACGATGACCTCGGCTGCCTTCTGGCTGTCTCCTAGATTCACCAAGGCGTTCGGCGGCAACGGCCTCGACGCGTCGAACCTTCTGAACCACAGCAACGTGGTACCCGACTCGTTGATGGCCGTCATCACTGCATTGTCAAGCTTGGCGCCCTGAACAGGGAACCTGAGCCAGCGCTGGTCCGGAAACAGCACGGCCCCATAGTCGTAGCCGTAGCTGTGACCTCCGACGACCCATAGGACCGTATCACCAGTAATGGCATCCACCCACTCCCCGCCGCGTCCCGGCTTGCGGAGCTCCTGACCGCTGGCAAGCGTCCACGTTTTAGTTTTGCGACGGCAAGTCATGAGAACCTGACCGTCGCTGCTCAGGACCTTTTCGTCCGGCCAGGCTCTTGTCCAGCGAAGGCGCGTCCCTGGCAGCGTGGAGACACGAAACCACTCGGCGTCGCAATCCCTTATGTATTGCCTCCGTTGGAGGCCGTGAGAGCCTGGCCCGTCCCGCGCCGCCCGGTCTTGGTCGCGCCACCGGATCGCAGACCCCGCTGCCGCACCGACACACAGCCTGTCAACGAAGCGGTCGACGGCGGTGATGTCGTAGCCGCCGACCGTCTTGGCGAAGCCCAGCGGGGGCACGAAAATGAAAGTCTCGGGAGGCAGTCCTGCATCGAGGCAATCGCCAATACCCGACAGCCAGCCGTCCACCTGGCTGGGGTCGTATCCCCTGATCTTCCGCGCGAATTTCGACGAAACATGGCAGGGCAGAACAGCTAGCTGGCCATCAACCCAGGCGAGGCGTCTTCGCTTATCGCCTGGGCGGCCTGCCGACAAGCGGGCGGAACGTTAAGGCGGATGGTCTTTCCGCTGGTGCAAGGGCCGGCATACCGCAGCTGGCTGAAGAGCCAGCTGCGGCGGAATCCGCCGATCTGAGCGGCCTCGATGGGCGCTTGGCTGATCGTGATGCGCTGGAACGGCCTGGATATCCGGCAGCACAGCAACACGCGGCGCCTGGTGACGGCGATGACCATCGCCAGCCTGATCCAAAACGACGTCCCTAACAAGACACCGGCCGCGCCGCAGATGGCCAGGTCCGCGTTATAGAGGCGGTGCAGTCCCAGCGCGTGCGGCAGGGCCAGCAAGACAACGACGATCTCCGTGGCGACCATCCACAAGTTCATCGACCAGCCCGCCAGGCCCCAGACGGTGACGACGATCTCGTCGCCGGGCTCAACGAGCTGATTCAGCCGCCCCAGCGCGGCGCTGGGCGCTCCCGCTGTCCTGGCCACCCGCTGCCTCCAGGCGAACGTTCCGGGATATGAGCACCAGATTGGGGTAACACGGGCAAAACCACGCCACACCAGGGCTCCCAGGCTACGGCGACGAGCCAGGTCAGTCAATCTCGGTCCGCCTGTCGTCGCCGCCGACCGACCAGACAGGCGAGCAACCAGACCGCGCCGAGACTACCGGAGCGAGCTTTGCCACTTGGCAGTCTGATCATGGCGGACGCAGCTAACATGATGCGCCATGCGACTCATGGGCGATTTCGGAAGGTTCGTGGCGGCAACTGCAGCGGCGCTC
>WNFI01547214.1_pt1 | contig 10716 bp, 7 predicted proteins | sample 5400471 | NCBI WGS metagenome assembly WNFI01 (sample SAMN13153348, study PRJNA577476) | soil metagenome | isolation source: 100 cm saprolite on Douglas fir-dominated hillslope | place: USA:California | collected 2013-09-17 | reverse complement strand
CCAGACCAGCGTCTACGCCTTGCCGTCGAACCCGATGTAGATGCTCGTGAGGATGTCGCTCGGCTTCTTGCCGGTGGCCGGGTTGACCAGCACTCCCGGGACGGGGCAGAACTTCGGCAGGGCGACCCTGGCGACCACATGCGCGTTCCCCCTAGCGGAGAACCTCACCGCAGGGGTCGTCGCGACGCGGGTCCCGTTGCAGAACACCGACAAGGCGAGATCGGGCACCGGGTTCTTGTTCCCTGGCGGGACGACCAGCCCGTCGATGGTGGCGGTCAGCAGGCCATCGGTGTGGAGCGTTACCACCCCCTGGGTGATCTTCCACGGGACGCCGCCGGCGGTCACACCGAAGATCTTCGGGTCGGATGGGACGCTGGGTGCCAGTCGGCCGGCGACCATGACCGGCCCGGCCGTGGTGGCCTGAGGAGCCGCCGAGGCAACCCCACCAAGCACCGCCCAGCCGATTATGGCCATGGCCGTCGCGCCAGCACCAGCGATGATCATACGCAGCCGTGTTCGAATCACCACTACCTCCCGCAGTCGCAGAACAAACCAGGACACGCCATTCGCGCGGTTCCTCGGATTCCCGCTCGCCCATCAGGGCAGCAGATAGCCTACAGCGCCGTCGAATACCAGGCCCGTCCTGCCGGGTGGTGTATGAGAAGCCACCTCGCGATCGGTTTCTACTTCAGCACCAATAGCCTCGATTGTCACGTCATTCTCATTAGCTTCAGGGCCGGTGCCTGCTTTCTTGCAGGCGGCGAGGATTTCCGGGCCCATGGAGCGGCGGGCCTCGGTCCATTCGTCGTTCTGCTCGGCCAGGACCGCGCCGACAAGGCCGGGTCGCGCAGGGCGCGTCCGTCACCGTAGGGCTCGCGCCCCTTAGGCGATCCCACGTTCGTCCTTGCTGCACGTGTCGAGCGTGACTTAGGCGTCCCACTCATCTCCTTCAACTCCCTCACTGGGAATCGCTCCGCATCCCGGAGGTTGCGTCGGCCGCGTGCCCATGCCGGCGCAGGATGCGGCGCCGGTGACAGGCGTCTTTCCGGCGGATGATAAGTTGCATCTCCTGGAGATTGGGATTCAGGCAATCCAGCTTTCGCCATATCACGCGGGTCTCGCAGCGCCCCGCCCCATACGCCTGGGCACGGCCGCTGCTTTCCTGGCATGCTATTGTCCCCTTCACCTTTCGGCTCCAGGTAAGCCATCAGACCCAGGAACCTCCCTCCGAGTTCCTCCCGGCTGCGCCGGGGATGCAGCAAAGCGCCTCGCGGCGCATGCACGCTCTTATCAGGACAGGCGCGGCCCTGAGATCCTGATCCTGCGCCATCAGGTCGCCGTGCTCCAGCGCCAGGTCAAGACCCCGAGGCTGACCTGGGCCGACCGGGCGGTCCTGACCGTGCTGGCCCGGCTGCTGCCCAGCGCCCAGCTCCGTCAGCTGCGCCTGATCATCTCACCGCGGACACTGCTGCGCTGGCATGCCGATCTCGTCTAGGCGCCGCAGCCGGTCCGGGCTCCATGCCTGGTGCGGCAGGTCCCCGTCGTCATGCACCTCGAGCCCGGAGGCGATGAGCTGTTCGAGCAGGCCGGCCGAGCGCAACGCGCCAGGCGCCAGGTCCTGGCCGGCCGCATAGCTGGCCGCGCTGCTCGGAACGCCGACGACTGAGATCCTGCTCACCACGGGGAGGCTACCGGCGCCCGCCCAGGGGCGCCACTGAACAACCGTGGCTGTCACGGCGGTTTAACCGGCACTGCATTCGACGCCGCGAGATTGTCGATGCCTTCATGGGCGCTGTCTTGCAGGAGCTGGAAGCCCGCGAGAGTTAGCCAGACGCCTATGCGATGGGACGGTGACGGTGATCAGCGTGCCGTCGCCGCGTCAGCATGGTGCGCCCGTGCTTCCTGCCAATGACCTGCGGGCGGCCTGCGAGGACGCCGGGAAAGGCTACCTGCTCGCGGTCCCGGTCAACTTCCAGGTCACCACTCCCGGCGGCCGCAAGACGACCGCCGCCGCCCTGGCCAGGCTGGTCCGGGCCCGGTGCTGGGAGACCCGCTCATGCGGGGTTGCAGGGGCCACCGCGACTATGAATGGGCGATGGTGGCGACCAGCTCGCCCCGGCACTGGCTGCACCCCGCCGGCCAAGTAGCAGGCCGGCCTGGAACCGGGTCTTCGCCCCCAGCCGTTCCATCAGCTCGTGCACCCGGCGCTGCACAGTGCTGGCGCTCACGCCCAGTGCCCGCTGGATGACGTCGTTGCCGAAACCGGCGGCGAGCAGCCGTATCAGCTCTGCATCCTCCGCCGATGCCATCGGCGCGCCGGTCGTGGGCACGCCCTGCGCATCGAGCACCAGCGGCACCGCCTGGTCCCAATACGCCTCGAACAGCGCCGCCAGCGCGTCCAGCATCGGCGAACGGTGCACCACAATCACCGCCTTGGACCCGGCTTCCCGTGACCCGGGGCGACCGGTCAACGGCAGAGTCGCGGCCACGTCGTCGAACAGGGTCAGCTTCGACGGCAGCCGTTGCATGACTCGCGCCTGCTCGCCGGCGGAGATGCCCGCCTCGACATCGCGCCATCGGCCGGGCGCCTGCAGCACCTCCTCGGCGTAGATGACCCGGTAAGACACGCCCGCAGCAAGACGTTCCAACTCCATCGGATCGGGATCGGTGGGATCGACGAAGTAGGGTGGGCAGTCGAAGCCGCGGACCTCCCGCTGGGCCGCGCGCTGCAACTGGTACCAGCGCTCGGTGATGCTGTGCTCGTCGGTGATCACATCGACGAAGTCACGTGAGTGCGCTGGCCGGCCTCGCCAGAATGCCGCCATCAGCTCAGGGACCGCGTACTCGGCGCGACGGGCTGCCTCGATACGGACGCGGATCAGCCCGGCGACCGCCACGTCGGGCGAGATGGCGGCATAAGCGGTCCCGGTCTGGTCGGTCTGGACGGCGAGCCCGAGCTCGACCAGGCTGCGCAGTACGGCTTCGATGCGTTCCGCCGACCATTGCGGTTGCTGCGCCACGAGATCGGCGACGGACACGCGCGGATGACTGAGCAACTGGCGGTACGTGTGCTCCTCATCCGGGGGAACGCTGAGTTCTTCGAGCATCGGCACTCCTTCAGCGAGACGGGTCGGCTGTTGACCATTTTCGGTCAATGACTGGTACTAGTCACCCAAGGACATTGACTCGGCACTTGGCCCTCCGTAAGGTCGGGTCCGCCGGCCGGTCAGAGGTGGGACGTCGCGGGCCGCACTCCGTCCATCAGGAGGTTCGCGTGCAACGGTCCACGACCAACCGACGCCGAGTCCGAGTGATCATCACGTGCGCGCTTGCCAGCCTCGCGCTGGTGCTCGCCGGCGGCCTGCCCGCCAACGCAAGCCCCGCGCCCCGCAGCACCGTGCAGGCGTCGCCGACCACCGCAAAGGCCGCCTTGGTGTATCCGCACCTCAAGCTGCCAGGTGGCGAATGGGCGGCGGTGTACTCCGACGGCATCGCCGCGGTGCACCGCGGCAACCAGGCCACTGGCGACCAGGTCAAGCTGGTCCGGCTGCCGCTCTCCGGCTCCGACGCGAGCACCAACGCGGTAGGTGACACGACCAGCCAGCTGCCGTCGCAGGGCGAGATCATCATGGACTTGATGCGCAGCAGCGGCACACCCTTCGCGGCGCAGCAGGTCCGGGTCGTGTACGTCCCGGGCGTGACCGCACCGGCGCACCAGAGCATCCCGGCGCGCAGCCTGCGCCAGCCGGGCGCCCCGACGCCGGCCTACACCAGCGCGCCAGGCCTCAATCAGCTGCTGGCGGCCCTCGGCGTTGACCGCGCGGACCAGCTCTTCGGTGGCGTATCGCATGACGTCCTGGCGAGCATGCGCGCCACCGCGCAGCAGCAGCTCGGCCAGCCCCTGCTCGACTTCTCCAACGCGTACCTCCTGCACGTCACCGGCGCGTCGGTCGCGACTGCGGTCACAGCGCTGCGCTCCAACCCCGACGTCGCGTACGCAGCTCCCAACTGGACGGTTGCGACGGCGAACACGCCACCGGTCCCGGTCTCAAGCGCCGCGATCCCGCACGCCGGGACAAGGGCCGCTCCCCAGACCAGCGCCCCGACAGCGCCTGGCGTTCCGACCAACTACACGCTCACCTCCAGCGCACAGAGCATGTTGAACCGACCGGCCACGGACGTGATCCCGGCGTTCACCGCACTCGCCGCGCACGGCCAGCTCCCCGGCCAGGGCGAGATCATCACCAATGTGTCGCTGGGCGATCTCACCGACGCCTCCGCGGCGGCAAACCCGGCCGACCCCTGCAACTTCTACGCGGCGAACTACGGCCCCACCACGGTGGTTCAGAACAACCAGCGCTACCTGGACTGGCCGTCGATGCCGCTGATCCCGACGTATACGGCGAATGCGGCCGGAACGATTGATCCCACCGGCGAGACCTGCGGACAGGACCCCTTCCTGACCGAGGTGGGGCTGGACTTCTCGATGATGTCGCCACTGCCGCACGCCCAGCAGCGCCCCGGCGCGCAAGGGAGCGGCCTGACCGATCTGCTCGGTATCGCGCCCGGCGCCAGCTACCGGCTGGTCGTTCCCAGTACCGCCGGGGGAGCGGTCAGCGACGTGGACGCCGCGTTCCTCGCCGCCGCCAATCAGACCCCGAAGCCCAACGTGATCACCGCGTCGTTGGGCTTCGGCCTCGACCAATTCGGCTTTCCCAGCCGTTATCTGGAGGAGGACCCGATGACCGAGGCGATCCTGGCCTCGATCGTTCACGCGGACGGCATCGTGGTCTGCGTCTCCGCCGGCGACGGGCTGCGCACGTTCACCAATGCGCCGGTGCCGCCCTCCGGGGGCGCCGTGGCAACCGACCTCGCCGGGCAGGGCCAGCCGGCGACAGACCTGAACGATGTCGTCTTCTCCAGCGCGATCTCGAGGGTCGCCGATTCCGGCGCCATCGACGTCGGTGGCTCCACGCTCAACGACATCTTCGCCGCCCCGCCGGGCGACCCGCGCAATGCGGCGCTCAAGGCGCAGCAGGCATTCCCGGCGACCCGGTACGACGGGGCTCGCATCTACGCCAGTGGATTCGGCGACCGGGTCAACGTCTCCGCGCCCGGTGACAACCTGCTGAGCGTGTCGCACCCGTTCGGCGGGGCCGCCCAGGACGTGCAGGTCGTCCTCGAGGGTGGCACCTCTGCGTCGGCGCCCGAGGTGGCCGCGGCGGCGGCGGTGGTGCTCCAGGTGGCGCGTCTGACACAGAACAGCAGCGTTGCTCGCGACCCGCTCGCGGTGCGTAGCTTCCTGGCTCAGACCGGTACCCCTCTGCCGGCGGTGCCGCAGTCCGACCTGCCGCTGTCGATCGGCCCGCAGATCGATGTCGGCAACGCGGTCGAGACACTGTTCGCGCGACAGGGGTCGCCGGTGTCGCATGGCGTGGCAAGGGTCGCGGTCGTCCAGCGGCAGCAGGCCAGCGCGCTCGGCGGGACGATCCACACCACGACCGACCCGACCAACATCCCCTTGACCGGGAGGCTGCTCAATGCGTGGATCACCGTTGCGCCGGACTGGACGGGGCTGCCTCGCCACGGCGTGAGCTACACCCTGGCGGCGAATGTTGGTCCACACGGGACGCTGGCGACGACGACCCCGTGGGCGCGCCTGACTCCAACCGAGATCCTCACCGCTGCGGGGCTGCCGACGGTCTCGACCAGCGCCCGCACCGTGCCGCTGGTCTACACCGCCACGATCGACGGTGTGGTGGTGGCACAGACCAGCGTCGCGCTGACGTTCGGACCAAGCGATGGCACCGTCAACAGCGAACCGGCGCCGATCATCGACCCGGTCGTGAACGGTGGTACGCTGCGGGTCGCGTACGACATCCACAACCTGACCGGGGCGACCAATCCGACACTGGTCGTCTCCCACCCAGGCCGGGTTGAGTCGGCCACCGGGTTGTTCTTCCGGCCCGCCTACGCGGTAGCGTTGACTGCCCCGTCCGGCGTCGTCGACGTACCAGTCTCGGCGCTGCCCGGCGCCGGCATCTACGGGGTCGGCATCCAGGACGCGCCCGGCGGATGGGCCAGCCGCAACGACTCCGCGTTCGCGTTCACCCGGATCGCGCCGACCGGTAACGCGCAGCCCGCGGTACCACTCGTCGCGGCCGCCGGCTCGCCGTTCGGCCACAACGCGGAGCCGGCGTACCACGGCACGGTCCAGGTGCAATACGACGTGCGCGCCGTGGGCGGCGCCGATGGCGCGATCATCGAGGTGAGCGCGGCCGGCCCGACCGTGTTCAACAGCTGGAATCCGTTCGACAACCCCAACGGCAGCCAGCGCGACGCCAACGGCCACGACACCGGCTCGATCGCCTACCGCAGCGTCTCCGGCTCCCAGGGCACGGTGACGCTCAGCAGCGCCGATCTCGGCCTCGACCCGACGATGAACCACGTGGTGCGCGTGCTCCCCACCAAGCGTGGCCAGGTCGCCGGCGAGGCGAGCGGTGTCAGCTCGATCAGCATGGACGGGGTACGGCCATCCGACGGCGGCAGCGTCGCAGGCGGGTACGGCGTGGGCACCGACGGCAGCGACGGCTTCGTCACCTCCAATCAGGTGACCGCGAACGGCTCGACGCTCGGCTCGGTCGATGTGTTCCGGCAAACGGACAACCAGATCACCCACGTGGCGCAATCGTCCCGAGACGAGTACTCGACGCTCTCCGGCGGCTGCGCCGGGCAGTTCAGCGGCGACGTGGGCCTGTACGAGGACTACGACCCGGTCACCGGAAATGACAACTTCCGGGTGCTCAACCCCGTGGCGAACGGGACCGACGGTGGAGTGTGGACACCGCCCGCTGCCCTCGGCGGCGTGATCTGTGCCGCCGGCCAGCAGGGCACTGCTGACACGGCGATCCTGACCGGGCAGGGGGGCACTCAACCGACACTGAAGGTGGCGACATCGCAGATCGCGAGGAACACGTTCAGCTCTGCGATCGACCTCACCCCGGCGCTGGACCCCAACGCGCTGTCCATCCCGGGTGGCATCGGCCAGGACACGATGGCCAACGAGGCGATCGTTCCGGTGGTCGATGCGTTCAATCCCAACGCGCCCGGGCGCATCGTGGTCGCCCACCTGGACACCGCGCAGGTTTCACAGTTCCCTGCCGTCAACACGTACTTCTTCTCTGGGGTGGCGGTCGACTCGACCACACATCGCGCCCTGATCCCGTCCACCGACACCTTCGGGGTGTACGACCTGGCCGGTCAGACCGGTGCCGCGTTCTCGTTCGGAGGCAGCGCCTACCAGCACCCGGCCGCGGATCCGGCACACGGTGAGTTCGTGATGCAGGAGGTCGCCCCGCCGGACCTCTTCGGCACCTCCCCCAACAACAACGCCGCGTCGGCTGTGGACGTCATCGACGAGCACGGCAACCTTCTGCAGCGATTCGAGCAGTTCAACTTCTTCAACATCTTCCTGCTCGACATGGGGAGCTACCTGCAGGTCAGCCCCACCACCTCGACCGGGTACACGCTCGGCCCGGGCGGTACCCAGCTGGCCCCCTTCCACTACTGAACCGACGAACCTAAGCGCGTTCCAGGCGCCAGGAGAGGCCCGCCGAGGGCGGGCCCCTCCTGCGCCGGATCCGCCTGAGCAACCTGGCTCAGCTCTACCGCGCCTTGCCCGCCCTCGTTTCTTGACCCATAATTCAACACGCGGTGAATTCGGTAGAGGTCGACGGGCCCGAGGTGACCAGGGGAGGGCGCCAGATCCTCCGCGACCTCTCCGGTAGCGTTGATGAGCGGACTGTCACCGGGTTGCTGGGCCCGAGTGGCTCGGGCAAGACGACGCTGATTCGGTCGATCGGCGTCTAGAGAATCGCGCGGGGTTCCATCCTCGTGCTCGGGCAACCGGCCGGCTCCCGCGAGTTGCGGCACGCAGTCGGGTATGTCGCTCAGGCTGCCTCGGTGTACCGCGATCTCACCGTTCGCGAGAACCTCGGATACTTCGCCGCCGTCCTCGGCGTCTCTGCCGACGCGTGGACAAGGTCATGGCGGCGGTGGCGCTCGCGAACCAGGCCGGATCCCGAGTCGATCACCTCTCCGGCGGACAGCAGTCACGCGTGTCGCTGGCGATATCGCTGCTCGGCAACCCGCAACTCCTTCTGCTCGACGAGCCAACGGTGGGACTGGATCCACCGGTCCGCCCGCCCGGTCACCGCTGTCCTCCTAGGACCAGCTCCCCAGTGACTGCAGGCATGTACGTAAGCGGCGACTCGCTCCTTGGACACGTAGTACGTGGAGCGGTGGCCTGGAGTGGCTGCACACGAGCCGGTTGCTAGCCGGCCGACGCCTCGGCGTCCGCGGGTTCGAATCCCGCTCGCTCCTCGGAGGGTTCGCCTCGCGGCCGATGGCGCCGCGCTGGAATCGCGGTTGGCTGGTCGACCGGATTGAGGCGGAGGTTAGGAGGCCCCTGGGGACGGACGTTTTGGGCGTCGTTGAGCTGGCCGATGGGCGCCCGAAGCTGAGCCAGGGCACGCTCCGGTAGCTCGGGCAACTACAACGAACGCGCGTGATCGGCTGCTTAGGAGATCGTTTCGGGCTGTGCCGTGAAGTGCCTTTGCGCAGATCAGGCAGCCTCGGCGCTTCCCGTGAGTGACCGTTATTTACCACGGTCGTCTGCTCGTTCTGGCACGCATGTGGCATGCTCCCGGTCTAGTCCTCGGCCGGGCCTCCGTCGCGGGGTGTGATGATGTCCGTGATGGTGATGCCGTGCAGGGTAAGCGTCTGCTGCAGCCACGCCCGCTGGAACTTGTTGGCTTTATCCCAGGCGTACTGGAGCCCTTCCAGGGAATTTCCGCGTGAGCTGGCTCGAAGATAGCCGGGTAGGTTCTCACAGACATCGGCGATCAAGCGAATGCGCTCTTGATAGTCGATTTGGCCACCACCGTCGCCACCCGCCGCCAGCATGTCCTTACGCAGGTAGGCCATGGCGCGGATGTGGACCAGCGCGTCCTGGACGAGCAGCAAGCTAGCGTCTGTGACCGCGTTCAGGCGTTGTCGTTCACCGCGTGGCATGTCTTCATCTTGATGCAACAAGAGACGACGGTCTCCCGAGGCGGAGCCGCGCGTGTCTACTCGGGGAGTGGCTCGGTGTTCGGAAGAGCTCATTGGTCCAAAGGGCGTGAAGCTCTTGCATGTCAGAGCTCGGCAGCTATCGAGTTCGGGGAGGGTCTGGGTAGGCGATTCGTATACCGCGAACGAGACACCCTCATAATGCGCGGGTTTGCGGCGAGCGGTCGGCGGTTGAGCAGGGGCTAAATTAGCTGTGCCGAGCGGTGGGGCACTTCGATGCGAACTGGGCGCGCTACCAGCCGAGTACTCCTGATAAGAGCATTCGCCCAGGTCAGCGGCCTACGAATGGTCACGATCACCGCGTCTGAGGCAGCCTGACCCACCGTCGCCGCTCCCATTCTGCTCCCAAAATCGGACAGCGGTCGGCCCGCGTAGTACAGCATTGATAGATCGCAGACATCCTAGGCCGCGCAGGCACCGTCCCCCCCACCATCGACCGGCCAGGCCAGCCGATCTCGGCCACGACATGCCTCAGCCAGGCAAGGTTCTCGGCGTCGACCGCGACCACAGACTCCCAGCCTGTCTTGGACCTCCCGCGTGCGGCTCGATCTCGCTGGGCCCGGCGCAGCAGCTCAGAACGCAGATCCGGTCTCATGTCATCAGAGTGCGGCCCGCTGTCCCGCGCGGCAAGGCACTCGGCTCGGGAGGGCATTACCCTGCCACGACCTGACCAGCGCAAACGTGTCCTGGTGAGCCTCGTTGGGGCGCCAGAGGGGCGGTCGTGTTGGTCAAGAGCGAGGTTGTTCTCAGCCAGAGTGCCCTAGCGGAACGAACGCGTGATCTTTGCCGCATCATCGCATCATCGGGTGGGGGTGACACCGGCAAGCGAGGCGAGCGATGACGCTGCCGAAGCGGCCAGGGACAAGATCGCGTTCATCAACCACGGCGCCGCAGTCCGGCTGTAGGGCATCCTGGCCGACCGCCTCAGGCAGTACGCCGCCCTATGCGGCGACGGCCCGCAGAGGCGAGCGGTAAGGCACGGACTAAGATCGAAGCCCTGCTCCGTCCGGATCGGTGGCTAGAGCGACTGCTGGCTCCGACACAAGAACGAGTCATCAGCGTGGACGAAATTGCCGCGATCTTCCCGCCGCGATGAAAAGCCGACCGAACCCGCGATGAACGCAGCGCCGGGCCGGGCCCTCCGGTACCCGGCGACCATATCGTGCACTAATGGGCTATGGTCGGTCAGCCACGGCGGGCCATACAGCACAGAAACACCATCACCGCTCGGGAAGAGGAACTCAGCCTGGGTGTGCCCGGGCGGTACATGCCCGGGTCCGGACTTCGCTACCGTCCAGAGGGTGCGATCTGTCGATGATGTCACGCCCTCATCGCCTTTATCGGCTGGCCGTACTTTCATTACGCTGATACGCCGGATCGGGCCTGGAGTTACACCACCGGGCGGCTACGGCTCCTTCCCGGCGCCGGTGCGCTGGCAGGCGGCCTGATCGTGCTGGCGAGCTCGTACCGGGGCGGGGGGCGCTGTTCGGCATGTGGCTGGCGGCGCTCGGCGGGCCCGGTTCGCGGTCGGCAATGTGCTCGCCCCGATCTGAACTGGCGCCGGAGGCCAGGGCTGATTGCCAGAAG
>WNFI01488261.1_pt2 | contig 10717 bp, 10 predicted proteins | sample 5400471 | NCBI WGS metagenome assembly WNFI01 (sample SAMN13153348, study PRJNA577476) | soil metagenome | isolation source: 100 cm saprolite on Douglas fir-dominated hillslope | place: USA:California | collected 2013-09-17 | reverse complement strand
GATCGAATCGACGACCCGGTCCTGCAGGTACCGCGAACGGACCGACAGGTCGCCCGTGTAGATGACGAGCAGGCCGCGCTCGGTCGCCGCGTAGATCCGTGTGGCGTCGGCCGAGAGCGCCGCGGGATGGTTCGGGGCGCCCGGGAGCGTCGCGGGCGCCGCCACGAGATCGATGTTCGAGCGCAACACCTTGAGGCCCGCGGTGTCGATCTCGCTCACCACACCGGCCGCGCCGTTGACCGCGTAGAGCCGCGCGCCCTTCCGCGCGAGGAGCATCGACCAGGCGGGACGGAGCGCGACCGGCACGTCGGGGATGTTGAGGATGCACTGGGCGAAGAGCTGCGTCGTGTTGAGCGCGTGGATGAATGGGCCACGACCCGGGTTGGAGTAGAGGCTGAGGAACCAGTCCCCGACCGGCACGGAGGCGTGGTACAGGCCGTTCATGACTTCGGGCTCGGCGGTCTTGATCGCGCCGAGGATCTGCGATCCGCCGAAGGTGGCGACACGGACGACGTACCTGACGATGCGATCGAGCTTCTTGTTCGCGAGGTCGATCATCGCGAAGCGGTTGAGGGTGCCGCTGCCGGTGACCGAGACCGGAGGCGCGACGAGCACCATCCACCTGCCGTTCGCGGAGATGCCGCTCGGCGCGGGGCCGTACGAGGTCGGCACGGCCCAGCGACCGTCGAGGCTGAAGCTCACCTGCTCCAGGCCCGTCGCTGGGTCGAGTCCGCGGACGGCCGTTCGGTCGCCGCTGTCGACGGTCCAGTAGCGCGAACGGTCGGGCAGCAGCGTGCCGGGCGGGAGCGACGCCACGAGCGAATCCGTGGACGCATCGACGACAGACGTCCCCATGGACGTGGCGACGTAGAGGAGCTCGTGGGCCGGCTGGCTCGCGGCGCGCGAGACCTCGTCCTTCAACGACCCGCAGGCCGCGACGGTCGCGATGACCGCGAGAAGGGCGGCGATCCGGCGCATGTCCCCCCTACAACGGGGGCGCCGGGCCGGTTCCCGCTACCGGAAGGTCGCGGCCATCCGGAGCGCGGTGGCCTTGTCGACTTGCGCCTCGAGCCGGAGCACGAGTCCGCCCTGCTCCCAGATGAGGGTGTTGCCGGCGGGCTCGAGGCTGCCACCGAATTCGGTCACCAGCGCCGAGAGTCCCAGCTGCGCCGACAGCGGGATGCCGGGGCGCTGGCCGTAGGCGAAGGAGACGGCGGTCGATCCGGTGACCGCGCGCACGTAGACCGCGTCGGGTGTCCCGAGCGCGGCATCGGCCGGGACGAGCAGCCGGAATCCCGCTCGAGCCCTCGCATCGTCGAGCGTGACGAGCTGGCCGAGGGATGCCGGATCGACCGTCGGCGAAGGCAGGACAGCGCCCGGCGAGCGCGACGGTGTCGGGCTCGGCGTCGGCACCGGACCGCGGAAGATCTCGACGCCGCGGAGGCGAAGGATGTCGGTCGCGGTCGCCCGCGCCTCGGGCGAGAACACGAGCACCGCGACGAGCGCGAGGGCGAGCGTGACGATCGCCGGCGCGAACCCGTAGCGCGGCGACCACGCCGCACGCCACCACGGCGACCGGCGCGGCTCCTGGATGCGGGCGATGACCCGCACGCGGACCTCGACGACCGGCCACGCGACCTGCGTGCCGAGATCGCCGAGCGCCACGGCGAGCTGGGCGTCGTCCATGCGGAGCTCAGGCATCGGCGTACACCTCGCGGAGGCGCGCCATGGCGCGCGACAGCCGCGACTTCACCGTCCCGCGCGCGACGCCGAGCACCTCGGCCATCTCGGTCTCGGAGAGGTCGAGGAAGTAGCGATACGAGAGGACGAGGCGGTCCTCCTCGCGGAGCCGGTTGATGGCGGCGATGAGCCCGGAGCGGAGATCGGCCGCGACGGCCGCGTCCTCGGGCGAGAGGGCCGTCTCACCCGAGGCGCGGTCCGCCGCGGCCGTGAGCTCCACCGTCGGGCGGCGGCCTGCCGCCACCTTTCGGTTCTTGGCCTCGTTCGCGACGATCCGCAGGAGCCAGGGCCGGAACGGCGCGCCCTCGTGGAACCGGTCGAGCGCGTAGTACGCCTTCACGAAGGCGTCCTGGGTCACGTCCTCCGCTTCCGCTGAGCTCGTCGTGATCACGTACGCCACCCGCGCGGCGAGCGCCTGATAGCGCGTGACCAGCTCGCCATACGCGCCTTGGTCACCACGTCTCGCACGCTCCACCAACACGGATTCGCCCGACTGCTCCAGTGGTCGGCCCTCCACTGACATTGTTCTGCGCTCTCTACAAGCGGGCGGCGGGGTCGGTTCCCGCGCGGGCGGCGAGCCAGGTCGCGCGTGCGGCGAGCTCGGCCGGCGTCGCGGCGGCGAGCGCGTCGACGCCGAACGACGCGACGGCGAAGGACGCCGCGGCCATGCCGGCCGCGAGCGCATCGTGGAGCCCGGCCTCGTCCTCGCGGCCCGAGCGCGCGAGGCGCCCGATGAACGCGCCCGCGAGGGCGTCCCCCGCCCCGGTCGGATCGATCGCCTCGACCGGGTACGCCGGCAGGACGTAGACGCTGTTCCGCGTGATGAGCGTCGCACCGCGTGCGCCGCGCTTCGCGACGATCGCGCGCGGTCCGCGGGACGCGAGCAGCCGACCCGCCGCCACGACGTCACGTTCGCCGGTCAGCTGCGCGAGCTCGCCCTCGTTGAGCGCGACGATGGTCGCCCGCACGATCATCCCCTCGAAGGCGCGCCGCCGCTCGCGGATCCACTGGTCCATCGTGTCGAGCATCACGAGGTCGGGCCGGAGCTGATCGAGCGCCCGCGCCTGGATCGCGGGATCGGTGTTCGCGAGGAGCACCCGGCGCGCGTCGCGCGCGCTCTCCGGGATGGCCGGATCCCAGCCGGTGACCACGCCGAGGTCGGTGTTGCGGACCTCGCTCGCGGTCAGGTCGGCGCTGTACCGTCCGGTCCAGCGGAGCGTGCGGCCCTCGATCCGCTGCAGCCCCGCGAGGTCCACGCCTGCCCGGGTCATCGGCAGGAGCGCTGCGTCGTCGAGGTCGTTCCCGCAGATGGACACGAGCGCGACCGGCCCGTGCTTCGCGGCCGCGACACCGGCGTAGGCGCCCGAGCCGCCGAGCAGTCCCTCGCGGCTCCCGGCCGGCGCGCGCACGTCGTCGAACGCGAGCGGACCGACCACCACGACCGACATCGGTGGATACGATGGACCAATGTCCGAGGAGCGTCTGCATGACTACGTCGAACGCGGCTTCGGCGCGACGACCGAGCTGTACCAGCGGATCCGCCCCGACTATCCGGATGCCGCGATCGACCTCCTCGTGCGCGAGCTCGGGATCGGCCGCGGCCGGATCGTCGTGGACGTCGGCGCGGGCACGGGCAAGCTGACCGGAGCGCTCGCCCGGACCGGCGCGACCGTGATCGCGGTCGAGCCGCTCGCGGAGATGCGCGAGCGGCTCGCGGAGAACGTCCCGCTCGCGGTCCCCTTCGACGGCACCGCCGAGCGGATGGCGCTCCGGGACGGCTCGGCCCACGCCATCACCGCGGCGCAGGCGTTCCACTGGTTCGACGGCGAGAAAGCGCTGGCCGAGTTCCACCGGGTGCTCGCGCCGGGCGGGAGGCTCGGCTTGGTGTGGAACGTCCGCGATCGGCGCGCGCCCTGGGTCGACGCGTTCGACCGGCTCCTCGACGCCGTGGATCCCGACCGTCCCGACCACGAGACCGGGAAGTGGCGCGCCAGCTTCGAGCGCACCGCCCTCTTCGGCCCGCTCGAGCACGCCGAGGTCCCCTACGCGCAAACGCTCGCGCCGTCGGAGATCCGCGCCCGCGCCGCATCGGCCTCGAGCATCGCGTCGCTCCCCAATGCGGAGCGCGAGCGGGTGCTCGATCGATTCGACGAGCTCGCCGCGACGCACCCCGACATCCGCGGCCGCGAGAGGGTCGAGCTCCCCTACCTCACGAAGGTGTACTGGACCGAGCGCCAGTAAGGCCGCCGCGGCGGGAACCGCGCGTGGCATCGACCTGTACAACTGGTCGATGACGCGCGGATGGATCCTTATCGGCTGCCTGACGCTCCTCGCGTCGGCCTGTGTGCCGAGCACGAGCCCCGGACCCACGGCGCCGAGACCTGCCGAGCCGGTCTCCGCCTCGTTCAGCCCCGCTCCCTCGAGGGGGATCGATACGTCACCGGCCGCTCGTCCGGCCGGCCGGCCGGCCGTGCTGCTCGTCGAGGACGACGGGAGCGGCATGCGGCTGTGGGCCCGGCCGGTCGACCCGACAACGCTGGTCGACGTCCCGGGCTACGCGCCGATCTCCTTCGGCCACCACTACGTCGCGCGGGCGAGCCCTGACGGGCGGACGGTCGCAGTGATCCAGTGGCCCAGCGGCTCGTCGAACAGCGGCGGCACCCTGCACCTGATCGATACGGGCTCGTGGCTCGACCGCTTGATCGACGTGAAGGTCTCGAGCGGCACGCTCGACATCATCGGGACGTACACGGGCGCGATCTATTTCGACGACGCCGGCCAGTCCGTCTACTGGACCCAGCCGACGGCCGCCGAGACGCCGACCTCCGGAGTCGTACCGCAGAAGCTCGTCCGATTCGACCTCGCGACCGCTCAAGCCGCCGAGCTCGCGCGATTCGCCGATGGCTACTACGTCCGCGATCTGCGCGTCGTCGGCTCGCGCGTCGCGGCCTGGCTCGTCCCCGCGACCGGCGTCCTGATCGACGGCAGGCCCCGAGAAGTGCCGCAGGTCGTAGTGGTCGATGCGGTCACCGGTAGCATCGCCGCCACTATCCGGCTTCCGGATCTTCGGGCCGGCTACGTCCCGGACCCGACGGCGCCCTTCGACCCGAGCCGGAACGTCGAGCCCGGCCTGGCCTGGGATACGCCGCGCGCGCGGCTGTATATCGCCGACGCCGAGTCGGACCGGATCTACAGCCTGGACCTGCGAAGCGGCGCGGTACGCAGCGCCGAGCCGAAGCCGCGCCGTTCGCTGCTCAACGTGCTCTGGTCACTGTTCGGGCAGCCGGCCGAGGCGAAGCTGATGAACTCGACGCGGCAGTACGCAGCGCTCAGCCCCGATGGCTCGCGGCTCTACGTGACGGGCCAGCGATCCGACTTCGTGAAGGGACAGGACGGCAAGCTCCACGAGGTCGTCACGCCGATCCAGCTGCGCGTCATCGACACGGCCGACATGGCCGAGATCGGCCGCCTCGATGCGGCATCGACCGCGCTCTGGGTCTCGCCCGACGGATCGCGGATCCTCTACGGCACCGAACGCGTGGACAGCAAGGCCGAGGACTGGGCGGTCCGGTCAGATTTCAAGCTCCAGGTCTTGGATGCTGCGTCGCAACACGACATCGCGAGCCTCTCGTTGTCGGGCCCGGCCTGGTTGCTCGCCTTCGACGCGACGACGCGCATCGCCTATGTCGAAGCGCAGCCGTACGGGGACATCACCAGTGGGCACGCGACGATCATGGCCGTCGCGCTCGGCGCCGGCGACGTGACCGTCCGGCGCACGCTCGGGCGCCACTTCGCCGACATCATCGTGCTGCGCCCCAAGCCCTAACGGAACGCAGCCCGGAACGGGGTCCTCGGGCGGTGCGTCGACGCGAAGTCCCAGCTCGATTGGATGACCCTCGAGCCGCTAGACCGCGCCACCTTGGCGCAGCTTCGCGATCTCGTCGGGCGAATACCCGAGCTCGTCGAGCACGTCGTCGGTGTGCTCCCCGAGGAGCGGCGGGTATGTGCGCACCGACGGCGGCGTGCCGTCCATCCGCACCGGGATCCCCGGCGCGCGCACGCGGCCCGCGACAGGGTGGTCGACCTCGGCGATGAGACCGAGATGCCGCACCGTCGGGTCGGAGAAGACCTCGTGCAGGTCGTTGATCGGACCGACCGGGACATTCGCCTTACGCAGCCGCGCGACGACACCGTCCTTCGTCAGGGCGCCGATGCGCTTCTCGAGGATCGGGATGAGCACGGCCTTGTTCGCGACGCGCTTGCCGTTCTCGGAGAAGCGCTCGTCCTCGGTCAGCTCGTCCAGCTCCAGCGCGCGGCACATGCGCTCGAACAGCGCGTTGTTGCCGCAGCAGATGTTGACGAAGCCGTCCGACGCGCTGAAGGTCTGGTACGGGACGATCGAGGCGTGCGAGTTGCCCTCCGGCTTCGGCACGGTCCCGTCGGCGAAGTAGCGCGCGGCCTGCCGCGAGAGCAGCGCGACCTGGCCGCCGATCATCGTCGCGTCGATCGCCTGCCCCACACCGGTGCGCTCGCGCGCGTGCAAGGCCGCGACGATCGCGAACGCCGCGAACATGCCCGAGACCATGTCGGCCTGCGGGACGCCGACCATCACCGGATCGCCGCCGGGCTCGCCGGTGAGGCTCATGATCCCGCCCATCCCCTGGACGATGAGGTCGTACGCCGCCCAGGCACGCCCCGGGCCATCCTGCCCGAAGCCGGAGATCTGGCAGAAGATCGCGCGCTTGTTGAGCGCCTGGATGCGCTCCTTCGAGAAGCCGAGCCGCGCGAACGTTCCGGGGCTGAAGTTCTCGACGACGACGTCGGCCTTTTCGATGAGCCGCTCGAGCACCTTCACACCGTCAGGGTGCTTCAGATCGAGCGTGATGCTCCGCTTGTTGCGATTGATCGAAAGGTAGTACGCGGAGACGCCCTTCATCGACGGAGGCGCCCAGGTGCGGGTCTCGTCCCCGGTGCCGGGCTGCTCGACCTTGATCACTTCCGCGCCGTGGTCGGCGAGCATGAGGGTGCAGTACGGGCCGGCGAGCGCGCGGGTCAGGTCGACGACCCGGATCCCGGCGAGCGCGCCCGCCGCGGCCTCACCGCCGCTGATCGCCGGCAGCGCTTCGAGCGTGTCCTCATCGCGAAGGACCGCGTCGGCGTCGCGCTGCTCGCCGTTGACGATGAACGCCGCCGTCTCGATCGCCGGGATCCCGAGGCCGCTCACGACCTCGAGCGCGGTCTTCCCCGCCCCCTCGACGCGCAGCTCCTTGACGCCGCCCGGGCTGAACTGCCGCAGCTCGCCGTGGAGCACGAGCGTGATCACGGCGCGATCTCGAGGGTCGGACCGACGATCGCGCGAGCGGCGGCGTCGAGCCGGTCATCGATCAGCCGCATCGTCTCGCGGAACAGTCCGCATCCCGCGACGGCCTGGGCGAACGCATCGCCGCCATCGAGCCCGTAGGACGCGCGGTGCGCGGCGGTCCAGGCAGGGCCGGCCGCGTGTTGCACCACGCGGTAGTACTCGTTCTCCGACTGGATCGGCGTCATGAACGCGACGGCGACGAGGCGCTCGCACCTGCCGCTGAGCGCGGCCGCCGCGTGCAGGACCTTCGCCTCGTCCCGCGTGCCGACCGCGTCGCGGATCTTGAACACGTATTCGCACGCAGCGGTCGCCTTCTGGCGGAGGTAGGCGGTCGCCGCGGGCCGCAGGGTGGAATAGTCGAACGCGCGGCAGGCGGCCTGCAGCTTGGCGAGCCCATGATCGCGATCGACGAGGATCAACATCGCCGCGTACGAAGGGGCAGCCCAGATGGCCTTGTCCGGCAGCTCGAGCTGGCGCCACTGCTCGGCCGCGGTGATCGAGTGGCACATGACCAGGCGGCCGTCGATGAACGATGGCCGCGTGTCCCACTTCGCCGCGACATCGGAGACCGTCGCCTCGATGTCGATGTCGCTCCACTCCGACGCATCGCCACGCGCGACACTGCCCAGCACCGCGATCCCGGTCACCGCGGGGCCGTCGGCCAGCGCGGTGAGCTCCTCCCGAGATCGCAATGGGCTCCGCACGCCGGCCATGAAATCGCAGCGTACCGTCTGCTCATGACCGATACCGCGTCGCTGCCCTTGTTCCCCCTCGGCAGCGTGCTCTTCCCGGGGATGGTGCTGCCGCTCCACATCTTCGAGCCGCGGTACCGGCTGCTGGTCCAGCGCGCCGTCCAGAGCGACGAGCCATTTGGGATCGTGCTCATCAAGAGCGGGGTCGAGGTCGGCGGGCCCGCCGAGCCGTACCGGATCGGCACGACCGCGCGGGTCATCGGCACGACGCCGCTGCCCGGAGGCCGGTCCTTCATCATCGCCCGCGGCGAGCGCCGGTTCGAGATCGCGTCCATCGACGCGGAGCGCGAGCCATACCTCGTCGGCCAGGTGCGGTATCTCGACGAGGACGACGGCGCCGACGCCGCACCGCTCGCCGACCGTGCGGCTTCGGCGTTCGAGGACTACCTGACCGGGATCCTCGCGACGTCGTCGGACGCGCGATCCGACACGCCGCTGGCCGACATCCGCGAGGGCGACCCGAACGAGATCTCGTATCGCATCGCCGCTGGCCTGGGCATCGATCCGGCCGAGCGGCAGCGCCTGCTCGAGACGGAGAAGACGGCGCCCCGTCTCGAGTCCGTCCTGCGGCTGGTCCAGCGCGAGAACACGCTCGTGAAGGAGCTGCTCCTACGCCTCCGGGCGCGCGGCGAAGGACCGACGCTGCACTAGGTGCGCTAGCCGAGACCCTCGGCGAACACGACCTCGCCCGCGACCACCGTGCCGGTCACCTTGAGCGCCGGCCATTCCTCGACCGGCGTGGTCGCGAGATCGCGCTCGACGATCGTCGCATCGCAGCGCATGCCGACGGCGAGCGTGCCCCGCTCGCGCTCGACGCCCATCGCGTACGCCGCGCCCGCCGTGTATCCGGCGAGCGCCTCGGAGAGCTCGAGCGACTCCTCGGGATGCCAGCGGTCCGCGTCGCCGGGCCGCTTGCGCGCGACCGCCGCGTACAGACCGAGGAGCGGGTCGATCGGCTCGACCGGCGCGTCGGAGCCGAACGCGAGCCGGATGCCGCGGTCGAGCATCCTCCGCCACGGGTACGCGCGCGTCGCGCGCTCGGCGCCCCAGTACCGATCGACGAGGTCGCGGTCGCTCGGCCCATGGATCGGCTGCATCGACGCGATGACGTCGAGCGCGGCGAAGCGCCCGATGTCCTCGTGCCGCAGCAGCTGCACGTGCTCGACGCGCTGGCGGAGCTGCGGGTGCGTCGCGCGCGTCGGCGCGATGGCGTCGAGCGCCACGTGCACGGCGCGATCGCCGATGGCGTGGATCGCGACCGCGATCCCGCCCGCCGCGGCGCGCGCGACGTCGGCGTCAAGCCGGTCCGGCTCGATCGTCAGCAGCCCGCGGTCGCTCGATCCCTCGTACGGCTCCTCGAGCGCTGCGGTCTGCGATCCGAGCGCGCCGTCGGCGAAGATCTTCAGATGCCCGACGCGCAGCCACTCGTCGCCGAGACCGGTGCGCAGACCGAGACCGAGCGCCGCGTCGAGGCTCGCGTGCGGGATGCCCATCGCCACCCGCAGCCGCAGGTCACCGTCCTCGCGGTGCCGCTGGAACGCGGCGAAGGCCGACGCCTGCTCGAGATCCTCGATCGCGGTGAGCCCTCGGCGGTGCGCCTCGCGCTGGCCGCGCTCGACCGCCGCGTACAGGTCGTCCTCGGTCGGCGGCGGGATGACGCGGTCGGCGAGATGGTTCGCGTTCTCCTTCAGGATCCCGGTCGGTGCGCCCGAGGCATCGCGCTCGATCGCGCCGCCGGCCGGCGCCTCGGCCCTCGCGTCGATCGCCGCCGCGCGGAGCGCCGCGGTGTTCAGCCAGCGCGAGTGGCCGTCCCGGCTGCGCAGCGCGGCCGGCCGTCCCGCGGTGGCGCGGTCAAGCTCCGCGGCGGTCGGCCAGCGACCCCAGCGGTTCTTGTCGAAGCGGCCGCCGAGGACCCAGGCGCCCGCGGGCAGGTGCTGCGCGTACGTCTCGATCCGGACGAGGGCCGCGTCGACGGATGGCTCGTCGCGCAGGTCGACCTGACCCATCTGGATCGCCCACCAGGTGAAGTGGACGTGGCTGTCGTGCCAGCCCGGCGTCATCAACCCGCCGCGCAGATCCACGCGCTCCGCGTCGGGATGCTCGCGCGCGAGATCCGCCGCGCGTCCGATCGCGGCGACCCGTCCGTCGCGCGCGACGAGGGCTTCCGCGCTCACGAGCCCGCTGATATGGATGCGCCCGCCGTGGAAGAGGAGTGCGCTCACGGCTGGATGATGCCAGCCGTGAGCGATCCCGGTCTGTGGGCTAGCTGCCGCTCTCGATCGGCGCGCCGATCAAGCTGCCGTATTCGGTCCAGCTGCCGTCGTAGTTGCGGACCTTCTCGTGACCGAGGAGGTACTTCAGGACGAACCAGGTGTGCGAGCTGCGCTCGCCGATCCGGCAATACGCGATGGTCTCCTTCGAGCCGTCGAGGCCCTTGGCCCCGTAGATCGAGCGGAGCTCATCCGCGGATTTGAACCGGCCGTCCTCGGCGACCGCGGTCGCCCACGGGACGTTCGCCGCCCCCTTGATGTGGCCGGCACGCTGCGCGCCTTCCTGCGGGAGGTTCTCCGGGGCGACGAGCTCGCCGCTGAACTCCTTGGGGGAGCGCACGTCGACGAGCTTCTTTCCGTTCTTCGCGACCGTCTCGAGGACGTACGCGCGGAGTGCACGGATCGCCGTATCCGGGCCGGCGGCCCGGTACTGGGAGTTTGGATGGGTCGGCACCTCGGTCGTCGTTGGACGCTGCTCGGCGAGCCACTTCACGCGGCCGCCGTTGACGAGGCGCACGTCCTTGTGCCCGTAGTACTTCAGCAGCCAGAAGAACCACGCGGCGAACCAGTTGTTGTTGTCGCCGTAGACGGCG
>WNFI01150146.1_pt1 | contig 10717 bp, 9 predicted proteins | sample 5400471 | NCBI WGS metagenome assembly WNFI01 (sample SAMN13153348, study PRJNA577476) | soil metagenome | isolation source: 100 cm saprolite on Douglas fir-dominated hillslope | place: USA:California | collected 2013-09-17 | reverse complement strand
ATCGGCATGACCGTGGAGGAAGCCACGGACCGGCTGGACAAATTTCTGGATGACGCCGCGCTGGCGCGCAAGGCGCGAATCAGGATCATTCACGGGCACGGAACGGGTGCGCTCCGCAAGGGGATTGGCGAGTTCCTGGCTTCGCATCCTCTGGTCGAAAAACATTCGTTTGAGACCGAGGAGCATGGGGGAAAGGCCATCACCGTCGTGGAGTTGCAAAGATAGAAAATGAAAATCAGAAAGTAGAAAATAGGCCGACATCTGAAAGTTGCTTCGATAGAGAAGTATGCAGCGCTGCTTTGCTATACTCGCCGCGTTCCGATAGCCAATTCATAACGAGGTGCCTGGATGAAAATTATGAATAATTCATTGTCGCATGCAAGAGCGAAGCGAGAAATCAGCCGATGCGGGGTGGTTATCGCGGTGGTTCTGGCCGCGTTGGCTGGGATGGCGATCACGGCGAGCGCGCAGGCGCCGAAGAGAACCATCATCCGTGCGGGGCGCGTGCTCAACGTGCGCACGGGAGAATTGCGCGCCGGCCAGGCCATCGTGATTGAAGGCGACAAGATTGCGCAGATTGGACCGTCCAGCGAAATAAAGTCGGCTGCCGGAGACACGACCATCGATCTGCCGGACGCCACGTTGCTCCCCGGCTTGATCGACATGCACACCCATCTGACATTCGAATTGAGTTCGCTTTCCTACGAGGGTTTGAAGATCTCGACGGCGCGCGAAGCGCTGCATGGCGCGAGGAACGCGCGGCGGACGCTCGAAGCAGGTTTTACAACGGTGCGAAACGTCGGCGCGAAAGATTATGCGGACATCGCGTTGCGAGATGCCATCAACGACGGTGACGTGACTGGACCGCGCATCGTCGCCTCGGGGCCGGCGCTGGGAATCACCGGCGGCCACTGCGACGAGAACTTGCTGCCGCCCGCGTTTCATTTTCAGGGAGATGGAGTGGCGGACGGCATCGAGGGCGTGCAACACAAAGTCCGCGAAGTCATCAAGTACGGTGCGGACGTGATCAAGATTTGCGCCACCGGCGGCGTGCTGTCGAAGGGCGATGACCCCAACGCTTCGCAATACACGCTCGAAGAAATGAAGGCAATCGTGGCGGACGCGCACCGGCTCGGGCGCAAAGTCGCGGCACATGCGCACGGTGCCGAAGGCGTGCGCTGGGCTTCGGAAGCAGGAGTTGATTCGATCGAGCATGGTCACCTGATGGACGACGCGGCCATCGCCGCGCTGAAGAAAAATGGAACCTATCTTGTACCGACACTTTTCCTTGGCGAATACATGCTGGAGCATCTGGACCATAGCGACGTCCCCGAGTATTCAAAGCAGAAGATGCGCGACGTCGCCGGGGCCATGCAGAAAAATGTAAAGAAAGCTTTCGATGCCGGCGTGAAGGTGGCGTTCGGCACAGACGCGGCGGTCTATCCGCACGGGTTGAACGCCGGTGAGTTCCACGTTTACGTGAAGCTGGGAATGACGCCGCTGGCGGCGATCCAGACGGCCACCATCAACGCCTCCGACTTGCTCGGGCCGAAGTATCTTGTCGGTACGCTCGAACCCGGCAGATGGGCAGACGTCATCGCCGTGAACGGCGACCCGACGAAGGACGTGACGATCCTGGAGCATGTAAAATTTGTCATGAAGGCTGGCGCGGTCCACAAAAATGACTACGCGAAGCCCTGATCTTTCCTAAAGAACGGAATGGCAGAGGCCGGATCATTTGCGGAGCGGGTCAAACAACAAGCCGACATCGTACGGGTTGTTGGCGAATATGTCCGCCTTAAGAAAACCGGGAAAGACTTCAGCGGGTTATGCCCCTTCCACCAGGAGAAGACACCGTCATTTACAGTTTCTCCGATCAAACAAATTTTCTACTGCTTCGGTTGCGGCAAGGGCGGCGACGTGTACAACTTCGTGATGGACATGGAGAAGTGCGAGTTCCCCGAGGCTGTGAAGGTTGTCGCGGAAAAATGCGGGATCGCGGTTCCGCGACAGAAGGACCGTTCGCCGGAGGAGCGCAAAGAGAATCAGCAACGCTCGGTGCTCGTGGAAATGCACCGCGAGGCGCAATCGTTTTTCGTGAAGCAGCTCGAAGGAACGCTCGAGGGCAAAGCGGCGCGGGCGTATCTCGAGGATCGCAGGCTCGATAACGATGCGATCGCGCGTTTCGGACTCGGATATGCGCCAAGCGGCGGCGATGCCCTGCTGCGCCAACTGAAAAACAAATACAACGAGAAGTTACTGATTGAATCCGGCCTGGTTTCGCGCGACCAAAACGCTGGGCGGCTGTTCGACCGGTTCCGGCGGCGCATCACGTTTCCTATTTCGAATGAATCGGGAAAGATTATTGCTTTTGCAGGGCGCGCGCTCGGCGACGATCAGCCGAAATACCTCAATTCGCCCGAGACGCCGATCTATTCCAAGAGCAACGTGCTCTACCACATGGATCGCGCGAAGGAAGCGCTGCGGCGGCAGGACTTCGCGATTCTGGTGGAAGGCTACATGGATGTGATCTCAGTGGCGCGCGCGGGGATCAGCAACGTGGTGGCGAGTTGCGGCACAAGCCTCGCGGAGCCGCAGATCAAATTGCTCGGGCGTTTCACCAAGCGCGTGATCGTAAATTACGACCCGGACGCCGCCGGACAGGCGGCCACGGAGCGCTCTCTTTCGCTTTTGCTCGAGCAAGATTTTGAAGTGCGAGTGCTCGCGCTGCCGCCGGTGGGCAATCAGAAGGCTGACCCCGATTTATTCATCCGCGAACGCGGGAAAGACGAATATCTCAAGCTGCTGAAGGAGGCGCCGCCCTATGTAGACTATTTGATTGCACGCGCGCGGCAGATGGATTTGACCACTGGGGAAGGAAAGCAGCGAGCGCTCAATTTCCTTTTGCCCTACATACAGAAAATTCCCAATGGTATCTTGCGTTCAGAATGGGCCACGCGGATCGCCCAACAGCTTCGCATCGATGAACCGCTCCTGCGCTCGGCTCTAAGCAAAGCGGCGAAGGAGCGCCGCAGCGAACTCAAGACCCAGCCGGAATTGATCGGACGCGCGGCGAAACCGGTCGAACGCCGGCTGATCCGCATGCTGGCGGAAGGAGAAGACTTCCGGCAGGAATTGGCGCAGCAGCTCCAAAACGCGCACCTGTATCACGGACTGGAGACAGAGAAAATCTTTGCAGCGCTGGTGATCGCCAGTCTGTCCGGCCAGCCTGTGCAGGCCACCGAGGTGGGGGCGGTGCTCGAAGAGCGCGACCGGCGGCTGTTCTTCGAGATTTTGTTCGAAGACTCGAACGAGCCGACCAGGGAAGAAGCCATGAGTTGCATCGAGGCAAACCCGCCGGGACAGCAGTTGCGCGGGCTGCTGGAAAAGAAGCAGGAGTTGATGCGGCGGCTGGCCGCGGCCCGCTGAGAGTTTTCCCTCCCCCAAGCTCCGAGTGTGGAGAGATGCCGGTTTTCTTGACCCGAATGGGTCGAAGATCGCTGCCGTTCGGGGTATTCCACAGAAATCCACGAATTAAAACGTTGACGGGAAGAGACTTAAACGTGTAGCGTAATAGGGTTTAGCGGGTAACGGTTTTGCCGTTAAACGCATCTATATAAGTGTGTTTAGCGGCATGGGCTGGGCTCCTATAGTGCGGAAAACGGGCTTACGCACGGGGCCCGCGGCGGGCAAGCGGCGCGGTGCAAGGGTTTTCAATCAAAAAAACGAGCGATTTTCCCTGGCGCAATATCCCCGTGGTCTGCGCATGTGCGCCAGCCTGCGCGTTTCTCTGCGAGCGACGATGTTCCCTTGAACGCCCGAGAGTTCTTGCGATTGCGGTTAAGTAGCGGGAGGAATTTGTGGCAGCAGTAGGTCTTGAAGAAAAATATGACGCGGTACGCCAGCTCATTGCGGTCGGCAAGGAGCGCGGCTACCTGCTCTACGACGAAGTAAACGATTCGCTGCCGGCGGAGGTCCATTCTTCCGAAGAAATCGACGATCTGCTCACAACTTTCGAGCGCAACGGCATCGAAATTTATGAAGATCAAGCGTCGGCGAAGGCTGCGCGCGCGCTGGAAGGCGCGAGGGCGAAGTCACCATCGCCAAGCGCATCGAGCGCGGGCAACTGGTGGTGATGAAGTCGATCACGCGCTCGCCGATCGTCATCAAAGAACTGATCGCCGTCGGCGACGATTTGCGCAAGGGCGTGCGATCCATCAAAGAGATCGTGCAGTTCGACGACGAAGAGCTGACCGAAGAAAAGATCGCCAACAAGACCAGGCAAACGCTCAAGTACATCGACAAGATTGCCAAACTGTACGAGACCGCGCTGAAGCAGGCCGCCAAGCTCGATAAAACACTGAAGTCAAAGAAAAGATCGTACATCCGCGCGAAGTGGGAAGTGGCGCGGACGCGCGTGGAAATTTCCGTCGCCATTCGCGGCATCGATTTCAACCCCTTTGAAAAGAAACGGCTGATCGACAAGATGCGCGGCACCGTCGAGCGGCTGCAATCCCTCGAACGCGAAGCCGGGCGCCTGGAGCGCCGCGCGGACATGGCCAAAGGCGAGGTCGCGGCGGAAGCGCGCAAGGAATTGCGCACGCGCCGCTCCGAGCTGAAAGACATCGAGGAAGCCAGCGAGGTCGGGCTCACCGAACTGAAGCGCACGCTGACGTTCATTCACCGCGGCGAGGCGGAGGCCGAGCAAGCCAAAAAAGAATTGATCGAAGCCAACCTTCGGCTGGTGGTTTCGATCGCCAAGAAATATACCAACCGCGGACTTCAGTTTCTCGACCTGATTCAGGAAGGTAACATCGGCCTGATGAAGGCGGTGGACAAGTTCGAGTGGCGCCGCGGGTACAAGTTTTCGACGTACGCCACGTGGTGGATCCGCCAGGCCATCACCCGCGCGATCGCCGATCAGGCCCGCACTATCCGCATCCCGGTGCACATGATCGAGACGATCAACAAGCTGGTCCGCACCAGCCGCCAGCTCGTGCAAGAACTGGGCCGCGAGCCGACCAGCGAAGAAATCGCCAAGCGCATGGACATTCCGGTGTCCAAGGTGCGCAAGATTCTGAAGATCGCCCAGGAGCCTATTTCGCTTGAAACGCCGATCGGCGAAGAGGAAGACTCGCACCTGGGCGACTTCATCGAAGATAAGGCCGTAGTTTCGCCGTCCGATGCGGTCATCAATTTGAACCTGAAGGAACAGACGTCTTCCGTGTTGAAGACGCTGACGCCGCGCGAAGAAAAAGTCATCAAGATGCGCTTCGGATTGGATGACGGGAGCGAGCACACGCTCGAGGAAGTCGGCCAGTCGTTTGCCGTCACCCGCGAACGCATCCGCCAGATCGAAGCGAAGGCGCTGCGCAAGCTGCGCCACCCCTCGCGCTCGCGCAAACTGCGCGCCTTCCTCGAAGGCCCCTCGCGCGACTACCTCTAGAAAGACCAGAAACACGAGCTAGCAAGACCGCCTTCGGAGTTTGCGGAGGCTTTTTATTGTTACGCGTTAGGCGTTAGTCCGCTACGACTCCCCAGCGAAGAGCACATCCCAGTCCGCGGAAGTGTATAAATTGAACGCGCCCGGACGATCTGCCTGCATATAGAATATGGCTGTGTAACGTTAAACCATGAAGACAACGCGAAAAATTCTGACGATTCTACTTGTCGGGCTACTGGGTGCGGTTGGGTATGGATTGTACCGCACGGGGCACCTTGCAAACGCGCCCGAGACGCCGGGCAAGACGAAATTTAGAGCCGCCTCGCAGGCTCCTTTCGTGGACCAGACGCCGCTGCTGACAGCCCAGCGGCTGGCCAAGATGCCGACCAGCGATGATGAACTGCCCTTCGTGCAAGAGGCGTTGCGGCTCGGGGACCAAGAGATGGACCTAGCGTTTGCGGCCGCGGTGCGCGAGGCCGAGGCGCATCCGCCGGCGCTGAGCGCCGAAGCCAAGGGAATCCAGGAGCGGAAGCAGCAAGCCGAGAGGGCCCTGGAGGCGGACGAGGCGCAGGTCAAACAATTGACCGCTGTAGCGGATAAAGCCAGCGGCGCCAGAAAAGACGCGCTGGAGGAGGAACTCGAGGCTGCTAAAGCTCAGGTCGAGCTGGACCAAGACGAAGTGGACGACGCGAAGCAGGATCTAATCCGGGCAGGAGGTGATCCACAGGGCCGCATTCAGACAATGATCGAGGAGCACGAAGCGGCATCCCATGCGGCGGACAGCTTCAAGGTGGCGGTGACCGCGCCGGTGGAACAGCGCGGTCTGATTCCCCGCTTTGCACAATGGTTGGCGCTTCATCAGAAGCAGTTGGAATTGCAGCGCGCGAAACGGGATGCGGAGTCGCTGGCGGCATCGTTTTTCGGGAAGCACAACCAGTTGGAAGCGCAGACCGCCAAAGCAAGAACAGAATCGAGCCAGACAGCCGCCCCGGCCGGCGGAGGGACATCTTCTTCCAATACCCGAGCGGGCACGAAGCGCAGCCACGAAGAATCGCAGGCCTTGCTGAAAGCAACGAAGCGCCGCTCCAAGGACGAGAAGGCGCTGGCGAGCTTCGATAAACGCATTGACGACCAGAAGCAACTGGCGGGAGTGTACGGTGATTGGATCGAAGCGCTTGCCGCCAAGCAGCGCGCCATCATCCATCGAGTGCTAACCGCCGGGGCCATCATTCTTGGAATCGGGCTAGTTGGACTGTTTTTCGATAGCTGGCTTGAGCGATTGCTTGGAAGGACCTCACTGGACCGGAGGCAGGTCGAAACCCTTCGCACGCTGACGCGCGTGATCGTGCAAGTTTTCGCGGTGCTTTTTATCCTGCTCGTGATTTTCGGGCCGCCCAGCCAGCTCGGAACATTTCTCGGTCTTGCCGGCGCGGGCTTGACCGTCGCACTCAAGGATTTCATCGTAGCCTTCATTGGCTGGCTGGTGCTCATGGGGAAAAATGGCATTCGCCTCGGCGACTGGGTGGAAATCAACGGCGTCAGCGGCGAAGTTGTCGAGCTGGGAATGTTTCACACCGTCCTGCTGGAAACCGGCAATTGGACCGACACTGGCCATCCCACAGGACGGCGCGTCACATTCACGAACAGTTTTGCCATCGAAGGCCATTATTTCAATTTTTCCACCTCGGGACAGTGGCTTTGGGATGAGCTGCAAGTGGTGCTTCCCGCGGGGCAGGATCCTTATCCCATCATCGACGCGATACAGAAAAAAGTTGCCGAAGCTACAGAAGCGACCGCAAAGCAAGCGGAGAACGAATGGAAGAGCGCGGCGCGATCGCGCGACATGAGCGCACTCACCGCGGCGCCCGCGATCAACCTCAAGCCCGTCATCGGCGGAGTCGAGATTGCCGTTCGCTACATCACGCGTGCCAGCGAACGCTATCAGTTGCGCGCCAAGCTTTACCAAGCGGCAGTGGACCTGCTCGGCCATGGGGCTGCTCCTCGCCCAGCGGCGCCGGCTCCCTTGCGCTCTTCCGATTAGACTAAACCAACAGGCAATGGACGGTTCCTTTGCATAGCCGCGCACATTTCCGAGATAGCGCAGGGGGCCTCGCACTAAATGATTGTTTCCTCACCAGAGCTTATCGCAACAGTTGGCGCGCGCGGATCGCAGAAACCGTCGCTCCCGTGTAGAGCAGGGCCAGCATCGCGTAACCTGCGACCAGCCCTGCGCCTTGCGTTACCCATCCCAGCGCAACACTCATGAAGAGCTGCACCACCGTCGTCAGAATCGCCATCGCCGATTGGGTTCGCCCCATAAAATGCCGCGGCACGATGGTCATCAACGAAGACTGCGCCACGACTCCACCCAGCGCGCGGCAGAATCCAAACAGAATCTGCATCGTCACCGCGCCGATCAGAAACGCCACGAACGGAGTCGCCATGTGGCCCGCTGCGAGTCCGGCGCAGGCGGCAACATACAGGGGCATGCGCGACGTTGCGGGAAGCTGGCTGGCAAGCAGTCCTCCAATAATCGCGCCGGTGGCCCAGCCTGCTTCCAGGAAGCCCAGCCCGCGAGGGCCGGCCCGAAGAATATCGTTTGCTAGCGCGACCAGAACGACGTTGGCGCTCACCACCCCGGCCATCATGATGGCGTGCGTGATGCCGAGCGCGCGCACCAGCGGCTGTTGCCTTAGATACGCGAAGCCTTCTTTCATATCCGCATAAACGGCGAGCGAGAGGCCCGCTTCCGCGACCTCCGGATTTTCTCCTGTTTCGAGCGCTTCGGCAGTGGCTTCGGTCGCTTCGTTATATTCGCGCGGATATTTCTGATGTTCCCGCGGCGATACGTACCCGCGCCGCATTTGATACAAGCAATAGGCCGAAACGAAATAAGTCGCGCCATCAATGCCCAGAATTCCCGCGATTCCAGCAGTGTTGTAGAGAAATCCGACGAAGGCCCCGGCGATGAGCATGCCGCTCTGCACTCCCACGAGCACGGCTGCATTCGCGCCGGTGAATTGGCTCGACGGAATCACTTCCTGCACCAGTGCGTTTACCGTCGCCCAATACATGGCGGAGCCTGTCCCGGTGATGAGCGTCATGGCATAGAGATGCCAGAGGTGCAGCTGGCCGCGCCACGCGATGTAGGCCGTGGCGAGCACAAAAATGCCGCGAACGAGATCGAGCAAGACACCCAGGTAGCGCCGGTCAAAGCGGTCGATCAGCACGCCGCCGAGGAACGGCACAAAGAGTCCCGGCAGGGTCATGACGATCACTTGCCCGCTAACCTTCACGGTGGAGTGCGTTGCGGCCAGGATGTACCAGCTCACGCCCGCGAAGTTCATCCCGCTGCCAAACAGCGACACGAACATGGCCGCAAAAAAATAACGGAAGCCGCGCTGCGCCCAGATCAGCTTCCAGTCCACCGGATTCGTCGCCGTCGTTGCCATCGAACGTATTAGTTTACTATCGTGGGCGACATCGGCGGACGAATCGCATCCTCGAAGAGCTACGCTTTCGAAACTTATTGGCCGAGGGAGAGGTGAACCGCGTGGGAAATGAAGCGAAATGCACGGTTTCGTGGGGCGGGCAGGAATCGGCAGGAAGAGCATTGCTCGAAACGACTGAGATTCTCTTTCGCGGCGACTTCCGCCTGAAAATCCCCTTCGCCACGATCAAATCGGCGAAAGCTATGGATGGCGAACTCCGCTTGCGGACAGCCGATGGGCTTGCTGTCTTTCATCTAGGCACAGCCGCCGAGAAATGGCGCGACAAAATCCTTCATCCAAAGTCGCGCATCGAAAAAGTCGGCGTGAAGCCCGAAGCCAGGGTTTCTCTGCTCGGCGACTTTGCACCGGAATTTCTCGACGAACTGGGCAAACTCACCAAGTCCTTGAGCACAGGCAAAATTACAGCCGATTCGGAATGGATCTTTTTCTCTGTCGATTCGAACGAAAACCTCGCTGACTTGCCGAAAATCGCGAAGGCAATGCAAAGCGCCGCTGCTCTCTGGATCGTCTATCCCAAGGGCCAGAAGCACATCACAGAAAACGATGTTCTCGCTGCCGGCCGCAAGTCTGGCCTGAAGGACGTGAAAGTCGTCCGCTTTTCCGCCACTCACACGGCACTGAAGTTCGTTATCCCGCTCTCCCGGAGATGAGACCTCGACACTTTTGTTCGCCAATCCGTGCGAATTTCGGGTTTCCCTTTTCCATTTTCATCTCTAAGATGGCCGCATGAGCATTTTGCTCGAAGTGCGCGGCCTCACCGTGGAACTGCCCACGGCAGCAGGTTGGGTGCGGCCCGTTAACGAAGTGTCGTTGCGCGTCGGTGCGGGCGAATCGCTTGGGCTAGTCGGCGAATCCGGCAGTGGCAAAACGATGCTTTGAGTGAGCGGGGGTGGCGCGACGTACGCGGCGGCGAAATCGCCATGGTCTTTCAGGAACCGATGACCTCGCTGAACCCGGTGCTGCGCATCGGCGCGCAGATCGAAGAAGCCATCCGCGCACATCAGCCGCAAATGGAGACCGGCGACGTGAAGCGCAAGACGCTCGATTCTTTGCGACTCGCCGCCGTCGCCGAACCCGAGACCCGCGCGGAACAGTTTCCCCACCAACTTTCCGGTGGCCTGCGGCAGCGCGCCATGATTGCCATGGTGCAGGGCCGCAGGACCGCTGCTTCTGATTGCCGATGAACCCACCACAGCGCTCGACGTCACCGTGCAAAAACAGATTCTGAATCTGCTGGATCGCTTGCGCCGCGAGTTGAAACTGGGGTTGTTATTCATCACCCACGATCTTGGTGTCGTGGCCCAGGTGGCCGAGCGTGTCGCCGTAATGTATGCCAGCCGCATCATCAAACCCAGCCGCTGCGCCGGAGGCGCGAGCATCTCTCGGTCCGTTCGCCCGGGTTCTCGGCGTCTTCTTCTCGCCGGGGAAGACTTTTGAAGACATCGTCAGAAAGCCCAGTTGGTTGCTCCCGATCGTGCTTACCACGATTCTCAGCATTGCCGTCAGTGTCACCGTCAATCAGCGCATTGACTGGCGCGAATTCATGAGCCAGCAAATCGAAAAGAGTCCCCGAGCCTCCCAAATGTCACCGGAACAAAAGGAGCAACGGATTGAAGGCGGTGTCAAGTTTGGTCCCATCTCTACCTATGTGTTTGGGACTCTTGGCCCGATTTTCCTTGTTTTGTGCGTGGGTCTCGCGATGTGGGGAGCTTACAGTCTGCTCGGAGGGGCCAGCACAAATTTCAGCACCGCATTCAGCATT
>WNFI01043977.1_pt1 | contig 10718 bp, 8 predicted proteins | sample 5400471 | NCBI WGS metagenome assembly WNFI01 (sample SAMN13153348, study PRJNA577476) | soil metagenome | isolation source: 100 cm saprolite on Douglas fir-dominated hillslope | place: USA:California | collected 2013-09-17 | reverse complement strand
TCATCCTTGTCCGGATGGTCGCCGCTAATACCGATTGCCCCAAGTAAATTCCCGTCTCCGTCTCGGATCAGCACCCCGCCCGGCACGGGAGCCATGCGCCCTTCAGAGATGCCTGTCAGCGCCACGAAGAAGGCCGGCGCGGCGGCAGCACGGTCAGCCAACGTGCGCCCACCCAAGCCCATACCCAATGCACCCCAGGCTTTGGCATGACAGATTTGCGGACGAAGGATGCCGCTACCATCCTGGCGCTTCAACACGAGCGGATTTCCACCGGCATCAAGCACGGTAATGGTGAGTGGCTTGCAGTTGAGCTCGCGCGCCTTTTCAATGACGAGGTCGACCATTTTGGATGCGTCGTTCAGCGATAGTGTTTGCATAATAATTTCTCAGTTCACCCGCGGGTTGGGAACTCATTCAGTCCCATCACGGGGAGAACGTACCGCCCCATTATCAATATGGCAGCGGAGGCGCCGAGGGAAACGACGCCGGCGATAATAAAGAGCGTCGGTGTGGTCACTCCTCGGGCAATGAGAACGCCGCCGACCACCGGACCGCAAATCGCTCCGGTGCGGCCCACGCCCATCGACCACCCGACTCCGGTCGCGCGCAAGGACGTATCGTAGAACGTTGCACAAAGCGCGACCGTGCACATCTGCGCGCCGATGCTGAAGAAGCCTGCCGCCAAGCAGGCCAGCAACAGAAAGGCCTTCGATGGCCCGGCCGCGCCCATCAGTGCGATGGCCCCGGCACCGATGGCATAGCCGATTCCGACAGGAACGGCCGGACTGTATCGATCCGCGAGGCGACCTATGACCAAGCAGCCGCCGATTGCGCCAAAATTCAAAGCGGCAACTCCAAGAACGGCGGTCTTGATGCCTAGGCCGGCCTGGCTCGCAAGAATGGGCAACCAGTTCACGAGGAAGTAAGTCAGCAACAGGCTGCACCATAGTGCCGACGAGAGCAGCATGGTGCCGAGAGCTCGGCCGTGTGTGAACAAACGAATCAGCGGAGCGCGGTTGACCTGCGAGACGACAGCGACAGCAGCTGTGCCTGCATCGGCGCTGCGCTGCCTTACCGCCAGAAACCGCGCCGATTCCGGAACAATGGCCCAAATCAGCGGCAGAAGCAGCAGCGGAATCGCGGCGCCCACGTAAAAGAGGCTTGCCCAGCCAAATTGAGAGATCAGGCTCGCAGCGACTACTCCACCGATGACGGCGCCTAAAGGAAAGCCGCAGAACATCAGCGCAACACTCGTGGCGCGCGACTCGCTGGGCGAATATTCAGAAGTGATCGAAATAATGCCGGGAAGCACTCCACCCAGACCCAAACCGGTAAGAAACCGGATGATGACCAGCTGTTCGATGGATCTCGTGAATGGTGTCATCAGAGTGATGAGACCGAAGGCAAACACCGCAATCACCAAAATGGGTTTGCGACCGAAACGGTCAGCCGCAATACCAAAGGTCACGGCGCCGATAAAGCTACCGAAAAGCCCGGCGCCGAAGACGAGGCCAAACGACGGTGCAGCCATCAATGTGTCGCGCTATGCGTAAGGGATCCGTCGGCGTTTCGACGCCACTCCTTGAAGTAATCCCACTGAAGCTGCGCCTCTCGGGGTTCGGAAGCATGCGACATATCGGTGATCCAGACCAGATCCAAAAGATTCAGCGGCGTGGCATCGGCGCTGAAATATTGGTAAATCTGAATGCGTCCCTCGGGGTAGCGGTGATCGACGCCACTGCGCACGAGCTTCCCTCCCGGCATCAGGATTTCAGCAGCCTCCTCGTAGGCACTATTGAACGGCACCGTTTTGTCCTGCGTCGAGATGTGCTCGTAAGCCTTCGCGTAGTCGAGCTGATCGCGGATTACACCCTGCGCAGGAATTTTCCCGTCCAACGTGGCTGTCGCATCGGCGGCACCGGCGACATACATGATCGGCATCCGATAATCCTGTTTGGCCTTCCTTTCGTCGGCCAACGCCGTGATGTCTTTGGCCAAAGTACCGCCGGCATTGTTCGGCGAGATAGCGGCAAATAGCTCGGGATGAATGATCCCCATCATGTTCGCCATCGCCGAACCAATCGAGAAGCCTTGCAAGTAAATACGGGTCCGATCTGCGCCGTAGCTCGTTGCCACATCATTCACGATCCGCTGTATGAATTTGTCGTCCGGGCCGTTGGGTATCCATGCCCAGAGGTTGCCCCGGCCCTGAGGGTAGACTGTGATAAAGCCTGCCTTTTCGCCGACCTCATGCATCTTCACCTGGCTCAAATACATCCACGCCGTCTGCGCTCCTCCATGAAGTGAAATGACTACTGGGAGCGATTTCCCGGCTTGGTACGTCGAAGGCACCTTGACGTAGTAGGTGCGTGGCTGACCCTCGATATCGACCGTGTGAAGCTCGAAGGCCTCGTTCACCTCGGCTTCGCTCAGCATGGTGCCGAGATCACCGTTGGGTGATGAAGTCCAGCGAGCCACATGCACGAAGAATTCGTTCCAGATCGCCGACGTCAGGGCCTCGTCGTACTTGGCGGAAGCCGGTAACACCGTCGTGCGAACCTGTTCGATCTCGTTGGCGCGATTGGAGTACACGGCTGTTGGGAAGCTCGCGATGGTCTTGTTCACAGCGGAATTGGTTACCTCATTGGCGCGCTTCCAATATTCCGCTTGTTTGTTCTGCGCGGCATTCGGCGCACCGGCGGTGAAGAGCCAGGCCGCAACCGGTACCTGCTTCTTGAGCTGCTTTGAGATTGGCGGAACGACCTTCCCGCGCATGTATTGAAAATAATTCTCGGCCGGCTCGTCGCCCTTGGCGTAAGCGCCATTGAACACAGCGCCATTTGAGGTTGCGATGGCGGCGATCTTCCCGGGATGGTTGATCGCGAATTCCTGCGCCGCGACAGCGCCGGCTCCGGCACCGGTGAGATAATAAAACGTCTCGGAGGCCATGAGCCGCGGAACTCCACCGCCGGGGGCACCATCGCCGCCGCGCGCTCTCGGACCCCCCGCTGGCGCCGCGGCGCCCGGCGCTTCACCGCCCGGAGCATCGGCGCCCCGCGCCATGCCGCCGCCCGTGTCGCCGGGAAAGCGCGACAGCAAATGCGTTCTGGCATGATCGAGGACCGCCGACAAGTAATGGTCCTCACGACCGTTGGGGATCCAGGTCTTTCTGGCGGCCTCTGGAAAAACCACGGAGAAACCTTTTTCTTCGGCCACTTTTATCCAGCCGGACTGTTCGGCGAATTGCTCGGTCGTTTGACCATTGTCGTGTAGAGCAAAGACCACCGCTTGAGGGCTGAAGCTGTGCGCCTTTGATGACGAGAAATAGGAATAGGTGCGATCCATCCCGTCAACGCTGATGGTGTACTTGCCGAGCGCACCAACATCGGCGGCAGTTGCCGGCGCCGCGGTTTTTGCTTCGACCGCGGTGATGCTCCCGCTACCATCTGGATTGTAGCGGTTGTTTTCTTCACAGATGTATTCCATCGGCTCCCAATGCGGCCGTCGAGCGAAGGTCTTCACGGTCGTCCAGCTCTTCGTAAAAATTTTCGGATCCTCGACGACGATGTCGTCCTTGAGGGTGTTCGGATCCGGTGCCCAGATGCGCTCAGTCACATGCATCGCATCGCTGTGCGTGCCGCCGCCGGGGAGACGTCCTTCCTTCAGACAGCAGGTGTCGACAATCAGCTCCTTGCCTTTCCAATGACCAATTGAATGTCCCACCTGGCTCGGCACCGGATCGGCTGGGTGCTGTCGGCCGTCGGTGTAGATCCGCCGGGGAAGGCTCGACTCACCCAGAAGCAATACTTCGCGCGGTGTGATCACGATTTCCAAAGGAAATACCATGGTCATCATGCCGGGCATACCGCCGGCTTGGCAAAGCTGTCTACCTTGAGGTCCACGACCGTTCGCGGCAGCGGATGCTATCTGAGCTTTGGTTTTATCGTTGTACGGCGGCCATTGAGCAGGTCCCGGCGGCAGGCGCTCATCCCAAATGATGGCGCCATCGCGCTCCCACACACCGTTCCAGTCCGGAAGGTCGGAAAATTTCTTCACGGTCGGCCCGCCGCGCGGATACTCCACGGCCTGAGCCAAAACCGAGCTGCAGGTGAACAGGCACAGCCCAGCCGCAGCGGGTACCCACGAAGTTCGCATGCACTGACCGTTAAACCAAGATTTCATAAGCGTTTCCTTCACTTGACAACGGTTGCGTTCAATTCGCCACGGCCGGGTTCGGCGGCAGACCTAGGACGAGAATCTTGCCGTCAGGCAGTGTTGCTTGAATCATGCGGCCGCCTTTGCTGCCGTCGCGTAGCGGATTGATGCTGATGGTGATTTTGTCTCCCGCCTTGAATGACTGGCGGCTCCAGCCCATTCGAACCAGCGTGTTGGGACTACCGCTCTCGATGGTGTATTCCACCGGCGCGCCGTTTTCGAGTACGACCAATTGCAAATAGCTGTGCGGATTGGTGAACTGCCATTCCTTGACGGTGCCCACGAGTGCCACGTTTTGCCTGAGATCGAACATGGCATACGAGTGGTGTGCGAGCGCCTGCGGCGCCACGATCAGCGCCGCACTCGCGAACATCAGTATCAGGCCAGCGAGCCAAAATCTTGCAGCAAATCGTTTCATTCAGATCTCCAATCGGGTGCTTTGGCTGCCGGAGCCAACTGTCCGGCTAGAAGCGATAGTCGATCGAAATGCCAAAGGTGCGCGGGCGGAAGCCTGTCAAAGCCGCCCCTTCGTTGTAACGTCCATAGGTTGTGCAATCTGCGTTCGTACAACCGCCGCGGCCGAACGTGGCGCCGGCACCACTGCTGTTGAGACCGGTGCGGTCCAGCAGATCGGCCGAATTTGTCACGTTATTGATGAACGCGGCCAAGTCGAGATTGCCGTTGAGAGTGATTCCAGCGCGCGTGCTCACGAAGCGGGTACCCGGCAAGCGGTAGTCGTCGGGGAAATAGCTGATGGTCCCGGGGCCCTGGGTCAGAACGAACGAGCTTGCATATTGGTAGTCGGCGCGGACAAACGCCGTTTGTTTCCCCACGTTGAAGCTGTACTGCGCGCCGACGCTGCCCGTCCACTCGGACGTATAGGGCATCCGGTCTCCATTGTTAATCAACGTACTTGGACCGGCTTTCACCGTACTGGTGTAACGCGCATCGGTGTAAGCGAGGTTGAACGTTGCGACGAGACCGCCGAACAAGCGAAATTCAGTCTGTAGGTCTCCCCCCTTGCTGACCGCATTTGCCAGGGCTACGGCGAAGGAAGGTCCACATGTCGTCTGGATATTCGTCTGCACATTATTCCAGTTGATGCGGTAGGCGCTTAGATTCGCGCTCGCCCTGCCCTCCCAGGCACGCATCTTGGTGCCCAATTCATAGCTCCACAGAGAATCAGGGCCGTAAGTTTTTGGAGGCCCGTTCGGATAGCCGGCGGCAGCCAGAATCGCGCTGCATGAGGATGGAGAGCCTCCATTGACACCGCCTGGACGGAAGCCCTTCGCCGCCGAAGTATAGAAATTGATATCGGAATTCAGTGTGTACTCCAAGCCGGCCTTCGGGGTGACCGGGTTTGCAGTAGCTGAACCGTTGACCGCCGTACCAATGACCCCGACGGGTAGATTGAAGGCTGGTCCGGCGTCCTGCGTGAAGTACTGTTGCGTATCGTGGGTGTAGCGGAGGCCGGCGGTCGCTTTCATACTACTCGTGATTTTGTAACTCGCTGTGCCAAAGGCAGAGAGCTGGGTCTCCTCGATGTGCGATCCTAGAAAGAGATAATTTCCGTTGTACTTCGCGGTCTGCGCGGCAGGCGCACCGTCGATTGCAGAAATCAGTTGGCCGAAGTTGCCCGAGAGCAGCGTTGAACTCGCCTGATGCATGTGATTGACATAGGCACCGCCAAGCCAACCCCAGCGCGAATCCGCAGGGTTCGATGAAGCGCGCAACTCCTGGCTCAGCCATTGGGTCTTGGTTTGCTGCGAGTAGGTCGCATTAAAGTTTGCCAGGTTCGCTATGTACGGCGAGCTGGCAGGAAGGGTGTTTAGGCCGCAAGCATACGGAAAAGTGGGCAATCCGGGCGAACAGCCGACCAAAGTGGTTCCCCCAAGAGCCAGCGGTTCCGCGTAGGAGAAATTCGGCGTTGACTCGTTTTTGATTTGAACCAAGGCAGTGATCGACTTTACGGTCACGTTTCCGAATTGAAAGTCACCGGTGAGTGACGGCAGCGACAATTGAGTTTCGTTGGGTTGCAATAGCGGTTGGATCTGCGAGTCGGACGTATAGAATTTCGATCCTACGTTGGTGTTCAGGCCCGAATCATAGGCACCGAAATTATAGGGTCCATAGGTGGTCAGCACGCCGGGGGTGGGACCCGATTTGGCCCGGTACTGAGGCATGCTCTGCCAGTAGGTGTCCGTATCGTTGTAATAATCACGCGTATATAGATATGCCAATGTAATTGTCGCATTCTCATTCAGCTGCCACGCAAATGCGGGACGGACGCTGGTATGTTCGGACCAATTGGTATTTTCGGCCAACGTGGCGCCGCTGTACTGAGACACATGATCGATATAACCCGGATCCAAGCGGTACGACCCCGAAATGCGAAATCCCAGGTGGTCTTGTATGATCGGACCGCCCAGCGCGACACCCAAATCGTAGCCCGCACCGCCACTCTGGGTCTGAGATCCTTCGACGCGGATTTGGCCGGAATACGCCGTGACGCTGGGCTGCCGAGTTATCGAGCGTATGGTGCCGCCTTCCGAAGAACTGCCATACAAGGTTCCTTGAGGTCCACGCAGGACTTCAATGCGATCGAGGTCGAAGAGAGGCGGCAGTACGGTGCCGCCAGGTACCGGATTCAGCGGAAGGCGCTGCGGAAGGGCCACATCGTCGATGTAGATCCCCGTGGTCGGCAAACCGACCGTCGACCGAATACCGCGGATCGATACATCCGTGCCGTTGTTGTCGCGGACCTGCAGCGCGGGAACAACGCGCGCAAGATCCTCTGCATTCTTGAGTCCCTCATCTTCCCATTGCTTCGGCGTCACCGCCGTAATGCTCAATGGAACGTTGTGGACGGTATCACTGCGTCGCGTGGCAGTTACCACCACCTCGTCCATCAGTTCGTCCCTCGCCGTCTGCGCGCTCGCAGTGTGGCCGCTCAGCGACAATGCCGCCGCAAGCGATACCATGGCGTTGGAAAACCAATTCGACTTTTTCGTTCTGCCCACTCGCTCACTCCCCAGGTCGCGAATATTTCTGACAATTAGCGTTCCCGCTGCGCTCACCTCTCCGGTCAGGCCGGTGTTGCGCAAGAGAATCGCCAGCGCTTCATTGAGTTCGTAGCTACCCTCCAGCGCGTTTGTCGTAACTTGAGTGATTTGCTCACTCGGCAACAAGACAGACACACCTGCCTGCCGGGCGAACTCAACCAGAGCTCGATCGGCAGCTTGCGGCGCAACTCTGAACTCAATTCGATTCGCCGCATTCGCCGCAAATGTCATGGCCCACAACAGCAAGGCGGCCAGCCACCACCACGCCGACATCTTGTCGGCTCGGGACCCGAAGTGCGGCGAATCGCTCCTCGTTACTTCCTGGGACCGAGTACTCACGAAAATCCTCCCCTCTCTCGCGGAATATTTTTAATCGCCCGCGTACGCCCCCAACATTCGCGCAAAGTGGAGGCCGCCCGCGTTGTTAAGGCGTTACGGCATGAATCTTCTCCGGTGCTCGGGCGCCTCAAGAAAGAGGGCTAGTAAACCGGTGCAAGCAACGCAGCCGCGCTCTTAAGCGGGCCCGAGCAACCTCAGTCGCGACTCGTCATGCAACGGCTATGGATGATGCGAGGCCAAGACGATTGAGTCGCCGCTTCGATGAGCCTCGATATCGAAGTTGGCTTGCAGAGCCGCCAGCAGTCCGTCGATATCACCGACTTTGAAATACCCGACTACGGGAACTTGCCGGATGTCATCGTCCGCAATCACAAACTTCGTGCTCGAATAGCGAGTCACCTCGCTTATGGCTCGTTCGAGGGGCTCGCCATTGAAGACGATCATGCCGNNNGCGCGCCGTTTGATCCTCACGGAAGGACGGCATAACCTGTACTCGGCCCTCCGTCACGGTAAGTTCTACCTCATGGGCCGAAATCATGCGCACATTGAACGCCGTTCCGACGGCTTTGAACTGGTTGCCATTCACTCGTACGGTAAAGACGCGGCCAGCATCCTTCGCCACCTTGAAGTGTGCCTCTCCCCGTAATAGATCGATTTGGCGGTCCGAATTCGTGTAATGAACCGCTACTTGCGTATCGGTATTAAGGGTGACAATGGAGCGATCCGGAAGATTGACTGTTTGCTGTTGCGCAACTTGTGTGCGATAGCTTGCCTCCAGCCCCTGAGGTTCAAATATTCCACTCAACTGGGCAATGGGCACCACATTCTTGCGTCCGGCTTCAAAACCCAAGGCCAGTGCGATCAGAATGGTCAGGCACGCCAATGCCATCCGCCGCGAAGGTACCCAGACACGGCTCGCTCGATCCGGCTCTAGCGGAAAAAGCTCGGCGATTTCAGTCAGAATCGCCATTCGATCCCAGAGCTTCGACATGTCGAACAGGATCGATCGATGACTGGCACTCTCATTGAGCCAGTGCCGCAACTCGATCTTTTCCGAGTCACTTAAGCCTCGGTCGAGCCGCGCTATCCAGGTTCCAGCCTGCTCGCGTATCCAGTGATCGCGACGAAAATTGCGTAGCTTGTTCATTTGGCCTTGCGTTGCGGGCGATTCGCCCACGCTCCATGTTCAGCACCCGACCGTGCATAGCCATGAGCCGCCATATAGGAACTGCAAGCCACAATCCCCTTGGCGATGTGCTTCTCCACCGTTCCCTCCGATACCCCGAGCCGCAGGGCAACTTCTCGCTGCGGCAGCCCATAGACTTTCTTCAAGATAAAGGCGCGGCGGCACTGCAACGGAAGCTCACGAATGGCCCGGCAAAAGATGAGAAACTCTTCCTCAGCCTGCACCGTTACCTCCGGTGAGTCCAATCCTTCGGTCTGATTCTCCAATTGCTCAGTGGGATTGTCTTCGCAAGCATCATCGCCCCAGGCAGCCCCGAATTCGATTTTTGCCAGTGAAAGATGGTTCATCGCGTCGGCACGGCCGACATGATTCAGCGCGAGATTTCGGGCGGCTTTGAGCATAAACGACTTCGGATCGCGTATCGGCTGGCGCTGGGCTGCCTGAAAAATTCGCAGGTAGGTCTCCTGCACGATGTCCTCGATGTCGATCGGTTTCACAATCCGCGCAACCGCTCTAGCGAGCGCGGTCCGGTAGCGCTGGAAAGCACTGCTGAGCTGCCCCACGCTGTTCTCTGCGTGGAACTTATCCGCATCAGCCATGTTGCGTCGCTGCATCTATGCGCCTCTAATCTTCGGACCCGCCCCGTTTACAGCCATTGCCATTCTAGTCTCATTTGTAACTATCGCTACAATCAGGTAAGCAGTGCTGATTTAACTTAGATCGTGGTGAACCCAACCCAGCGGCCTGCGGCGACGATGACAATCCACATCAAAAGCGACAGGCCGCCGATCAGCTTAACCGCGGGCGATACCTTGCCGAAATTCCAATCGGATTGTTTGCGGGCGATGACCGCATGAAACACCAACATGTTGATGCCGGCGACAGCCATGCATGCCAACTTGAGGCGAAACGAGAAATTGTCGTAGTAGATGAGCGCCTTGGAAGAAAACATCAGGAGCCCTGCGATGGCGGCGACGGCGAAGGCCGACCAGGTCCATGGCAGGGCTTCGGCCGTCACGTCCGAGACCGAACGTCCGCGGTTCGCGAGTCCCAGAAGTCGCAGATCGACCATCGATATCGATCCCACCACCAACGCCAACGCCAGCACGTGCAGGGTTTCAATGGACGGAAAGAGCCAGGTCGACTCACGGATCGTGCTTGGGAAACCCAGACTCTGCACCCACATACAGATTTCCTTGATGGACATTGCCCCCCCCTTTATCTTCAGATGTAGGCGATCCAACGTCCGGCCGCGACGATGCACACGGTCAGAATCAGAGAACTGATGGCAATCGAACGGCCGACGCGCAGCCGAATCGCGCCGGATGTCCAAAATGTCGGATTGCGCTTGAGCCCGAGCTGGAAGAGCCGCGTAATGATGGCCAACATCGCTACCATCACCATCTTGAGACCAAAGGCGCCATTGAGCAGCTCGCGCGCCGGTTCCGCAATCGTCAGCAAAATTCCTGTGAACAGCAGAACCGCCAGCGCGCTCCAGACCCAGGCCAGAAAATACTCCGCCATTGCGGACAGAGATTGGCGGTTGCCGGACAGACCCAGCAGCCTGAACGCCAACATGCCAATCGAAAACGCCACTACCGCAATGCCAAAAATGTGGATGGTCTGCACCATGGGTACAAACCACCGCAGATCCTGAAAGCGCTGACTCAACGGCGTCGAAGCAAGCCAGTCACAGAATTCGGCGATCATGCAACCCTCCATCCGCTACGGCGGCGACTTTAGAAAGCCGTACGCACTGCGCCCCCGCCCATCCATCGCAATTGCGCGAATTGTCGTTACTTCCTTAGGACCGAGAATTCCCTAAAATCCCCCATCTCCCCAGGGAATATTTTTGCAAGACTTGCGCACTGGCCCTCTTGTCGGAAATAGTAACAAATGTAACTATCGTAGGAAGA
>WNFI01349273.1_pt1 | contig 10720 bp, 7 predicted proteins | sample 5400471 | NCBI WGS metagenome assembly WNFI01 (sample SAMN13153348, study PRJNA577476) | soil metagenome | isolation source: 100 cm saprolite on Douglas fir-dominated hillslope | place: USA:California | collected 2013-09-17 | reverse complement strand
GAGCGTCTCGACCCGCGCCTGGCCGGCCTGGATCTCCTTGGCGAGGTTCTTTTCCAGGTCGCGCTTCTGGCTGTCCATGTAAGCGCCCACCGCAGCGCCGGCCAGGCCACCGCCGACGGCGCCGAGGACCGCGCCCTGAGTCCGGTCCCGGTGGTAGGCCATGGCACCCACCACGGCGCCGACACCGGCGCCTATAAGCGCGCCGCCCTCCCAGTTCTCAAGGGGGCGGTTGCTCGGCCCGACGCCTTCAGCGCAGGCGGCGAGCATCGCGCCAGCCACGAGGATGGATATCAATTTGCGGTTCATAAGACCTCCGTTCAATTGGAATTTTGCGGCGCCAATTTTATCTTGCACTATCGCAGCTAGTCGGTGAACAATTCGAGCAACTGCTCGCGCAGCCAGCGGTTGCCGGGATCGGCGTCGAAGCGTGTATGCCAATGCACGCCCACGTCGGCGGGCGGAATCGGCACCGGCAGCGGCAGAGTCTTGAGTTTGCCACGGCGCTCGAATACCCGCGCAACGCGCGCCGGCAGGACAAGGACGAGGTCCGTGCGCTCGAGCACCATGGGCACCACGGTGAAGTGCGGCACCCGCAGCGCGATGCGGCGCGCGAGCCCTGCGCGCTCGAGCGCCTCCTCGATTACCCGGTGGCCGCCGCGGTAGGACACGAGCGCGTGCGAGGCGGCGAGAAATTTCTTCCTCGTCAGCGTTTTCCCGATGGCGGGATGGTCGGCCCGCATCAGGCAGACATAGGGATCGCGGAACAACTGCCGGCGCCGCACCGGCGAGCCGAGGCCGGGAAGAAAGCCGACCGCGAGATCCAGCGCGCCCGCCGCCAGGGCGTCGGCGATGTCCTCGACATCGAGCGCGACAGCCTCGAGCCGTACGCCCGGCGCCACTTTCTGCACGCGCTCGATGAGCGGCGGCAGAAACTCGATCTGGCCGAGATCCGACATGTAGAACCTGAAGGCGCGTGTCGAGGTGGCGGGATCGAAGCCCGGGCCGTGCGCGAGCGCCGATTCGAGCAGCGCGAGAGCCTGGCGCACGGGCTCCCCGAGCTCGCGGGCGAACGGCGTCGCATCCATGCCGGCAGGCGTGCGCACGAACAACGGGTCGTTGAAGAGCGCGCGCAGGCGCGCCAGCGCATTGGAGACCGCGGGCTGCGTAAGCCCGAGCCGCGCGGCAGCCAAGGTGACACTGCGTTCCTGCAGCACGGCGTCGAAGGCGCGCAGCAGATTGAGATCGATGTCCTGAACATTCATACAAATGATTCATATCATGGGAGATATTGATTTGACAAATATAGGGGCCGCGCCTACGCTCGCTCGCGATCCTTTTTTGGGAGGAGGACCCATGAAAATCACAAAATGGTTGGCATTCGCAGCCGCTGTCGCCGTGCCCGCTGCCGGGGCAGCGCAGGAGGTCACGCTCAGGCTGGTGAGCGCATTCCCTGAAAACCAGTTCTACGTAAAGCGCACTACCGAGTGGATCGAGAAGGTCAATAAGGAGGGCAAGGGCGTTTTGCAGATCAATTTCATCGGCGGCCCGAAGGCAATTCCGACCTTCGAGGTCGGCAACGCCGTCAAGACGGGCGTGGTCGACATGGCGCTCAGCACCGGCGCGTTCTATACCAATCTCATGCCCGAGGCCGACGCGCTGAAGCTTGCGGAGGTCAGCGCGGCGCAACAGCGCAAGAACGGCGCCTACGACCTGATAAACAAGATCTGGGCGGAAAAAGCCAACATGCGCTACCTCGCGCGCGTCGTCGAGTTCACGCCCTTCCACCTTTACCTGAACAAGAAGATCGACAAGCCCGATCTGACCGGTCTCAAGCTACGCATCACGCCGGTGTACCGCGACTTCTTCCAGGCGCTCGGCGGGTCGGTGATGACCACCGCGCCGGGCGAGGTCTACACCGCGCTCGAGCGCGGGGTGATCGACGGCTACGGCTGGCCGATCCACGCCCTCTTCGACCTCAATTGGCAGGAAAAGACCAAGTTCCGCGTCGACCCCGGGTTCTACAACGCCGAGGTTTCGCTGATAATGAACCTGGACAAATGGAAGGCCGTGCCCGCCCCGGCGCGCGACATGCTGGAACGTCAGGCCCTCGCCTATGAGGGACAGAACGAATTCTGGAAGGCGTACAACCGGGAAGAGACGCGCAAGCAGGCCCAGGCCGGCATCCAGACGATCGCATTCGATGCGGCGACCAGCAGGGCCTACGTCGAGAAGGCGAAGGAGGTAGGCTGGGCCGGCGCGGTCAAGGCGAGCCCGCAGTACGGGGCGCAGCTGAAGAAGCTTCTCGCGCCGTAAGTCGCGGGAAAAACGCATGGACCGCATCGAAGCCGGGTATGGGCGCCTCCTGGGAGCGCTCGCCCTGCTCGGGGCAGGGCTGATTCTCGCCATGACGGTGATGATCTGCGCCGACGTGCTGCTTCGGAACGTGCGCATCATCCCCGGCATGGTGGGCCTCGAATGGAGCAACGAAGTGTCCGAAGCCATGCTCTACCTCATAACCATGCTCACCGCGCCGTGGTTGCTGCGGCAGGGCCAGCACATTCGTGTCGACATCGTCCTGCGCGCGGTGCCCAAGCGCCTGGGCTGGGGCTTCGAGTGGATCACCGATGCGCTCGCGCTCCTTTGCTGCGCTGTCATGGCGTGGTACGGCGCGCGCGCGGCGATCGCCAGCTTCAACGCCGGATCGATGTCGATCAAGACGCTGGTGACGCCGGAGTGGTGGCTGCTGTCGGTGCTTCCGGTTGCCTTCCTCGCCCTGTCGATCGAGATGCTCTTCCGCATGCGCCGCCTGTACCTCGGCGAGCGCGCGCCGCGGAACGACGCCGTCTCCACGGGCTGAGCCATGTCATGGCAAAACGCGGCCTGGATGATGCTCGGCGGATCGACCCTTCTGATCTTCCTCGGCCTGCCAGTGGCGTTCTCCTTTCTGGTCATCAACATCGTCGGCGCCCTGCTCTTTCTCGGCGGCGAGGCCGGCCTCACGCAGCTCATGAGGAACAGCGTCGTTTCGGTCGCCACCTTTTCGCTCACGCCGATCCCGCTTTTCATCCTGATGGGCGAGGTCCTGTTCCACACCGGCCTTGCCGTCAAAGTGATCGACGGCGTGGAACGGCTCATCAGTCAGGTGCCCGGGCGGCTTGCCGTGGTGGCCGTGGTGGCGGGGACCGTTTTCTCCGCCATTTCCGGCTCGACGATCGCCACCACGGCGATGCTCGGCAGCCTGATGCTGCCGGTGATGCTGTCGCGCGGCTACCACCCGACCATGGCCACGGGCCCGCTTATGGCCATCGGCGCGGTGGACATGCTCATCCCACCGTCCGCGCTCACCGTGCTCCTCGGCAGCCTTTCGGGCATTTCGATCTCCAAGCTCCTCATCGGCGGGGTGATGCCCGGCCTGATTCTCAGCCTAGCCTTCGTGGTCTACATCATCGTGCGGGTGAAATTCAACCCGCGGCTCGCGCCCCAGAGCACGTTCACGCACTACAGCGGCTGGGAGAAATTCCGGCCACTGGTGCAGTACGTCATCCCCCTCGTCTCGATCTTCGTCGTGGTGGTAGCGTCCATGTCAGCGGGCTGGGCCACGCCGACGGAATCCGCGGCCCTCGGTGCGGCGTTCACCATGGCACTCGCGCTCGCCTACCGTGCGCTCAGCACGGAAAACCTCCTGAGAGCGCTGCGCGGCACCGCCGCGATCTCGGGAATGATCCTCTTCATCATCGTCGGCGCCACGACGTTCTCGCAGATCCTGTCGTTCTCCGGCGCGAGCAATGGGCTGGTGGAGATCATCGCCGGCATGGGACTTGCCCCTTTCGCGGTCATCGCAGCCATGATGCTGCTCCTCGTGTTCCTGGGCCTGTTCGTCGACCAGGTGAGCATGATGATGATCACCCTGCCGATCTACATGCCGCTCGTGCAGAAGTATGGCGTCGATCCGATTTGGTTCGGCGTGATGTTCCTGATCTGCATGCAGCTTGGACTGCTGCTGCCGCCCCATGGGCTGCTCCTCATGACCATGAAGGGCGTGGCGCCGCCTGAAGTGACCATGGCGCACATCTTCCAGGCGGTCCTTCCCTATATCGCCATGAGCTTGCTGATCCTCGCCTTGGTGTTCTTCGTCCCGGCGATCGCGGTCTGGCTGCCGAAAGTGCTGGTGTAACCATGGAACGCTCATTCAAGGAAGAAGTCGCGAAGCTCAGGCTCGGCGACGGCGAGACCTTCCGCGGCGAAGGCATCCTCGCGGTGACCAAGGCGCTGCTGCAGTCGGGCGTCGGCTACGTCGGCGGCTACCAGGGCGCGCCGGTGTCGCACATGATGGATGTCCTGAACGACGCGCGCGACATCCTCGACGAGCTCGGCATCCACGTCGAGGCGAACGCCAACGAGGCCGGCGCCGCGGCGATGCTCGGCGCCTCGATCAACTATCCGGTGCGCGGCGCGGTCACGTTCAAGTCGACCGTCGGCACCAACGTCGCGGCCGATGCGCTCTCCAACATCGCCTCCGCGGGGGTGAAAGGCGGCGCGCTGATCGTGCTCGGCGAGGATTACGGCGAAGGCTCGTCGATCATCCAGGAGCGCAGCCATGCCTTCGCGATGAAGTCGCAGATCTGGCTGCTCGATCCGCGCCCCACTCTGCCCAAGATGGTGGAGATGGTCGAGCAGGCGTTCGAGCTTTCCGAAGCCTCGAGCAGCCCGGTGATGCTCGAGCTGCGCATCCGCGCGTGTCACGTGCAAGGCTCTTTTGCAAGCAAGGACAATGTCGCGCCCAGATTCTCGCGAAAATCGTTCATCGAGCACTCGGACTTCGACTTCAACCGCATCTGCCTGCCGCCCGCTACGTATGCGCAGGAGAAGCACAAGATCGACGTGCGCTGGCCTGCTGCCGTTGCGTTCATCAAGAAAAACAAGCTGAATGAAGTCTTCGAAGGGGGACGATCGGACATCGGGGTCGTCTGCCAGGGCGGCATGTACAACGCGGTGATCCGCGCAATGCAACTGCTCGGGGTTGCCGACGCCTTCGGCAATTCGCGTATCCCGATCTATTGCCTGAACGTGACATATCCGCTCATCCCGGACGAGGTTGTTGAATTTTCTAAGAACAAAAACTCAATCTTGATCGTCGAGGAAGGTCAGCCTGCCTACATCGAGGACGCGATCCTCGCCATCCTGCGGCGCGCTGACGCGAACAGCGTGAAGGTGCACGGCAAGGATGTGCTGCCGTTGGCCGGCGAGTACACCGGCGAAGTGGTCCTGACCGGTCTTGCAAAATTCCTGGATCAGCAGCAGAGCGTTGAAGCAATAAAAAGCCTGAAACGAAAGGCCGCCGACCTTCTCGGCGCGGGCCTGCCGATCCGCCCGCCGGGCTTCTGCGTCGGCTGCCCCGAGCGTCCGGTCTTCTCCGCGATGAAGGTCCTTGAAAAACAGAGCGGCAAGTTCCACATCTCGGCAGACATCGGCTGCCACACGTTCGCGACGCTGCCGCCGTTCAATATCGGGCACACCGTGCTCGGCTACGGCCTGGGCCTCGCGTCCAATTCCGCCGTTGACCCGATGTTCGACAAGCGCACCGTGACGATCATGGGCGACGGCGGCTTCTGGCACAACGGCCTCACCTCGGGTATCGCGAACAGCGTCTTCAACAAGAACGACGGCATTCTCGTCATCATGAAGAACGGCTACAGCTCGGCGACCGGCACGCAGGAGCTGCCCTCCTCGCCGCAGCACAGCGGCCACAAGACCGATGTCAGCATAGAACGCGCCCTCGAGGGCATCGGCGTGGGTTGGGTGAAGACGGTGGACAACTACCGCGTAGGCGAGGTGGCGAAGACGCTCAAGGAAGCGATGAACACCGACTACCCGGGGCTCAAGGTCATCATCGCCGACGGCGAATGCCAATTGGAGCGCCAGCGTAAAGTCCGGCCGTTAAATCAAAAGAGGCTTTTGGCGGGTGAAAGAGTGGTCCGCGTCAAATACGGAGTCGACGAGGATACCTGCACCGGAGACCATTCCTGCATCCGCCTCTCGGGCTGCCCGACGCTCACCCTCAAGGACAACCCCGATCCCTTGCGCCGCGACCCGGTGGCCACCGTAATCGAGGGCTGCGTGGGCTGCGGCCTGTGCGGCGAGAACGCGCATGCCGCGGTTCTTTGCCCCTCGTTCTACAGAGCGGAAGTCATACAGAATCCAAACGTCCTCGATATTTTGCTTTTCAAGATGAGAAAGCTTCTCGGTGGAACGGCAATTCACTGAAGAGATAAAGTCGCTGAAGCTCGGCGACGGCGAGACCTTCCATGGCGAGGGCATTCTCGCCGTGACCAAGGCGCTGCTGCAGTCGGGCGTGTCCTACGTCGGCGGCTATCAGGGCGCCCCGGTGTCGCACCTGCTCGACGTGATGGTGCAGGCGCGCGAGTATCTCGACGGCCTCGGCGTGCACGTGGAGGCCTGCACCAGCGAGGCCGCCGCGGCAGCCATGCTGGGCGCCTCGGTCAACTACCCGGCGCGCGGCGCGGTGACCTGGAAGTCGATCGTCGGCACCAACATCGCCGCCGACGCCCTGTCCTACCTCTCCAGTGCCGGCGTCATGGGCGGCACGCTCATTATCTGCGGAGAGGACTACGGCGAAGGCGCGAGCGTGGCGCTCGAGCGCACCCACGCCATCGCGATGAAGTCCTCGATGTGGATGCTCGACCCGCGGCCCGATCTCTCCAGCATCGTAGGCATGGTGGAGCGCGGCTTCGAGCTTTCGGAGGCGTCGAATACGCCGGTGATGATGGAACTGCGCATCCGCGCCTGCCATGTACAGGGTTCTTTTATTGCCAAGAACAATCTTTCCCCCGCAGTGTCGACAAGGCAAAAGCTCGAGGGGCCGCCGAAGGAGTTCGTCTACGACCGCCTGGCGCATCCGCCGGCGATCTTCCGCCAGGAGAAGCTCAAGGCGGAGGTGCGCCTGCCGGCAGCGTGCAAGTTCATCGCCGAGAACCGGCTGAACGAGGTCTTTCCCGGCGACGAGAAGGTGGTCGGCCTGATCGTCCAGGGCGGTCTCTACAACGGCCTGATGCGCGCTCTTCGCCTGCTCGGCCTCGCCGACGATTTCGGCGGTTGCCGTATCCCGATTCTGGCTCTCAATGTGGTTTACCCGCTGGTCCCGGATGAAATTAGCCGTTTTTGTCTTAATAAAAGAGCAATTCTTGTCCTCGAAGAAGGGCGGCCTGAATTCATCGAGCAGGAAATCGCGACGCTGCTGCGCCGCGCAGACCTGCAGACCAGGCTGCACGGCAAGGACCTGCTGCTGATGGCGGGCGAATACAGCGCCGAGGTTCTCGTGCGCGGTCTCTCTCTGTTCTTGAAGATGCATGCGATTCATGTAGACGTTTCATCAGGCGCTCGCTGGCTTGAAGATATTTCATCCATAAAGGAAAAGGCGAGCCATTTCTTGGGACCGTTGCCGCAGCGTCCGCCCGGGTTCTGCATCGGCTGCCCCGAGCGCCCGGTGTTCTCGGCGATGAAGCTGGTGGCGCAGGACGTGGGCAAGCCGCATGTGTCGATGGACATCGGCTGCCATTCCTTCGCCTCATTCGAGCCGTTCTCGCAAGGCAATACGGTGCTCGGCTACGGCATGAGCCTCGCGGCCTCCGCCAGTGTCGGCCCGATGTCGGCGCGCCGGCCGATGGCGATCATGGGCGACGGCGGCTTCTGGCACAACGGCCTGCTCTCCGGCGTCGCCTCGCGCCTGCTCAACCATGGCGACGGCGTGCTGGTGATCATGAAGAACGGTTACGCCTCAGCGACCGGCACGCAGGAGCTCATCTCCTCGCCGCCGGAAGAAGCTCGCAAGGTCGCCGTCGGGCAAAGCTCGGTGCACGCCGATCTCACCATCGAGCGCACGCTCCAGGGAATGGGAGTGGGCTGGGTGAAGACGGTGAACAACTACGACGTCTCGGGGGTCATGAAGGTGCTGAAAGACGCGATGACCACCGGCTACGCCGGCCTCAAGGTCATCATCGCCGAAGGCGAGTGCCAGCTGGAGCGACAGCGCAGGCTGCGCCCTCAGGTCGCAGAAAAATTATCAAAGGGCAAGAGGCATATCCGCGTGAAGTACGGCGTCGACGAGGACACATGCACCGGAGACCACTCCTGCATCCGCCTCTCGGGCTGCCCGACGCTCACCCTCAAGGACAACCCCGATCCCTTGCGCCGCGACCCCGTAGCCACCGTAATCGAGGGCTGCGTGGGCTGCGGCCTTTGCGGCGAGAACGCGCATGCCGCCGTGCTTTGCCCGTCCTTTTATAGGGCGGAAGTCATTCAGAACCCGAACGGCTGGGACAGGCTGGTTTCCAGGGCCAGAAGGCTCTTCGCGTGAACCTCCCCGAACGGCCTATTTGCGTTCTCATCGCGGCGCTCGGCGGCGAAGGCGGCGGCGTCATGGCCGATTGGCTGATGGAGGCGGCTACGCGGTGCGGCTTCCCGGCGCAGAGCACCTCGATCCCCGGTGTCGCGCAGCGCACAGGCGCAACCACTTACTATTTAGAAATCTATCCTGAAAAAAAAGAAACGCTGAATGGGAGGGAACCGGTTCTATCCCTTACGCCCAGCCCCGGCAACGTCGACGTCATGGTCGCCTCCGAGCTCGTCGAAGCAGGACGCGCGATGCAGAACGGCTACGTCAGCCCCGAGCGCACCACGCTCATCGCCTCGACACACCGCATCTACGCCACGATCGAGAAGATGCAGATGGCCGACGGCCGCTTTGACAGCGCGCGCGTGATCGAGGCCGGCCGCCAGCTTGCAAAGCGCTCGGTGCTGTTCGACATGCGCGAGCTCGCGCAGAAGCACGGCACCGTGATAAATGCAGTACTGTTCGGCGCCATGGCAGGAAGCGGGGTACTGCCGCTGCCGCGCGAAGCCTGCGAGCAGGCGATCCGGGGTGGCGGGCGCGGCGCCGAAGCGAGCCTGCGCGGGTTCGCTGCCGGCTACGAGATTGCCGCCGGGTCCCGCCCTGCTCCCGCGCCCGCCCCGCCGCCGCGTCGCGCCACCGAATTGAACGATGTCATTCAATTGGGCATTTCCCGTTTGACGGATTATCAAGGCGCCGCCTACGCCAGGCTGTTCGAAGAGAGGCTGAAACCCTTCCTGGCCGGCGATACACGGCTCGCCGCGGAAGTGGCTCGCCTCCTCGCCCTGTGGATGAGCTATGAGGACATCATCCGCGTCGCGGACCTGAAGACGCGCGCCTCGCGTTTTGAAAGGGTCAGGAGGGAAGTGGGAGCAAAGAGCGACGAACCTGTCATCGTGATCGACTACCTGAAGCCCGGGCTCGAGGAGTTCGCGTCGCTGCTGCCAAATTCCCTCGGAAAAAGACTTGTCTTCTGGGCCGAGCGGCGGGGCAAGCTCGACGCCTACAACATCGGCATGCACATCAGGACCTCGAGCGTGCTCGGCTTCCTGCTGGTGCGGGCGCTCGCCTGGCTGAAGCCCTGGCGCCCGCGCAGCTACCGGTACCAGGAGGAGCAGCGGCTGATCGAGCGCTGGCTCGGCCTGGTCGCGGACGCTGCGAAGCGCGATGCCGCCCTCGCGCTCGAGATCGCGCTCTGCGCCGGCCTGGTAAAGGGCTACGGTGAAACCCACCGCCGCGGCAAGGGCAACTTCCTCGCGCTGCTGGACACCCTGGTGGAGAACCCGCCAACCGCGGACCCGCGCGAGCAGGCACAGGCGATCCGCAAGGCCCGCGAGGCCGCCCTCGCCGACCCGGAAGGCCAGGCGCTTGAAAAGCAGCTCGGCAAGCCCGTCGTCTGGCTCAAGCCGGTCGCCCGCACGTAAAATCTCTTTTTTCGAGGAAAGCCCATGGCAAGCGTTCCCAAGGCCAGTGCCGCCGCCGCCCGGCAGGAGCTTTACCGGCGCATGGAGAAGCACAACTTCGCGCCGCTGTGGGAGGCGTATCACGCCCTTATTCCTGACCAGCCCGTCACCCCGTGCAAGCCGGCGATCTGGAAGTACAAGGAGGCCCGCCCCTACCTCATGGAAGCGGGCGAGCTGATAACCGCGAAGGAAGCGATCCGGCGCGTGCTGATCCTGGAGAACCCCGGGATGCGCGGCGAATCGTGCGTCACCCAGAGCCTCTTCGCAGGCCTGCAGCTGATCCTGCCGGGCGAGATCGCCCCCAGCCACCGCCATACCCAGTCGGCGCTGCGCTTCATTGTCGAGGGTTCGGGCGCTTATACCGCGGTCGACGGCGAGCGCACGACCATGAATCCCGGCGATTTCATCATCACGCCGTCGTGGACCTGGCACGACCACGGCCACCCGGGCTCGGACCCCGTGGTCTGGCTGGACGGGCTCGACATGCGCATCGTCAAGACCTTCGCGGCCCAGTTCCACGAGCCCTTCCCCGAGGACGTGCAGCCGCTTTCGCGCAGCGAGGGGGCGTCGGTCGGGCGCTACGGCAACAACCTGAGGCCACTGGATGCCGTATCGCCCTTCGGCAAGACCTCGCCCGTTTTCAGCTATCCGTACACGCGCAGCCGCGAGTCGCTCGCCAAGCTCGCACAGGACACAGACCCGGATTCCTGCCATGGCTGGAAGATGCAGTTCATCAACCCGCTTACCGGCGGCCCCGCCATGCCGACCATCGGCACCTTCATGCAGGTGCTGCCGAAGGGATTCCGGTCGCAGCCGTGCCGCTCGACCGACGGCACCGTGTATTCGGTGG